>Ga0126381_100006532_pt1 | contig 12903 bp, 13 predicted proteins | sample PanSoiMetPlot_28_FD_96465 | JGI IMG/M metagenome (GOLD analysis project Ga0126381, IMG submission 96465) | Tropical forest soil microbial communities from Panama - MetaG Plot_28 | ecosystem: Environmental > Terrestrial > Soil > Tropical forest > Bulk soil | place: Panama | collected 2016-02-17
AACAAGTTTCATGATAGGTTGTTATCATTCTCGTGCCCCGGCGCCGCTTGTGAACGACGCTGGTCGCCCGATCTGCCGTCCCCTAAGTTGCCGATCAAGTTGGAAAGCGAGGAGCTGTGAAATTTTCCGCTCGGGTGGCGTGTAGTTTTCTAAGCTGCACTGGGCCTACAGATAAGATCCTGCATGGCTGAAGCTCCGACCTCAAGTAAGTCTCGCCTGGTTGTTTTCCAGCATTATCAGCGGCCAATCTTAGCCGCATTCGTAATCATCATTCTTGGATCGATTTCGACAATTCACAAATCTTCGGCCGTGGAGACTCAGGGGGCTACGCCTGAGGAATTGCGAAAGCAGGTTCATGATTTGAGCCTGCAGGTCAAACTGCTCATGGAGGAGCGGAGGACGCCAGCTGAGGTGGTTGACCGCTACCGCAATTCCATTGGCTATATGTATGGCAGCTATCGTGTTGGTTTTGCGAATCAGCCACCCAAAATTCGGGGCCGTGTTTCGGGTACAGGGTTTCTGGTTTCCGAGGATTTGGTAGCCACAAACCGTCATGTGGTTGAGCCATGGTATGGAGATTCAGAGGCGCAAACGCTTATCAGCCACGGGGCCAACCCGGTGTTGGAGGATATGGTGATTTTGTTTCCGGGTTCACTGACTCCTGTCCCATTACGCCCTGCATCACTGTCCAAAACTGCCGATCTGGCGGTTCTGCGGGCGCAAAAAAACCAGCTCGTCCCCGGGCTTACACCACTGCCGCTTGCGCAAAAGCCGTCTTCTGCGGGAGAACCCGTTCTGGTAATCGGGTACCCGCTTGGCATTTCCGGCATGATCGCCAAGTCGCCATCTAGTGTCAATCAGCGCCTTGCCGATGAATCCGGAGATAGGAACATCGCCCGAAAGCTGGCTCAATTGTCTCTCATCCGCCCTTTAATCAGCTGCGGACACCTTGGCGATATCGTTGGTGACAAGCTGGTGTACGATGCTGCCACGGCGCACGGGGGCAGCGGTGGGCCGGTCTTCGACTCTCGAGGAGAGGTTATCGCGGTTAATTCCGCCTACATGGACGGATTCTCGGGCGGAAGCATCGGTGTTGCCGTAGAATTCCTGCGACCACTGCTCGAGGAGAGTCGAGCGACGTCGGCCACGACAGACCTTGCGGACTCGTACGGCCACCGCGAATTGAACCGCTCACATTCGCGGGAAGTGACTAACGCGCTGGCGTTAACGAAATAGGCCGCATTGGTTCGAAGCCCAGCTCACGGGCCGACCCTCCTGGTGCCTCATGTCTGCTGGCGCCTAGGCGTAGGAAAGCAGGCCCGGCTTAGGTTCCGTCTCTAAACATCGAGCGAAATATCGCTGATCGGCCGGCTTACACAGGGCAGGATGAAGCCGTGTGCTCGCATCTGTTCCGTCAGGCCTTCCTCGTTTGCCATCTGCACATTACCGCTGAGAAGTCTTGTGGCACAAGTGCCGCAATTGCCTTGTCGACAACCGAAGGGAATTAATACTCCGTTGCGCTCGGAGCTTTCAAGAAGGCTCTCTTTGTCAGACGTGCGGTAAGTGATAGAGGAACGTGACAATTTTACCTCCAGTGGATCAGTTGCTTCGAAAACGGCTTTGGCATCTGTTATTCCCCCCCAAAAACTCTACTGTAAGACTCTCGAAGGCTCGACTGTCATCTGTTTCAGAAGTGAACGGCATAACTCCATGAACGCAGGTGGACCGCACAAGAAATATGTGGAATCCAGGGGCTGTTCCACTTCGCGCTCCAGTATCTCTCGGCGCAGGCGCCCTCTCCAGCCGTTCCACTGCGCCCCCGGCTGCGAAAGCACCAGGACGTGTCGAAAGCTCCGCACGCGGCTCTCGATGGCCATGATCTGGTCTTCAAAAATGATGTCGCGCTCTGTGCGAACAAAATAAATCAATGTGACTTGGACCTTTAGGCAAAGGTCGTCGATATAGCGCAGCATCGCCATCATGGGGGTGATCCCACTGCCCCCGGCAATCAGTACGACACGTTCATGCTGGCTCTCATCGAAATAGAATCTTCCGTACGGGCCCCGTGCTTTCACCACCATGCCTATGGGGGCAAGATCATTCAAGAACTTTGAAACCAATCCGTTCACCACGCGTTTGGGTGTGATCTCAACAAAATTGCGCTGCGTCGGCGAGGAAGAGATGGTATAGGAACGCTTCACCAGCTTACCGTCAACCATCCAGTCGAAGGTTAGAAACTGTCCGGGGCGTGGCGCAATCTGTTGCTTTGCGGCAGGATGAACCGCAACGTCCTTGCATCGTGGGTTTGAGTTTCAATGCGGGCCAGAGTCAAATTCAAAGCTTCCTCTGGTGCGTCTCTCGGTTGGACGATGAAGCTAGTCGAAGTAGAAGAGAGTACAGACGCTTTGGGGATTGCCGTCCTGCTCTTTGTGAAAAATCCAAAGACAGCCAAGATGACTACCAGTGCGACAACTCGAAGCGATATGATCAGTGGCACCTTGTGCGGTGCAACGTCACGCAAGTAATGCGCCGCCACATTCATGGAAACCAGCGTGAATCGATGGCAAAGATCGTGATACCAAGAGTTATTACAAGATTCCAAGCTGCCTTTTGATACCTAACTACAAGAATCTTTACCAGGAGCAGGCGCGAGGATGAGCGGCATAGAAAGATGCAGAACCACGCGCGGGGAAAGCTCATCGGCCGACCTTATGCGCAGCAGCATGAAATAACAGAAAATCACGAACAGTGCGATGAAGATGTATCCGCAGACGCGATGAATCTGCGTCCATACTTTGCGACTGCGCGGTGTGGGGCCCCGACCGGTCAGCATGATCCACACGTTAAAGCCAGCCAGGAAGACAAACAGACCCGATAGGGGAATGCTAATGAAGGTACGCACGTTAACGTCCTCGAAATAGGTTTATCGCGGTCGCACACCCCACGCTCTCATGGTTTAAGACCACTTTCCCGGGCGATCTATTCCACGTGGGTGTTTGAGTCGCTCACCGCCAGGAGATAACTCACCGGAGGAGTAGTCATGGGCAAGAAATGCGCCGCGGCTTGAGGAGGCCCATTGACCAATCGGTTCATGGCATGAGGAAAAAATGAAGGTGCTGTGGCGCATTCAAGCACAGCACCCGCTAGCGAGCGTAGGGAGAGTTCGTCTAACTTGACCGGCTACTGGACGACGATTTTCCCGACCATTTTTGGGTGAATCGAGCAATAGTAAGCGTAGCTGCCGGCTTTGGTGAAGGTGTACGAATATTTTTGATCCGTGTCCAGAGCTTTGGACTTGAAGACGCCATCATTGCTGGCAATAACGTGCGGAATGTCATCCTTGTTTACCCACGTGACGGTGCTGTTCACAGGCACGGTGAGGGTGTCAGGAGCGAAAGTAAAGTTGTCGACGCGTACCTCTGTGCCGCTGGCCGCTTCAGCCTTCACGCGAGTGGGTTCGAACAGGAAAAGAGCAGCAACCGAGAGGGAAAGCGCAAGGGTCAAACCTGCGAGCAAAATCTTGTTTTTCATGATTCTTAATTCCTTTCAAGTATTGTTTTCTACCGAGGGCTCATCTTTCACGCCAGAGTTGAATCCACGACTGCCAAAGCAAGTTTTCCCCGAACGTAATTCACGTCCGTGATGCCTAGCAGGCTTCGGAGCTGATCGGCGGGAACTTTCATAGGTCCTGGTGAGTCAGCTTTGCCCGGTGCGGGCTGCACAAATGCGGTCGAGTAGGCTGTATGAAACGTTATGTTCCCCTCAACCTTCTGCATGGTCTGGTGAATGTGTCCATTCAGCACCGTAACCGAGCCAAATCTCCTGAGGTAGGAAAGTGCTTGTGCACTGTCCTCCGTTCCCCACCCCCATTGCGGATAAATCGTCCACAGCGGGATGTGGGCGAAAACCACGATGGGCGTGCTCGATTTTAGGTGTTTGACATCGTCCTCAAGCCATTCCAGTTGTTCGTTACCGAGAGTGCCCAGTCCGCCAGCCTTGAGGTTCATGACGTTGATCAGGCCTATGAAATGCACCCCATTCTTGTCGAAGCTGTACCAGCCCTGCCCCTGGGAATGTCTTGCATAGCGCTCGCGAAACATCTTCCCGTCATCGTTCAGAACGTCATGCTCTCCGGGGACAAAGAAGACCTCTTTGTTGGTGGCTTTCAGGATCTGATCCACCGTGTCAAATTCCTCGGGATTAGAAAGGTGGCTTATATCGCCGGTATGTAGGATGAACTCTGGCTGGTGTGGAAGAGCGTTAATCTTGTCCACTGCCGCCTTGAGCGTGCCTACCACATCGGGATTCGCCGGCTTGTTAAATCCCATGTGGCTGTCGCTAATTTGCGCGAAGGTAAGACCACCGGCTTTGTGGGCTATCGCTCCGCCTTGGGAACCCAACGCGTAGGACTTGAGAACGCCTCCCGAGACCACACAGACCGCGCCGGTTCCGGCCCAAGCCATGCATTTCAGAAAACCACGGCGATCAATCCCGTCCTTGTGATGATCATGCCGAATCAGGCCCCCTGCTTCCTTATCGAACGAATTTTTTCCTGACATCGCCTCTCTCCTTCTAGAAACTAGAATCTCTCTGGGCCCCTCGGTTCTACGAGGCCAACAACCGCCCCGAGTAATCTCCGCGTGCCTCTTTCCGTTTGTCCCGCGCCCTAAGCGCGTCATTCATCTGCTTAGACCAGTCTGGCGCCACCTTTATTCCCGCCCGGACAGACTTTTTTCCGAAAGGAGAAACCAACGCCGTTTCCCGAAAATGGGCTTGTGCCAGGTTTCTGGTGGAACAATTCGAGACGCTGCGCCGGTCGATATAATTCTCGAATGGCTGCTATGCGCAACTCTGTTGCGATAGCTTTAATATGCGCCGCCCTCACCTCTGCAGGAGGGGCATCCCCCAAAGCCTGGATTTCCTGGAGTGGTGTGGTCCAAATTGGGGACGGAATTCCAGTCGCGGGCGCAAGTGTGTTGCTTCATTCCACGTTCGATTCCCACGAATACTCCACCGTCACCGATGTAGACGGGAAGTTCACGATTGGCAATGTTCTCGCCGGCCATTATCAAGTTTCGGTTTCGGTCCATGGGACTACGTATTCTGGGAGCAAGGCGCTTGCATGCAACGGTTCGTTTTCTTCAATTGTGCAGTTGGGCGCTAGAGATTCCGCTCAGGGTCTGGTAATTTTCAGTCCCATAGGCGTTTCTGAGAGCCGAGGCGGGGAACACCTTTCCAGTAGCGAAGTGTCCAGCCTGCCGCTCAATTCGCGTGACTTCAGTAAATTGCTTCTGCTCGCGGCCGGCACTATGACCGACAGTAATGGTGCGGCCAATTTCACCCAGCAATTTGCTGTGAATGGGCAGCGCGGCAACGCCACGGTATTCGCGCTCGATTCTTCTGACACCACCGACCCCGAGATGGGCGGCGCCACATTCAACAACTTCAACGTGGATGCCATTCAGGAGGTGCAGGCCAACTCGGGAGTCATGTCTCCTGATATCGGGCACGGCGCTGCCAGTTACACCAACGTGGTCTCAAAATCCGGCAGCGACCAGGTTCACGGTAGCATCTTCGAGTTCGTGCGTAACTCGGCCTTCGATGCCCGCAATTACTTCGATCCGCCCAGCTCGATCAGCCATCGTCGTATTCCACCCTTTGTTAGAAACGAGTTCGGATTTACAAACGGAGGGCCGTTTGTACTCCCCGGGTTATACGATGGCATTGGGCGAACCTACTATTTTGGTGAGTATCAGGGATTCAGGCAGGTCCTGGGTACTACTCAGGTGTTCGCCGTACCCACGGCGGCTGAACGTGAGGGCATAGACACGGCAACATTTCCTGGCGATACGTTAACTGTTCCCGTCAATCCTGCCATTTCTCCGGTTCTCAACGGCTACCCTTTGCCCAATACGCCGAATGGTCCCGATGGTCCACGCACATACGCTGGTTCTTCGAAGGTCTCAACCACAACCGATCAGTTCTCAATAAGAATAGATCATAGGATTTCCGCTGCAGCTTCTTTGCTGGCCCGCTTCAGCTTGAACCAGGTGACAGGGCCGACCAACAATCCTGATCAGACAGCAATTAACCCCAAGTTTGCAGTGCAGTTTTTCGATCATCAGCGCAGTGCGACGGTGAAGTACACGCGTTCGGTCTCGGCGCACTTTAGTTTTGAAACTTCCATCGGCTATATCCGCAGCACGCCCTTTTTCCCGTCTAGCGATCACCAACAGCCAGCAATCCAATATGGCGACGGCCTATTCGAAAGCTACAACGCCGCTGGTGGATCCATATACGGGTCATACTCGAATCTCTACCAGTTGCAACACCATATGACCGCAATCCAGAGCAGTCACACCTTCAAATGGGGTGTGGAACTTCGGGCAAACCGTGACTCCACCATCTTCGGCGTGAATCCCAACGGCGCATATTCCTTCGGCGGAGGGACCGCCTACTCTCCGGTTTTCATTCCATCTGCTAGCGGCATGCATGACATCCACATTGGAGATCCTTTGCCGGATTCGCTTGTAGGGCTTTTGACCGCTACCCCCTATTCGTTTAGTATCACCGCGGCTGCAAGCTTTACTCCCGTAGGCGACAGGTTCAACGAAGCTGGTGTCCGGCGCGAGGCGTACGAGTTTTATCTCCAGGACGCATGGAAGGTAACGCCGCGCCTGACGGTGAATTACGGGCTAAGGTATGGCGTGAACAGTCGCATTCATGAGCCCACGAAACGCACCTCCGGTCCTCGTTTTTTCAAAGCCAGCGGCAGACCAGCATCCTATTGGGACCACACAGCTCAACAAACATTCCTAGTTGATCCCCAGCCCCCTTACAACCAAGACTGGTCCGGTGTGGGCCCGCGACTATCGCTTGACTACGCGGCGACGTCACGTACCGTTCTTCATGTGGGGGGCGCCGTCACGACACTCTTGCCGAACCTTTGGCAGGACAACTTTCTTACCGCTGGTCTACCATTCGTTTTTTCGCCTTCCATAACCGCCCAACCGGGAGCGCCCGTTCCCTTCAGCAACAGTTTTGTGCCGCTACAACTGCCGACAGCTTACGCCACCAACCGTCAGCCGGTGTTTCCCGCTGGAACCTCTACTAGCGTGCGCCCCAACACGATTCTAGACGTCGATCGTTTTCAGGCGGACATTGCCGCCCTTACTCCAGGCAATCAAGTCCAACTGCCGACAGCCGTGGGAATGGACCGAAGTTTTCGCAATGGCTATATCGGTACCTACTCTGCCGGTTTCGACCGTGACTTCGGTGATGTGAAAGTCAGCGCAGGTTATGTTGCGACCGTCGGCGTGCATCTGGCCTTTGTCTATTCGCCGAATAGCTATGTAGGAGCTAGCCAGGCTTTTGCTCCTTATACGAAGTTCGACTCCCTCGGCCATCCGATCTCCGGTTACGGGCAAGAGAGTCTCATGACCAGCAGCTCTCATTCCAGCTATCATTCTCTGCAGGCGAGCGTCAGCAAAAAGTCGGCGCGAGCGGGACTTGGATTGCAGGGGAGCTACACGTACTCCAAGTCTCTGGACGATACCAGTGCCGTGCTGGGAGGCTTGCTGGGAGCCTCGGGCGTCGTGCTGCAGACCTCGCCTCAGGATCCATGGAATCCTCGCGCTGAAAAAGGTCCTTCAACCTTTGACGTGACGCACGTCTTCACTTTGAGCGCCATTCAACTGTTACCGCTCGAGCGGGTGAGTTTTCTGCGACCACTAGGGAGGACACTGACGTACGGTTGGCAATTGCTGAACGTGACCACGCTCACCACTGGTTCCCCCTTCACAGTGTTTTCTGGAATCCAACAAACCGGAGCGGGTACAGCGGGAGCAGACCGGCCGGACCTCATAGCTCATCCCCATCTTTCAACCAGTCGTGCGCAGCGCGACGATTACTTCGGCCTGGGCGCGAACAACAATTCGTTGTTTTTTATTCCCATCAACGTGGCCGGGGGAACGGGGCCGAATCAAGGCCGCTTTGGTACCTTGGGGCGCGATACTTTTCGCGGGCCCGCATTTCATGACTTCGATATCGCGGTCATCAAGGACACCCCCTTTGGTCATCGCGGGAATACCGAGTTTGGCACCGTCGAGCTGCGGGCAGAATTCTTCAACGTCTTCAATGCCGTGAACTTTGGTTTACCGAATAATGTCGTGCGCGGCAGCGGCTTTGGGGTGATCAGCAAAACCGCGGGCTCGTCGCGGCAGATTCAATTCTCAGTGAAGCTGATTTATTAAAGCGCGACATTTCTGCGCTCCTGCGTCAAACTTTGCGGCCCTGAGTACAAGGCCGTTGTTTGTTCTTAGTGCAAACGGCGCGCGACCTGCTAGCTCGTTTCTTCTCGCAACCAACCGGCGTACCTTTTTGGAGCGCCTGAGAAAATCGCAGTATCTGCCCGTTGTATTCTCAGCCGCGTTGTCTAGTGGATCTGTCTATAATGGCTGCCACGAAAGGTCTCTTCTTGTGGGGGTCCTAAGCTCGCTGGGCCATGTCTTCGAGGTGCAGAGAGTGCGTAACAAATCACAGTCCGGTGGGCGAGCTGAGGTTGAACGGCGGTTGCGCTTCGAAATGCTGCTTGCCGATATCTGCGCTCAATTCGTTAATGTTGCTCCTCCCGAACTCGACCCTAAAATCGAGCGTGCCCAACGTAGGATCTGTGAAGCTTTGGGCGTGAATCATTCCCCAGTTTGGCAGCTTTCCGAAAACAATCCTGAACTGCTGGTTATGACTCACGCTTACCGCGATCCGCAATTAAGACCTTTGCCAATGCACCCCATACTGAACGACTATTTCCCCTGGGCTAGTGATAAGCTGCTCAAGAAAGAAGTCCTTTCCTTTCGAAATACTGCAGAAGTCCCCTCCGCGGCGGCTCAGGACAGAAATTCATGGCTGGAATACGGTGTGCGGTCCACGTTAGCTTTCCCTTTATCTGTGGGCGGCGGACCAGTCATTGGTGTTCTAGCGTTCGATAGTACCGAGGAACGAGATTGGCCGGAAGCCCTAAAGCGGCGACTCCAAATCGTTGCACTCGTCTTTGCTCAAGCCCTGGAATGCAAAAATGCTGAGCTGAAGATGAAGACAGCGGAGGACGCGCTACGGGCCAGCGAGGAAAGGCTTCGACTAGCGCAGCAAGCTGCTCGCATAGGAACCTTTGAATGGAACATGGGGACGGGGGTGAATACTTGGACGACGGAATTGGAAGCAATCTACGGCTTACCGCCGGGCGGCTTTGGCGGTACACAGACGCATTTCGAAAAACTGGTCCATCCCGACGATCGCGCAGAGGTTATTCAATTAGTTGAGTTTTCGGTGAAAACCGGCCGACCAACGCACGGAGAGTGGCGAATAGTCTGGGCTGATGGCAATGTTCATTGGATAGTTGGGCGCTGGCAGGTTTTTAGGAATCCTTCGGGCAAGCCATTACGAATGATTGGCGTCAATCTAGACATCACCGAGCGCAAGCTGGCAGAAGAGGCTCTTGCAGAAATGACGGGCAAGTTAGTCGAAGCACAGGAGCAGGAACGCGCTCGAATTGCGGGAGAGCTTCATGACGACATTAACCAACGGCTGGCAATGTTGGCGGTTGAACTAGAACAACTGCAAGACACAGCTCCTGAGGTCCGAAGCCGCCTGCAGGAGCTCCGAGACCAGGCAAGCGAGATTTCTTACGACGTGCAAGCGATGTCACACGACCTGCACTCGGCAAAATTGGAGTACTTGGGTGTGGTTGCAGGCATAGACAGCTGGTGTAGAGAATTTGCCGAGCGGCAGAAAATGCATGTCGATTTCCAAAGTGATGCGCCCAGTGTTCTGCCACTTGAAGTCGGAATTTCATTGTTTCGAATCCTACGGGAGGCTTTGCACAACGTGATTAAGCATAGCGGCGTGAGACGGGTTGAAGTCCGGCTGCGAGAACACTCCGGTGAGATTCATTTGACGATTAAGGATTCGGGCAAAGGCTTTAATGTTGAATCAGCGATGAAAAATAAAGGTTTAGGCCTTATTAGCATGCGCGAACGCGTGCGCCTGGTGAGCGGGACAATGATGATTGATTCGAAGATGATGGGCGGTACGGCGATCCATGTTCGTGTGCCGCTCGTCTCAGGCGACGCTTCCAAACGGCAGGCTGTCTAACTGGCTTTCAGCCTCATGTGGTTAGCATGGGGCGCCAGGGAATACGACCTCGCCAACATAGTTAAGGAGCTGCCAGCTAAGCGCCGCACTTGAGGATTTTACCCGGAGTGCTCGAGATGGCGCAGACTTGAGGACGCATTTGGTTCCGCTTGAGTTGGCATGGAACGTTCTCAGTGTTTCGGACAAACTAACCTAGAACTGGCAGAGTAGTTAAGCCGGTCAGGGGCACAGAGTCAGACCCACGGCCGTGATTACCTCGCTATCGCCCTTCCCAATTTGTCTGATGAACGACCGCAGTCCGACCGAGTTGAAGCTCAACACACAGGGGCAAAGCTTTATCGCCGAGAATAAAGTGATTGCTGCATTTGGGAATTTGGCAAACAATCGGCACACTCTCCGAACGGAGTTTGTCTCTGGACCACTCTGCAAGCATGGAGTCCGCGTCAATATTGGCGAAAGCACCACATTCAATACCGCCCTCACCGTCGAGACTTCCAGCGGACGTTGCACAGCTGCGCCTGAATCGAAAATAAGCACAGTTGTGGTCCAGTAGAATATTGATTGCGAACACTTCGAATGTCCTAATGGGGCAATCAGTCCATGCCAGGCAACAGTAAGCTGCAATGCAGTTTTCGCAGTTTCGAAACCAACATTTAGGAGTAAAATTTTCGCGCCGATGAATTCCTTAGAAACGACGCGCTGCGGATACAATTTCCGCCGTACTGACGGGCGTCAAGTTCGTCAGCGGATGATGCGAACAAGAAACATCATAGTCGCTTTTACCTTTTGTTGGTTTGGAGCAGGCGTGTGTCTCGCTCAAAACGCGTTCATGGGCACGTGGAAATTGAAGGAGGCGAAGTCGGAATTCTCGCCCGGAGCACCGAAAAACACGACTGTGGTCTACCAGGCCGAGGACGACAAAGTGAAAGTCACGGTGGACAGTGTCAGCAGCGATGGCAAGCCAACGCATTACGAATGGATAGGAAAATTCGACGGCCAAGAGTACCCGGTCATTGGCGATCCGCTATCCGATGCGCGGTCATATACCAAAGTGAATGACCGCATATTGGGCTTCAACATCATGAAGGACCGCAAGGTTATCACCAGCGGGCGCATTGTCGTGTCTGCGGACGGCAAGAGTCGCACGGTTACGATGAGTGGAAGCGACGCGAAGGGCAACCGGGTCAGCAGTAACGAAGTTTATGAGAAGCAATAGCACTCTAGTGGAGAACATAGGGTGGCTAGTCTTCCCTACAGCGCAACATCTAGTTTCCGGAATCAAGACACAAAAAGAGAAAGTTCGCGTTCGCCAGGTTATGGGATAACTGGGTTCGCCGTTTTTCGCTAGTTCAACCGAGGGGAGCGGCCCCCTCGATAAGGTTTTCGCATTCCAGGCAGGAAAGCGGGGGCCCCTAAACCGTCAGCGATGGGTGATTCTTAGCGATCCACTGCTCGACCACAGCGATGAATTCTTTCGCGTTCGTCATAATCTCGGTTGCTTCGGTCTCGGGGGCGCCAAAAGCCGCTCCAGAAGATCTCCTAACGAGAGCGGCTGCAGGTTCGCGAGTAGTGAAAAAGAGCCAAAAGCCGTTTCGAAATATATGTTCTAGACATTTCCGCCCCCCAGGAGTTCCAAACCCTCCGACAACCGGCGATAAGCATATTGGGCGCGCCGTACTGCCTCTGTCCCCGACCTAGTTACCGAGAAATATTTCTTCGCGTGTCCGCCGCGCTGCGGCGTCGGGTCGCCCAGGTGAGACACAACGAAACCCTTTTCCTCGAGTCGATCGAGCGTCAGGTAGAGAGCTCCCGGTGAGGGCGCACGGTCTGTGCATTTCACGATTTCAGACCTGATCGCAACTCCGTACGCTGCTTGTCCAAGACGAAGGATCGCGAGTAGAACAATCTGTTCGAATTCACCGAGGGTGGATTTCATTTCTTCTAAAAGGTAGAATAAATCGTCGGCGCTAGTTAAGCGAATTCCTGCGAGTGTCTATGCCCGCGGAAGAGTGAGAATACGGAAAACCGGAAAACACAGGAAGAAGCATCGCGACCACCGCTAGTCCAATCCGCACGCTGCTTGTCTTGAAATGCTGACTGATTGCTATCAATAGGAGCACCGTAGCCAGTGTCACGGTCACCCGCACATATTCGTCTGAGTGCTGGCGCGCCCTGGTGCCCTGTTCGAAAGCCTCTGTGGCTTGCTCATTTAACTTGGACGCCTCATCCGCTTTTGAACTCCGATATTCTGGCATGAACTGAGGTCTCGGAGGAGCATTGGGGTTATTGAGCGGGTCGGTCTTTTTCCAGGCCTCAAAGGCTGGACGGAACTCGGGAAGGAATCTGGCTGTAATCATCCTTCTTTCTCCTGCTGTACGCTCTCAGTTCCATCAAGATTTTGGCGGAGTGGGATCCAGCTATCTGCTCCATGAAACGACTCTAGGAGTTTGGAGCAGTGGAAAGCCACCATCGGTCGCCTGCACACCAGCACGAACCATCCGCAATGCCATCACGATGGAGAGAACGAACATTTCCCATGTCGCCGCGTTTGAATGCTGCTGCAAGCGTCTGGGCTGTTTGTTCATCGCGGGCACCTAAGCATGGAGTGAACATCACGGGCATGATGAACCTAGCGTCAAAGTTTTCGGCCGCGGTGCGCGTGATCAGTAGCATTCCGCCGGGTGCGGGTGTGCCGCCGGGACCATCGGGAGTCAGTGGGAACAGTAGCTTTCCTTTGGGTCGAAGCGCGTCAAG
>Ga0126381_100006535_pt1 | contig 12901 bp, 5 predicted proteins | sample PanSoiMetPlot_28_FD_96465 | JGI IMG/M metagenome (GOLD analysis project Ga0126381, IMG submission 96465) | Tropical forest soil microbial communities from Panama - MetaG Plot_28 | ecosystem: Environmental > Terrestrial > Soil > Tropical forest > Bulk soil | place: Panama | collected 2016-02-17
GAAGCGGCTTCCCACGGCGGCGGCATGACTTGGCTCAGTGGCACTTACGATCCTGAACTCAATCTCTACTATTTTGGCACCGGCAATCCGAATCCCGTGTACTCCGGAAAAAGCCGCCGAGGCGACAATCTTTACACCGCCACGATTCTGGCCTTAAACCCGGACACCGGAAAACTCACCTGGTACTTCCAGGTCTCACCACATGACACGCACGACTGGGACAGCGTACAGACGCCCGTGTTGTTTGATGCTGAAATCGGCGGCGTCAAAAGAAAATTGCTCGCGCAGGCCAGCCGGAACGGCTATTTCATTGTTTTGGACCGCACCAACGGCAAGAACATCTTGTCCAAACCCTACGTCCACACCAACTGGTCGAAAGGGGTGAACGCCAAGGGAAATCCGATTCCCGATGCCGCAAAAGAAGCAACTCCGGACGGTGTTTTGGTGGCCCCGGCTGTGGCTGCGGCCAACTGGCCGCCGCCGACGTTTGATCTCGAGACCGGGCTTTTTTATGTAAATTCCAACGAAGGCTACCAGATGTGGTATTTGACCGACACTTCCGACCGCCCTCAGGGATTCGCTGGCTCAACCACGCTGATTGCTTCGCAAACCGTTCTCAAGGCCATTGATAGCCGGAGCGGCGAGATTCGCTGGTCCCATCCCTATAGCGCCGAATCGGCCAGCGGTATCGGCGGGTTGCTTACTACTGCAGGAAAGCTTCTCTTCGCGGGGGACCCGACGAATCATTTCATAGCTTTCGACCCCACCGATGGCCGGATCCTTTGGCACGCCGGCCTGATTGCTCCGGTCAGCAACGGCCCCATGACCTACGAGCTAGACGGCAAGCAGTACATCGTCGTAGCTGGCGGCGATACTTTGTATTGTTTTGGCTTGAACGAATGATCGGACACGAGGAGGATGAATTTGCTGAATGTTAGCACCCAAGGGACACGAGGGAATCCAGTGTCGGCGTAAGCGATCAATCGCGCCCCGCTCCTCAGAGGCAAGTTCGCGTGTTGACACTCGCGAGCGAAATCGAGACTGTGTTCGATGAGCGGAGCGCGGACCCGTAGTAACCGACGCCGTCGCCATGGACGATGGAATTTACTAGCGGAAGCGTGCACAGGAAAAGGATCAGCAGAATTCGTGTGTAGCGACGAGAACGATCTACCGGGGGAGCTAGACCAGGAGATTCATTAAGGAGCAATGGATTGATGCTCCCAGAAGTCCGGGATTGCACGGCTCGTGCGTTCATGGACCTGGTTGACGGACCGTGGCCTTTATTTCGGAAGCTATGCTAACGCAATTCCTCCTCAAGGTCGGTCGGCGCTGGCCGTCGCAATCTTATGCTGGAAATAGTCGGGACGCGGCTTTTCACATTGTTGAGCAGGTCGTGCGTCCGGGCAAAAGCTTCCGTCACGGCCCTCAGCTGCACCGGCCTCAGTTGCTTGACAGGCTCGCTCCCACCGGAGCACCTTTGCGGCATGGAACTGAATGACATCCGCCAACTCCATGACTACAACCGTTGGGCTCAGCGGCGCATTCTGACAGCGATGATTTTATCCGCCTTATGCGCAACAGCTTTTCGTCTGTTCGCAACACTCTCGCGCACATTCTGGGCGCGGAGTGGATTTGGCTGGAACGATAGCAAGGACGCTCACCTACCTTCGAGGGAAGGTCCTGCGGTTTGATTCGCCAAAAGTCTTTCAATACACCTTCACAATGGGCCAAAATGATAAGGCCTCACGCGCAACTATCGAACTGGTGCCCGAGAGCAAAGCCACCAAAGTAACGGTGGCACATGACAGTGGGCCGAAGATGACCCCACTTACACTGCCTGCGCCGATGGATGGCCACGTATTCTTTCCAGCCTGAAGACGTTGCTTGAGACCGGGAAGACATTCAAACCGCATTGATACGAGGTGGTACCAGTCTGAGGTTTTTCCGGGGATGGGGTACTAGAGAATACTAGCGTAGTTCGCAGAGTAGCGACGAAACCGTTCGAAAAACACGCCCTCTGGAAAAAGCGATTGCCTAACCGCTATACACCTTCAATGGAGCTTTTGCCAAAGCGTCATTGCACTGGTGCGGTGTACACTCTTGTTCCCATAAACCAGGTCTCGAGGACCTTGGTGTCGCCGACTTTTTCAGCGTGCCCGGCATCCCCTAACGCAAGGATGTCCTGGTCCACGACGACAAAGTCCGCGGACTTGCCAACCTCCAGCGAGCCGATTTCGGAGGCTCGGCCCAGAGCGTGTGCCCCATTGATGGTGTATGCGTCAAGAACGTCTCGAATGCTCACCCGCTGCGATGGGTTGATGGGAGGAAGACCGTGCCTCGCGCGCGTGACTGCCATTTCCATGTTCACGAACGGCTGCGGATCATTGGTCAGAACGGGGGCATCCGAGCCCGCAACCAGGATCGCGCCCGCTTCCTTCGCCGCCTTTACCGGATAGTCGTTCTTTTCCGCATAGCTGGTCGGATCGTGCAGAGCCTCATAGCTATTTCCGAAGACGCGATTGAAAAACGGTATGACGCTCATGTCGTATCCATTGGGTTCGGCATAGATCCAGCTGTAAGTGAACGCGAGGTAAAGGTGATCTCTACCCATTCGCGCAACATCCTCAGGTGTTATGAATTGCAGATGCGCGAGCGTGTCCGGTTGCGTATCCTTGCCGTCGGCGGCGCGCGCCGCCTCTAGGGCGTCAATGGCCATCTTGACGGCTTCGTCGCTGATCGCGTGAATGTGAATCGTAAATCCCGCCAGGTGTGCCTGCTTGATGTACTCGTTGAAAATGGAGGGAGCGTGTTCAGGAACACCGTAGGAAATGGCGCACTGTCCCGGATGATACCCGTAATGCTTGAGGAACTCCGCAACAGCTTGTTCCGAAGCATATTCATCCGGTTTCGCGCGGACGTAGGAGCACACCGGCGAACTCACGTCCACGTACCCTTTCACCGAAAGCATCCCTTTGGCGTCCTTTTCGAAAATTGGCTGAAGGTAGGGCACGGGACGCGGTGAGTTTCCCAACGTTGGCGGAACGTTGTTGGGATTGGCTTCCGGAACGCCGTCGGCGAACACCTTGATGGCATCGGCGCGTGTCAACGGGTTGGCCGCGTACTTTTGCCGGATTCCATTCGCAATGCCAACCAGTTTTTCGTAGTCGATGCGCCCGGAGGCATCACGGAAGCGTTCGGGCACATACATTTGCGCCATGTTCAGCCGAATCGTCAGCTTGCCCTTCTTGATAAGCTCGTCGTATACCTCGAACGCTTCCGGACCGGCGGCGGCATCTTGAGCGGCCGTTATTCCGGCGCTGTTCAAGCGCTCCGTAATCCGCTCCGGAAACTGCATGAGCTTTTCGTGATTGCCGCGGCCTCCGGGGGCCCGTGGACGAAGCGGAATTCTCCCTTGATCGCTCACGTCTCCCGTTGGCTCCCCGTTGGCATCCACGCCGATATAGTTTTTGTAGGTGGCGAAGTCGGTGGCGATCGTCGCTTTCGAGTACCCAACGGTTTCCCCCTTGGCATTGTTCGCCAAAGCCAGAGCCGCGCTGTTGAACGCTCCATGGTGGCCGTCCCATCCCGTCACCGCTATGGGATGCTTCGTCGACGCCGCGTCAAGTGCAGCACGGAGAGTTGGGTGGGCCGGATCAGCTTGATTTCCCCCGCCATATTCCCAGTGCGACACTTCCACCCATTGACCTTCGGGCACCTTTAGCCGCTCGATGCATGCGCGAACGAATGTCGCGATCTCCGCAAGCGTCTTCGCCTTGGACTCGAGGTCACATCCGCCAAAGTCGACGATGCCCATGGGATGGATGTGAGAATCAACAAGACCCGGCAGGACCAGCTTTCCGCCAGCTTTCTCCACTTTGGTCTTCGGCCCCACGAGTTTGGCCGCATCTACCGCCTTTCCAACAAATATGATCTTTCCCTCGCGGACCGCCAGAGCCTTGACGACCTGCCGGGAGCTGTCGGCCGTATAGATCTTTGCGTCCGTCAGGACAAAATCCGCGAAACCCTTTCCCCCGGTTTTCGAGTCGAGCGATCGTGCAGATGCATCTTTGCAGGAATTGGCGCAGTCTGCGCTGGCTTCACGCCCAGTTTTCTGGCCGGCGGCACAGATGCTAGCCACCGCAAGGAAGAAAAGAAGCACACGGGTCGTGTGTCTTAAAGAATGATCTTTACGATCCCAGAGCACCGCCAGGATGGCATGGGGGAGTTGCAGCTTCACTTTCATGCACACATTCTCCGTCCTCTTGCTCAAAGAGCTTGCCTTTTCGTTTGTCCATTATGATTTAGGCGGCAACCACATACTAGACTGGCCTGTCACTCACGAATCGGTCAGCTAGCGCGGCACTCTTCCCCTTAGAACGAGAGACGCAAGCCGAATTGCATGCAGCGGCCCGCCGAGCCGTCGCATGTGGCAAGGGTGGAAGTGTACCTGCCGAAGCTAGCACTGATATCAGGAAGGGCAGTGATGCTTCCTGTATCAAACTTCGGGGTGTTGGTCAGATTGAAGACGTCCCAACTGAATGCTATCTTGGTCCCCTCTGTGATACTCCAGATCTTGCGAAGGGACGTGTCAATCGTGGAGAAGCCGTCGCCACGGAATTGGTTGCGAAAACCGACTTCGCCCGGCCGGTCCCGACGAAAAGCGGTCACCGCGCCGTTACCTTGTGCAAAGGGACTCGGATAGCCGTTCAGGCCCGGCGCGTTGGGCGTGGTCCCAAGAGCCGGAGGGGCACCGAACAAGCTGGCATTCCCCTGGAGATTCCAGTTTGTCGGCCAGCAAGATCGGCAATTGATTACGCTGAATGGGAACCCGCTGGTCCAACGCGATAGCCCGGAAAAATCCCAACCGCCAATTATGTGGTTTGCCCAGCCCGCAACATTTCGCCCAAGCGCACGATTGTGGCCGAAAGGCAATTCATACACCCAGTTTGCATTGATTTGGTGGCGCAGATCATAAGTAGAGTTGCCGTAATTGGAGCGGAGGTTCCAGGAGTTGATCACGAACTCGCTATAACCGCCGCCGAAATACGAGCCGAAGGCGCCTCCTCGTTCCACGTCTGAAGTTAAGTCCAAGGAATGGCTGTAGGCATAGTTCACTTGGAATTGCAAACCACGACTGATGCGCTTGCGCGCAGTAAGCTGCAACGCATCGTAATAAGACCAGCCGACGCTGCTCTGACCCGCCAGCGACGCAAACTGGTCTTGAAAGTAGGCGTAAGGCCCAAACTTGCTGCAGGAGGCAAGTGCATCGCACAGACCACCGCCTTGGTCCAGAAATTCTAGTGCGGTTGTGTAGTCCGGCGCAGCACAGAGGTACATGTCGTAGACGCCTTTAGTAGCGGTGTTGTAGGCGGCCGCTCCTAGCCCTTGAACGTCGCAGATCGGATTGCCGACCATACCGGGATATAGATGCTCCCAATAGGGGATCGTAGGGATGTTGGCAACTGGCGTTCCCACACTGAACCCTGTCGGATCACCTACCTCGGCCAACGCGGCCAGTTTCGAGGCCGCCGTGAAATAGTCCATTTTCGACGCAGGATCTACAAGGTTCATAGGCATGGAGAGGTCCCACTTCGTGAGCAGTCTCTTGCCATAACGGCCCACGTAGGCCGCTTCCACGGTGAGGTTACCTGGCAGCTCGCGGCCAATGACGACGTCAAACATATGCGCGTAGGGCGTCTTGAGCGTATCGTCTATGGCGCTAGTGATCGCGAAGTAACCTGGTGCCGGCGTGGCTGGGAACCCTCCCGGAGGCGCCGGGAGCAAAAGGGGCGTCCCGTCAGAGCCAACCTTAGGAACGACGTTGAGCGCAGTCCAGCGGGGAGCCGTGGCTTCCGTCAGCGAAGCATAAGGTGTAAGAAGGTCGCTAGAAAGGCCAAAAGCCCCTCCGGAGTCAAATGTTGTGGCCAGTGCCTGGCCAACCCGGTCGAAGACGATCCCATAACCGCCGCGGATCACTAATTTTCCATTGCCGGCAACGTGGCCCAACACTCCGTTGGAAAACTTGGGGTTCCACGCAAACGATGCCCGGGGCGCGTAGTTATTCCACTGCCAATCGTAGTAGCCCTTGCGGCCATTGGCCGCTCCGGCCAAATCAAAGCTCACGCGAGGTAATTGATTGGAAGGTATCCCTGCCAGCATACCGCGGAGTCGCTCGTCGTAGTACGTGCCCAGACTGGGAGTGGGAGCAACTTGGAGGCCGTTGGTTTCCCATGGGGGCGAGTACAGGGCATAGCGCACACCGAACGTAAACGTTAAATTGGAGCGCGCTCGCCACACGTCCTGAAAATAAAGTTCATATTCGTTGGAGGCGTAGCGGCGATGTATATCCGTGCCGTGGTCCACGAGGCTGCCATCTTTGTTGTAGTTATACCTGGCATTGCCCTGGGTCAGCAGCCCCCACAGATCGATAGAGGAGTCAGCCCAAACCGCCGCATCGGACGAACTTACCGCCGGAACCTGCGAGCAGCCAGGTGTAGTACAAGTGGCGCGGCCTGGCATGAACTTGCGGCCAACCCCAGGTACCCAAGATCCATTGGCAATACCTCTGTGGAAGCTGAATTGATTGCTGAATCTGGGCAGGCGGCTGAAGCGTACGTTTGTGCCCATTTGAAATGTGTGCGCTCCGCGTGTGTAGGAAATGTCGTCGGTCAGGTTATTGGTCAAATATTGACGAGCGGAGCTTGCGCCGTTCGCCAGTCCTAGGGGACCTTCGAAGGTGTCGAGGAAACGAAAGACGGAAACGTCCGAATTTTGCAGCCCTGCAGTCAGTTGAGAGTATCTTGTCCAACCCCAGCGAAAATTGTTTACCAGCCGAGGGTTCAGCACGGCACTGTAACCGACGATCGAGTTCTTCGGACGGATCAGCTGCTCGCGGTTTGGCGGACGGCCGGGGAATTGAGGCTCGTCATTGACGGTGTCTTGCTGTAGGGCACCACGCCAAAAAAGAGAGTGATTGCCCGTCCGATCAAGCTTGAAGTCCAGCCGCGCGACACTCACGTTGAAGTGGTTTTTCAAAGGGGCCGCGAAGCGGAATCCTACGATGTTGCGACCCCCATCCCGGCCGGGATCATTGGGCATTGGGTACTGGCTCCAATACTTGAGTGCAGCTAAGTCAGGGCCGATACCTTTCGGGTCAATGGCTGCAAACTCGGAGGGACTTAGGCCGTGGAATCCGGGCGCGACCGGGTAGCTTGTGCCGCTGACCCCGGTGACAGGATTTCCGGGGCACTCATCCACATTAGAGCCGTCGTGATTCGTGTCTTTGCACTTGTAGATGATGATCCCGTCACGGAATGTAGCGGAGGGGATACTGCGTAGTGCGGCATTTTGAGAAAATTGATGCAATCCTTCGTAATTAAAGAAGAAAAACATGCGATCTTTCCAAACCGGAACAGGGCCGCCGATGGTACCCCCAAAGACGTGTTTCTGAAGCACTGGGGGCTTATTGGGCTGGCCGTTGGCGAGTTGGCTGAGTTTATTGAAATATTCATTAGTTGACGTTGCGGTATTACGGTGGTACCAATAAGCGGACCCATGGAAACTGCTTGTGCCGCCTTTGGTGACCATGGCGACTTGGCCAGCGCTAGACCGCCCCTGAGTGGCATCATAATTGGACGTAGTAACGCGGAATTCCTGTAGAGACTCAGCCGGGATGCGAATGCCTGCCTCGTAAGCTCCTGTTTGATTTTGAGGGTCGTTGACGTCCACGCCGTCAAGTGTAATGTTGGACTGATCGCTACGGCTGCCGCTGATCGAGCCGCTGCGCATTTCATCTGCTCCGGGTCTGACTGGCAAGAACGTGGCGCCGGGTTGCAGACTGAGAAGAGCAACAACGCTGCGGGCTTCGAGGGGGATGCTGTTGATTTGGGTATTGTTCAAAACGTTGCCGAGGCTAGCATCAGTAGTATTTAGCGGAGCCGCTATCTCGGTGACCTGCACTGTCTGACTCACTGAACCGATTTGCAGGGTATAGTTCGCGCGGGTTGCAGTATTGACCAATAGCTCTAGCTTCTCTTGCACGACTGTCTTAAATCCGTTGGCTTCTACTTGGACTTTGTAGCTACCCGGCTGCAAGCCGAGGAATTCGTACCGCCCAGCCGAGTCCGTCTCAGTCGAACGCGAGATGCCCGTATCAACGTTACTCAAGGTCACTTTGGCGTCGCGTACTGCAAGACCTTTGGGGTCTGTGACCTCGCCGAATACCGAGCCAGTTCCCGTCTGGCCTCGAGCAACGCCATTGAACAGCAAGAAAAAAATCTGAAAGGACACCACGAAGATGCCTAGCACTCTATGCACTGGCCTCACGACTCACCTCCCGGAGGTATGACGCTCTCCTCGAAGAGTACAAGCCCCGTTTTTGTTTGGAATCCTGACAACTTTGGACTGCGAAGACACACACGTTGACACTATCCGGGCCGGGATCTTATCTGGGTGCTAGACAGACCTGCTTATTCGAGATGTCAAGTCAATCGGGCAACCTTCCCCGCCTCCCAGCCACTCGACTCAGCAACCGTTGAGATAGCTTTTAGGACAAGTTGAGGTCCCGTGTCAAGTAGAGTTCTTCAAAATTCCTGCGACTCAGACATTAGCGACGTATCTCGGCTACGAGAGCCGCGCGATCAACCGAGTTCGTAGGGAGCAGCGGCCTCAAGGGCGTGAACTGCCTCTTGAGCGTATGCGCTGGCGAGTGCAAGTTTGGCATGAAGAGTGGGTCAATAATTGAATTACACGAAAGCTTACGCTGTGGAAAAACTGGGGCACATAGACCGGAGAGCCGGAGAGGCACCGCTGCCTCCCAGCCACCGGGCTAGCAAGGCCAGCTAAAAGATGATTTTCAGAGCGAACTGAACGTTGAACGGTTCGCCGGAGCCGATGCCGGGAGCATCGCCGGCATGGATTGTGCTCGTGATGAGGCCAAACGCAGACCCATCGCAACTACAGTTGTCGGGCTGCGTCAAGTTCAGGATGTTGAAAACGTTGAACATTTCGACCCGGAATTGCGTCCTTACGCGCTCGGTGATAGGCGTGTTTTTAATGACCGAGAAGTCGACCGTTTTGAAGCGCGGGCCGAGAAACTGATTGCGCTTGGAATTGCCGAAGGTTCCAAAGGCATTTGTCTGAAACGCGCTGGGGTTGATCCACTGCACGCCAGCCTTTGTCCCTCCCGCAGGTTGTACAACACCGGCGAAAGGATTGCTCAAGAGGTCTGCGCGATCCTGCTTGTTGCCAGTGTGGCTGTGATCGAATCCCGAGAAGACGGTGAACGGGAAACCATTGTTATAGGAAACGAGCGCGGCAAGCTCCCATCCTTTGGAAAGCTTCGGAAGTGACTGGCCGAATTGCGGGATATCATATATAAGGGACCCGCTGACATTGTGACGCGTGTCAAAATCTGCGTCGGCGTAGTCACCCTTCAAGTTGTGGTTGTCCGTCGGACGATTATTCCGTGGAAAGGACATTTCATCACGGACGTGGCCCAACGTGTAGGCAAGCTGGCCGGTTAGCCCATGCCAGGAAGTACCGCGAACGGAAAGCTGCATGGAATTGAACTGGGAGTTCCCCGCGCTGGAAATCTCCGTGATGCCCGAAAAAGTCGGAAATTGGGAATAAAACGGCCGCGCCGCCTGGAGGCTAGGATACGCAGTGACACTCGGTGGAGGCTGATTGATATTTTCTGTAACGATGAGCTTGCGGCCCTGGCTTCCCACGTAGCCCGCCTGAAGCACAACTTTCGAAGTGAGTTGATGCTGCACATTCAGGCTGAAGTTCTGCACGTAGGGGGACGCGAGCTTCTGATTGATTCCATACACCCCGAAGGGCGGCTGAGGAGTGACACTGCCAAAGATGGGTTGATCTTTGACCACTGTGAGGGGACCGCCGTCGTTTTGTATGCTAAAGACTGGGTTTGAGCCGCCAGGATTCCTTGAAGGACCGCGGCCGCCTGGCTTCGCGCGGTTGTCAATGAAGAGGTTTCCGTTAACCACGTCGTAGTAAATGCCCCAAGCGCCGCGGATGACCGTCTTGCCACCGCGAGTGGGCGTAAAGGCAAACCCCAGGCGTGGCGCGAAGTTGTTCCAGTCGCGCGGATACAGCGTACTCAAAGTCTGCGGAGGAATCGCCAAGCCACCGGGGGCACTCGGTAGAAACGTAGAAACGGTGTGCGTCGGATCATAGATGGGTCCGTTGTAATCCCAACGGAGGCCGTAGTTGAAATTGAACCGCGCTGCTACCTGCCAATTGTCCTGCGCATACCAGGAAACCGAATTCACATACCAGTTCCGCACCGGGTCACCTGTCGCGATGTTGGCGTTCGACGTATTAATGTAGCCCGCCAGGAAGTCCGCCAAAGAGTTCTGCTGCGATGATCCGCCCCATCCGCCGGACTGAGGAGCTGCGCCATCGAAGAGGAAATTGCCGCGCGCATCACGAAAATAGTGAACCCACAGCTTGGCGCGGCGGAATTCGCCGCCAAACTTGAGCGCATGTGCACCCAGGGTGTAGCCGAGATCGTCTGTGAAGTGGTAGGTGGTATCAGTCCGGCCGAGATTGGGAGTCTCGCCGACCCCACCATGTGTGAAACCGTTAAGTTCGATGTTCGGGGCACCAAGAACAGAGGCACCCGTATTAAACCCCAAAGCCACCACGTTCTGACTGTGGTTCGCATCATTGAAGTTCTGTAGGAAGTAATTGACACCGAACAAAAACTGATTGACCAGACGCTTGCCAAAGGAGCTGTTCAAAACGGCAGCCCAGTTTTGCTGGCGGCTGGGTACACCCTGAAAATAGTCTTGGTAAACGGACCCAGCATATGCAACCGCATCCCCCGTTCCAACAAATCCACGAACAAACAGGCGCTCTTTACTGTTGAAAGCGTAATCGACACGAGCGACGCCGTTATTGCTCCGGTAATTGTTGTTGGCGGTGCTGAAGAAGTTGTTTGTGGTTGCGGGAGCGCTCTTGATGGCGCTGGGCCAGAGATTGCTCAGTAGGCTCACCATGACGGGGTTGGGTGACACACCCTTAGCGGTCATGCGGGACTCGGCCTGAGCGACCCAAGCGTCGGAAGGAACGGTTGCTACGATGGAGTTTCCAGCGATAAATCGCTGCGCTTCAAAGTTAAAAAAGAAGAAAGCCTTGTCCTTCCAGATTGGGCCACCAATGGAGCCACCGAAGTTATGGTTCCGCAGCTTGCCGTAATCCCCAAAAGGAGATGGTTTTGCGAAGGCGTCGTTTCGATTGAAGTAGTAAAGGGTGCCATGAAAGAGGTTTGTTCCCGATTTGATGGCGACGTTAACCATGGAACCGGGGTTGCGCCCGAAATCTGCGCCTCCAACGCTCTGCTGATTGAACTCCTCGATTGAATCAATCGGTAACAGCACCCCTGCGATGCCTGAAATGCTGCCCTGATTGACCGCTTCTGAGTTGTGCCAGAAATCGTTGTTGTCCACGCCGTCGATCTGCCAATTATTCTGGTTCGGCCGGTTTCCGTTCATCGAAAACTGCGAATTGAATCCCGGTGTGAGCTCAAGCAACTGGCGGAAATCGCGGCCGTTGAGGGGCATTTCCTGGATAGCCCGCTCGCCAACCACCGCATTCAGCGCGCTCTCACTCGTCTCAATTGTCGCCGCGGCCGCTTCTACCGTCACCGTCTGAACCGCTTGAGCCACGTTTAGCGTAATCGTCAGACTGCTGATTCTCCCGACTTGCACTTCGAGGTCGGTGATCTTCTGCGTTTGGAAACCCGAGTGACTTATGGTCACTGTATAGTAACCCGTGGGCAAATCCGGGAAGGAGAACACGCCAGCGCTCGTCGAAGGCATGCTCAGCTTCAGCCCCGTCACTTTCTGCTCGATTTCGATCATAGCGTCCGGCACGCTCGCGCCGGACTTGTCCGCTACCGTGCCAGAAATACCCCCGCGAGAAGTCTGACCGATGGCAGCAGGCAACACCGCGCTTACTGCCAAGACCCATCCCAAGAGGCTTCGCATCTTCAACATCTTGCACCCCCAGAAGTTGAGTGGTCGGAGATAAAGACCAGAATTTATCTAAATTTGACCTGAACCCGATCTCAACTGTCTTTAGATGAGACCTTACGCCGGCCAGCTCCGGCCGTCAATGTCAGATCGCTCTGGCCACCGCTCGGTGGCAATCGTGCCTGTCAGCATGCTGCTAAAACGCTATCGATGAGATGGACTGGAGAGAGCCTGACATTGGGAACGCGCCTTTAAATGCAATGGCCGGAAAGCTAAGCTCAGTTTAGCTTTCGAATCGTCGGCCACCCATAAATAGCGAGAGCGTTTCAGGAGTGGAATTGCCGATTGAAGGCCACTGATTCGTTTATAAACCCTGGGCGACAAGGCGTGGGCTAACCGCAACCGCGTCTAGCTCTGCTGTGGCGCGTTGGAGCGCCGTGCGGTGAGAGACCGGGCGCGATGGCACGCCCGGGCCAAGTCATTAGAGATTAAGGCTCGCAACGCGAGACCCAACTTCTGTGTCGCCGACATAACCGGCCAATCTCTGCCCCTTCTGCGGGTCTTACTGGAACGATACGCCCAGAACTTTCGGATTCAGGGCTCACTAATACTTGTAATCTGATTTACTTGGGTGCGAGCCGGACGCTTTGGCTTCGACGCAGTGCTCCGCGGGTTCGCGGAGCGCATTTGCGCTACTCACGTTGGTTTCATGCATTTCGTTTGCAGCCAATTGCTTAAGGCAAGGGGCATTTCCCAGAGGGATTTACTCGAAGCGCTCTTAAGGCCGGTCGTGGCCATTGCCGTGTGGCCTACCTTCTTGCCTTTGGTTTTCGCGCTGTTGGTGCTGTTCTAGCATTTGTGATTGCTGTTCGCGCCTGCGATTCATCTGGTCGATTTGTTGTTGCTGA
>Ga0126381_100006536_pt1 | contig 12899 bp, 9 predicted proteins | sample PanSoiMetPlot_28_FD_96465 | JGI IMG/M metagenome (GOLD analysis project Ga0126381, IMG submission 96465) | Tropical forest soil microbial communities from Panama - MetaG Plot_28 | ecosystem: Environmental > Terrestrial > Soil > Tropical forest > Bulk soil | place: Panama | collected 2016-02-17
GCAAAGTGGGACGTGCCCCAGCAGCAGGGAAATCAGGGCCTCTTCGAATATCTCAAGGCCAATCCCGAAGGACGCGCCGGAGGTCCCGAGCACCAAACTGGATCGGTCGACCAGGCATACTCCGCCGCAGATGTGAAGCTCGAGTCGAAGTACACGGTCGAGTACATCGCGCACACACCGCTCGAACCCCGCGCCGCAGTCGCCGAGTGGAACAACGGCAAGCTCACTGTCTGGACCGGCACGCAGCGTCCCTTCGGCGTCCGCGACGAGCTGATGGAAACATTCCAGCTCTCTCCCAAACAGGTCCGTGTGATCCAGCCCGACATGGGCAGCGGTTACGGTGGCAAGCATACCGGCGAAGCGGCCATCGAGGCCGCCCGCCTTGCGAAAGCCGCCGGCAAGCCTGTCAAGGTCGTCTGGACCCGCCAGGAAGAGTTCACGTGGGCGTATCTGCGTCCCGCAGGACTCATCGAGATCAAGGCCGCCGCCCGCCGCGACGGCACGCTCGTCTCGTGGGAGTATCACAACTACAACTCCGGCCCCGCCGCGATCGGTACGCCCTACGAAGTTGCCAACCAGCTCATCCAATATCACCCGGCCAAGTCGCCACTGCGTCAGGGCTCCTATCGCGGCCTCGCCGCAACCGCCAACCACTTTGCCCGCGAATCGCAGATGGACGAGATGGCCCACGCACTCAACATGGACCCCCTCGCGTTCCGACTGAAGAACATCAGCAATCCTCGACTCAAAGCCGTCCTTCAGGCCGCTGCCGACAAGTTTGGCTGGAACACATCGAAGTCTGCCCCAGACCGCGGCATGGGCATTGCCTGTGGAACCGACAAGGGTGGATTCGTCGCCGCCTGCGCCGAAGTCTCCATCGATACCGCGACAAAGAAGGTGAAGATTGGCCGCGTCGTCCAGGCATGGGAGTCGGGAGCGATCGTCAATCCCGACGGCCTGCGGAACCAGATTCAGGGCGCGATGGTACAGGCTATCGGTGGAGCGCTCTTCGAGCGCATCCTCTTCGCAAACGGCCGCATCCAGAACCCGCTCTTCTCCAAGTACCGCGTCCCCCGCTTCAGCGATACTCCGCAGATCGAGGTCGTGCTTCTCGATCGCAAGGATCTGCCGTCCGCGGGCGCAGGAGAAACCGGAATCGTCGGCCTCGCGCCAGCAGTAGGCAACGCCATATTTGCCGCCACCGGCACTCGACTCCGACACATGCCCATGACGCCGGACAACGTCGTTCGCGCGTAGGCCAACAGCGAGAAAGCCAGCGAGAAGATCAGCGATTTTGAGAATCAGGCTTTAGAGCTTGCTGAAGAGTACCGTCGGGTTGGTGTCTTGTAACAGGGCAGGAGTTCATTCGTGCCTCACATCCTGTCGCGGCCGGTTGACCGGCGATAGGGAAGCTTCACGAATGCTGCTCCAGTTTACTTTCCGGGCGGCGGCTCCGCTGTCCACGTCTTGCCGTCCACGCTCACCCAGGTTTGCGGTTTGTCCGTCACGAGCTCAAAGCACGGATTCTGCACGAACCCGAGAGAAAACGCGGACTGCGCGGTTCCGGATACCGGACGGGCCCGCACCACCACGGCACGGCCAGTCCATTGGGCTTGAACCGCCTTCCACTGCTTCTGGTTGTCTTTGCGCACAAACAGCGCGCCGGCGGTATCGAGCGCGATGGTGCGCCCCGCGGCCCACGCGGAAGAAAGCACGCCCGCGCCGCTCGGCAGCGCGATCTTTGCCAGCTTTTTCATTCCTGCGACCGGCCTGCCGTTAAGTGGAACGGTTTCGTTGGCAACCGAAGACAACGTCATCGCCGGGACAGGCGCCGGCGCGGCTTGCGGAGCTATTGCCTGCGGCTCCACGATAACGGATTGCGTAACAGAGCGCGGAGCAGCATTCGCAGTCACCGGCTTGTCAGCATCCAAAGTCGGAGCATTTCGCGAAGCCGGCAACGGTTGTTGCTGCGGCAAGTTCTGCTGCTGAAGCTGATTTGCATTCTGCTGGAACTGATTCGCATTCATCGGCCCGCCAAGACTTAGGCTCTTTGCCCGCGCAGTTGCTTCATGCGTCGAGCCGCCGGCAAGCCCGCCGATAACCCCATGCAGAGCTCCGGCGCCCCTCAGGGCCGCTGCATCTCTTTCTTCGGCAGGCTTCTCTTTATAGAGCTGCTTCCCAACATCCTTCCGCACCTCATCGGGAGGGACCCTCCGCGGCGCAGCCAGCTCCGGCACCGCTTCGGTCGATGGTGAACTCGCCGGAGCCGTGGGAGCAACTTCCGCCTTGCCTAGAGCATCCGTGGCACCGAGCTTGGCCGCCATCTGCGTCTCCGGCTGCGTTACATGGCGGAAGTGCAGCATCACGGCGACACCAACAATCCCAGCCAGGGCCGTGACCGGAACCCACGTCCACTGCCAACCCGTGAACCACCGCCTTCCCGGCCCGCTCCGCTCACGCGTGTGAACCGCAACGATCCCCGGCTCATCATCGCCGGCCGCCTTCTGCGCCAGAAACACGACTTCGCGGCACCGGCCGCACGTAGCCATGTGCGCGAGGATCTGCTCGCGCTCCGCCGCAGCCAGCAACTGTTCCGCAAATGCAGTCAGGCTCTCTGCATTGGGGTGCATTCCGGGTTGGATCGTTGGCGTCATCCTTCGGTCTTCTTCTCTGAGAGGGTCGCTCTCGGCTCCGAGAGCAAGGTTCCTGCAAGAGTCTTCCCGCCGGCGGCCGGAGTTGGAACCACCTGCTCTCGGAACGGCTCCTGGGTTGAATGTTGCATCAGTTTTTTAAGATCCATCCTCATATCAATGTCTCGTAAGTCAACGTCCCTCGGATCGGTGCCGAGCAACTCCTCCGCGGCCTTGCGGCTCATCCCGCTCTTCTCCAGATTGCGCAAAAGCTGTTTGCGAACTGCCTCGGTGGCGCGCTTCAGTCTCCGGCTGATCGTAGCTTCATGCACGCGCAGAACCGCGGCAATCTCAGCCAGCGTCTTTTCGTCCAGGTAATAAGCCGCCAGCAAGAGTCGTTCCTCTGCCGGCTGTTGGCGCAATGCTCCAGTCACTGCCTGCCCCAGCATTGCGATCTGCCCGGGATCGAGCTCTGCGACTGAATCGCGCGCGGGCGCATCATGAGCCAGCTCATCCAATGCCTGCTCGCGAAAGGTACGCCGGTAGTGGTCGACATAACGCTGCGCGAGCGTAGTCCGCAGCCAGCCAATCAGTGAACCTCGCCCGCGATAGGAATCAAGCGGGCACTTCCGCTCCCCATCGCGCTCGGTCAGCCCGTAAAGCTCGGCATAAAAAGCATCCGCCAGGTCGCGGCCGATGGTTTCACTTCCGCTGATGGCAATCGCGGCGCGCGTAAGTTGCTGGCCGAAGAGGGCGACAAAGCGCTCCCAGGCGCGTTCATTCCCCGCGGCACACGCCTTCGCCAGAACGAGATCGGCGAGCTTAAGGCCCCGGAAAAACGCAGCCTGTTGTTCCTGCGAAGCTGTAGCGCCGGCCTCCAGCCCGCAGTTCTGCGCTACCGCAACTAGCAGGATGATACGGTCAAACTCGCCTCGTCCCAGTCCCCACTCGCCCGCGCCGCTATCGCGGCAAAGCTCATCCAGCAGGGCAGGATGCACCGCTGCCGGCACCGCAGACGACTCCTTTGCCATTGGCTGTTCGACGGGTTGGGAGGGCGCTGCGTCCACGAGTCGAAGATACGCCAAAAAAATCCTGCAAGAAACCTCCAGCAACGCGTTCCACGTTACAACCGCGGCGGAGGGGGCCTGGTTTCAGTTCGCTAACTTGCTGTCGTTATCAGTCAAGAACAGTCTTCAACCGTGCTCTTTAGCACTGAGGGACGTTCTTTCAAATCCGCTGCGAGCTTATGAGCCTTGAGAGGAGCAACATGAAGAATCCAGTTCTGCGGTTCCTGTTTGCGGCTGCTGCACTGGTCGCAAGTTTTGCCGTGTATCAGTCATTCAGCGCTCGCGCCGCGGGCCCGACAGGATTCGCGTCCAGCGGCTATCGCGTCCTCGCGCCGATCGAGAGCGGCAATCTCCTGCTCTTCCCTGTCGTGCAATCCGGCAAGACACCCGGATCCCCGTTCATCACGCTCGACGAAGGCATCAAGAGCGGGCAGGTCGAAGTCGCCGAGGCGGGCCGTGTCCGCGGTCTGGTACGCCCACGACCCGCGCAGGGGCAGAGCGATGGGATTGCCCGGCCAATCCCTCCCCCCGCACCGCCCTACCGAGGCGACCAGGTCAACACGCTGGTTCTCGTCAACAACTCCAACAAACCATTGCTTCTTCTGGCCGGAGAAATCGTCACCGGCGGCAAGCAGGATCGCGTGATCGCGAAGGATCGTATCGTTCCCAGCGGTAGCGATCCCATCGACCTCGGCGTCTTCTGCATCGAGCCCGGCCGCTGGACGGGGGCGACGGACGCATTCGGTGCGTCCGCCAAGGCCTCCGCGCAGAGCTTCATGGTCCAGCCCACGGTGCGCGAAAAGGCGATGGTCGCCAAAGATCAGCAGGAGGTCTGGAACTCGGTCCACGGCGCCATTGGCGGGGCACTCGCCGCCCCTTCGGCAGTTCCCGCCGGAGGCGGCTCAACGACCGCCACCGTGACGGTCAACAGCCTCGGCACCACCAGCTATGCCCGCGCCATGCAGAGCAGCGCCGTAAGCGCCAAGGTCGACGAAGCCGCTGCTCCTGTCATGAAATCGCGCGAGCAGGTGCTGGAGAAACTCCGCGAAGAACGCGCTGTCGGCGTCGTTGTTGCTGTGCGCGGAGAAATCGTATGGGCCGATATCTTCTCCGACACCGATCTTTTGGCGCGCTACTGGACCAAACTCGTGCGGTCCTATGCTGCTGAAAGCCTCCTGCCGGGCGAGACTCATTCAGCGCCTACCGCTGCCGACGCGCAACACTTTCTCGATGCATCTGCAGGCGGAACCGAGACTAGTATCGGCGATGTCGGTGTGTATCGCTATCGCGAACTTCGCTCCGGCGGCACAGAAACGTTTGTGCTCGAATCCCTGCTACCCGGAACGGGATACGACGTGCACATCAGCAAGGTGAAACTGCGCGGCGAAGTGCGCCGGACCAGCGAACCATTCGGAATCCGGTAAGCGGGTTCCAACAGCACTGGCTTGGCATTGAGGCGGGGCCCTGTGAAAGCGAAGTTGGTTGTAGCGATGGGACTTCTGTTTGTGGCACTCGATATTGTGAGCACACGAGCCCAAGACGCTCGCAAAGAACCGGGCCAGTCCGATGCGAAAACAGCAAGGGCACGATGGCTCCAGCTTTGCCCGACGAACGAGAAAACCGATGCCGCCGAACGAACGATGCTTGAGACCTACTCTTCTCCAGCGCTGGAGAAAGCGCTGCTTTCCAGCAAATCATTCTGGGAATTCCTCACCGATCCTTCGACGCCTTATATGGATCGAATGACGGCGGCCAATCGAGGGGGATCGATGCTAAGCCCAGAAGATCTTCCTTTGCTCTGGCAGGCAATCGTTGAGGTTAGCTCTGATCCACCAGGCGTCAGTCCGCCCCCGTGTAGCGCCGTTGCGGCGATTTTTCAGCCTCCAACAAAACAAGCCACCCGAGTGGTTCTTGGCCATCAGATTCGGTTGCCTACAAAGATCATCGACTATCCGGTGACTGCGGAGGAGCGAGACCATTCCCCATGGTTATGGCAGATGGAGAGGGCCCTCTCAATGCTCTTCGACAAAACGAATATGTATTACGGGGATATCCGCTATCCCGCGCGCGTCAAGGCTGCCTGGGAGTGGCCAATCGCCGCCTCAGAATGTCGGCCAGAAGGAGTCGCATGCGATCTCACTCGAAGTGAGTGGAACAAGATCAGCATCCGCTCACGGGCCCTAACCGAAAGTGCGCCGCACGACATTCTCTTGTTTCAGACGATCCTCAAGCTCGCACTCAACAACAGTAACTACTACATTGCGTATAGCGCACACGTGGACGATCTGTGGTCTTGGGGACCAGACCATCACCTTGAAGAACTTGCCCAGGCCGCACAGATCATCATCCTCCAGAAGACGCGATGGGAAGATGTCGCAGCGCAGACTGCCTTCAAAGCAGCATTATCCGCCCAATACAATGGCGACCCAATGAGTGCGCCACATGCAAAGCTGGTCAAAACCGCAACCGCCATCCTTGCTGTTGGGCGATGGGCCATGGATAAGAGCCGCAGTCCTTGGAACCGGTATTACGGGTTCGTCCTGCCGATCTGCAAGATGGCAGACGATGCACCGTGCCTTTCAGATCAGCTTCGAGACCCAAATGATCCACGGCTCGACGAGAGATTGAAGAGTTTTGAAGCATGGTTTGCAAGGAAGAAGCCTGCGCTGGAGAAGCAGGCTGAAGCAGAACTGCCTCACCTGCGATCGCTCGCAAAGGAACTATCGACCGCGATCGACTGACGTCAGCGGCGAATTCGCAACGTCAGCCCTTACCCACGGCGATTGCTTCTGGGAGATGTGCAGCCCGCAGCCTCGCTCCCAGCCGCGCCAACCGTGGAACCGCGATCAGCGTCATCGCAAACAGGAAGATCGAGCCTGCGATGAACTCCATGCGGCCATGACGCAGATCCTCAAACATCAACTTGACGGCCACAAATGCAAGCGTGACATAAGCCAGTTGCGTCAACGCGGTGCGACCCGCGCGCGAACCAGCGAAGGCAAGCGCCAACGCCACTAGAGAAACCGTAAGTGTGCGCAGAAACGCTACGTGATGTACGTCCAGCGAGATCGCGATCCCCGCAGCTCCCAGCACGCTTCGCGCCAGCAGAGCGGTCAGCCCGCACGTGGCCACCAGCGCGGGAATAAACTCAATCGCCTGCCGCTGCCAGGATCCTCCTTCAGCGCCACGCACCGCGATGAATGCCACAGTGGCGCAACAGACCACGATCACGAAACTCGCCTCCGGTCTGCCCGGCAATGATCCCACAAGTACACCAACGACATACTCCGGCAACGCCGAAATTCCGGCGGCAGTGCAAAGAAAGATCGCTCCATGCCAGTCGAGCATGGTTGAGTTCATCCGCGCCGCCAGCAAATATGCGATAACACCTGCGCATGCAAGCGCAACGACGGCGCCCGAGCGCGGCAACGCCCAGAGCGCGCCCGCAAGCAGGAGAGCCGCGCTCCACATCTGGAAGACGCGAATGCTTCGTGACTCAGCGAGCTTTTGACGCCGCGCGAAGACGGCAACATACAGTACGCCAGACAGCACCAGGCACGAAGCCCCAAGAATCACCGTCCCGCACGGCGGAGCGAAGCAGAGTACGCTCGTTACTGCAAGCAGAAACGCGATCATGGTCTGGATCGCATCAAAGACGCTGATCCTTAGCTCGCGCACAGTGGCCCGAATCGCCACGCCGGTTCCGTTGATCGCCAACAGCAGACACGCCGGAAGAATGAGCGCTGCAGGAGACAGCCCCGAATATTCGCCGCGTGAATTCTGTGGGCCGCTGTAGATAATAATCATTCCCCAGATCGCAGCGTCGGCTGTGAGAGAAACAACTGCAGCCAGTCCGTGCCTATCGCTCTTCGTCTTCGCGTACTCATCCAGCAAAACAACCATCAGCAGCAGGTAAACAAAGGGCAGCACATGGTGCGTGGCAAGAGCCAGAGCAACAGCAGCCATTGCAGCGGATCCATGGGCAATCCACGCGAGACGCGCGGTCTCGCCGCCCCACCCGAGAAAAGTTGCTAGCATGGCAAACGCCGCAAGCACTCCCGCGGTAACAATCGGCGAAAAGGCCTGGAAGTACAGCGTGACTTCCCAGAGCATCGGCACCAGGATCAGCGCCGATGTGCCTGCATAGACCATCTGAATAAATCCAGATGCTTTCGACCGTGCCGCCCACACCACCCATGCCGCGGCATACGCGATTCCAGCGTCTGCAACTGCCGTCTTCGGCATCAGTCCAGCCTGGGCAACCGCGCGAAGCAAGTAGGCTCCGGCAATGCCGAGCATCGCGCGTCCCAGGGTCGAGAACAGAGTTCCGGCTGGAGGCAACGAGGCATCCACGGGCGACACCGCATGAGAAAACACGGCAGACTGAACAACCGCCGAAGCCCCTGCCTCACTCGGGCGCTCGAGTGCGCGAACTCGCTTTTCCAGTTCGTCCACGCGGCTCGCAAGAAGTTCCAGTGCGGCGGGAGAATCGTTCATATCTCACCCGGTTGGCGAAAATGGAATCGCGATCAATCGCCTGCGACAGCTTGCGTCTGCGGCACTTCTGCGTGAGTCCACGGCGGCAGCAGTTTCACCAGTACCCACAAGATGAACAGCGGCAGAAGCGCCAGGCCTGCCGCTACAAGCGAGCCTTCGCGCGTCACCAGGGCCATCTTGTAGGTCGTGTAGCCAAGAAAACTTTTCGAGAAGAGCTGACCGCCTATCACCACGTTCCATCGCATAGCAAAGATTCCCACCATCGCGAGGCTTCCAGCCGTCACATACATCCGCTTCCGCACCTGCTCCGGGAGCTTCACCACCTGCGTGATGAAGAGCAAGATCAGGGGCGTCAGCGTTCCCAAAATGATCTGGATCACGATGTGCGGAATGTACAGCCTTGTATGTACCATGAAGTCCAGGCTGCGGAACGACTCATCGGCCTCATAGATGCGATGAATCAGGTCTAGCGTCTCCAAACTGAAATCGATAATGAAGATGTAGAACAGGTACATGGCGATCGTATCCACGCAGCGCATATCGATCTTCTGCCCGCGCAGTTTTGTCGTCGCCATGTAGATCAGCATCACGCCCGCAATGCCCGAAACCATCGCCGAGAAGATGAACACGACGGGCATCAGCGGCGAGGACCACCACGGATTAGCCTTGATCGAACCGAAGATAAATCCAACATAGCCGTGCAGCATGAAAGCTGACGGAATACCGATCAGCGTGACGATCCAGCCGACCTTCTCATCGATATGCAGCGCTCGCGGGCTGATGTTGTTCGAACCGAGTGTCATCAGCTTGTAGATCCACCGTACCGATCCTTTTGCCGACTGCGAAAGCAGCACGATGTCCTTGCGATAGTCGAGCCAGATCTCGAACACCAGTACGGCCATCAGGTACCACAGGTACACATAGCCGAACATCGCCATCGCCGACGTGCCGTGCGGCGTGAAATACATCTCCGGCGACCGCTCCGGATGCCCCAGGTGCAACTGAAGCGGGAGTGGCGCCACGATCAGAAACGACAGCGCAGTCAACAGCGCCAGCCGGTAGGTCGGCTTCACCGCCTCCACATGAAACACCCGCTCCAGTGACGCCAGAATGAATGCGCCCGCAACCAGCCCGGTAATAAATGGATAGAGAACGATCAGCACGCTCCACTGCAGCGCAATCTCGTTCGGATACATGAAGCCTTCAACGCCACTCATAGAAACAGCTCCTAGCTGCTAGCTTTAGCTCCTAGCTTGTTCTTTCCCGCCGCTAACTTCTCACCAACTCTGAACTCTTCTTCCTTTCGGTACTACGCCCAGGAGCCTTCCTCCTCGGACGAGATGCTAAGAGCTAGGAGCTAGAAGCTAGTAGCTGCTTTTATCGCACGGCCCCATCCAGCCCGTTGTAGTACGCCTTTGCGCCAGTTGCCATCTGCGGCTTCAGCACCTGCACGCTGTGTGTCTTCAGGAACTCGTGGATCGGATCCTTCGGATCCTTGAGATCGATAAGCTGCCGCGCACCCGTCGGGCAATTCTCGCAGCATGCCGTCGTCAGTCCCTTCGTGATGCGGTGATAGCAAAGCGTGCACTTGTCTGCGACCTTCTTGTCCGGATGAATGTAGCGGCATCCGTAAGGGCAAGCTTGCACGCAGTACGCGCATCCCAGGCAGTACTTCTGATCCACCAGCACCACGCCATCCGGCGTCACAAATGTCGCGCCCACCGGGCAAACTTGTGTGCAAGGCGAGTCGGCGCAGTGATTGCACATCTTCGGAACGAAGAAGTACTTCCCTGCATCTTCCTTCGCCACCGGAAAACCTTCTTTGCCTCCGTCAGGCGAGATGACCTGCGGATTGGTCATGTCCTCGTCCTCAACGTGGTAGCGCTCCACCCAGGTGCGGAAGTACCCGTCGGGCACATCGTTCTCGGCCTGGCATGCGCGCACGCAATTACCGCAGCCGATGCACTTCGGAATGTCGATCAGCATGCCCCACCAATGTTCAGACAATTTGTAGTTGGGGGCCTGATCCGGTTCTCCTGCCAGCACGGACTTCCACGCGATAGCGGCAGCCGGCGCAAGAACCAGAAAATGACGTCTGGATAATTTCACTTCGTACCTCCCGGGGCTGGAGCCGTTTCCGTTCCGCCGATTGCAGGACTGTGTGGCTGATGACAGGTCTCGCACGGCGCACCGCTCGAGTGATCGGCAGGATCGACTTGGGGGAATCCCTTCGGCTTGGCCGCGCTCGCTGTGTGGCAACGCGCACACAATGCAGCGGTGTCCGGCTTCACCGGCGTTACCGATGACGGATCGTCCGCGTGCTTGGCCAGCGGTCCATGGCAGGCTTCGCAGTTCACATGCGCATGTTTGCCCTGGCCCTTTGTGCCCGCAATGTCGCTGTGGCAGGTCTCGCAGGTTTGATGTCCTGCAAACTTCACCGGGCGAGCAGCCATTTCCGTGATGGCGTTGCCGCGATAGTGGCCATACTGGCCGAAGCTCTTGGGAACCACGTAGCCCCGAACCACAAGAAAGATAATGAAAGCGAGGACGAAGAGTCCCGCGAATCGCAACAGATGCCCGGCATCTTTAAATAGGTTCATTGCAGCCGAATCTCCTGACGCTGCATCACGAGGCCGACATGCTAATCGCCTCATGTGATCCAGATCATGTTCGAACCGAAGATTCGCCGAGTGAACGCCGGACTGTATGTGAGAAGCATCACGACGCGATGTGATGGCCGTCTCAAAGCCGCCGCAAGCTACTGAGACGTAGAGGCTTATATTCTCCGTATTTTAGGCACGGAAGAGGACAATTCTTCAGATTGTGAGGAACATCACCTGCAGCGAGACGCGAACTGGGTCTGCCCAGGCTTGCGCAGCCGGGGTCCATACGGGCCGTCTATCTCGAATGCCCTTGCCGCCCCGTCCAAGGCGCTACGATTGGTAGGGAGAATCTGATGGCAGAAGTCCTCGCAAAAGTCCTCGCCAAAACCCTCGATGGAGCAGCAATCGCCACGCAGATCAAGCAGGAAGTAGCCGAGGAGGTGCGCCGTCTCGCCGCGCAGGGCATCCGGCCCGGCCTCGCAGCCGTGCTCGTCGGCCATGTGCCAGCCTCGGAGATATACGTCCGCAGCAAAGTGCAAACCTGCGCGGAACTGGGCCTATACAGCGACCTCATCACACCCCCCGACACCATCACAACCGAGGAGATGCTCGACTTGGTTCACGGCCTCAACGACCGCGACGACATCGACGGCATCCTTATTCAGCTGCCGCTGCCGAAGCAGGTCGATACCAAGGCGCTGCTCGATGCAGTCGATCCGGCGAAAGACGTAGACGGCTTCCATCCCGTAAATGCCGGCAAGCTGCAGGCCGGGCGGCCCGCTCTGGCACCGTGCACTCCGGCCGGTGTGATCGAGATTCTCAAGCGCAGCAAGTTGCCCATAAGCGGACAGCACGCCGTCATCGTCGGGCGCAGCGACATTGTCGGCAAGCCCGTCGCCATGCTGCTGCTTCACGAAAATGCTACGGTTACGATCTGCCACTCCAAAACACAGAGGCTCGGAGAGCTCACGCGAGAAGCCGACATCCTCGTAGCCGCAATTGGTCGCCCTGGCTTCATTACGCCTGAAATGGTCAAGCCGGGCGCCGCCATCATCGATGTCGGCATCAACCGCATCACCACGCGCGAGGAAGTTGATCGCTTCTTCGCCGGTGACGCCAGGCGCGAAGCCACGTTCGCCAAACGCGGTTCAACCATCGTCGGCGACGTGCACCCAAAAGCCTACGAACTCGCCGGCGCGTACACCCCCGTTCCCGGCGGCGTCGGACCGCTGACCATCGCGATGCTCATGGCCAACACCGTACGCGCCGCCAAGATGCGGAGAGGGCTGTAGAACTGTCGCGCCTCCTCGCACTTCTTCCCAGCCATCATTGGGGCAAGTTCCCGGAGGGAACGCTGCGAAATAGCCCTGGGATCACGAAGAACCACAGTCCCGTAGGGACGTCCGAATCGTGCCACACTTTCATGGTCTTGGGATCCCGCAAGGCGACACGAATGACTGCAGTTGCTTCTTCAAAAAGCCGCAACACGCTCACCAAGTGAGCGTAACGGTGATCGTCTTCCAACCCTCGCCGGGCGGAAAATGTACAGTCATCGTAGGCGGCTCAATTGGGCCGCGGGAAGCGTAGCGCCTTTCCTCATTCAGTTCCGCCCCGTTTACGCTCAGTTTCAGTCCGAGATCATGGAGATAGTAACCCACCCTGGCATCCGATCCCGCCATGCCTTCGAGAGTCACTCTTAAGCGATGGTCGCCAAGCGATTCATTCAACACGCGCACGGATTGTGTGCGGCCGCCCGGCACAGGAGGCTCGAAGAGCGGCTCGATTTCAACAACGGGTCGTCTGGGGATCTCGATTTCGTCACCCTTCCACTTGGCTCCCTCAATTGCAGTTGCCAGCTTGATCTTCGCATCACCATGCGACTCCATTTCCACTGTCCTTTGTCCGTCCATTCCAAATCCGAAGGAGAGATCGACAGTATCTGCCCCAACGCGCAGATTCCTAACCCAGGCTTTCTCCCATCCCGCCGGCAAATGCGGATTCACCGTAATCGTCTTGGTCTGCGCATCGATGCTGATCCCGAACAACCCGCGCAGCGTCGGCGTAATCACCATTGCCGAAGACCAGAGTTGATGACTCGTCGA
>Ga0126381_100006537_pt1 | contig 12898 bp, 11 predicted proteins | sample PanSoiMetPlot_28_FD_96465 | JGI IMG/M metagenome (GOLD analysis project Ga0126381, IMG submission 96465) | Tropical forest soil microbial communities from Panama - MetaG Plot_28 | ecosystem: Environmental > Terrestrial > Soil > Tropical forest > Bulk soil | place: Panama | collected 2016-02-17
CGGAATTCGCTGAGTTTTGCGTTCGACGATCCATTTAACGGAATCGCTGAATAGGTGTTCGCGATATCCGCGTTTTCATTGCGAGTACGAACCAGCATTGTTCCTTCGAGAAAACCGCCCGGAGTCAAAGTTAGCCCTTTGAAGTGGAATGATGTCGCCGGTCCCGGGCTTTGCTCCTTCCCGGGCTGTAACTGAGGGGTCTCGCTCTGAAGCACGACTGGATCAGCACTGGATGGAGTCGCTGCGATCCCTCGGGCCGCTTCCAACTCCGCAATGCGATCCTGCATTTTGACCATCTGCGAGCGCATCTGGTCTAGTTGCCTCTGCAACTCAGCGGTAGTGGGCTGTTGAGAGGGGGCTTGAGCCAGTCCCGAGGCAGTGACTAGCAACGTGATCATGGCGACTGAGATGATATGTCGAAATCGGGCTCCACAATCAGTTCCCCATGAGCTTGTATGTGAATCTTCCGAACCGCCAAACCGTCCGGCAGATTCATTTTTGCAGGCCCGCCATTTAAGCCAGTTCGCGCGAGGTCCTAGAATCTGTGTGTTCATGGCGTTTTCCTCGGATCGAATGGCAACTTGTAGGCCGACGCACTTTATGTGTTCTGCCCTTGGCCGGTGCCCTGCAACGTGGGTACCAGTTCGCTGTTCTCACGTCGTTCGTCAGTTTGGAAAGCATACGCCTGTTCGTTTTTCGCTTAAATTCCACAGCTCGCGGCAAGTTTCCGATCAATAGCCCAGGGCCTCAGACGAATGACCTCGGCGGCGGTCGTTTCCGCCGCAAAACCGGAGCCGATAGGATGTTGAGGCGTGGTGCTTGTGTTTGCGTACGTCATGGGGAGGATGCCACTCATGTTTTCCTCTTTTCTTCAGTCCAATGATCCGATTTTCTGTCCCCAAATCGAGACAGCGAGCTGCCGCAACCGCGTGCCTCCGGTTTAGAGCTGGGTCTTGCCTCACAGACGCTCGAAAATCAAGCCGGTGAACATTAGCGTGTTCATGAAACCTCCGCCCCACGGGGTGCGCTAAGGGCGCCACCTCCAACCAAAACTTTGCATCTTGCCAGAGTGGCCTTACTGCGAGCGTCAATCTGATTGAAACCGCCTGCTTGCATTTCGTGAGTGCGCCCTGACGCGCACGATCTGGAACAATGAAGCGATCAGACCAGGAAACCGAAAGCAAAACAATTGGACTTTAGTATCGACAGAGCAAAGGTGCCCTCCCCCGCCGGCCAGCGGCTTGGTTGTTCGAAGCGATAAAGTCAGAATGGATCCGACGCTCCCGCGTTAACGAAAAATTCGTGGATAAGCGGTCCTAAAGACGAAAACGCGGATCTGGTTGGAGCTAGACATCTCTGGCAGTGATGTATTGAGTCTATGCGTGGAGTGCCAAGCTGCTGCTGTTTGATGTTCTTCGCAGTCTTTGAGCGGGCAAGAGTGACAACTAACGAGGTACACCCAAGGGGTGGTTGTCAGCCCCAAGGAACATCGAACTCTCTCTAGCTTTTGCTGCCGGACTGGTGCCAAGCCCGGCCGAATACTTCGACTTGGGTCGGGGCCCGGCCAAAGTGATTTCGCACCGAATCCGAGTAACCCAAGTAGGCTCTATGTGGTCGTGTTCTGGAATGGAGAGTTACAATGCCATTTCGATGCTCCAGGAGGGCAGTATGGCATTGCACAGCAAAGGCGAGACGTCCTCGAATCGTGATGCGCAAATTTTCGGTAGTGGTTTTCTTTCAAGCCCGTTGCCCAAATACACAGTGCCGATTGAGGGGACCGATCCTGCCGCCGCTTACCAGCTTGTTCACGATGAACTGTTGCTTGACGGTAACTCCCGCCAGAATGTCGCCACCTTCTGCCAGACGTGGGTGGAACCGGAAATTCGCAAGTTGATGGACGAATGTCTTGATAAGAACATGATTGATAAGGACGAGTATCCGCAAATGGCGGAACTCGAGGCGCGCTGTGTTCACATGCTTGCCGATCTTTGGCATGCACCACATGCTGCAAACACGCTGGGCTGCTCGACCACCGGATCGAGCGAGGCTGCGATGCTTGGGGGTTTAGCGCTGAAAACCAGATGGCGCAATAACAGACACCAGGAGGGCAAAGATGCGAGCAGGCCTAATTTGGTTTGTGGGCCGGTGCAGATCTGCTGGCATAAATTCTGTCGCTACTTCGACGTGGAAATCCGACAGGTGCCATGTGAAGGCAAGCGGCTGCTGATGAATCCGGAGGAGGTCATCAAGCGCTGCGACGAAAACACCATCGGCGTTGTACCTACGTTGGGCGTAACCTACACGCTGCAGTACGAACCGGTAGAGACGATTAGCGCGGCGCTGGACGAGCTTGAGCAGGAGCGGGGACTCGACATTCCTCTCCATGTGGATGCCGCTAGTGGGGGTTTCATTGCTCCGTTTATCCATCCTGGGGTCCTATGGGATTTCCGACTTCCCCGCGTGAAATCGATCAACGCCTCTGGCCACAAGTACGGACTCGCACCGCTGGGCTGTGGTTGGGCTATTTGGCGCGAGGCTCATGACCTTCCCGAAGAGCTGATTTTTAGGGTGAAATATTTGGGCGGTAACATGCCAACCTTCGCTCTCAATTTCTCGCGCCCTGGCGGCCAGATCGCCGCCCAGTACTATAACTTCCTTCGTCTCGGGCGTAAGGGCTATGCAAAAATCACGCAGAGCTGCGAACAGGTTGGAATCTGGTTTGCCAATGGATTGAAAGAACTCGGCGTGTTTGATCTTGTTTACGACGGCCGCGGTGGCATCCCGGGCTGCACTTGGACACTCAAGCCCGGGTCACACCCCAACTTTACCCTCTACGATCTCTCTGAGCGGTTGCGCATGCGTGGATGGCAGGTTCCGGCGTACCCCATGCCGGCGCACTGTACCGATCTAGTTGTCCAACGTGTCTTGGCTAGGCTCGGTCTTACCCGCGATCTGGCGGGGTTGCTGCTGGATGATTTGCAACGCGCTGTCAAATACTTTGCGAAGCGTCCCTCGTCCAAATCGAGCACCCATGAAGATGCGGGTGGATATCACCACAACTGAACGCGAACCACTGCCCGTGATTGACGTCGCAACAATGCCCCATTCCATGATGAAGGCTGCCGGACTCACCAATTCATCAGGCGAGCGCAATGACCAGCAAGGACACCAACCCGTACATTTTCGTCTAGCGAAACTATTATCTCGGCCACGTCAAGAGAGCAGTCGATGGAGTTACTGAAAATACTTGGCTACCCCCAGGGATGCCAGATACCTGCATGCGAATGCCCGGTCACGCCTTCTTCTCCAACGGTCTGCACATCAGCACATCATGCGATCGAGCGCTATTCGATGGCGATTCGCAGAGGATTCTCATCGAGCTTAACTTTCATTGAATGCGAGGAACGGCTGGTGTGGGTAAATCCTCTTCAGCAGAGGCAGCCGCGAATGCAATTTTGGCTCGGACGTCATCGAGCGTGAGACTAGGAAAATCAGCCAAGATCGCCTCGGGCGTATCGCCGGTCGCGAGACACCAAGTACGGTGTGTAGCAGGGTTAAATGTATGCTTCTCACAGGAACTAGCGCCTGGAGCTCTCATTTCTGCTTCACAGACCAGCGGAAGGTCACGGTCGTGTTCACTGGCAGAGAGTAGCTGAAGGACTTGGAGTGCCAGTGTACTTTAAAGCTCTGCGGTGTGGGCATATTGTTGTACGCAATCAAAACGACTGAACCATGGGGATCCTTAAAAGCCACGTTCGGGACATCGGGATCATCGGTCGAATCGATCCGGTAGGATCCATTCGGAACGAATTTCGTCAGTTGACCCATCGTGTAATACTCGATCGTGTAATCCACTTGCCCCGCACGGCTATCCTTCGTGTGTACGGTTACGAGACCTCGGCAGGTGTCGCAACCACCACGGTTCGGACCGTTATTTTCGTCGGCAGCAACGGGCCACTTCACGAACGTTTTCCCCCAGTTGCGAACAACGCGCATCATGTCTATCATGTCTTGCTTCTGTTGGCGGCTACCCCCGTTGAACCCGGATCGCTCGGTAAGAAACTGGTCTACGCCGTAACGATCATGGACACGCGCCTGAACCGTAACGTCGCCTCCATATCCGTGCCAAGCTACACCTCCCAGGAAGGGGGACGTACGAATCGCCTCGTCATTTAATAAAGGTTCGACCAGATCTGCGTTTTTCCAGTTAAAATCCAGAAGCAGGACCTTAGTCGTAATGTGGTTCGCCTTCATAGCTGGAAACCAATAATCCTTTAGCATGGTGGCCATATCACCGGACGTAATCAGAAGAACTGAGGGGTAGTTAATGTTGCGGCAGCAGGTTGGTTCATTGTTGAGCGATACGTAGTTGACGTGCAGTCCGTGCGACTCGTAGGCCTGGATCGCTTTTACATGATAATTTGCATGATGCGCATAGTACTCAGGTAACACCCCCCCGGCCACGAGAGAACCACTTGATTTCATCCAGGCGGGAGGACTCCAGGCATTAATCATTAGTGTAAGTTGCGGATTCAGCTGACGCGCGATCTTCGTTAGTGGGATCACGTCCGTGAGGTCGTGATCGATACTGAAGTGTGGGAGACTGGAATCGGAGCGATCATCGGCATTGTCGTCGTATGTGTACCAGGCTCGAGTCAGGTCGGATGAACCTATGGGATTACGCAAAAAACTGAGCCCGATCCCTGAATTCGGGTCAAAAAGTCGATGCATTACTTCGTTACGCTGCTCTGGAGACAGCTTTTGATTGATTAGCCAGGCAGCCCCATCAGTGAAAGCTGCGCCTCCGCCCTCCATTGGCTGATACACTTTGCTCTCGTCCACTTTGATGGCGGTGGCGTCGCCTGACTCAGGAGCAAATGACAGACTGGATTGCGGTTCCAGCCCCGCAACAACCCCAGCTTCATCTGAACTAGTGATCCAGAGCTCTACTGAAGGGCCTTGCCCTCCGAGTGTCTCGGGTGTAGCAAACGTACATACCGCACAAAGTACAAATAGAGCTGATGTTTTCATTGTCATCTTCCGGTTGACGTCCGACCTATTCTCATTAATGAAAGATAGCGAATTGAGCACGCAAGGATGATACCATTGAAAACAATCGATTGTTTATGTAGGTAGTAATCCGATCCTGAATCCGGGAGAATTGGTATCGGCGAGACAAAGCTGAATTGGAACAGCGCCGATTTCATCTGCTATGAGCCGATCACGCTCGGGTTTTCCTGGCGCGTGGGAGAAATCTTGGCGGAGTTGAAAGCAAGCGTGAACCCGCAGAAAGAGTAAGGTTTTACATGTGACCCCATGATTAGCTTGAACAAACTCTTTGCCCTTATTGCAACCGTGGGCTTCTGCCGCGCGGTTTTTGTTGGGCAATCTGTCTGCTGATTGTTCATGCAGTCCCCTTTGAAGAGTTCGTGATTGTGGCGCTGTTTGGTTTCGCCATAGACTGAGGAGTCATGCGCGCGCCACGTCGTTAGACTTCGTCAGCAGTCAGCGATCGTGGAGACACGCCTTAACGTGTTGGTTATCGGTTAGCGGAGGGTTGTGCCGGGCTATTGGGCGAAGTCGTGAACTCCCCGACCTTGAGAAATTCAAGACGATAATTGGCGTCCGGGTTCCGAGTCGAAGGACCGGCTACTAGTAAGGCAATGGCTCCGGGGATTTCGTGCCCGCGGAGCCAACTCTGGGCGAACTCGCGCCAGTTGTTCGGATCCTCGACCAGCTGAACTGGCTCAACTCCGTAGGAAAAAGACAGTCCTTGGCACACGGCTGGGTCGCGGCTTAGGGCAACGATCCACAGCGATGGATTCAAGCGGGAGATCATTCGAGGTGTCGTGCCCGTTTTGGTGGGGACGAACGCCGCCGCACACCGGACGGTATCTAAGGCGGTTTCTACGACGCAGGCAATGGCGTCGGCCGCAGTGTTCGGCGGATCCTGCCGCAGGTGGGCGCGGAGCTCCGCCAGGCGGACCGGCGGCCGTCGCGATTCAGTATAGGCTGCAATCTTCGCCAGCATCGCCACTGCCTCCTGGGGATATTTGCCCATTGCTGACTCACCAGAAAGCATGACGGCATCGGTTCCGTCCAAGATAGCATTGGCAACGTCCGTTGCCTCGGCCCGCGTCGGCAGGCGGCTGGCTACCATCGATTCGAGCATTTGCGTTGCGGTGATGACCGGCTTGCCAGCAAGACGGGCTTTAGCAATGAGCTGTTTTTGGAGGATCGCCATTTCCTCGATCGGCACCTCTACTCCAAGGTCGCCGCGCGCCAGCATAATGCCGTCAGCCGCTTTCAGGATTTCATCGAAGTGTGTGATGGCGTCCAAGCGCTCTATTTTGGCGATGATGAATGGCTGCTTGCCAACAGCGTTGGCTGCGGCGCGTACAGATTCAATGTCAGCTGCCGTTTCAACGAACGACTGACTCAAGGCATCCGCCCCTCGCTGTAACGCAAACTCCAGGCAAGCGCGGTCATGGGCGGTGAAGGCACTGACGCCAAGTTCGATCCCGGGCAGATTCATGCCCTTCTTGGAACTCAGTTCGCCACCAACCGACACCTTACAATGAACTTCTTTGTCCGAAACATGCTCGACTATCAATTGCACCAGACCGTCATTCAGGAATAACTGGTCGCCGGGCTTTACAACTTTCGGCAGCATCTCGAAGCTCATGGACACGCGTTGCGGGTGCCGACGATCTCCTCGGTAGTCAATGTGAAGTTCTCGCCGGGGTGCAAGTGAATCGGTTCCGGTTTGATATTGCCAATCCGCATCTTTGGGCCTGGCAAGTCGGCCATGATCGCCACGCGGCGGCCGACCGCCTTCTCCGCCGATCGGATGCGCTTGATGCGCTCCGCGTGGCTAGTGAAGTCGCCGTGCGAGAAGTTGAGCCGGGCGACGTTTAGGCCCTCGCGGATGAGGCATTCCAGCATCTCCTGTGTTTCCGAGGCTGGCCCAATGGTGGCAACAATTTTGGTTTTGTTCTTGGGTAGTGTCATGAAAATCGGTTCTACTTAGGCAATTGCGCATCCCAGTGGGCTGGCGACTAGATGTACCGCTAGCGTTATCAACGTTGTCTTCGGCACGCACCTATTCCGAGAATGGAGCTCCCAGTAATGATGTGGTCGATGCGAACTCATGTTGCCCCATGGCACAATCACGGACTGCAAGGCCAGAATCGAAGTTCGGTCGAAGCCGAGCGTCGCGTGCGATCGAGTCTTGGAGGCCACCGGGGTCGGGGTCGAGACCATGGGTGAGCTTGCGTTGCGGATCATCAAAATAGAGGCGAAAGCGACCGCAGCTCGTTGGCAACCCCTCTGTGCTCCTCCTTCATATAGGCACTATCTTGTCCGCTACTGGCACGCCGTCACATTCCAATCTCAAGCTATCACGATGCTAACACGCCCACAGCTGCCGCTGATAAGGCTGTCGGCGATCGGGACCGCCCATCCCTCAGTCTTTAGCATATCAGTGCTCAGTCGCAACAATGCGAATGAAGAAAGGCACGCCAATGACTGCAGCGAAGAGTATTGTCGAAATCGATTTCGTGGTCACGGGCGGGCTCATTGGACTTGCTGGACCGCTTGCTGCTCCCCTCGCGACCTCGCTAGGTGGAGGGATTACAGGAGCGCTAGGATCACTTTTCCTCCGAGATTCATTTTCACTGAGGAGTAGGCTTGAGCAAGGCGCGCCGCTGTCCCTGCTGACGCTGTACTTTTTTGCCTTCGGTTTATCGTCCCGAACAATTGATCTGCAGCAAGTCGGAGTTGCCAACGCCGACGCCGCACTGATTATCACCGCCAGAAACTGGCGACGCAAAGCCGGACAACAATCGGCAATGCTGGCGCCTGAGGGGCCGCTCAGTTGAAGGGGGCGACACGATGGCGACAGAGAACTACCAACGAGATGGAGCGACGTGGGCGCGTGTCAGAAAACCCGCATGACTAGCGGCTGAAAATTGGCTGCCTCCCAGGCAGCCATTTGCATTGAAAATCCAGGGGATACATCAGAGACGCCTCGAAATACCCCTATTGATACCGGCAATGCTTTGCGCTTAGCTTCCGAAGTTCTTCTCCGCACCACTCGGGACGATCTCGGAAGCTGGTACAGAGTTCCTCACGCCATTTGATTTTGTCCGACGCGCGATTTCTCATCGCCGATTGGACGAAAGCACAATGAGGAGGCGGGCGGTGCCCCCGGACCAGAACGCGGATTTCCTTCGGCGAGTGCTTCGGCGATTTACCAAGAACCGATCATTCCTCCCTCAGCACTTTCACGGGATCGACGATTGCGGCGCGCACGGCGGGAATTGCGCTGGATGCAATCGCGATGACCGCCAAACCGCTGGCCGCAAGAACGAGCGGTAACGGATCAAACGGTTCGAGCCCAAAGAGCATGGCTCTCGCCGCGCTTCCCGCGGCAGCAGCCAGGCCGGTTCCCGCAACTACGCCAATGGCCAGCAGGGCCAGAGCCTCGCGCAGAATCATGCCCATGATCTTGACCTTGCTGGCCCCCAGGGCGATTCTGACGCCAATCTCGTTTCTCCGCAGGACCACCATGTAGGAAATGATGCCGTAGATGCCGACCATGGCGAGGACAGCGGCAAGAATCCCATAGAAACTGGACAGCGTGGCCATCAATCGCTCCCGCGTCAACTTTTCCTGGACCGATGTTCTGAATACGCTGAAGTTCAGCACGATGGCCGGGCTCACTTTTGCCGCAGTGTTTCTCAACGATGCAATCACCGCGGAAGGGGCTTCGTTGGATCGCACGAGGAATATCGCATCGGTTCCAGGGTTTTCCAACTGGCTCTCGGCTACGAAGATGATCGGGATCAAATCCTCGCGGAGATCGCGGTACTTCGTGTTCCCCACCAGGCCTACGATGCGATACACCAGATTGGCTTTTCCCCCAGATTGTCTCTGGTCAAAGGTCTTGCCCAGGGGATTGGCGCCCCCCAAAAGGCTCCGCGCAAACTGCTCGTTGACGATCGCCACAAGTGGCGAAGACGGAGTGTCGCTCTCATTGAAATCCCGCCCTGCGATTATCGGAGTCTGCAGCGTCCGAAAATATCCTTCGCTCGCTGCATCGAAGTACACCAGCTTTCGAGAGATAGAGGCGCCGGGAATATCGATAAAGTCGTTCCATCCATCGCCGCTCAACGGAACAATCGAGGTTTCTGCCGCCTCTGCGACACCCGGCGTGTTCTTCACCTTCTGCAGTAGCTCGCGCTTGTATTCCAGGCGATTCGCGCCCCGAACATTGAGCGGCGAAAAATCGAAGTCGGCCACGAAAACGTGGTCTTGTTGGAAGCCGGGATCGAGATTGAGCAGGTTGCTGAAGGTGCGAACAAACAGCAGCGCAGCGACCAGCAGTACGAGTGAGAGCGCAATCTGTGAAATAATCAGCCATCTGCGCAGAAGAAAGCGTTCGCGTCCCGCGCTCAATCTGCGTCCACTCGCCTTCATCACCGTACCAGGGTCGGCATTGGCTGCCTGGATCGCAGGTGCAACCCCAAACAGCACACAGGTGAGCAGCGCAACGCCAAAGGTGAAAGACAACACCCGGAGATCGGGGTAAGTGGGAAGAAACACGGGATTCTGCGCATTGCCGATGTATGCAATCAGGATCCGTCCCAGCGCCTGTGCAAGCGCAACGCCGATCGCGGCCCCGCTCAACGCAAGCAACAGGCTCTCGGCAAGCAATTGCCGGATAAGCCTGAGGCGCGATGCGCCGAGCGCCAGCCGCAACGCCATCTCGCGGTTTCGCGCACCCGCCCTGGCCAGCATCAGGTTGGCGAGGTTTGCGCAGGCAATCAGCAACACCAACCCAGAGATACAAAGCAGCACCCACAGAGGATTGGCATACTGCTTTCGCAGCGGAGAAGCGCCCGTGGCCGCGGGCTCAGCCTTCAAAGAAAACCGCAGATAATCTTTCCTGGCCACCGCGTCGTACACCGCGGGAAGAGTGGCGGCAAAGATTCCGGGCGCGACCCCGGCCAGCTGGGTGGAAGCTTGCTGGAACCTCCATCCGGCATTCAGCCGTCCGATCGCCGCCAGCCACCACGTAGTCGAATCGGCGGTCCACGCACCTTCCCCGTGAAGCACCGGCTCGCTGCACAGGGGCAGGGCCACATCGAAGTTGCCGCCCACTTCAAGTCCGTAAAAACTCGGCGGCGTCACGCCGAGGATCTCGAACGGATGTCCATCAAGCGAGAGCTTGCTGCCAATTACATCAGTGGAGCGGCCGCCGAATTCTCGCTCCCAGAATGCGTTGCTGATCACAACTCCGCGAACACCGCATCCCCGATAGTCGTCGCTCGGTGCGATCAGCCGACCCAGCATCGGCCGCACCTGAAGAACTTGAAAGAAGCTCCCGCTGACCCACATACCTTTCGCGTAGTGCGCCTCACCGCCTTGTCCAAGATCAAAGCGCTCCGTGCTCCACGCTGCAACGTCGGAGAAGGCCCCCTGCTGCTGCCTTAACTGATCCCAGACGGCGAAGGAGAATTCCTTTTGTCGAGCAACCGTGCTTCCGATCCGGCCTCCGTGAATCTCTTGGATATCTGCGAGTTGCTGCGGCGAAGGCACAGGCAGAGTGCGCATCAGGACTGCATCGATCAGCTCGAAGATGGCAGTGTTGGCGCCGATGCCCAGCGCCAGCGAAAGAATCGCCACCGCCGCAAAGCTGGGATTGGAGCGCAGGAGCCGCACTGCCTGTCGTAAATCGTTTCCAACTCCGGCAAGCATCGGCTCGCGCTTGTTCAGCTCTGGAGCCGCGGTCTCCGGCGATGGCGAGAGCAGCGGCCGCAACTCCGCAACCAGTGTGCCGTCATTGAGGTCCGCCCTAAGCAGCGCGCACGCCTGTGCATCCTCTAGGCCGTTGCCGCGCAGCTCGTCGTAGCGGTCGGTCAGGTGTTGCGACAGCTCTTCGACGAGCGAGGCTTCCCGCGCAGGGTCCAGCTCAAGCCTGGCGATCGCGGCGCGAATTTCTCTCGGCCAGTCAGGCATGTTCTTCTCCCGTAATGCGATTGATCGCGTTCACAAACTCGGCCCAGGAACTGCGCTGCTCCTTGAGCACTGTCTTGCCCTGTCCCGTGAGCTGGTAGTACCGGCGCCTGCGCTGGCCGGCCTTCTCGACCCAGCGACCGGAGATAAAGCCGCGCTTCTCCAGCCGATAAAGGAGCGGATAGAACGAGGCAACGTTGAACTTGAGCACGCCGTCGGAGCGCTGCTCGATTAGCTTGCTGATTTCATAGCCGTGGCGGGGACGGTGTTCGATCAACGAGAGGATAAGCAGTTCAGCGCTGCCCTTCTTCAGTTCTCGGTCGAACAGTTTTGCTCGCATATGTTGCATAACAATATATGATGATCACACTGGTCCCTCCTGTCAACAGCCGTGATCCCAGTTCCATCTTTGCTCAGCCTTGGACGAGCTCATTCACACTGGCTCTTTATTCTTCGTCGGCGCCGGACTGCTCGACCTGGGCCTTTAGAAATATCTCCACCGACCGGTTGTCCACACTGAAGCTCCCGTTCCAAAGAAATCCTGCCTCGGTCCAAAATCGGACAGGCCAGTCATCGTCATCGCGCCCCGCCAATCGGGCCTTCGCCTCAGCCTCGCCCGATTGTTCAAAATACTAAGCGACATTTTTTGCTCCTGTGGCTGAGTTGGTCGGTCGTACGTCTGCTTTAATCGCGTCCGTAGTCATGCGTCCTTGTGAAACAAACGTTTGTCCATACTCAGAAAATCCCCTTTTAAACTTGACAAGGATTTCGTAACAGCATATGGTCCTCAGGCGAGAACAGGGCATTTCTGGACAGCGGGGACCGAGACTGAAAGACTTCATGCCTTCTATTCCACGAACATGCCTCGTACCTCGAGAGGGACGCAATGATTTGTCGCGACGCCTGGTTCTTTTGCTTTCTGCCGTCTCAACCTCTTCGTGGTGCGGGGCACTGCGGAAAAACTGGGAGGGCGTCCGGCCTTCTGCTAATCGCCTCTGGGGAGAACCTTTTTGCGCGAAACTCGATGGTTGTTGCTTTTCTCTCTCTTCGTGTCTGTAGCGACCGCTCTGATTTCAGCCCAAAATCCAACGGGGGTGGACCCTTCCATGGTTGGGCCGCCGCGTGAGAAGAAGATTCATCTCAAGCACATCCTGGTGATCAGCCAAACTAAGGGGTTCGAGCACGACTCCGTGACCAGCGGCATGGTAGCGATCTACAACATGGGCCGCGAGAGCGGGCTTTGGGAAGCTACCCTCCGCACGGATGTGGAATTGATTACGAAAAAAGACTTGGGCAGGAATGCGAAGAATCTGGACTACTTTGACGCGATCGTTTTCGTGAGCACCACGGGAGAACTCGATCTGGACGACACTCAGAGAAAAGACATGATGTCGTTCATCAAAGACGAAGGCAAGGGTTTCGTCGGCGTTCACGCCGCGTTGGACACGAATTACAAGTGGCCCGAATACGGGGAAATGATAGGAGGCTGGTTTGACCAGCATCCATGGATGACCTTTAACGCTCCCATCATCAATGAGGATCCCGAATTTCCCGCGGTGCGCCACTTCCCGCGTGCCTTTGTGAAGTACGACGAGATTTACCAGCCAAAGGAATGGTCGCGCGACAAGGTTCATGTCTTGCTCAGTCTCGATCCCACGAAGCTCGACTACGAAAACAATCCGCGCATTCACCGTACAGATCATGACTTTGCCGTGGCATGGGACAAAATGTATGGAAAGGGCCGTGTGTTTTATTCTACGCTCGGCCACACTGAGGAGTCCTGGAGCGACCCGGACATCCGAAAGATGTATTTCGAGGCGATTAAGTGGGTGTTAGGAATGACGGAAGGCAGCACCGTTCCTCATGCGCGTGGACAATA
>Ga0126381_100006538_pt1 | contig 12898 bp, 6 predicted proteins | sample PanSoiMetPlot_28_FD_96465 | JGI IMG/M metagenome (GOLD analysis project Ga0126381, IMG submission 96465) | Tropical forest soil microbial communities from Panama - MetaG Plot_28 | ecosystem: Environmental > Terrestrial > Soil > Tropical forest > Bulk soil | place: Panama | collected 2016-02-17
CTGGCTGCTGGTCGGCACGTAGAGAGTCATGCGAGCCGAGATGCTGGGCAGTCCATTTGTCAAGTGCGTCCAGCGGGCGCCAGCATCTATTGATTTCCATACGCCGCCGTAAGTACAGCCTTCGATGCACTTAATCGCGGCATAGATCGTGGTCGGCGTGCTCGGATCGAGAGCCAGATCCGCCGCTGAACCGTTGGCATCACCGCCAGGCGGAAGACCGCCGCTTCCGGACAATATCGTCCACGTGTTGCCGCCGTCGAGGGATTTGTAAACGCCGGCGTTCACCACTGGAGGGAAGTCAACGCTCGTCGGGCCGGGAATCATACCTCTGGTGGTGGCAGCATAGACAATATCCGCGCCGGCTACTCCGGCACCCGGCACCACAGCGATGCGGGCGAAGGTCTGGAAGGCGAAATCCGCAAGCCCCAACTGTATCCAGGTTTTACCCCCGTCGATGGACTTCAGTATCCCCTGCCCATATTGAGAAAGGCCCGATTGGTTGCTCTCGCCGGTGCCTACATAGATTTCGTCCTGGGCTTGGGTCGCGCCGGGTACCACCGCTAATGCACCAACCGCCAGAGATGGCTGCGTATCGGTCAGCGCCGCCCACGTGGTTCCCGCATCAAGGCTTTGCCACACGCCACCGCCCGCCGTACCGAGATAGATCGCCCCGCCCGCTCCGAAAGCGAGTGCCGTCGCGCGTCCACTCACGAGGATTGGCGGATTAGGCGCGCAAAAGCCGTTCGGACCGATCGATTGTCCGGCACCGATTGGTTCGGGACCCACTGACACCCACGGTCCCAACGGCGTTTCCGCCGGCGTCACCCTCTCGAGCTGAGCAGCAGCGATGCTCGGCGCATCCGGTGCGACTGCGGAATTGATACCAAGCTTCTCCGCGAGTGCCTGCCCCTGGGCCAAGCGGCCCTGGAAGGTCAGATGGGGCAGCGGCCGAACTGCGGTGGGTGTCTGCTGTGCGGCGAGTTTGCTTGCCAAACTTAGGACGATCAGCGCCAACAGTCCTGCCGAGCGACGACCGGAGGCTGAAAAGCAAAAACGACTCATAACAAACCGCCTCCTAGAGACCGAGAGCGGCTCGCTTTGTAGCAAGAAAATTCAAAAGGAACAAGGAACGTTGTCGTTTGTTGCCTATGAAACGGCGGAGGCCCGGTGAGGAGCGCTTTTATCTTGCGCTTTCTCGCGTTGTTTCTTGAGTCCGAGTCAGATGCAAGCGATCGAGGACCGTGGGCGTTTGTACTTTCCTCTCCAAAAGTTAAATTAGACCGGTTGGAGACCAATCGTGAAGTCAAAGTCTTTTTTGCCCCTCCTCTTACTGGTTGCGCTCGCGGGACTGCCCGCGTTCCCAGCATTCTCCGAAGGCCACGAGACTCTTGTGGTAACCCCTCCCGAGCATCTCAAACCGGCAGCTAGTTCTCCTGAGACGGTCGCCTTTGGCGTGACTGCCGGTTCCGAATCGGTTGCGAAAGCGCCGGCGGCGGCATCGATACGGTCTGGCGCCGAGATCCGCGCAGACAAGCTGAACCAGCCCTTTCCGGCGAAAATTGACGGCAATCCGCTGCAGCCTTCCGATTCACGCTACGACGAATGGAACATCGCCGGCTCCAAATTCCCGAACATCGGTACCGGCGATTTCTCCAGGCCCCAGCGGGACATGCCCGCAATCCTGGCCTCAAGCCCCACAACTCTCAGTTATCGGAAAGTAAACCCCTCGGGAAATCCGCGTCTCTATGGAACCGATGTAAGCACTTACGGCGTCAAATACGACGTAACATCAACAAACGGCACGATCGCTGGCGGTTCCAAGTTTTCGGCTCGGTCCAATGCCGCCTTTGCGCCTGCCGATGCCGGCAAAGATCTAATCATCTATTATCGAGGGAATGGGCCCATCAAAAGGTTCTTCCGGGGCAATGTCTGGACCGGATGTATCAGCCGTGTTGAGAGCCCCACCGTCATAACCTTCGGAAGCTGGGCAGGCAGTTCGTGCGTTCAAAGTGGTACCAACCTTCCCGCGTCTGCGGACAGCTACACCATCCTCTACGGGACCGACGATACGGCCGCATTGCAGGGGGCCATTGACCGTGGCGGCAACGGTATCCTGGACCTAACCGGGAGCGTCATGATCAAGGGGACTCTGCTCTTCTATGACAAAACCGGCAGATTCGAGGGGCTCGGTCCCCGGGGCGATGTTACCACTCGCCCTCCTTCGGGAAGCAACATAATTTGGGCCGGACCCGCCGGGCTCCCCATGGTGATGCTTCGTAATGATACCGCGATGACCCTGATAAATTTGCATTTCGTCGGGAATGGCAATCCCGCGCACCGCCCGGGTGCGTTCCTCGATCTGGTGCAACCGCTAAAGCGCGGCTACCACGGTGTCAACTCATTTGACAGCTTCATTAACATTTCGAATGACCCTTCCGGCCAGTTCGGGCAGGGGCCATTTGCTCACCGCGGCGTCAATTTCGAGGATGAAACTCAAAACGACAAGCATATGTTTTATTCTTTGCGGCTGTTCGATCTCGATACAGCATGCATCGCCGAAGAAAATCAGCAGTCTGTAATTATGGATTTCAAGGATCTCTTCTGTGCCAATACCCCTGTCGCCTGGTATGCCCCGCATGGTGGAGAAACGCTTTTCTCGGGTGTGTTTGCAGCCTCAAATGTCGGGCAGGTTTTCCATTTGGGCCGGGGAGCCCGTGCGACGGTTGAGAATCTCCAGGCGGTCACCTCATCTCCGGCGGAAGCCGGGTATTCTCAGCTTGTCTACATGGAGAGCAACACTCTTGGCGGTGCTGGAGGCTCTCTTGTTATTCTCCACGGAAGTTTCCAGATTTCATCAAGCATCCCCACCAGGAAAATACCACTTTTGGGCCATACAGTTACGCCCTATGCCGTAATCGATAGCGATAATCCGCTGGGAAGCTATATCGACCTGCAAAATTTCTCCTTTAATTATGCGCCGACCGGAAACACAAGGGGTTGGAATATAAACCTTCCACCGATCAACAATCGCAACGAGTACTATTTTCGCTGCTATCTCTGCTCCGGTTTGACTCCGCTCAGTCTTTCGAGCATCAGAAGTGGAACGAATCCTGCCAGCCTCACCTTTGTGGAAATCAAGCAAGTAAGCTCTCCGGCCATTTTCACTCGTCAGCTGCTTAAAAGCGGCGCGGTCTTTCGTCCATTACCGTTTCCTTCCCATCCGTTTTAGTGTAACGTCCGCCAATCACTTCCCTAACCGTTTCGGAACCAAATGTGTTTGTATGCGTTATCACTTTCGTAAGATTCTCGCATCGGCATTCCTGGTAGCAGGCATGGTCTTCGTGGACACCTTTGTAGGATTCGCTCCCAGGAACCAAGCCGTCTCTTCAGCCGAGACTATTATGCACTCCAACGTTGTACAGTACGGAGCGCGTCTTGATGCGGCAACCGCGTATATCAATAAGGGAACGACCGGGGCGCCCGACATCTCGGTCGCTGGCAGATTTTCCGCCGCCGATATCGCCAAGGACATATTGGTATATGCTCCGCTGTCGCCCTCTACGCCCGGTTACAAACCCAACATATTCACCGGCTGCATTCAACATGTATCGGGCGCAGGAACGATCCGTTTAGGTGTCTGGCGCGGCAAGACTTGTTTGCCTGCGTCATATCCCGGCCAAACCGTAACGAGCGCCTATCCGACCTTTATCTATGGTCACGATAGCACAGAGGCTTTGCAGGCCGCAGTCGATACTTTGGAACCTGGTAAACAACTCGTTCTGGACGGAACGGTCATAATCCACGATACAATTACGTTTCGAAACAAAACCGGCGGCGAGTTTCGTGGCATCACAATGAATGGACAAGTACGGCAGGTGCCCTTTACGGGAAGCAATATTGTTTGGGCCGGACCTGCCGGAAAACCGATGTTCAGGTTTGAGAATACCGGAGGGATGTATATCCATGATCTTCATTTCGTTGGAAACAGCTATCCGCAGAGTCGACCCAGTGCTCTCATAGATATCGGACAATCAGCAGGCGCCCTGCCTGCGAATCGCTTTCAGGGAATCTCCAACATGTATGGGTCAGCCTTCGATAGCGCTTTCGACACCGCCGATAATGGTATTTACATCGAGTCGCATTCGAACAGGACTGCGGACAAGTTCACGAATATTCGCTTGTTTAACCTTGGGTTGTCTTGTTTTAATAACCAGAATTCAGAAGCCTCGCAGCTCGATTTTTCAAACGTTACCTGCCAGCACGTACCGGTCGGGTTGTATTGCGTCAACGGCGGAAGGGTTAGCCTCTCAGGTGCAACCGAAATCATCACCGTTGGCCAGATATTCCATCTGGGAGGAGGTTGTTCAGTGAGCGCCGTGGATGTGGAGCCGGAAAATGACAGTCCTGGGGAAGAAGGCATTACCCAGCTGGCCTATTTCGAAAAAGGCAATGGCGGAAATGGAGGAGGGTCGCTTAGCATTGGCCGGGGCGGTTTTGGTCCCGTTTCCAAGCTTCCCACCGCTGCAAGAGCCTCTTTCCTGGGACACAGGCTTACTCCCAACGCCCTGGTCGATACCGATACCAGCGCTCCCGTAAATCTTGAGCTCGGCGCCTTCGGGTTTTACTTTACCGCTCAGGCGAAATATGCGTACCGGCGACCCAGTCCCTGGTTGGTTCATCTTCCGTCAGTGGGGGGGCCTTCGGTACACACGTTTCGGTGCCAGTTGTGCCTGGGTTTGGGCCCGTCCAATATCGATCTTTATCCGGGCGGGTACATGCAGTCGAGAAATACTATTGAGATCATTAATATGCCCGGTTTCGGCGCACCTTCATTATTCGTACGCCAGGTTTTGAGCGGAAATCAAAGATTTAATCCGAATGCGGGAGGGATCTTTTAGAAGGAAGCCCGGCAAAGCCAAGGGCCGTAAGGCCCGGCGGCGAGCGGGTGAGGGAACCTTAAACGGGAAGTTCCTTCTTGACTCCCCTTCAACTCGCCTTTTAGATCAAACGGCCTGGATACTACAAGGAAGATACCGCACGACAAATGCGGAAAGCGGTCGAGCAATTCCTAAAAACGCTAAAGGCGTAGCGCTGGATGCTCCAATGTCGTATGCCTGGCGACCCGGGCCGCCTCGCTGGCAGCATTAATTTTGTAAATTAACGCGTATTAAGCGTGGATCGGCTGGCCGATTCGGTCGGACCTCGGACAAATACTCAGTTTCTGCCGCTGCTTTCGATCCGCTGGTTCGAGCTTTGGTCTGGTCCTGCGGAAGCGCTCGGATGAGCCTTGGTCCTCGATGATAGTGCAGCAACCAGGGGCATTACGTCGCGCATCATCCGCTCCGCGACGAGGCGGTTGCCGTTATCGCTCAGATGCACTTCGTCCACGAAGATTGGCCGCGTCTGGTCGCGGAACAGCCCACTGATATCGATCACGCTGTATTGCTGCGCCAAGCCAGACATCATCCGGGAAGTAGCCTCGATGCACGTCTGGACCGCAGGGACGTCGGACTCGGCCTGTCTCCTTTCCCACGGTGTCAGGCTCAACTTCTGAAACACCGACGGCTGCCAATAGGACAGAAAACCGAAGCCATACTGCTTTGCCAACGCCTGCGCGCTCCGTGTGTTGGCAAGATAAATTCTGACAATCTGGGAGGGCATATCTTGCGCCGCTCCAGGAATTCCCGGGTCGTCCAAACGCAGGTTCACCAACTCGCCCTGGACCACCTTGTACGACCCGGGCGCGAGCAGACTGACAATCCGCTTCGCGACTTCACCGAGCGCGGAGTGGTTCAATAGAGTGAACGCCGCACTCTCGTACAGCAGCCTGCGATCTTCGCCATGCAGCCAGTTGACCATCCTGAACGATTTCTGGCGATACGGTTCGTCGGTTGTGGTTCCAGCCTCGCCGTTCTGAACCGCCACCCATGAATCGTTGAATCCGTCATAAAAGATCACCAGGTCTGGGACATTCCCTTTGCGCAGCTGCTCCTGCAAAAAGAGCAGTTCCTGCGTGCTGACGTAACCGTCTTGACCGTAGTTGTACACCGCGGCGCAGCCGGACTTCTCATCGAGCATGCGCTGCAACCACGAGGGGATCGTGTAGTCATCGCGCACCCCGTATCCGAACACCGTCGATCCGCCGAACAGGAAGATTCGCAGGGGCCGTCGGCAGGCTGCTGCGGCCGCCTTCCTCGGCGACGTGACTCTTAGTCCGTCTGCGCCGACATTGAAGTAACGGCCACGGTACGGAAGCGCGATGTAGTCAACATACGGATGCCATGCCACACGAAGCGAATCATGTTCGCGATAGTATTGGGCGGTCCATGAAGCACCATTATAAACATCTGCGAATTGCAACTCGTTCACCGGGCGGGTGCGGAAAGCCCAAATGATCAGGGCCACGAGCGCATCAAGGATGCAGACGAGAAGGATTGCGTACCCGATCTGGCCCCACACGAGCCCTGTCATTCGTAAAATTTTTCCGGTCTGCATGGAAATTTTGCCTGGGAGTCTCCGTTTATCTCAACTTAACCGGAATTTCTGTTTTTGATTCCCCTGTTTCCGGGGGACGTTTGCACAAATCCGCCTCCCGCCGCAAGAATTGTGGCCCGCTTCGGTCCATAGAGCTACCTTGGGCCGCGGAGGACTCTGTCAGGGTCTCACGGCCATAAGGGGTTTTTCGGAGGATGAATTGGGCGGCGAACAACGCCTTTGTCCAGCCTGTGGATCCGGCTAATAAAGGGCGGCGTGCGTATCGTACCAGCCCGGGTCCAGGCCTGCCATGCGAACCAAGGGGCGTGCAAGACGGACGCGAGTAAATATCCCGTAATAGGCGAACAGGCGGTATAGCCTGAATATCCTCTGATATTTTTCAAGGGCCTCAGCTTCCGTAAGCCAGCGTCCGGGCGCCTCTTCACCGAAAAGTCCGCTTGCTCCAGAATCGAAGCGATGGTCGACGTACTTGCCCTCGCGGGCGGGGAAAGGACAGGTTTGCCTGTTCATGTTCATCTGCTGCACGACCTTGAATTTGGTGTATCTCAGTTCTTTGAGCAGCGCGAATTCCCTGAGCAGCCCATTCCAGGAAGTCATCGTGGATTCCAACGAAATGTATCTCGGCCGCGAGGCGAAATCGCGCAGGGCTCGTACGCAGAGCAGATCGGCACCCTCGATATCGATCTTGAGGTAATAGGGTACGCCATACTCTTTCAGAACCTGCCCGAACTCCAACCCCCTTACTGTAATTTCGCAAGAACCGGCGCCAAGTCCTTCATTGCGTCGCATCCATTCCAGCGAGGTAGTCCCCCAGTCGTCATTCAAATTATTAACGAAGAACCTGATGGGCTGACTGGTTTCTGCGATCGCACCGTTCAGGACGGTAAAGCGGCCACCTTCGACGTAGGCGCTCAGTCTCTTCTGGGCAATTTCACAGAGCTCGGGTACAGCCTCGATCGCCACCACTCTGAAGCCCTTCTTCAGGTAGAATTCCGAGTCTTCACCGGCGTGTGAACCTACGTCATATATCAAATCGGCCGAAATTCCCATTCTTAAACCTGATGGAGACTCGCAACACAGGTCCCAATCAGCTACGAACTTGGCAAATCACACCATGTAACGCACGATCTCATGGATGACAACGGGTGTTTTATCATTCATGAGGTCGAAAACTGCGTGCGCTAATCGACACGGCCCTGGAGCTGGCCGATTTCTACAACCGCCTGCTGGATCTTGGCGGCCCCCTGAATCGAAGCGGCACCAGTGTTGGTGCGCCGCCGCGGGCCGAGATTCAAGCATCAAGTTCTGCCCTTCAGGGCGGTTGGACTGGCGGGTAACCAACGCCTTGCTGGGTCCATTCTGAGGCTTGTCTCGTACATGATTAAGCCAAGCCGCGAAGTCGGCCATGCGCCGCAGTATGAAGGGCTAGGAACCAGCCGGCGGCCTTACGCTTGAAATTAATATCGTTGAGCAGCCGCTGTTTATGGCGTCTGGCGTCCTCGACTGCCATTGACAAAGAGGGGGCAAAGGAAAGCGCGCCAATCGGCTTTCAAGCAACGGGACGGCTTCCACCGCGCAGCAGCGCGCCGGAATGCCTATTGGTCTCACGGTCGTTTTCGATCGTCACTTCGCCATTCACCAGCACATACCGATAGCCGCGGCCGCGGCAGATGACCCGGTACTCATCACCGGGAAGATCGCGTGAAAATTCGGGAAACGTGTAGCCGAGCTTTTCGTAATCATAAACGATGATGTCGGCGGCGGCGCCCACGCTCAATACTCCGCGGCTGCGGAAACCGGCGCATGACGCGGGCAGCGCGCTGAGCCGCCAATGTGCATCTTCCAGACTGCTGAATTCCCGCTCGCGCACCAGGTTGGATATATACTCGGTCGCGTAGCCGCCGCCGGTCAGATACTTGGTATGCGCACCGCCGTCGGACAACCCCGGAATGATGTAAGGATTGTCTATCAGGTCCTTGATCCCTTCGGGCGTGATGTGGAATTGGCGGGTCTGGAACACCGTCTTTAAACGATCGGCGAGGGCGACGTCACAGATGATATCCACCGGGCTTCTGCCCGTCTCGCGCACAATATCGCCGAGACGCATCCGCTCATACTTTTTGTACTCAGCGCACGAAGTCGCGAGCAAGACGGTGTCGTGGATGGAATCGACGAATCTGAAAGTTCGCGGAGCCTCGCGCAGCTTCGTTCTGATTGCGGGATCGGCCAGATTGTTCAGCTTGCGCTCGTGCGGCACCGCGGGGCCGGTAAGCTCGTCCCAGGCAGACTCCCACAGGTCCCAGTACTCGAAGGTGAAGAGCAGCGGGCATTCGTTCATCAGCCCCTGCCCATAGATGCGAAGGCCGCGCTCATGGCAGCTACTGAACCACGCAAACAGGTCACGGCGCATCTTTTCTCCGATCTCGCCGCCGCTGGCAACGACCGCCTGCCACAGCATCGGAGCGCCGCTGACCGCCGCCAGCTCCTCCCAATGCTCCCGCCCGCCCAGCCCGCTGGACAGCTCGATGAATCCTTCACCGCGATTGCCCAGCACCTTCGCCAGCACCATCCGCGTTTCCGGCCACATTACGTCCGACGGCATCGAGGTGCCGTCGAAGTCGCCCTGCGGCCCGCCCGCGCTGTCGCGCGCCGGCTTGCCGGGCTGACCCAGCGATTGCGCGGACCATCCGCATGCGCCGGCGTCCATCGCTTCGTTGAGCAAACGCACCATCTCGGCATGTTCGGCGTCGGTTGGTTTGCGCCCGCCCTTGGCGTCCGCGAGCCCCAGCACCCAGATCAGCAGCGGATTGACGGGAATGTAGGGCAGGATGTTAACCGCTTTGGGTACGCGGTCGATGCTGTCGAGAAATTCCGGATAGCTGACCCAATCCCATGGCAATGACGCCTTCATCGTTGCCAGAGGAATCGCCTCGACCCGCGTCATCGAGAGCATCGCGCGTTCGCGCAGCTCTTCTCTCATCGGGGCAAAGCCGAAGCCGCAGTTGCCGATGACCACCGAGGTCACCCCATGCCATCCGGAGGTCGTGAGGTACGGGTCCCAGAAAACCTGGGCATCATAATGAGTATGGAGATCGATGAATCCAGGCGCGACAATCAGGCCCGTGGCGTCGATCTCGCGGCGGGCGTCGGAGCCGTTGATTCTGCCGATTCGGGTAATGATACCGTTTTTGATTCCGACATCGCCGCGAAAGCGCGGCATCCGCGCTCCATCGATGATCATTCCATCTTTGATTGCGATATCGAATTCCGGCATCAGGATTTCCTTTCGGGAGCAAAGCGCGGCCAAAAAATGGCGATGTGCCCGCGCTCTAACGCTCAAGCTCCGGCGCGAATCATCTTGCCCGGCAATGCTCCGGTCGGACGGCCATCTTCAAAAGTCACCTCGCCGCTGACGATCGTGTGCTTGTAGCCATCCGCCTTCTGAACCAGCCGGCGCGCGCCGGCCGGGAAGTCGAAGACCATTTGCGGCGCATGCAGCCGCAGGTTGGCCAAATCGATCAGGTTGAGGTCTGCCTTCATCCCCGGCGCGACCAATCCGCGATCCATAAAGCCATAGAACTCGGCCGTGTCACGCGTCTGAAGCTTGATCGCGCGCTCCAGTTCTATCCGCTCTCCGCGGACGCGGTCACGCACCCAGTAGCTGAGCAGGAAGGTCGGCATGCTCGCGTCGCACACCAGGCCGCAATGCGCGCCGCCGTCGCTCAGCGAAAGCCGCGTTGAGGGATCTTTGAGCACCTCGGCGATAAAGTCGAAGTTGCGATCGGCGTAATTGCTAAGCGGAAGGCTGAGCGGATAGTAAATCAATTCGGTACCATTGCGCTGCAGCAGCGTTTCGTAAGTCAGCTCATCGGGGGTCTTGCCTTCGCGCTGCGCCCGGGCTGCGATGCTCATATCGGCACTGGGCTCGTAGTTGGGTGGATCGCCAAGGGGGAAGAAGTTGTCGAAGCGGCGGGTCAGCATTTCCGCATTGGGCCCGAGCTTCATTTCCGCGCCCTCGGCGAGAATGCGCGCGCGAACCTGCGGGTCGCGCAGGCGGGCCAGCCTCTCCTCGAAGCTCAGATTCGCAAGGCTACGGAACGTCGGATGCATCATCAACGGATGCGCCGAGCTTTGAAGACCCATCAACAGAGAGGTCGGGCGGGGCGACACTTGCGGTACCAGGCGCGCTCCGCCGCGGTTGAACTCGCGCACCTGGCGCAGCAACTCGCGTCCGTCAATCATCGGATCAGGCGTCAGATGGACCGGGATGAAGCTGACCGGGCGCCCGGTTTCCTTGGACAACTTCACCATCCATTCCATGCTGCGATCGATCCCGGTCAGGTCCGACGCCATTTCGAACACACCGTGTCCGACCTGCCCGAGCGCGCGGCCCAGTCCCAGCAACTCATCCTCCGCCGCGTATGTGCCCGGCACCAGTTCGCCGTTCTTGGCCCGATGACCAATCGTGCGCGAGGTGCTGAATCCGACTGCGCCAGCGCGCAGCGCCTCGCGCACGACCGCAGCCATCCGCGCGATGTCTTCCTCGGTCGCCGCTTCGTTGTGCGCGCCCCGCTCTCCCATCACATAGGCCCGTACCGCACCATGCGGCACCTGGGCGCCGACGTCGATCGCGCGTTTCATCGCGGAGAGCGCGTCGAGATACTCGGCGAATGATTCCCACTGCCAGTTGATTCCCTTGGCAAGAGCGTCGCCGGGAATATCCTCGACCCCTTCCATCAGACCGATTAGGAACTCCTGCTTGCCCGGCTGCACCGGCGCGAACCCGACTCCGCAATTGCCCATTACGATCGTGGTCACGCCATGCCAGCTGGAGGGGCTGAGATACGGATCCCACGCCACCTGGCCATCGTAATGGGTATGGATGTCAACCCATCCGGGGGCAACGAGCAGACCCGCAGCGTCGATTTCGCGGCGTGCCGCCCCGGCTTTGCCGCCCACCGACCTGATAATACCCGCGTCTATTGCGACGTCGCCGGTGAAAGCCGGTTTGCCGCTGCCGTCGACGATCGTTCCATTACGAATCGCCAGGTCATGCATTGAATGGGCTCCTTGGTTGAGGGTACTTGTGGCGGAAATCTAGCACACATTTGCGCGCGAAGTTACCGATCGGGCAGGCATCTTCCGATGCGTGTTCCTTTTCGCCACGCCCAGCGTGGTGAAGGATTGACGCTGAGAGCTTTTCGATTCGACATGAAGCGATGTAATGTTCGATGCAGCAGGTGAGCACCAGAAGGAGAGAGCAATGAAATTCATGTATTTTTTCCTGCCCACGTTGCCGGCGACTTTGGAAGAGCGCAAGTCGCTGCGCCCCATCGCGAGCCATCCCGAACGCTGGCAGCAGATGATTGATGAGGTCGTGGAGCTTGCACAAGCGGCGGAGGATGTGGGCTTCGACGCGGTCTGCTTTCCCGAGCATCATCTGCACAGCGAGGGTATCGAAATCGGCAGCCTGCCGGTTCTCACCCAGCATGTGATTCACCATACAAAGCGGATCAAGGTTGGTCCGATTGGCTACGTGCTGCCGGGATGGAACCCGCTGCGCCTCGCGCTGGAAATCGCCTGGCTCGACCAACTGACCAAGGGACGCACCTTTGTTGGTTTTGCGCGCGGCTATCAGACTCGATGGCTGAATCAGATGGCGCAAAAAATCCATGTCGGCGCCACCAGCAGCGACAGGAGCGAAAACGATCGCATCAATCGCGAGGCCTTCGAGGAGGTTTTCCAATTCCTGAAGCTGGCCTGGGGTGACGAGCCGTTTCGATTCAAGGGCAAGTATTACGAATATCCCTATCCCCAGGAAGGCACGCCGTGGCCGGCGCATGAGTGGACTCGCGAATACGGGTTCCCCGGCGAGGTGGACGAGCTGGGCCTCATCCAGAAGATCAACGTCGTACCCAAGCCGTATCAGCGGCCCCATCCGACGTTATTTCAGGCCTTTTCGGTCAGCGAGGAGACCGTGCGATGGTGCGCGCGCGAGCAAATCATTCCCACTATCCTGCTGCCGCAGCCCCCGGTGGTGCGAAAATTCGTGGAAGCCTACCGCGAGGAATCTCATAAGGCCGGCCGCGATCTGAAATTGGGCGACCGTATCGGCGTTCTGCACGGCGTCTATCTGGCGGAGAGCAAGGAGCGGGCGCGTGAACTGGCGGGCAAAGGCATGTGCGGAAACGCGTTTCCTAAATTCTTCCATCATTTCGGATTCTCGGAAGCCTGGCGCTTGCCGGAGGATGAGGCACGCTATCCCACCGGCAAGGTGATGCTCCCTGCGCACGAGGTCACACCCGAACGCCTCGAACGCGTCAAATTCGCATACGTGGGTACGGCTGATGACGTGCGGCGCGAGATGGACGCGATGAACGAGAATGTCCATCCGGAATGGTTC
>Ga0126381_100006539_pt1 | contig 12898 bp, 28 predicted proteins | sample PanSoiMetPlot_28_FD_96465 | JGI IMG/M metagenome (GOLD analysis project Ga0126381, IMG submission 96465) | Tropical forest soil microbial communities from Panama - MetaG Plot_28 | ecosystem: Environmental > Terrestrial > Soil > Tropical forest > Bulk soil | place: Panama | collected 2016-02-17
GCGCTTTCACCGCATCTGTTAATGCGTTTATCAAGGCCCGCACGACTCAGGCTTACACAGCATCTGCGCAAGGCTCGCGCATCGCGTTCGGCACTAATCCCACCGGCACGGCTGGTGCGAGTGATACACTGTTCATCGAAAGTGACGGCAGCGTGACGCTATCTCGGGGCAGAGGCATCAGCTATCCGGTCGGTATCCCTGCGAATTTCGTGACTGGCGGTGGTGTTCTTAGCAATCAGCCGGTTGCGTTCAATTTCGCCAACAACCAATGGACTCTGAAGTATGCGACCGCCGACGGCAACGGCGGCAATGTCGTCACGTCGTGGAGCAGCAACCTAACGAACCTGCCGCCGGTCACTGGCATTGTAGGGAATAACTCCCCCCCCAATGCACTCAACGCTTATATGGAGCCAGGTAATGTCGGCGTGACGATACAATGGGGTGTCACCGTGGTTTCTGATCGCAGACTAAAACGCAATGTTGCGCCGGCTACCATCGATGCACTCGGGATAATCCAACGGCTGCCGGTCTATTCCTGCGATGTTCACTATCCGACGATAAGCGAGGAGCGAAGGGAACACTGGGATTGTTCGCTCATGGCAGACGATGTTGCCGTAGCGATCCCTCGTGCGCTTGCGCCTGAGGCACTGCGCGTTGGAGGCGAAAGCTATGCAGGCCTAAGGGAGATGCCACTGGTCATAACACTGATCCGCGCCGTGCAGCAACTCGCCGCACGCTTAGAAATGTTGGAGGCGCACTAATGGCCACACCAGTCGAACAGTTCAACGAACTTGTGCCGCAGCTGATTAAAGAGGCTGCTGCCTATGCTGCGGCCGGTGAGCAGAACCCGGAGGTTGAAGCGGCAATCCGGCAACTGCGCACACTGACGGGTGCGCTGCAGGGCGCGCTATCAACCATTATCCAGATGCCGCGGCCATAATGGGCGATGTGGAATAGATCGCGCATGGTAAGGGGGACTGTCGAATGACCCAGCCATTAGTGCCACCGATGCGTCCGCTGATACGTCGCCTGCCGGCGAACTCGCGCGCCGTAGCGCGAGGCGCCCCTGTGCCTGCAGCCGATATCAGCAAAGCCAGGGGGCCTGGCGCAAATACCAGGATGCCGTTCGTGCCTGGTGGATGGTTCGGAGGCTGGCTGGGAGTCGTGCCCTATTGGCATCACCGACCAGACGAAGGTTATGAAGAAGGGAGGATGGGCGTGACAGACGGTTCAAACGCCGCGCCGGGCGAAATAGGTGAAGTGCAGATTTGGCAGGGTTCGCAAACAATGTCGGCGAATGGAACCATTATCACTCCGATCGTGCTGTCGGCGGGTGACTGGGATTTCCAGGCGTTGGCCTACTGGTGGACCACGGCTAATGACAACCTAATCCTCAATGCGCAGGCTTGGTTAAGCCTGACATCTGACGAAAACGCGAATTATGCCTTTCCGCCGTTCATCGGACGTTGGGCAGGTGGTGCGGCAGAGGCTCGCATTTCTACTCACGTTCCGGCCATGCGCTTTAATTCTGCATCGGCGACTTCGTTCTACCTGATGCTCAGCGTCGCCGCTAACTTCTCCGCAGGCCACAATGTCGGTGTCGATTATTATGCTTATGCGCGACGCATGCGGTGAGGAGGACAACCGATGGCACGGCTGACTTCTGCGGCGCGCAAGCGCCTGCCGGCTAAGGCTTTCGCGTTGCCTGGTCGCGGCGAGGGGCCGAAGGGCAAGGGTGCGGGGGCCTATCCTATTCCAGATAAGGCGCACGCGAGGAATGCGCTAGCGCGCGTCTCACAGCATGGTTCCAGCGCAGAAAAGGCGACGGTGCGTGCGAAAGTGCATGCAAAGTTTCCGGCAATTGAACAGGCTACAAAGGGAAAGAAACGAGAGCGCGCGGAGGAGAGCCATCGTCGCCGCTAGACGAAAGGCGGCAGAACGTGAAGGGCATCCTCTCCGGCCTGCTCGCGAGCATCGACCATGTCCCTGTTAGCCTGTTGGTTGGCCTCGTTCTGCTGCTCGGAGTGCTGGCCCTGAGCCTGCGCAGGTGGTGAGGATATGACCTCGATCGAACTCATCGAACATATCACGCGGATCATCTGCGAAGTTCTGTTGCCCGCGCTCGCACTCTGGCTCTGTTACTACATTCGCAAATGGCTCCGCGGCGAATTGCCAGTGCCTCCGCATGTCCACGAGGTGCAGCTGAAGCAAGGGAAGCCATGAGGTGGCCAGCGGCACTGATCATCCTGGGCGTGATAGCGCTCCTTGCTGTGAGTTGTGAGACGCTTCAGCCGTCCAATGCCGCAGCCGTGCTGCGCAAATTCTGCGCGCTCAGCCAATCCTCCATCGCCTCTGTATTGCTGACCCCGCAGCAGGTCGAGGCGGGGCGGGTGGTGTGTAGTGCTGTGGGTATGCGCCTGGGGGAAGCCCCGTGAGGAGGCCGCAGACATGGCGGCCTCAGTCGGGGCAATCTTTTCGTCAGGGCTGCGGGCTTGGTGTCGGTGATGCAAGGTGCTGGCGATGACGGAGGAAGAGGTCCAAAGACGTCTCAGGGAGTTCATTCAATCGCTGAAAGCGGACGGTGCCGATGAGGAAACCATCGGCAAGCTCATGAATGAGTTGAGCGAGACAATCTACTACGAGCTGTTGCAAGCCAAAGCGGCGCAGCCATGAGTGGTGCGGATCGAGCCCGCCATATCGACAATGTTGCCAGGACGATTTGGGGAGAGAGCCGCGGCGAGCCACGACGTGGTCAAGAGGCTGTGGCTGCGGTTATTATGAACCGGGTCCGCGATCCGCGCCGCTGGCCGCACAATCCGACTGGAGTTGTGCATCAGCCCTGGCAGTTTTCGCCCTGGAATCCGACCGATCCGAACAGGCGCCGGCTGCTCGCGGTCACGACGGCAGATGCGGCGTTTCGCCAAGCGATGGAGATAGCGACGCTGGCGGTTGACGGCCGGTTGGCGGACCCAACGCAGGGCGCGAACCACTTCTATGCGTGGCGAGTGATCCGCTCGCCGAGTTGGGCGGACCCGCGACGAAGGACAGTGACGATAGGGGGGCACAGATTTCTGCGCCTGTAGTTGTCTCGGTCACAGGTAGAGTTTCAACAGCACTGCCAGCATCGGCGCATACAGAATACCGACCATCCACGTCAGCATGCGCAAATCCGAACGGATGCCCGCAATGTCGCGCTCGTAGGCTGCGACCTCTTCAGCGGCGGCGTTGGCCTTTTCAGGCGCGATGCCAGCCGCCAGCAGGGCGTCGCGCAGTGCGCCTAGTTGCAACGCCATGCTCTATGGTTCCCTCAAAGCGGCAGCGGCGAGTTCGCGCGCCTCGGTGAGTTTGCGGGCCTGGGCAATGCGTTGCAGAGCGGTGAGCCAGCGGCATTCGCGGAGTGCCTTGCGGGCGCGACGTCGAGCCTGACGCTCGGCGTCGGTGAGCGCGGCGTGGCCTTCGGGATGGCGGGGCATTACCGCACCACCCACCAAGGAAGCTTCGGTTCCGGCGCTGTCGGGTCAGCTTCTTTGCGAAGCTTTTCCGCGGCATAAGTAGCGCCCTCGAGGTCGCCATGGTCGCTAATCATCTCGCCGTCCCTCATCAGCCGATAGAACAGATCGTCCTTCCTCGGCCTTGTGGTTCGTGTGGAGGCTTTTACTTTCGGCTCAATCCGATAAGGCCCGATCTCCGTAGTCTCCATCCAATCTGCCGGCACTCGGTCGGCGCTGCAGCCCGCTGAGGCCTGCCAGGCGCGTGGCCTTATCCCAGTCTCTGCTGAAGTTGCGCTTCATCCAGGGCCGCCCTCGGGGGCTGGGTATCAGCAGCAGGCCGCCGCTGGCATCTGCCAGGCGCTCGCGCAGCATCGGTTCCAGCTTGGCATGCACCGGCACGTCGAGGAGTTCGCCGGTCTTGCCTTGGCGCAGCGCGATGAACAGGCGCCCGCCGTGTTCGGAGACCTGGCCGCGTGTCATTGCCAGCACGTCCGACAGCCGCTGCGCGGTGTAGAGCATCAGCGCGAAGGCGAGGCGCTGGGCGCCGCTGGCGGCGGCGAGGAACGCATCGCACTCCTGTGCGGTCCACAGCGTGGCGCGTGGCGGCTGTGAGATGCGGCTGACTTCCCGCGCCGCATTGCTCTTGCAGTAGCCCAGGCGGACGCCCCACTGCAGGATTATTTTCAGCACCTGTAAGGTGTGGTTACAGCGCCCAGGCTGGTCCTGGAGGTTCAGCTTCAGCCGCTCGATCCAAGGCGGGGTGATGAGCTCCACCGGCATGGCCGCGAAGCGGGCGCGCAGCTGCTCGAGGTATGTGCGGTAGAGTTGCTGGGTGCGGGGGGCTAGCTGGCGAAAATCGGTGGTGCGCAGATAGTCCGCGATCAGCGCGTCCAGCGTGGCTTTGCCAAATGCTTGGCTCGGCACTTGCGCGTTGAGCCATTCGTGGATACGTGCCTCGGCGCTGGCGCGATCCGTGCCGAGGCTTTGGCCGGTCTTGCGATTGCTGTAATACTCACGGATTGTGCCGTCTGCGCGCTTGACGCGCTTGACGTGCAGGAAGGTTCCGATCGGGCGGGGCATCTATTTTTTCCATCCAGTATGATGCCACGTCTGCCTCGGAATGCGCGGGGCCGGTTGGCGCTGGCTCCGCCACTCCTTCCAGTGAGGAGGCGCGGTCTGCGGCCTTATCCAGTGCGAGCCGATCCCAGGTCAAGCGCCCACCTTGGCCACCACGGCGTAACGCCGGGGGCCACAGCCCGTGTTGGACCTCGTCGTCGAAAGTGCGCGGGCTGACACCTACATAGCGCGCGGCTTCTTCACGCGAGAGGTATCGCGGCCAGAATGGCAAATCACTGAGGGGATTACGTCTAGCGGTCATGGTCGGGGCCATATCTCGCCAGTATCGCGCATCCATTCGAACACGGTGCAGTCGCCGCCATCGGTGACGATGATGCGCTGCGTCTCCTCTCTCGGCGTCAGCATGGCCCGGTGGGCGGCACGCATAGCGGTCTTGGCGTCTACGAAGCGCTCCAGCGGAAGGTGCCATTCGCCGCTGTCATCGAGCATGAATACCCATACGCTGAACTCTGCGCACATCATTGCCCGCTGTGGTCGATCGGATAGACGAGATCAACAACATGGCGAGCCGCCCGCGCGTTCTGGAATGGCCGATCGCAGCATGGGCATTCGCTCATACTCAGCACCCGGTCATGCGATAGAACAACCCACGCGCCGTCCGGGACTTGCTTGACACTCCACCCGTCCACGCGCTCGTTGCCGCACCACTGTTCTGCCGGCTCGGTTGACTTATTCGCCATTGCGGCGTGTGTCCTTGCGTTCGTTGAGCATCTGCATGATGCGATGTGCTACCATCATGACGACGGCATTGTGATCTTTGCCGCCCGCCAGTGCCTCAGCCACGAAGCGCGCTTCGGCTCGCGTCATCGGAATGTCGATGATGGCCATCTCGGCGCGCACCCGCTCGGCGATCTTCAGGGTCATTTGTGCAGCGCCGCCTTGCGTTGCTCGATCGCCTCGGCCAGCCGGTCCTGGTCGGGGGGGAATAAATCGCGCACCTTGGCGCGCCATTCGGCGCTGGTCTGGAGGTCATTGAGGCCGATGACATCCAGGGTTTCGATCTCGGCGATGAGTTCTTTCACTGGATCGTCCCAGTCTTGAGGCGGCGCGTCGTCACGCTTTGGCAACCAGCGATCGGTGACTTCTTGATGCACGCGTAGGAAACGGTTCCTTTGGAACCCATGTGGGATAGCGGTGTAGTTCTTCACGACACTGTCGCGTTCTAGCAGCGCGTGTGCTTCCTCAGCGTTGGTGATGCGTCGCGCTTCGTAAATGAAGGTGTCAACCCACTTCACCCAAGGATCGCGGTCACCTGCTTGCTGATGCCAATCGCTGTTGCCCTTTTGCGGTGGCCGCTGTGTTTGGCCATCGTTGTCGGCTGGGTCATCCACTGGCACAATGTCGAAGGCGAGCATTGCGAGATAGCGGCGCATGTAGCTGGTTATGCTGCCGGTTTCCTGCACTGCGGTCTGTGCGACGCGGCCGCCCTTCGGGCCTTCGAGGTTAGACTTGGCGACTTCCAGATAGACAATCTTTTCGCAGCGCCCGAGCGCGAGGGTGCCAGTAAAGCGCACATGAGTTGCGGGGTTTTCCGCCGGCGCCTGGCTGACGAGCCAGGAGAAGCCGAATTTCTCCCTGACTGGGCGTAGTTCTTTGTCCACAGCGGCCAGGGAGGAGTACATTGATCTGAATGCGGGGTTAGGCTTGTCTTTGGCGATCTGCTCGATTTCTGCCTGGGCGCTGGCGAGGTTGCGGTTGAACGTTTCCAGTGCCATGCCATCGCGTTCTTGGTTGCGCATGGTGAGCACTTCGCGAAGGTTCTCGATCGGGAGGGCGGGATCTGCGAGCACGCGCTCGACTATCGCGAACCAGCGGTCCTCCGTATTGGCATTGGCCAGCGTGGGGAGGTTCTCGCTCATAGCGTGCGGATTGTGAGGCTGGGCTCTGGGTTGCCGAGCGTGGCACCGGGCACTTCCTGACCTTTGCGAAGCATGTCCCCGATCATGCGCATGTCGGGCGAATGGCGCATGAAGGCCTCCGGCAGTTCTGTGGTGTCGGTGACGACGGGATTGCGGCGATAGGATAGTGTCGCTGTGTAGAGGGGGCGCTCCACGGATTTCAATCCTAGCGTTTCCAGCATGCGGCGCATGGTGTCCCGGATGCGGGAGGCGCGGGTGTCAAGGCGCTTCAGCCGTTGCTGGCCTTCCTCAATGAATCGGCGGTCTTTGTTGGCAAGTTCGGCCAGGTGGTCTAGCACCGCCATGACTTTGGTCTCGCCCTCAAGGGTATCGGCTTTCAGTTTATCGTCGCCGAGCTCGCCCAGTTCAGCGAGCAGTTTGGCGGCGTCGGCCATGGCGGCTTCGATCTCGCGAGGGTTCATGCCGGCTCCTTGCCGCCTGGGATGAGGCGGAGTGATGGGCGAATGACGCTGGCCTCCAGCACCTCGATACGCTCGATGAGCGGGCCGAGCGCCTGGACGATCAGCAGCAGATTGCTCGGCAGGATGGGCATCGGACTGTGGCTCAGATCGTCAAGCAGAGCCCGCAGACCTTGGAGGCGCTGGCTGATGTCATTCACGAGGTAGCTTCCCGTGTTGCCACGCGACGAAGCAGGGCAAGCAGGCCGAGGCGCTCGTTATCGGGCATTTCGCGCCACAGATTGAGCAGCGCGATTTCGGTCTGGTCATAGACGAGATAGCCGCTTCCCGGCAGGAGCGCCGCCGGCGCGACGCCCAGATGCGGCGCCAGACGTAGCATCCACGTCGTCGTCAGACGACGATCGCCGCGCTCAAGGCGGGAAATTTGTTGACTGGTGGTGCCGACTGCTACGGCTAAGGCTTCCTGGCTCAGTTCGGCGTTTTCTCGAAGTTGTCTAAGGCGGCTGCCCATACGCATTATTCAAACATTCTGTTGGGCGCGTCAACAACAAAACGTTGGGCTCAGTTTCAGCACGCTCATAGCGGCCATAGGTCTCCGCTTGGAGATTGAGCATCTCCGCGAATTCTCGCTGGGTAAGACGAGGCTTGCCAATAGAGGCGCCAAACGCCTGTCGCAGGGCTATCAGGCGCGTGGCAAAGGCCGCTTTCGCCGCTGTGATTGTAAGCATGGGCCTTCTCATTGGACATGGTGATGCCAACTTGTTGTTGGGACTGCACGGTATAAGATGTTGTTGACTTTTCCAACAGATCGTTGGACGCTGAGCAATGCGTTTGGGCCAGCACATGAAGCGCCTGGGCCTTTCAGACGCAGCCGTCGCAGCCAAGCTAGGGGTTAGTGCCGAGGCGGTCAGGCTATGGCGGCACGGACTTCGCCGCGTCTCTGCTGAGCGAGCGATGGAAATTGAGCGGGCGCTTGATATCCCGCGGGGAGACCTCCGCCCCGATCTTTGGCCCTCCTCCGAAAAAGCTTGCGCGGCATGACCAGCGCAAAAGTTCCTTATCGGCTCCGCGCGCCGGTGGTCCCTGAGCACCCAATCCAGAAGCAGATCGCAGATACGCTGCGCATCGAACTCGCGCCGGCCGGGAAAGTTAGTAAGGCTGGCGTGGTATGGTTCTCGGTGGACCACGCGAACTATGCGGGTGAAGTGCCTGGCGTGCGGTTGGGACGCGGCCTCGTCAGTGGTCTAGCCGATATTTTCGTGGTGTGGGCCGGCTGCGCGCATTTCATTGAGATCAAGACAGAGGACGGCCAGCTGAGCGATGCGCAGCGCGCTGTTTCGGCGGCGTTTCTGATGGCTGGCGGCCGGTTTGGGGTGGTTCGCAACGCCACAGAGGCGCTGGCGCTCCTGGACGCTTGGCGCATTCCGCGCGCGCGGCGGGTGAAGGTGGCGGCATGAGACGGTTCACCCGCAAACAGCGGCGGTATTTATTCATTCTAAATCAAGGGATTTGCGCGGATTGTGGCGGAAAGCTGGAGCGGCAGTTTCATGCTGATCACGCCACGTCTTACGCAAATGGAGGCCCGACCATTCTGGCAAATGGCCGGGCTGTTTGTGTGCAGTGCAATCTGAAGAAAGGAAGTCGAAATGCCATCTGGGAAAGCAACTAGGCGATGGCAAGTGGAGGCGAAAGAAGAGGTTAGACAGGAGTGGCTGGACCCACAAAGCGAGGGGGCGCTGGTCGCTGCCTGCCCTGCGGCGGGCAAGACGATCTATGGATGCGAAATGGCCACGGTGGCGCGCGAAGAATTCGACAGCGAAATCGCGCTGATTGTCAGCCCGACTGTGCCTGTCAAAGAGGATTGGCACGAGACGAGCGAGCTGTTTGGTCTGGGCTCGATTCACAATGTGCCGAACGAGACATTGCGCGAGCGGCTAACTTTCCGCGAAAGCCTGATCGGAGACCGCGAGGTGATATGCGTCACTTACTCGCAGCTGGCTAATGAATCTGAGCTGTTCGCTGAAATGCTGCGGCGTCACCGCGGCTTGCTGATTGCCGATGAGCCTCACCATGCAGACGAAAATGAGACCTTCGGTCGTGCGCTTAATCTTGTGGCAGAAGGGGCGTCACTACGGCTCGCGCTGACTGGCACGCCATTCAATACTCGCGGCACGCCGCTATCGATGATCAAATCGGTCGAGGAGATAGACGAAGAGGGTTTTCACGTTCGCCGCGCGATTCCAACTTACAGCTATAGCTACGGCGAGGCGATTACCGATCAGGTTTGCCGTCCGGTTGAATTTATTACCGTCATGGGCCGTGGCGAAGTCGAGTATCGCTCCTTGCTCAATAACAACACTTGGTTGCGTGTCACCGATTTAGCGGCTCGTCGCAAAACGGATCGGCTCGGCCCGCTGCTCGATCCGGACGGCGCATTTATGATGGAAATGCTTGAAACCGGCATCAAGGCGTTAGTTGATCTACGTGAGCAAGACGACCGTGCTGCCATGATGGTAGTCGTTGGTAGCAAGGAAGAAGGCGAGCGAGTTGCGCGCGTGCTGCAAGCTATGCAGACAGGTAATCCTGCATGGTCAAGATTTTCGGTTGAAGAAATCTATCACGACACGCCGGATGCCCATCGGCGCATTCGCCAATTTCGCAACGGTCCTGGCGATATCGTGATAGCAGTGCGCATGATTTATGAAGGCGTAAATATTCCTAGACTGCGTGTTGGCGTCTATGCGACTGGCGTTCTGACTCGGCTGTTCTTTATTCAGCTGGTCGGACGGTTTCTACGCAGCGAAGCGCGCCTGGACGCGTATCAATTCGCAAAGGTAGTGATCCCGGCACATACATTGTTGCTGCAGTGGGCGCGCGAGATCGAGCAAATGGTTGCCGGCGCTAAAATTCCAGACGAGGGAGAGAACGGCAGTGGCGGCGTGGGCGATGCGTTCGAGATGATCGGACGCGGGAGCCAAGTGACTGGCATGGGCGCGATACTGCGTGGCGAGGCCGAGGATGATATCGGCATTGCGCGCGATTTCTTTGCTCGTGTGCCTTCTGCCGTGGGCCGGGTGCCCGATTTTCTGGCGACCACGATCGAGCGGGCGTATCGCGATCAGGCGGCGGCGTCGGATGCGACGCGGGGCGCACGGTCGATGCATTCGCGCAAGCCGGATCCACGTGCTGTCAATCAGCGGCTTGTTGCGAGCATTGTGCGGCAGTTGCCGCACCATGGCGGGGAGCCTGATGAGACGGATTATGCGCGGGTTAATGGCGCGGCGAATCGCCATGTCGGCATTCGCCGGTTAGATCGGCTTACGACTGATGATGTGCTGGAGCGCCGGGCTGCATTTCTGCGGACTTGGCTGGCCGCGCTGTATCGGGGGGAGCCGTTCAATGAAGCCCCCTGAAATCATCGCAGGCGAGCTGTGCCGGGATATGCACATGAGTTTTGCTGGGCGGGATTGGACAGCGGCACTGCCTCGGCACATCCGTATCATGCTGGGCAGTAACGAATGGAACCGGCCGCTGTGGCGTGACCGCAAGATGCCACCTGATGGCAAGCGGGTGCGGTTGGAGCGATTTGAGGATTATCTGATGCGGCCATTCCGTGATGGGCTTGGCTTCAGCAGTTGGTGGACAATTCACGCTGCGCTGGAGACGCAAGGCAAGGACGGCATTGCGGCTATCGCGCTGATTCGTGAGCAAGTGCCTGGCTATGACTTGAAGGTGCGGCGTGCTCGGCTGCGCACGACGGGGGAGAGTTGGGAGAAGGCCAGACCGGAGCGGGGCGGCAGACCGCCCAAGGGTGAAGAATCTTCACCTTTAAGGAAAGGGGGAAGCACCGATCGCCTGATTGCCCGCCTCAAGCGTGATGCGCCTGAGATTGCTGCGCGTCTTGTTGGCGGTGAATTCCGCTCCGCATGCGCTGCGGCGCGTGCTGCGGGTTTCAAGGTTGACACGCCTGCCCCGGTGCTTGCTGACCGGGCGTGGCGGCGTATGACGCCGGATGAACGGCGGGATTTCTACGCCACACATGCAATCGAATAAGGGGAGGCTGGCCACGGGCAAGTTGCGATGGGGCAAGTTTTACTGGTCCGATTGGCAAGGGGACACTGCACTCGCGCTGTGCAGCCTGGCTGCACAAGGGCTCTTGATCCGCCTGTTATGTATTGCCGCGCAAGGCGATCCTTACGGCTCCATCACCGTTAAAGGAAAAGCCCCCACCGAACGGGAATTGCGGGAACTTACGAGGTTTGACGCCCAGCATGAGCATCCGAAGAACGCAGCTAGGGATTTTCGTCGTCTATTGGACGAATTGCTGCGCCACGGGGTACTCACCGAGGTCGAGATTCAGCCTGTGGATATCTTCCCAGCTCCTTCCCAGCTCCTTCCCAGACGCTTCCTAGCGTCTTCCCGGATGCTTCACGATGGCTGCATCGCACAAAAGCGCACTAACGCTTCCCAAAAACGATGGAAATCCGCAGAAAACCACCAAAAACAACAAACTTTGGATATCCAAAATAGTAAGCCAAACAAACAAAACCAGGTCAGTTCAGCTTCCGCCCTTCGCGACCAGATACCAGAAGCAGAAGCATCCTTTAAGAGGGATGCTTCTGCTGTACCAGACGCGCGTAGCGCTCCAGAAACACATCGCTCGTCGTCGCTCGCTCGCGGGCTAATGGCCCCGCTCGCTCCTCCTCGCTCCAACGCCGAACACTTCCCTGAGGACCGTCCACGTGAAGCCAGAGAACCTGACGGACGAACCTGGTTCGAACACCACCTCGAGGCGATCCGACGCTCAGCCCACTAACTCACGGGACCTCCCGCCTCGCTCCCCTGACGAAATCGCCTACGTCCGACAGCGCGTCCAAACCGCCGTCGCCATCCTCGCCGCCGCCGCCAATGCCAGAGGCTCCTCTCGCTCCACCAAACCCGCATACCTCTCCCCAGCCCAACTCGACATCGTCAACCCGCTGCCTAACGGCCGGAGACGCTCCCCATGGCCAAACCGTCGCATGCCCTCCGACAACACCACGACATCGATCCACCTCGTATCGATCGCCTCTCCTTCCGACCAGCTTGGCGCATTCGATCTCGCCTCGACGCTCTGCTGACCGAGGGACACATCACGCCCGCCCAGTGGCAGGCCGCATGCGACTACCGCGATACTCACGCCATCGCTTGCGGGTCACTCCGCACGCCACTCCCCTTCCTCGTCCGAACCGGTCCTCTCTCCCGCGACGCTCGCATGATCGCTTCTCTCGACGCCGTCACACGCCTCCGCATCGTCGACACCTCCATCGGACCTCTCGCCTCCGCACTCATCGAGGCCTGCGTCCTCGACGATCGCCCCTGGCGCGAGATCGCCAGAACCCTCGACGTCAACCACGAGACCGCCAGAGACTGGACAATCAGCGCCATCAAAGCCCTCGCTGATGTCTGGACGCCAGCTAAGCCGAGCCCCGCATGATCCGCATGACGACCTGGCCAAAGCCAAATAGCCGCCTCGATTGCGCTACCGCTGACTGGAATGCCCAGCATTTTAGCGTAGAGGCCCGTGGAGCCACGACCGCGCTCGCTAGGAGCCTCGTGGCCGCAGGATGCCCAGATCAGCCTTGGGAAGCTTATACGCCCTCAGGCGTGAGGGGGCTTTACGGGAAAAACCTGTTTGCTTGGTCCCAGCGGATGCTCGCCGAGGATGACCGCAATGGCCTTCGCTTCGTGCGTTATCGCGAGCATCCCATGATAGCACTCCAGCGGGAACAAAACTCGCCAGACGCCTGATCCCTTCACTTGCAGAACTTTGCTCCCCCAGTTGCACCAATCCGCCATTACCGCTACCGTCACGCTATGCTCGGCGCTTCGTCGCAGCTCAGCGCCTAGCAGCGATGGGTTTGTCACACTAACGTTCCCAACACTCAACCCAGACGCGGATCGTTCCACTTCA
>Ga0126381_100006540_pt1 | contig 12897 bp, 15 predicted proteins | sample PanSoiMetPlot_28_FD_96465 | JGI IMG/M metagenome (GOLD analysis project Ga0126381, IMG submission 96465) | Tropical forest soil microbial communities from Panama - MetaG Plot_28 | ecosystem: Environmental > Terrestrial > Soil > Tropical forest > Bulk soil | place: Panama | collected 2016-02-17
CCTTGCGAAGTGGCGGCTGCAAGGAAATCGACGCTCTCTGCCGTGGCGCCCGCTCGCGCCAGAGCATCCTTCGCGGCAAGCGCGGCCATCTCTGAGTTGGAATGCAGAGACCGCTGCTCCTTATCGATCGCGTAGTAGCGGCGTTCAATTCCGTTCTGCTTCAGGATTCTCGCCCGCGCACGCGACCGCTTTCCATGAATGCGTCCGAGGTAATCTTCCATCTCATCGTTCGAGATGGGTTCGCCGGGAAGAAACTTTCCCAGCGCCGTCAGATAGGCCGAAGTCATAGATAGGTGTGAAACACGCGATCCAGCACCGGAAGAAAGAACCCGAAGTTGCCCTTCACGCGCATATGGTGGTGACTATGCTCCACGCTCACCGAGCGCAGGCCCGTCGGCGCAAACACATTGTAATTCCAATGGCCGATGGTATTGAAAAAAAGACTGAACGACGGCAGACCGAGCAGCGCCCAGATGCTAAACGTGTGAACCAGCATCGCAGAAGACATGACACTTCCGAGCAGTAGGGATTCCACCCAGTGAAAGCTGAAGGTCGAGAAAGGCGTGGTGGGAACGGACTCGTGATGAACTCGATGGACATGCTTAAACAGCCACGGCGTGTGTAAGAGGCGATGGCAGCAGAAGAAATGAACTTCATTGAATAAAAAGAGCAGCACAAAATCCCACGCGATTCTCATTACGGAGGCGTTCCACTCCACGTCGACCCAACGCCAGCGATACATCTCCACGTTCACCACTCCATAGGCGCCGAAGATCGCAATCGATAAAGCGGATCGGCGGATTTCCTTTTCAACCTGGCCCTTTCGCAAAGGCGTCTTGTCCACGACATCGCCAATTCGCCATCGAGGAAATACACTCTTGCTAAGCCACCACCCGAGCGCGGCGAAAATCAAGTAATAAAGCAGAAAGCTCAACGTGGCCACAGCAAACACGGCCCACAACCCGCGTTCCGCGATTCCATAGAGCAGCGCCTGCATGACTTCGATTGTACGGATTGTGGCACAAAACGGTCGCGCAAATGTGTCCGTTCGAAAACCTGTTCTAATCAGCGTTGTGGAACGCAAGAACAGCATTGAGGCCGCCAAATGCGAACGAATTGGAAAGCGCATACTCAACTTGAACAACTCGCGCCATATTAGGCACGACATCCAAATCGCAAGCCGGGTCCGCCGATGTAAAGTTCGCCGTAGGAGGCAACACGCCATGCCGAAGGGCGCCAATTGTCGCAGCAGCCTCCAACGCTCCTGCTGCTCCCAACGCATGACCGTGCATGGACTTCGTCGAACTCACCGGCGGCGCACCCGCGAATGCTTCGCGTATTGCGGTCGCCTCGCTGGAGTCATTTGCTATCGTTCCCGTCCCATGAGCGTTGATGTAACCAACCTGCTCGGGTGTGATCCGGGCGTCCGCCAGCGCCGCGCGCATTGCTCGTACTGGCCCGGCGACCGAAGGCTGAGTAATGTGATGCGCGTCAGACGACATGCCGAACCCCACGATTTCCGCCCATACAGTTGCACCCCGAGCATGCGCGGCCTCCAATGGTTCCAGAATGAGAACGGCGCCGCCTTCTCCCAGAATTAATCCCTTACGATCTCGCGAAAACGGACGGCATGTGTCCGGAGATACAACTCTCATCGCCTCCCAAGATTTCAAAAATCCAGTCGAGAACGGCGCCTCACTTCCGCCGGTAATCGCCGCGTCGACAATTCCGCTGCGCACCATCCAGAACGCCTGACCAATGGCATGATTCGATGACGAACACGCTGTTGAAATCGTAAACACGGGGCCGGTGATCCCGAATTCCAATGAAATCCGGCTGGCGGCCGCATTGCCCATCACTCGGGGAATGGTCAGCGGCGACACGCGCCCCTTCATCGCGTAATAGCTATAGAAGTTTTCATCCTCCGTAGTCTGTCCGCCCGCCGAAGTTCCCGTGATAATTGCCGTGCGCTCCGGATCAAATTGGATGCCGGAAGCTGCACGAGCTTCGCGAGCCGCCACCATCGCGAATTGCGCGAAGCGGTCGACGAAGTTCAGCTCCTTCTCTTCGAAATGCGCGACGGGGTCGAAGCCGCGAACTTCCGCAGCGTTGGGATAACGCATGGTGCTTGGGGGGACGATGGTCATCTCACGGATCGCAGGCTCGCCGCGCGATAGTGCGTCCCAGAAGCTCGCGTAGTCCAGGCCGAGCGGGGATACGACGCCGACTCCGGTAATCGCCACGCGGCGATTCACTGTGCGGCAGCTTCCTTCTTGATCAGCAACTTTTCTATGCCTTCGGCGGCGGCACGCACGGAAAGGATTTCGCGCATCGCATCGTCCGGAATATCGAGCTTAAATTCGCTTTCGAGCGCGAACACAATATTGATCCCGTCGAGCGAATCGATCTTCAGTTCCTCGAACGTCTTGTCGATCGTGACCATCTCGAGAGGGAGTTTCTGCGTCTCCGCAATTACTCGAATCACCCGTGAAACGATCGCTTCGGTTGGCTCTTGTCCCAGCATAGAATTTCACTCAGCGTCTCGAAATGGTAACCCTGATCCTGGAGCTTCGGAACAAAGTATTCTACTGCATCCAGAGTTGATCGAATGTCCGGATCTTCCGTGAGCCCGCGACCGTCGTGCAGGCAAAAGATGGCGCCGTTCCTGGCGCGCCGGATCATATACCCGGCGACTTGCGGGCCTTTCCATCGCCAATCGTGTCCGATCGCCGTCCACATGACGCTCGTCAGCCGCAGCTTTTCTTGCGCGCCCCGCAGGCCGAACCAGCGCACACCGTAAGGGGGCCGAAACCACTGCGGCGTTACGCCTGTGGCGCCATAAATCGTGCTTTGCGCACGCGCGATTTCGTCGTGAATGAACTGAGGCGAGTGGAAGTCAAGCCGCGGGTGCGTGTCGGTATGATTGCCGATCTGGTGTCCCGCTGGAACTACGTCCTTCGCAATAGATTTCAGGCGCCGCACGTTCTTCCCGCACATAAAGAACGTTGCTGGCGCTTTGTGCCGCGCGAGGATTTCGAGTAGAGCGGGCGTCGATTCGCTCGGGCCATCATCGAAGCTGAGGGCTATGACCGGACGTGCCGGATCTCCACGCCAAACCGACGGCGCCAGTACTTGGGCGGACTTTCCTCTGACAGCCCACGCAGCCGCGCTAACGGCCGCCGCTACACCCGCTCCCGTCGCGGCAAGTCCCAGATCCATGAAATCCCATCATGGCATGTGGTGTGAGGCTTTACGCTCCCACGGCGCGCGCCTGTTCGAACGTTCTCCCTACTAAGCCTGTGTCGTAAAACTCCTGGAAGCGTTACGAGCTTTCCAGCCTGCAGCGTAAACAGCATCATCCAGTCGCTCGCGGCGGCTTTGCTTGTGCCCTTCAATCGAGCCTCGTAGCTTGATCGCCTTCCGCGATAAACTGGCGAGGTTCAAACACATCGAATTCGAGCGATTCGCCCAATGTGGAGAAAAACTGCGCGATTTGCTTTTTGCCGGAAAACACACCGGCGGTTGGTATGGTTCCCTTTGAACCCGGCACGGTCCACTGACAGTTCTCTGCGATGTAGTTGAGCAGGCGGGAAATGTCGCCCTGGGCAAACACCCCGTACATCTCCTGAACGATTTCCTTGTTGGTCATGGATTCCTTTCTCTCTCTCCAGACCCCAGCGCACGACGGACGCGGCGGAGGTGTTTCTGGTACTCGTTTGGACGCCGCCCAAGTCCTGTGCGCTAGAACGAATACGAACGCGGATCTCCCGCGGATTCATGGACGTGGGGGCGGTAGTTAGTTTACTTCGAATTTGCTGACGCTGTGGGCGAGGATCTCCGCGAAATTCGCGCCGCTTTCCGACCATATAGTACGGCGCTCCAGCGGGAGGCTTTGCTCAATCTGGTTCACCAGATGAAGCAGGCTGCGGAGATTCGATTGCCCCATGCGCAGGGAGCTATCGATACCAGGTATCGGGAGAAAGCGCGAGTCAAGCCCGAACTCAATACGCAGATGGTCGTGGTTTTCGTTCTCGAACTCGGGCCCAATGCACATCAGCGTTACGGCCGAGGGCCTGAGTTTCCAGTCCTCATCATACTGCCAGAGGTCCCACGCCGCCTCGACTTCGGCGACGCTGTCGTCCGCCATCACTTCACGCGCGGCGTCGACGATCTTCGAAGCGTCGGTCTCCGGCGCGAATTCTTTCTCTATTTGCGGGGGCTCGACGCGTTCGATTGCATAGACGCGCAACGTTGGCCCTCTCTGCGCGAGTTGCGAATAAGGGAACAGTCCTAGCAATTTCTCGAAATACCGCAGCATATTCTGTTCGCTGAAGCCGCGGATCCAGCAGGAAAGATAGAGACGGTCCGGCACCTACCGTGATTGTACTCTGGGAGTACATGGTCACCGATCTGGTGCAGATCCGCCGCATGGGCGAAAAGAATCGCGACGAGAACCTGCGTTTCCGCCGCTGGCTGAAGTCGCACACATTCGTGGAGCGCCAGTTCCGCCGAGTCGCCGAAGAAGTGCAGGATGCGATCGATTGCCGGCAGTGTGCGGAGTGCTGCCGAGTGACCGAGGTGCAGCTCGTCGAGCGCGACATCGAGCATCTCGCGCGCCATCTGGGCCTCAAGCCACAGAAGTTTCTAGAGCAATACACGACAACGAATTCAGACGGCGAATTGATCCTGCAGCGCAACGAAAACGGCTGCTTGTTTCTTCAAGGCAACGAATGCACGGTGTATGAGGCACGGCCGGGGAACTGCGAACGCTTTCCGCACCTACTGCGCGGGGCGGGCTCGCTCGAAAGCAGAATGTGGGACCTGGTGGATCGCGCGGTGTACTGTCCAATCGTCTTCAATTGGATGGAAAAGGTAAAATCGCTTACTAAGTTCCGCTAAGCAGCTCACCGACCAGGCTTTACGCGTTACAGCGTCCCGTGAGATTAATAAAACCTCTCGGGATCTCGCCGGCATCTTTTCGGTCGCAAGTACGTTCGCTTCCCGAAGCGAGGGGAAATCAATGTCTAAATTAACAATATCTATACTTTTCATCTGCACCACACAGGCGTTCGCTGAAACTGAAGCTCAGCGCCTGAATACCGCGGCGCAGGTTTTGACGGATATGACAACCTCGAAGGACAGCAGCATCCCGACCGATCTTCTTCAGAAGTCACACTGCGCGGTTGTGATTCCAAGCTTGAAGAAAGCAGGATTCATATTCTCCGGTAAGTATGGCCGCGGATTCGCATCTTGCAGGAATTCGTCCGGAGCCTGGAGCGCGCCTGCTGCGATGCGAGTGGAGGGAGGCGGTTTTGGGCTTCAAATCGGCGGTGAGGATGTCGACATTGTGATGCTCGTAATGAGCCAAAAGGGAATGGATGGTCTTTTGGCGAGTAAGTTCACCCTGGGCGCCGATGCGTCCGTCGCAGCTGGACCTGTGGGGCGCGATGCGTCCGCCCAGACAGATGCAACTTTGAAGGCGGATATCCTTTCCTGGTCCAAATCAAAAGGCGTATTTGGCGGCTTGGCGCTACAAGGGGGGACACTGCGGGTCGACAACGATGGCGATAAAGAGCTGTATGGCCGATCCGTCACCGGCACGGATATTTTGACGAGCAAGGTGCAGGCCCCGACGTCCGCCTCAGCATTCCTGAGCGCGCTGACGCGAAGCGGTGGAACAGGGCGCAAAGGATAGATCCTGCTTTAGACGTCGGAGTGAGGAGAGCGACGGTTCGCCCGTCGTAGATCAAAGCACGAAGCGAGGAATGACGTAGATGAAACCCATGTTTGAGATCAAGCAAGAAAAAGACGGCAAGTACATGTTTAATCTGAAGGCGGCTAATGATCAGGTGATCTTTACCAGCCAGTCTTATGAAAGCAAAGCCGGCGCCGAAAGCGGAATCGCATCGGTAAAAGAGAATGCCACAAAGGACGACCATTACGAAGAGAAGAATGGCCAGGACGGGCGTCCATATTTTGTACTCCATGCCGCCAACAAGTTAGTGATTGGCAGAAGCCAGATGTATTCCTCGAGCGCGGCGATGCACAAGGGAATCGCTTCGGTGAAGCAGAATGCCGGCATTGCGGAGATCATGGATCTCTCCGTGACGGAGCAGGCGAGCAGTTCTAAAGCTCAGTAACAACTATAGGAATCTCCTCGGGCGACTTAACAAACCGGGAACAACGGACGCTTTCAATTTTCCGGCTGACGGGGATGTGAAGAGCGCCGTCGTCGCTCCGTTTGTGTATGCTGACTTCATGAAATGGTTTGCGTTCGCCCTGCTGCTTGCGCTATCAATGAGTGCGCAACCGCTGCAAGGAGTCGCGGGAAGGATTCCCGAAGAGCCTTCGGCAAAGGCAAAGCCTGCTCCACGATTGCCCGATGGACATCCGGATTTGGGTAATGCCAAGGGCGCGTGGAATCCGAGAGTGGTCGCGAATTTAGCGGGTGCGGGAACACAGGCTGCGAGCCGGTCGCCCGTGGAAAAGCCTGTGGACGTTCCGTTTCTTCCGTGGGCCAAAGCATATTACGACAAGAACGTCGCGGAGCTTTCAAAGGACGATCCTGAAGCTCAGTGCCTGCCTCCGGGAATTCCAAGGATGAATGCGACTCCCTTTCCATTTCAGATTTATCAATTGCCGGACCGCCTGATCTTCATTTATGAAGGCGGGACGCATATCTGGCGCGTTGTTTATACCGATGGGCGTTCGCATCCCAAAGATCTGAATCCGACCTTCATGGGCGATTCCGTTGGGCATTGGGATGGCGACACGATGGTGGTCGATGTAGTCGGGTTCAATGATAGGACCTGGCTCGATCAGGACGGGCATCCGCACACCGATGCGCTTCATATCATCGAGCGTTACACCCGGCTCGATGAGTTGAACATGCGGTATGAGGTGAAGATCGAAGATCCAAAGGCGTACTCAAAGCCCTGGACCACCAGCTACTTGATCCCGTGGGCTCCTGGGGCGGAACTTCTGGAATACATTTGTAACGAAAACAATACCGACCTTCATCATCTGATTGGTAAATGAGGCTTGTCGGGAAATAAAGCGCTAAACTGATGAAGACAAGTGGCCACCGACCTCATTGAGATCGACCAGGAACGGCCCAGCATAATGGCAATCGAGCGCGCGGCAGCTGCCGTTCGCCGCGGCGAAGTGGTCGCTATTCCCACTGACGCTTTGTACTCGCTGGTCTGCGATCCTTTAAACCTTCACGCCGTTGGAAGAATATTTTCGGCGAAAGGCCGAAGCGCCGAGCGCGCGGTGCCGCTGCTCGTGACCGACATCGTAATGGCGGAAGAGCTTGCGGGCGATCTGTCGACGCGGTTCTACTTGCTCGCTCGGAAGTTCTGGCCCGGGCCCTTGACCATCATCGTTCCCGCGACTTCTAAGGTTCCCTTGAAGGTAACGGGGAACACCGGGAGGCTGGCGATCCGGCAATCAACCTCGAAGGTCCCGAACGCGATTATGGAGCGCCTGAATCAACCAGTGGTTTCGACCAGCGCCAACTTGTCCGGGCATCCGACTTGCGCCAGTGGGATCGAGGTGTTCGGCGTAATGGACGGGCGCGTGGACCTGGTGCTCGATGGTGGGGCGACGATTGGGTCGGGGTCTACTACGGTAGATATCACGGAGCCTTATTGGCGCGTAATCAAGGAAGGCGCGATTCCTGAAAAGGAGATTGCCCTTGTATTGAAGGGTTCTTAAAAGTGGGACAGGCTTTAGCGCACAGGACGCGGCGGCGTCCAAACGAGTACCAGAAACCCTGCCGCCGCGTCCGTTGTGCGCGCTGGGTTACTGGAGAGCCCGTCTATCAGGCAGACAGGCTAAAGCCTGTCCCACGTATGCCTTTCAGGGTTTGGAGGCCGTGATCATCTTTCCGGGGACGGCCCACAGGAATTCCGTGGGGCCTTTGGTGACGTTTTGCGCTCCGCTTGCTTCCAGCACCGTGGCGTATTCATCGGGCCTGAATAGATCATAGATCGCCAAACGGCCACCGGGCTTCAAGACGCGGTAGAGTTCGCGAACAGCTTGGGCGCGTTCTTCCTTGTCGGAGATGTTGTGGATCGCGAGGTTGGAGACGACCACGTCGAAATTCGCATCCGGATAAACCAGCTTGCGCAGGTCTCCCGTTTCAATCCGGACTTTGTCGCCGACACCTTCTGCTTTCGCGTTGTCGCGCGTCGTTTCGGAATTGTTGTTCGCGAGGTCTTCGTTGCTCCAAATATCGATTCCCGTCGCGCGTCCGGACTTCAGACGCTTCGCCGCGCCGATCACAAGGAGACCGCGCCCGCAGCCGGCATCGAGAACTTTCTCGTCGCCCCTCAACTGGACCGCGTCCAGCAGGCGGTCGCGCAGTTCGAGTTTCTTTACGCGACTCGACCATACCATCACTGCTCCGACCGCCATAAATCCAAGACCCACAATCCCGAGCGCCAGAAGCAGATGCGCCGCCGGTCCGGGGTACTCCATGCGGTTCATGAACCAGAGCGCAAGGCCGAAGAATAAGCTCCAGCCCCCGCGGCTGAACATGTTTTTTACGATGCCTGGGGCATCCAGTCCGTAGTCGACAGTATCGGCCATGGCGTTTAGGCCGCCGCCTCAGGTGATGCAGCCTGCTCCGTCTCTGGCTTCACTTCGAGCGGCTTCTTGAATTTGCATTCGGCGTTCGGGCACTGCGCCACAGGGCCTGACTTCAGATACTTCTCGATCAGGTAGCTGCTGCCGCAATCGGGACACTTCTCGTCGATGGGCTTGCCCCACGCGACGAAGTCGCAATCCGGGTAGCGGTTGCATCCGAAGAACGTCTTGCCGCGCTTGGAGCGACGCTCCACCACTTCGCCTTCCGAACAATTGGGGCACTTCACTCCGATGGTCTTCTGCTTGACGTACTTGCAAGTCGGATAGTTCGAGCAGGCAACAAACTCGCCGTAGCGCCCATACTTCTTCACCATGTTGTTGCCGCAATTCGGGCATTTTTCATCGAGCGGAACGTCCTTGGGTTTTTGCGCTTCGCCCAGTTGCTTGGTCGTCTTGCAATCGGGATAGCCGGAGCACGCCATGAACTGGCCGAAGCGGCCCTTTTTCAGAACCATCGGACGTCCGCAGTTGTCGCAATACTCCGATTCGTCCTGTTCGGTGACGCCTTCCTGCTCGACTTCCCGAGTGTTCGTGCACTCCGGATAGCCGGTGCAGGCTATGAAGCTGCCATGCTTGCCCCATTTGATGACCATGGGTTTGCCGCACTTCTCGCAGATGAGATCGGTGGGCTTCTCCATGCGCTTGATGTCAGTCATGTGGCGCTCGGCATGAGCCAAGTCCTTCTGAAACCGTTCGTAGAACTCACCCATCGCGAGGCGCCAGTCGAGCTTGCCTTCTTCGATATCGTCGAGTTCGGCTTCCATGCGCGCCGTGTAGGTGACGTCGAATAGGTCATCGAAGCTCTCGAGGAGCAGATCCGTAACCACTTGCCCAAGCTCCGTCGGGCGGAACTTGCCGCCTTCTTTCAGGACGTATTCGCGCTCCTGGATGGTCGAGAGAATCGACGCATACGTCGAAGGCCGGCCAACCCCGTCCGCTTCCAGCTTCTTCACAAGCGTCGCTTCCGTATAGCGCGGAGGCGGCTCCGTGAAGTGCTGCTCGGGCTCGATGGACTTGAACTTCAGAGTCTCACCTTGCGTCACGACGGGAAGTTTGGTCTTAAGCTCGTCGTCTTCTTCGTCCTTCTGGTCCTTACTTTCTTCGTAGACGCGAAGGAATCCGTCGAATTTCTGCACGCTTCCCGTGGCGCGGAACAAATAGTTCGCGCCGTCTTTGCCCTTCGCTTCGACGTCAATGGTGGTCTGATCGAAAACCGCCGGCGTCATCTGCGACGCGACGAACCGCATCCAGATCAGCCGGTATAACTTCAAAGCGTCTTCGTCCAGGAATTTTTCGACACTCTCCGGAGTGCGCAACGCCGAAGTCGGACGAATGGCTTCGTGCGCATCCTGTGCGTCCTTCTTGCTCTTGAAGGTGTTCGGCTTCTCCGGCAGGTACGTGTAGTCGGGCGTGCTGCCGTAGCGATCCTGTATGAATTTGCGTACTTCATCCAGCGCGTCTTGCGAAACGCGCGTCGAATCGGTACGCATGTAGGTGATTAAACCCGTGGCGCCTTCTTCCTTCGAAAGCTCGACGCCTTCGTAAAGTTTCTGCGCCACTACCATCGTGCGTTTTACGCTGAAGCGCAGCTTGCGAGCGGCTTCCTGCTGGAGCGTCGAGGTGATGAATGGAGCAACTGTGTTCCGTTTCTTTTCTCGATTGGCGACCGACTTGACGACGTAGTTCGCCGATTCCACGGCCTGCACGATGGCCTGTGCCGCGGCCTCGTCCGGTATCTCAAGGTTTTCGTCGTTCTTCTTCGCCAAGTGAGCCGTTAGCTGCGGCGGCTTCTTGGCCGCAAGGTGGACATCGATCGTCCAGTATTCCTTAGTCTGGAATGCCTTGATCTCGCGCTCGCGATCGACGATCAACCGCAGCGCCACGGTTTGTACGCGCCCAGCCGATAGTCCGCGGCGGACTTTGTCCCACAGGAGGGGGGAGATCTTATAGCCTACGATCCGGTCCAGGACGCGGCGAGCCTGCTGCGCGTCGACCAGATGCAGGTTGACCGCAGCCGGGGTTTCAAACGCCTTTTGGATAGCGTTCTTGGTGATTTCGTTGAACATCACCCGGAAGATCTTAGGGCCGTTTTTCTTCTCCTTGAGTTCTTCCTGGAGGTGATAGCAGATGGCCTCGCCCTCGCGATCCGGGTCAGCGGCCAGATAGATGGCGTCCGACTTCTTGGCCTCCGATTTCAACTCGGCAATCAGTTTCCTTTTGCCTTCAATAACTTCGTAAACCGGGCTGAAGTCGTTCTCCACGTCCACGGAGAGGTTCTTCTTGGGGAGATCCTTCACATGGCCTAAAGAAGCCTTTACGACGTACTGCTTACCGAGATACTTACCGATTGTTTTCGCCTTCGCCGGTGATTCGACGATGACGAGGTTCCTTGCCATAATTCGCTTCGCCTACCTTATATAAGTGCGCTTTCACTCCGATTGCCGGCCCCGATTCTCCGGAAGCCCTAAAAGACACTCGAAATCTTAGCACGATGGAAACGGGACGTTCCTCCTAGTCTGTCCAGACCCTTAGAAACTGCTTTCCCGGGATCTGACGAACCATACCTGCCATTTCGAGCTCGAACAGGGCCGTCAAGACATCAGATGATGACATCCCGGGGACCCGTTCCAGCAGATCGTCGAGCGAAATGGGCGAGTCCGTTTTGAGGGCTAAAAGCACCTTTCCAGTCCGATGACCTAGTTCGCTGACTACAGATGAGGCAGTTCCCCCAAAAGATTCAGCGTCTTCGATCTCTTTTAAATTCATGCGATTACGCATCTGGTTGGTGAGCCGCCGCCGGTCTTCTACGGGGAGTTCGGTCAATACATCGTTCCATTCCTGGACCAGCTTCGCCCCTTGTTTGATGAGCAGATTCGGCCCCCAACTCTGTTTCGAGGTGATATTTCCGGGGACAGCGAAGACCTGCCGGTCCTGCTCCACAGCCAGTTTGGCGGTGATCGAGGAACCAGAGTATTCCCCGCCCTCCACGACCAGGATCCCGGCGCTCATGCCGCTGATGATACGGTTGCGGACTGGAAAGTTCTGAGGATAGGGGGGCGTACCCATCGCGTATTCGGAGATCACCAACCCCTTCTCGATGATCTGCGCCGCAAGTTTACGGTTTTCGGCGGGGTAAACCTCGTCGACGCCGCATCCGAAAACCGCGATTGTATCTCCGCCGGCTTCCAAAACTGCCTTGTGGGCGGCAGTATCGATCCCACGCGCCATCCCGGAAGAAATGGTCATTCCGGCGTTCGAAAGGTCCCTCGCCAGGCGGGCCGCAGCGGTGGTCCCGTAGGAGGTCGGGCGCCGGGTTCCGACGATTCCAAGCATCAGCGACTGAAGCCGATCGATTCGGCCCCGGCAGTAAAGTATAGGGGGCGGATCGAAGATGTCCTTGAGCCTCGGAGGATAGCGGGCGTCGGTTATGGGAATCACCTGAGTATTGGACTCAGTTATCTTCTGCTGCTGAGTGACGGCATCCTCGAAGGCGCAGCCGCTGGCGATGGATTGGGCCACGGCGGCCGATAACCCGGCGGCCTGGAGTTCGCTTTTTGAGGCTCGGAAGATGGCTTGGGGGGTGCGGAAGGTCTGAACCAGGATGCCGGCTTTCCTGGTTCCGAGGCCGGGTACCATCCGGAGAGCAAGCCAGTAAAGCTCATCATCTTTTTGGAGCGTCTGGAGGGAGGCGGAAAGGGGACTAGCCATCTATATTCTGTGGCCTGTCTCCCTAAGAATTCTCAAGCCAAACCCATTGGATGCCATGCTGTGCAGGTTGGCAATCTGCAGCCTATTGGCAATCGGCCTCTGTGAAACGTCCAAGATGCCAGCCCAGATTATCAATACGCCGCGGAATGCCATTCTGCACTACGTGCCTTAATCGTGCCGCAACGCCGTAGCCGGATCGACCCTTGAAGCCCTCAGAGCAGGCAGCGCAACCGCGGCCAACCCCGCCATGATCAACAAAACCGGCGCGGTCAGAAAAGTGACGGGGTCCGTAGCCCCCACCCCGTATAGCATCGCCGAGAGCAGCCGAGTCAAGAACCAGGAACCCGCCAACCCAATCATGGCGCCTGACGCGAGCAGACGAAAAGCCTGACCAAGCACCATCTTGAAGACCGCCGATTGCGTCGCCCCCAGCGCCATCCGCAGCCCGAGCTCGGACGTCCGCATCCTCACCGAATGCGCGACCAGACCAAACAGCCCCACCACCGCCAGCACCAAAGCCATCATCGCGAAGCTTGAAAG
>Ga0126381_100006541_pt1 | contig 12895 bp, 11 predicted proteins | sample PanSoiMetPlot_28_FD_96465 | JGI IMG/M metagenome (GOLD analysis project Ga0126381, IMG submission 96465) | Tropical forest soil microbial communities from Panama - MetaG Plot_28 | ecosystem: Environmental > Terrestrial > Soil > Tropical forest > Bulk soil | place: Panama | collected 2016-02-17
GGTATTTAGTCCGTGGCATGTGGCAATCGCAGGCTATTCTGATCATGCCAAACAACTAGGCCGAACAGTGCAGTGTTCACTTGCGGGTTATTCTGGAACCTCTGTGGTTTCGATGGCGTAGGTAACTTTCGTAACCAGCCCATAGCACTCATTGACTCTATATGACCGGAACCAACCCAGGATTTCGGCGGGTATAGGAAGAATTTCGGGTCGCATGGCAGAATCGCTCTACAGTGGTTGTCGTATTTCCTTGTTGAGAATTGCTACCTTCGTAGTCGAATTTCCAAGTCTGCGCAGGTGACTGCGATTTCTCATTTTCCGTTCAAGTCATTGAAGTATCGAACATTACGAGACCTCGCTCCTATCACCAGGATTTTCTGCTGTTACCTGCCTGGCTTCGGTGGGTCATAGCATTTCTGCTCGCACGAATGGCATCCGGGGTGCAAGGTTAAGGTGTGGTCGCAGCCAATCGCGGCGCGGTGGAGAAATCCGCTGCCGACTCAGGGACTGCTTCACTGTGAAGCGAATAAGACCAATATCGGTTATGTCTTTTTGCCTCCTGGCTGTCTGCGGGGCGTTGTGCCAAAGCGAACGCCCTTCTCCTGATTTGCTTCAAGGGGCAGAGTACGATGGTCCAGACTCACACGAGTTGCAGCGCGTAGAACCGCCCACATGGAAATCACTGCCCGATGCTCCGTCACCACAGCCTCCAACTCAAGGGGAGAAATTTCGTGCGTTCGTCGATGAAGCACGTTCGCCTTTGACCTTCGGAGCGGCTGGCGTGAACACAGGCATCATGCATCTAGCCGATGTGGGGGGCCTCAGTTCCGGACGTGAAGCCAGCTTGACCGAACTGTACAAAGGGGCGCTCATTCAAAAAGAGTCGAGCGCCTTCTTTAGTAAGTACTTCTATCCAGCACTTCTCAAGCAGGACCCGCGCTATCACCATTCGAGCAGCCCGAGCATTTGGGGCCGCACGATGTACGCAGCTTCACGCACTGTAATCACGCGGAACGACTCCGGAAAGGCGACAGTGAACACGTCGTATTTTCTTGGGGTGCTGACGTCGGTCGCGATCGCCACTGCTTACCGCCCATATTGGACGCGCTCCACTTCGGCGACATCCAAAACTCTTGCCTTGACCATTGGCAGCGACGCGGGCATCAACATCCTCCACGAGTTTGGGCCCGGTATCCGGCAAATAGTGAAGAGGCACGCGCCGAAGTTCGTGTCTAGGATCGAAGAGCGCGTCACCAACGACCGGAACTTGAGCGACTCGTCAACCACTCCCAGATAGGTTTGCGTCGGTGTTTTTCTGACTTAGAAATGAAAGCCAAATTCTGCGGTTGCTAAACTTGGGCGCCCGGAACTTCGATGAGTTGGCAACTAGACCTTACCAGCATTCTCTGGGTCTACGTTTCTTCCGTTGCCCATTGAGACAAAAGTCTGACGCTCTTCGAGTACTGCGAGCAACTCCTCCATGAATTGAAGCAATTTCACAGAATCCTTTTCCCTCGTGATAGCTGCGCAAAGTTCTCGCCAGTCTCGTCTCTCTTCGGTCATAGACACCTCCCGAAAGCACAGAGCGCGAGCGACTAGATGCAAGGCTGGTGCCAAAGCCGAACTTGTTGACACTGTGTCATGAAGGAAAATCCTTAGGGTCTATTTTCGACCGATATTGGGGGAAGATTCTTCACTCGTTTGATCAGGGGTTATAAAAAGCATTGGGAACGCTGATAACGCGGAAGGGCAGTCAAAAGCTGAAGACCACGAGAACTCGGCTAGTCGCGTTTTACCGCCGCCGTTACGTCTGCCGAATGCATCTTTGCGGCTACTACATTCAACTTAGGCGACTTTTTCCAAATGCAGTCCCACAAAATCGCACTGCTTGCAGATACGGTGTGTCTGTCCGTTACACTCTCAGATTTCACTTTGGCCCAGGACTTGCTTCTCATAAAGCGCGGGAGGGGCGATGCGGCTTGTACCGGGTTGGCTGAGTATCGGCACGATCGTTTTCCTCTCTTGCGCTGGTTCCGCTCAGCAAACTGTTTACGATCCACCTCCGCCTCTACCCTCGATCGTCGACGCTTTAGAAAAAACACAAGTCGAGGCGAGTCCACGACCGTCTTATCGAGTGCTTCAGCAGTACCAGATCGCTGGTGTCAACAACCGAAATGCTGATACTGATGTCATTGCGGAAGTGGAGTTCATTCCTCCCAACAGCAAGAATTACCGGATACGGAAGTCATCAGGCAGCAGCCGTGGCCAACAGGTTGTGCGGCGTGTTTTGGACAACGAGGTGGAATCGGCCAGTGATAGGGGCCGAACGGCTCTTAACAGAGACAATTATGATTTCAGCTACATTGGACAAGTGACCCTAGATGGCCAGCCATGCTATGTGCTAGGGCTGAAACCGAAGCGACAAGACACAAGGTTGATTTCGGGTAAGGCATGGGTTGACTCTCATGGGTTCAATGTGCGTCAAATCGAAGGAGAAGTGGCGAGAACTCCTTCGTGGTGGCTGAAAAAAGTCCATATCAAGATCACATTTTCTGACCGCGGTGGCATTTGGCTGCCAATTACAACCGAGGCGGAAGCAGATGTACGAGTCTTTGGTCCTCATGTCTTGACATCGCGAATCCTCGATTTCCGTCGAGCATCCGAGGTCGCATTGAGTGGGCCTCGCACGAACGACTCAAATCGCAAGCAGTAGAACAGGACACTGCACATCTTCTGCCCGTCGACGATCCCCAAACCTCCCCTCGAGCGAGGCTCGGGGCTAGGTAATCACCACGATCACGCGCCCCGGTTTCGTCGGATGCTCGACTGACTCATGGGCACGCGCAATTTGATCCAAGGGCACGATCTCGTCTATGCCGAGTCCCTTCCAGCCAGCTTCAAGAGCATCGTTGATGTCGCGAGTGGCTTCGTTCTTTGCCTCAGCAGTTACATCGTCACTGCCGACGAAGAAAAGCCTTTTCGACAGCGCTCTACTGGCAACCTTTACAGTGGTATCGTTAGCCGCCTTGACTAATTATCGCCATTGCCAGCCGGGTTGATTGTTATGTTGTCGTGCGTCGTTGAAGATCAGGGGACATTTGTGAACTGTGTTCTGGTTCGACGCCCGGGAGGGTTACATACTCTGCGGACACCGCCTCATGATCCGCCAGCGATCGAGTGAGCGCGGCCCAAGTCCATATCATTCCGAGGGCAATGTGGACAGTCCGAAACGAACAGCGAGTGAGCTTGCCGTACAAACCCAACATTGAGGATGAGAAGAGGACGACTATGCATCGGACAACTATTGTGACAAGTGCATTGGCACTGTTGCTGTTTGGATCGACCTTCGTTGTTGGTGCAGACGAGGGCAAAGTGCAAGGGATGATCACTGACCGAACCGGAGAGACTCTAATCGTTAAGTCCGATCGGGGAAGCAGGACTGTAGTTCTAACGGACGATACAACCACGAAAGACGATAAAGGTCTTTTTGGTTTGGACAAGCAAGCAATGTCCAATGTTGTGCTGATCCCTGGACTTAAGGTTAAGGTGGACGGAACGCAAGACGATCAAGGCCGAATCGTAGCGAAAGTCATCACAGTAGATGGCGATGATCTGGAAACGGCTCAGATGATCGAATCGGGCTTGCATCCAACCGCCGAACAGGTTGCTGCTAACGTGCAAGCAATCGAGACGAATCGGTCGGACATTGCAGCGAACAAAGTGCAACTCGCCGCGCACAAGGAAAATATCGAAACGAACCAACAAAACATCGCGGCGAACAAACAACAGATCGACCAGAACATAAAGGATATCGAAGAGAACACGAATCGGTTCAGCGCACTGAGCGAATACGACGTAAAAGACCAAGCCAACGTGAAATTCGGTATCGGCAGTACCAAGATCTCGGCAGAGGATCAGGAGGAGCTTAAACGAGTGGCTCAAACTGCTCTGGGGCTTAAGGGATACATCGTGGAAGTGGTGGGCTATGCCGACTCGACGGGTAGTGCCGCGATGAACACCAAGCTGAGCGAAGATCGCGCAAAAGCAGTGGTCACGTATCTGATGCAGCAGGGGAATGTACCCGTGCGGCATATCATCGCACCGGGTGCTATGGGCGAATACGGGGCGGCTGCTCCGAATGAGACTAAGGAAGGACGAGCGGACAACCGTCGAGTCGAAGTCAAAGTGTTAGTAAACAAAGGTATTGCTGGTAGCTAGCGATGATCGTTGCGGATCACGATCAAATTGGGCCCACGCGCTACGGCGTCGACTAAGTAGTGCGTGGGTAATCCTCTAAAGATGGTTGCCCGTAATCCACATTCCAGTCGAGCACACTGCTCCGAAGTTCCAATACACCGGACAGCCAGGTAGCCGTCGAGGCTTTCAAAGGAGAAACAACGTGAAGTGGGAGAAAGCGGCACCGTTATCACTGGTGCTTGTAGCGGGAGTTGTATGCATAGCGTTTGCGCTGAACGCGAACGCGCAAATACACACGAAGACGACAACTACAACCGGTAAAGCGACGCAACAAGTGAAGGTGGATCGAGCCGAGGTTGTCCTCGTAGCTGGAAACGACTTGGTGCTGAAGGTGGAAGACGGCACCATCCGCCACATTGCCAATGTACCGCAGACATTCAGGGCCACCGTCGATGGAAGGGAAATGGGTATTTACGATCTAAAAGTGGGCATGATACTTGAGAGAACGACCACAATTACGACCACTCCCAAGGTAGTGACAACCGTGCAGACGATCAAGGGTAGGGTGTGGAACGTCAATCCGCCGCGCTACGTTATGCTAGCGTTGGAAGACGGAAGCAGTCAGCGCTTCGAGATCCCTGACGGCCAGAAGTTCAAAGTGGAGGGGCAAACGGTGGATGCCTGGGGTTTGAAACCGGGAATGATTATTACGGCGACGAAAGTCGTTGAGTTTACGGCCACGGAAGTTGAGCAACAAAGAAAGCTGACGGGCTCGATGCCTCCGGCGCCTGCAATGCCGCCAGCAGATACGCCTATCCTGATCGCGAAGTAGCCCGAAACCATGAGCGCATGAGGTCGTGTGCTCTAAGAGTGCTTGACATCACCGCAATTGTAAAGATGGCGATTTTCGACAATTAGCTAACCAAACGTTGCCTGCGGCGCGACGTGTCCCTGATTCCGGCGTCCGGGAATGTCGGAAACGTTAAGGGTTAATGCACCAGTTCCACTCTCACCTGAGCCTTTCCATCCTGAATCATGTCAAGCTCCTGTGCTGCACGCCGGGAAAGGTCGATAATTCGCTTATTCGAGCCATGCGGACCCCGATCATTGACCTTCACGACAACGCTCTTGTTGTTCTTTAGGTTTGTCACTTTGACCATCGTGCCTAGAGGAAGTGTCCGGTGTGCCGCTGTCAAAGCATCTTTGTCGTACTTCTCACCGCTGGCGACAGCTTTTCCTTGCATTGCATCACTGTAGAAAATCGCAATGCCTGTCTCCGGTGTGCCGACCCCTGTTTTCGACGTACTCACCGTTTGAGCAAGAGGTAATTCCGATTGCAGCAGTAGATTCACCATAGCCAACGCCAATGCGTGTAAGACTATGTTGCTTTTCATAATCGTTTAATCCTTTCCCGTTGACCTTGCAAAATAGCGTCGCGTGAGCCAGCTAGAGATCGGGAAAGTCAGTCAGATTATCCTATCGACAATTGACGTAATCGAGGCGATTACACAAGCGTGCGCCGTGTGTTCGCCTTTTTGAGTTCAATGAGCGCAATGGCGAGTGATCCCCAACAACTGTTAGTAACCCTATCGGCACGAACTTTATCGCTAGATCCCAGCAATCGCCTTGTTCTGCAATACGCGTACCACCACCCGGCGATTCTCCGCCTGTCCCTCGGCGCTTTTGTCTTTATTGACCTGTCGCGACTCTCCCATCGCTCCCGGCGCCAGTATCCGCGTCAGTGGCACATTTGCTTTTTGCAGCAGGATGTTCGTCACATTGTTCGCACGGTCTTCGCTGAGCGTCTGGTTCACTTCCGTACTGCCCGTCGACGATGCATGCCCTGTCACTTCGATCACATATCCCTGGACATCCGCCGCCTTCGTAGCCAGGTCCACCAGCGAGGCTTCGTACTTCGGATCAACCTTTACATTGCCGTTCCCAAAGTACACCGTCACCTCGTTGAGAATGTAGTAATCGTCCATTTCGCCAAAGCGCGCAGCCGCCGCTTCGATCTCGGCCTTGTGAGCAGCCAGTTGTTCCTCGTGCAACTGCAACTGCTCGTTCTGTGCCTTGAGCGCTGCCGCTTGCTTTTCCAATTCAGCCTTGTGCTGTTCCGTTTCCTTGCGGTGCTGGCGGTTGGCTGCCTCGGCAAGCTGCGCTTTTTCCAGGTCTCCGCCGCTGAACTTCACTGATGTCGCAACCAGCTTTCGATCTTGATGGTATTTACCCTCGACCTTTACCTTCAGGCCGGGCATGAGCGCTGCCATCGATTTGTCTGTCCGCCGCGCCTTGAACAAACCACCCGTCTCGGAGACCTTCGTGCTGTCGTCCAGTAGAAACGCCAGCTCTGCCCCCTGCAGGTACTCCACGATGATTTCGCTGCCACTTCTTCCTACGATGACGCCTTCTACCTTCGTAGTCTCGGCTAGCGATGGCGTCCGCAACAGGACGACCAGCACAAACACGGCAATGAGGGAAGCGATCTTCTTTGAGATTGATGGGGTCATAATCTTTTTCCATTTGACAAATTGCATGCGACTCGGAGCACTTCACTATCTCAGGCGGCTGGCGCTTCCATTCCAGCTGTAATCTGCTCGGTCTCTTCAGGCTTGTCGGGAAATTCAAACGAGCCCTTTGCTGTGGTCTGAATCAGACGGGCCACAAGTCCGGTCCAACCGGTTTGGTGGCTTGCGCCAATTCCGGCGCCGTTGTCGCCATGAAAATATTCGTAGAAGAGAATGAGATCCCTCCAGTGGGGATCCTTCTGGAACTTCTCGCTTCCGCCAAATACAGGTCGCACCCCGGCCTGGCGGGTGAAAATGCTGATCAACCGATGCGATAGTTCGCTGCAGACCTCTTGGAGGTCCATAAGCTTGCCCGAGCCGGTGGGGCACTCGACCTTGAAGTTTGGTCCGAGATAGCTATGCCAGCGGTAAAGGGCATAGATAAGGAAAAAGTTCATTGGGAACCAGATAGGGCCACGCCAGTTCGAGTTACCACCGAACATTCCCGTGCTGGACTCGGCTGGCTCGTAGGTCACTGAAAGGGTTTGGCCCGCCAGCCTAACGCTGTAGGGCACATTTTTATAAGACTTCGAGAGCGAACGAATACCATAGTCGGAGAGGAACTCGTTTGGATCGAGCATGCGTGACAAAATGCGGCGCAGTTTTTCTGGCGTTATAGCAGACAGCATCCGGTTACCTAGATAGCCGACCTTGTCCATATTGGTTAGATTGCCAGCCACTTCCGGATAGCGCCTGGCAAGCCACTGAGTGCGCCGTTCGAAATGCGGAAGACGTCTGTATTCTGCATCACTGACAACCAGGGTCGCCGTAATGGGTAAAAGCCCGAGCAGCGAGCGCAGCTTGAGACGGCTGCTATGGCCACTCGGTAGACGCAGCAGATCGTAGTAAAAACCGTCCTCTTCATCATAGAGTTCGTCCTCATTGATACCCATCCGATCCATGGCCGAGGCGATCTCGATGAAATGCTCATAGAACTTATAGGCTATCTCCTCGTATTCCGGTTCTTCTTTGGACAGCTCCAGTGACATCTCGAGCATGTTCAGACAGTAGAAAGCCATCCAGGCCGTGCCATCGGCCTGTTCGAGAATACCGCCTTCAGGAACGGCATAGCTGCGATCAAAGATGCCAATGTTATCGAGTCCGAGAAAGCCTCCTTCGAAGACACTGTTCCCTTGGGCGTCCTTGCGATTTACCCACCAGGTGAAGTTGAGCATTTGCTTCTGGAACATGCGTTGCAGGAATCGGCGATCTCCCTTACCGGTGGCAGCTTTCTCGTTGCAGTAAATACGCCAGGCCGCGAGACCCTGGACGGGTGGGTTCACGTCGCTAAAGTTCCACTCGTACGCAGGAATCTGTCCGTTGGGATGCATGAACCAGGGTTTGTGAATGAGTTCGAGTTGTTTCTTAGCGAACTCCGGGTCTACGACGTAAAGCGCAATGGTTTGGAAAGCAAGATCCCACGCTGCAAACCATGGATACTCCCATTTATCGGGCATGGAAATGATGTCAGCAGCCGAGAGATGGGTCCACGCGTCATTGCGTGACCGCGTTGTTGAGGAGTCGTCAACGCCAATCCGGCTTAAGACATCGTAGATGTAGTGCTGCTTGGTCCATAGCATGCCAGCAAGCGCCTGGCGCATTATGCTCGCTTCGTCACCGGTGATCTGATTTGGAATTACGGTGGCATAGAACGCGTCAGCCTCCTGACGGCACTTCTCGATGGCATCGCCGAACCACTGACCGTCGAAGCTAGTGTTGTTTGGCGGAGAAAGTTTCTCGCTGTGGCAGAGGTGGAGGTGGACCGCAGCGCAACCGTGCGCCGGCAGGTCCAGAAAATAGTGCGCCGCGGCTTTAGTTCCGCGTTGATCTGGGTTTACAGCCGACGTCTGACGGCGAACGATGTAGTTGTTAATGCCGTCCTTGACATAAGGTGAAGTATTGGGGACGCCGAAAATTCGCTCATTGTTTGTCTCGTTTTCGGTGAAGAGCAGCTGGTCGGCCCCATCGCAGCGGAGGTAGTAATTGCCGAGGTTGGGATGGGTAGCGTAAATAGTCGGACATCCAACGCCCCTGAAGTCAGTCAACACGGGCTTGATTCCACCGGGCACCCAGGACCAGGTGTTTCGATACCACAATGTGGGAAGCAGATGCAGCTTTGCGTTTTCTGGACCACGATTATGAACAGTAATGCCAATTAGGATGTCTTCCGCTGCCACTTTGGCGTACTCGACGAAGACGTCGAAGTAGCAATCGTCGTCGAAGACACCGGTGTCGATGAGTTCGTATTCCAAATCGCTTCGAGTGAGTTTCTTATTGGTGAGGACGATGTCCTCGTAGGGATAAGCTCGTTGCGGGTACTTATACAAGTACTTCATGTAAGAATGAGTGGGCGTACTATCCAGGTAGAAATAGTATTCCTTGACGTCCTCACCGTGGTTGCCCTCACAATTGGTAAGCCCAAACAGACGCTCCTTTAATATGGGATCTTCTCCGTTCCATAGCGCAAGGGCAAAGCACAACAACTGCTGATCGTCACAAATGCCTCCAATGCCATCCTCTCCCCAACGGTATGCACGCGAGCGGGCTTGGTCGTGCGTAAAGTAGTTCCACGCGTCACCATTGGCACTGTAATCCTCGCGCACGGTCCCCCACTGACGCTCACTCAGATAAGGGCCCCATTTTTTCCAGGGGACTTGCCCATGTTGTTCTTGGTTGAGTCGAATGTGCTCAGCGGTTGGATTCACGATCGCGATAATTGATCCGGACGATTGACGGCACCACTGTAAAGGTTGCCAGTAGATTACTTCTTTTAGTTGGCTTGAACGAAACAAAGCCGGTGGGGGAGTGCACCCCGCAACCTGATTCTCGCAGGTTCAAGGATTTTTCGACTGTCTTCGCCGCCAGCCTGGATATAGATTCGCAATTGAGTAGGTAATGCCACCGAATGCATGACGATGAGGCCCACCAGAGGTCAGTCCCGCTTCAAAGCCACCGTCGAAAACAAGCCTAGGAGCTAAGGTGTACGTGAGAGCCCAAAGTGACGAGGCGAAACCCGGTTTCGCGCTGAGTTGAGTTTGGCCATAAAACTCTCCCGCGAACTGAAGCCTCTTGTAGATGGGGTGGGAAAAGGCCAATGTCATCTGCTGGTTCTCATCAAAGCCACCGGGCGGTTTCCCGATCAGGAATTGGGTGAGATTGAAGTCGAGAGTGAAATGCGCGACACTTTCACTTGCCCCGAAAGTGAATGAGTGATCCACCCGTCCGCTCCCCAGCCCATCGTCCGTGCTCGCCGAAGGTATTTTGAACGCGTAACTGAATGCCATCGTCGGCAACCGTCTTATTTGCCGATGAAACCTGATCTCCGTGCCGAGCCAATTGTCGCCGAAAGTGGTGTGCGTACCTGTCGCATCCGTTTGAGAAAGAAATGAAGTTGTGTTCCAACGTAACTCAACGTCACACAGCAATCCGAATTTCAGCAAGCCACTTGCTGAGGTCTGATGTACTTCCTCCTCAGGCCAGGTACGATCCAGACCATATTCCAGTTCCACGACACCAAATTGCGTGACATGCGCTGGATTCGACACCGTTGGTCTGTTCGGATTTGCGGCGATCGAATCAGCGTAGCACCCAGTTTGCTTTCCAATCCACTGACCAACCGCAGAATGGGTTAGCACAATACACCACAGGACAGCCGCACAAGCAATGGTCGGGCTCACGCAAACAGAGTACTGGCGCTATCGCACATTCCAGACTGTAAATGTTCGCAGGAAGTGACCTCCACAATTGGCGACAAAAATCCCTCACACCCATTGACTCATGCGGGGATGGCGAACGGTCAACGAATGTAATCGCCTGATTGCACGACCCACCCGCTTACAATCTCTGCGCTGACAGTAATCCTCAAGAACCTATTACGGAGAGCCGAATCTATGAAAAGCGTATTGGACCTTCCACTTGTTGTTTTCGCATTCTCCATGATCGCAATGTGGTTATCGACACAAATTGGGATTTCCTTTCGACGGAGAGCGCTTCCGCTGCAGGAGGGTGAGCAGCAAGATTTTAACCTTGTCATACCCGCCACATTGACACTGCTCGGGCTAATTATTGGCTTCAGCTTTTCGATGGCCAGCGGCCGCTACGATCAACGAAAAAACTACGAGGAGGCGGAGGCCAATGCGATCGGAACCGAGTACGTGCGCGCTGATTTGCTTCCCGATTCTGATGCTGGCAGAGTGCGTGAACTGCTGAAGAAGTACCTCGATCAACGCGTACTGTTCTATGAAACTCGCGACGAGCATCAACTCGGGCAGATCAACATCCAAACCGCACGATTGCAGAGCCAACTCTGGTCGGTTGTGCAAGCGGCAGCTGCGAAGCAGCCTACGTACCCGATCGGCCTGGCAGTTTCCGGCATGAACGATGTACTAAATTCGCAGGGATACACACAGGCTGCTTGGTGGTATCGCTTGCCGGTTGCGGCTTGGGTCTTCATGGTCGCTATCGCCATTTTTGGTGGCTGGCTGATCGGCTACAGTTCTCACCAGCGTGGACTGTTTGGTTTTCCGGTTTTACCGCTGGTCGTATCTATCTCATTCTTTCTTATTGCTGACATCGACAGCCCACGTCATGGTCTGATTCGCGTGGTTCCCCAAAATTTGATAAGCGTCTCGCAATCCTTCCAAGCACAATAGGTTCCCCAAATTTGAACACAGTCAATTGGCGATAAATTTCGATTACACTCATTGACTCCGAAAAAAGCGACAAACGGCGCACGCTTGTGTAATGGCCTCTTTCCGATAGTTATGGAAAAAGAAAGGACAATGGAACGCGATTGACAACCTGCAAGAACCAGAATATTCCCACATCGAAGAATTTATCGATCAATACTACAATCGGCAACGATTGCACTCTGCCCTGGGCTACCGTTCTCCAGAAGAATTTGAACAGCAAACGAGACTTTCGGATACCGTGACACAGTTTCGTTGTCCCAGTGTCGAGTTCGCTCTCAGCGCAGAGCGTTAGGCTTCAACAGAGATGCTGGGAAGGGGATTAAATGGGCCATCCCCTTCCCCAGACCCCATCCCCGGCCAGGTTAGGAATGACCAAACTTTAATCAAATGGCACGTGTGTCCTTGAAAACTGTCTCACCGCGTGGGTTCACCCCAATTGGCTTGGATGCCAGGGTTATGACACACGAAGCGTCACAATTCTCCCGCCGCAGAAGTTTTACCTTCGACCAAGGGGGGTGGGGGTTCGCTGGGATGGGTTCCCTTAGCCCAGACACACATTGGGAAATTTGGAATGCTTCTACCGTAAAACCCCTTTGGCATCCCTTCCAACATCCGTAACAGATATGCCATAGACTTGCGGCCAAATAACCTACTAGCAAGTCCGTAGATCCGTAGCGTGGCTTTCGCGATGGTCCCTAATGTCGAGGGTTGGTGCCTTCAGATCCTAAGAATCCTATCCTGAAAAGGTGCAGTCTAATTAGACTGCAGCCAAAAATCGCTAACTGAGATCTTTTGACGGTTGTAGGGGCTTCCGCTCGGTCCTAAAAGTTTAAGTGGGGATTAGTGTATGCGTTTGAGCGCCGCAAGAACAAATGCCGGAATTGTCAGATTCTCGAAGGTCAGCCGATGGCTTTGCTTTGCCATGCGCATGCTCACTTTGACCGCAACGGCGGCTGCGCAAACTTCGGCACCCGGCAACGTCGAGGTCGTTTCGAATGGAATCTCCGTCGTAGACACTGCGTCTCAACAGGAGATGCAGACATCTGCTGCGCGAGATTCGGCGAGGCCGGGGAATGTCGTGGGGACTATCTTAGATCAGTCGGGCTCTGTGGCCGTCGGTGCCATAGTACGACTAGCATCGGAAGGCAAGTCGTTCACACAAGAAGTCCCGTCAGGGAATAACGGACAATATTCGTTCTCGAACGTCCCTGCGGGTCACTTCAACATTTCGGTTAACTCAACAGGATTTGCAAACCAAGCCTTTGCTGGTGAATTAGCGCCGGGACAGACCTTTCTTGTGCCGGCGATTGTTCTTTCAATTCCCACGGTTGTGACGGCTGTAAAGGTGACAGTGGATCCCGTGGAAGTTGCGACCGAACAGGTCAAAGAGCAGGAGCAGCAGCGCGTTCTTGGGTTCATTCCGAATTTCTATGTTACTTA
>Ga0126381_100006542_pt1 | contig 12893 bp, 20 predicted proteins | sample PanSoiMetPlot_28_FD_96465 | JGI IMG/M metagenome (GOLD analysis project Ga0126381, IMG submission 96465) | Tropical forest soil microbial communities from Panama - MetaG Plot_28 | ecosystem: Environmental > Terrestrial > Soil > Tropical forest > Bulk soil | place: Panama | collected 2016-02-17
CAGATGCATCCGCCTCCATGTACGAAACCAGCCGCTTCATGCGGTCCTGCATCATGTTCCGAGCGTTCTCTTCCTGCACGAAGAGCACGGGTCCCTGCTTCACCGGATACCGGCCGAGAAACGGACGCCCCGACGCCACAGCCACTGATAGGGCTAGCGCGAGCGTGGTCTTGTTGGTCTTTGGTTCGCCGGCGATCAGACCGTGGCTGCCCACAGTCCAGATGTCCTCGACCAACCACTCCACCGGCGCCAGTTGCATCTCGAGGAATGTGTGGCCTGCGACGAATGGCGCTCGACCCTCAGCCTCAACCTTGTCACCCTCAACCACCCGTACCTTGCCCTCTACCTGACGGATGGCCTTTTGGATGTCGCCGCGGAGGCGGTCTGGGCGTTCGGGCCACTTATTCCAGACCGACCCGACTACGAGTTCGAAGATCTCCTCTTGCCCTCTTCCGCTCTCGGCGAGCAGGCAGTTGAGTTCCCACAGTCGGTCTGAGCGTTCTCCTTGGACTGCTTCGCGCTCTGCGAGTAGGCGTCGAGCTCTCGCCGGAATCGGTCGGCGAGCCACCGATGATTGATCCACGCTAGCAGCAGCGCGAGTAGAAACCACACCGCGAACACTAGCCCAAATATCCTTAGGATCGTAAACAAGATCCTCCTCCCAGAGCAACTTCACGGGCGGTGCGCCTCGGTACTTGAAGTTGCGGGTGCCGGGTATGCGCAAGACTTGCGTCAGATCCCAGCCACCCTTGTCAGCGCCCAGCTTGTACGATAGCGCCTGATTGATCTTCTCCGTGTCCTGTGGTTTCAGCTTCCTCGTCAGCTTCCACAGTGCCTGATAGCGGCCGGGCGACGATTCCACCGCCACTGTGGGCATGAAGCCTAACTCGGTTGCGGCGGTGGGGTGGATTTCGTCGAGGTCGGCCCACAGCCAGTCGGTTGGCATTACGTCACCGATGCGGCGCCCTTTTCGGCGGAATTTGCAGACGCTGTAGTACAGGTCTTCTCGGTCGTGGATGGCGCCCTCGATGATGATGGTGTCGCGGTCCTTGTACGGGGGCCATTCGATTGAGAGGTCGTTCCAGTGAATGCCGACCTTCGAGGGTAGGCTTACCCAGCCTTTCTCATCTCCCCATACGAGTTCGAGGAAGTCCTCGCATACCCAGTCCTTGGGAAGCGCAGTGGCAAGAGTCTCTTGTCTAGTGCCCATCCGTCTTTACCAGCTCCTTCCACTCTCGCTGCGATTAGCCTGCGGCCGCGAATCGCGTTGTGGACGTCTATGACCCTGACTCCGTAGTGCTCGGCGACCCAGGACGGCCCGACACACCAGTGCTCAACTTCGGCCATCAGGTCGACCACCTCCCGGTAAACCTCGTCGTAGCGACTCATACAGTAATTATACACGAAGCAGCAGACTCACCTACGACCACTGAAAAAAGACTCAGTGTTGTCGATGCAAGCCGTTGTGTGGTATGATATGATTAGAATATACCGCTTCACACAACACCCCAGTGGAAGGGAGCGCATGGCAGACGACGAAGGTTTCCACCTAGTGCGTGAGCTCGCGGCTGACTGCATCGAGATGCTGGTCAACGTGGGCATCATAGACAGCATCTCTGATCGCTGGCCCCCCGAGGTGCAAGACAATTGGCGCCAGAAGATCGAGCAGCTGAGAGACAACGTCAACAGCACCACAGCTGAGGTACAGGAGTTCGCGAGCACGTGGGATGACCAAGCCGCGAGCTAACCCCCGCGAAAGGTGGACCAAATGGCCCGGTTGGAGTCCCCCGCCGACCTGTTTGGAGGTGGGTATACAGGCAACCTTCTCGCGCCTGAGCACCACACAGGGAAGGTGTATGCCTGGTTCCAGAAGAAGCATCGGTTCGGTCGTACGCTGATAGACGATGAGGGCTACTACGTCAGCGGCGAGCACGAATGGAAGGTCCCATATGGCGTGCGTCAAGCTCTCGCTACGCCTCTCATCCATGCGCAGATCGTGAGTCAGTTCCCGTTCGCGGTGACGTGGACGAAGGACGGGCGTAGGTACAAGAAGAAGGTGATGCACCTCATCTCGGGCATCCACCTCATCACCACCCAGGTCCAGTATACCGATCCTGACGCTTCACTCATCGCTCGCACGAGCGGGTACTCTATCCCAGCGAAGCTCAGAGGCAAGCTGCCGCGCGAGATGAACGGTCACATGGTGTACTGGTGTCCGTGCTGTATGGACGCCCGCAGATTCTCTCGGCGGGACGACCGCACGTTCTATGCCCAGAAGAAGTTCTGGTCCAACGAAAAGGAGCGGTACGTGTGGAAGGAGGTGAAGCTTGCGGTGCTCTACTGCCGCGTCTGTGGGATTTCAAATCAGAACTACCGATTCCGCAGTAGCAACCAGCCCTACGAAAAGGTGGTGATTAAGCGTGGAGTCTGACGAGTCAGACGGCGCCGTTAACGGACTGGAGCCCCACGAAATCGAGGCGATGGAGGCGTTCGGTGAGGCGCTCGGTCGTGCAATCGCTGCAACCATCGACTACTACCAATCCAACTCCATACGGCATCATGAGGAGATGGAGAAGACTTTCGGTCAACTCGCTGTCGCGTTTGCCACGTCTCAGAACCTGTTCGAGTAGGAGGAGTCATGGCGTTGAATGTCGGAGACAAGTGCCCACAGTGTAAGGTGGGCCTGATCGAGAGCATGCCGGGATTTGGTGTGGCGTGCTCGGACTGCTCGTGGGACATGGAGATTGCCGAGGTCGTTCGTGCCCAGGAGCGTGCTGAAACCGAAGCGGGTAGTTACAAGTTCCGCCCCGCAACTCTGAAGATCCGCATCGAGAAGCCCGACGACGGCGAAGAGTTTCTGCGAGGCTGCATCATCGCTCGGCAGAACAACAACTCTCCGCTGTTCGTGGACCTGATCGACGGCGTGAGCTCGCTGCGCGAGCCTTATCGCGAGGCGAAGTTGCTGGCCGACCTCGAGGGCCGTGAAGTACAGGCCTAAGACAAAACCCTTCCCACACCAGGCAAGGGCAACGCTGCGTGCCGCACGAGCACGAAACCATGGGCTCTTCTTCGAGCCACGACTCGGCAAAAGCAAGGCAGCGTTGGACTACTGTGGTATACTGGCGCTCAAGGGCGAGGTCAAGAAAGTCTTGATACTCGCTCCCAGAATCGCGATCCCGGTGTGGGAGGGCCAAATCGAGAAGCACTTTCCGTGGCTGTGTGAGTGCGAGAGTTTCGAGGAGTCGTGGTATGGTGCTGTGGGTGGTGGTCCAAGGGTTAAGTTCTTCCTCGCGGGACGTGAAGAAACGTTCCGTCGAGTGCGGGTGGGTGCTAAGTATCTTCGACCCAAGCAGCTGGAGCTTGAGCGATGGAGGCCTGACGTTATCATCCTCGACGAATCCCACGAGTACAAAAGACCTGGAGGTGTGGGCGCGCAGGATTGCTGGAGAATGGTACGGCGACTGCGAAAGTTCGGCGCAAGACGCAAGCCGTATGTGTTACTGCTATCCGGTACGCCCAATCCCAACGGGTGGCTCGATCTGTTCGCCCCGTTCAGGATCATGGACGAGCGGATCCTCGGCACGAACGTAGCCGACTTCAAGGAGGATCACGTCGTTTACGGGCACGGTAAGAGGAAGTGGACCATAGTCAAGTACCGCGGGACGAAAAGACTAGACCGGTTGGTGCGCGCGCACAGTACCACAGTGCATGCCGAGGAGGCGGGCCTAGCGAACGTCCAATTCTTCGAGCAAATTCCAATACGGTTACCCGACCGCGTGAAGCAGATGTACCTCGAGCTGGTCGAGGAATTTATGACGGAGTGGGAGGGAGGTGTCATTAGTGCCAAAAATTCTGGCGTCAGGCGACTTCGTCTACTCCAGCTCTGTGGTGGCTTCACGACAGATGGTGATCAAGTCCACGATGCGAAAGTCAAGGCGCTCCGTGATTACTGTGCGGTCCTACGTGAGCAAGAAGAATCGGTGCTGGTCTATTGCCGTTTCACTGCGGAGGTGGAGGCAGCAACTGAGACCCTCAAGAGCGTCGGTCTACGCACTTTCCGTGTCGATGGGACAGTCTCACGGAGAGATCGTCGCGTGGCTACCGATGCCCTGGAATCGAGACCGAGTGAGCCGACAGCGATATGCTTTCAGGTGCAGGCCGGTTCCCGAGCGTTGGAGCTTGTGGGTGCGGCGGAGACTGTCTACTACTCTCCCCCTGATGGGTGGGTGGACTACTTCCAATCTCTCAAGCGAACTCAAGGTCCTAATCAGAGGCGACCGGTTCGCTACACACACCTACTGGCAAGGGGAACGGTTGACGTCTCGGTAGTACAGAACCTCCAGCGTAAGGAAGACGCACACGCTCACCTCTTTGAAAACCCCCGACGGTACCTCGAAGGGATGATATAATTGGCGTATCGGTGGAAAGTAATCGCGGTCGATGCTAAGGAGGCACAGGAAATTGGCACCGGAAACTACGAGCCGTTCTTCGCCATCGTCCAAGATGACCAGCATCTCATCCTCTGCAAAGCCCTCGTCGAAGACCTCGACAGCCGAGCTTCCGAGTACGAAGGCAACTGAGATTGTCCAGAATCGGCAGGGTGTCTACGGTCACCCGGGTTCGGTCTACACGATCTGGGCTCACCTGATCGAGCCGGTGATCGGGCGTATGCAGATCGAGCAACGCTCGAGGCCCACAGCAGAGGAGTGCAGCATGATGCTCATCCTCCTGAAGTGCGCGAGAGAGATGAATCAGAACTACCCGCTCGACTACCGCGACAACGTGGACGATATCGCAGGCTACGCGAACGTCCTCTATATGACCAAGGAGTTCAATGGACGTTAGCGGGATGCAGGAGAGGCACAAGAGCTGGCTGATGCACAACTTCCCAAGCCAGAAACCACATCAGCCCCTCCTGGGCATCATGGAAGAGGTGGGCGAGCTCTGTCATGCTCACCTGAAGAACGAGCAGGGCATCAGGTCGATGGACCCAGACCTCGCCTATGCCAAGAAGGTGGATGCTGTGGGTGATATCTTCATCTACCTCTGCTCCTACTGTACAGCCAATCGCATCGACCTCGAGACCGCCATTCAGCATGCGTGGTGGGAGGTCGAGCAGCGCGATTGGATTGCCTACCCACAGAATGGAGTGGACAAGTGACGCAGCCCACACGTGGCCCTGTCGTGCTCGCACCTATGGGCCTCTCGTTCGTCCTCAGAGTCGCGGCGTTGGTGTTCTTCATCTTCGCCATCATCTGCGGCTACACCTGGGGCCTCACTTCCTGGCACTGGGAGGGCCTAACAGCTACCGGTCTCGGTCTCTGGGTCGGGAGTACGCTGGTAGCATGATCAAGAACCACCGCACCCTCAGTCAGCTGTGGCGAGACAGCATCTGGAGGATGTGGCGAGGTACGCTGGACAATGGCGGGCTAAGCATCGTCGGCTCAGCGGATACCATCTGCTACGATAACCTCCTAGCTTGCAACTCCATGGACTTCGACATAGATATGGGTCGGGACCTGTGGTTGAACAAGCAGAGATGGACGCGCTTAGTCCGCCAGTACCTCGAACCCGACGAGACGGAAAGGTTCATCGACCATGCAGTCCAACTTGCGCGCGGGCAAGGAGCGAAGGGGGCTTGTACTTCAATGTTCTGCGGGAACGTTGTCCGCGAGGCTAAGAAGCATCGCTGGGGCAACTGCGCCCTTGGGTTCGTCTACCGGGGTGACTCTCGACGAGGCACTCCGACGCTTAGCCTCCATAGTCGAGTCAGCTACATCGCTTACATCGGTGGACTTGATCTGGCCCTCGCTCGGGTCCTGGCAGATTACATCGGGGACGAAATCGGGGTTGCGGGTGAGGACTTTCAATTCCGATGGCATGTAGATGCCCTGCAGTTCCACGGATTCAAGTCCCTCCCGATGCTGTTCAAGCACGAGTTCATCGAAGACTTGGACGTGCCTCGCTATCGCGGTAAGTATCCTACGATCAAGCTCGTGGGCAATTGGTACGACAAGATCGTGGACTTCACTGAGGCGGGCATCACGGACAACAAGTACGGCCCACTCAAGCGGGTGATGCGGCGCTACCGCGAGTACATGGCCGAGGACTATCTACCTACTGTGGGCGTCCACGACCTCGACTTCTCCCCCATCGGGCTGTGACACTTCAAAGTTGCAAGAGGTCGCGTGGTTTGATATAATGGGGTATGAGAACGTACGATTGGTTAGAGATCGATGGCGTAGAACGGATGGGGTATTTTCTCATGGTGCTGTTAGGCTGGGGCATCTTCCCCTTGACGGACTATGTCATCATCCTAAACTAAGGAGGTGAAATGCCTAGGACAATCGAGATTACCCACATCTACAACGTGGATCTGCCTATGACTGCCACGAGCCAGGATGCCATCAAGGCACTGAGCGACACGGCGGTGGGTATCATGGAGAACCACATGAAGGAGATGCGGGGCGTCAGGAACCTGCACTCGGACTGGAAGCTGATGCCGAAGTACGTAGCGCCAGCGCTGACCGAGATGACGGTCGAGGAGTTCGAGAAGAAAGCGAATCTGTTCCCAGATGAGCAGGAGGCCGAGTGGAGTGAAGTCGAGGAACAGCAGCAAATCGAAAGCGGACAGTGACTCGCCGCGCGAGAACCTACGCGAGCACCTGAACGACGAGCTGACTCGGCAGCTTCGCACCACGGTACGCTACGCCATCCGGCAAGGATTCGACGAGACTACCATTCGTCGGACTGTCGAGCAGGTCCTGAACGAGGCGAGAGATGAGGGATAAGGAATTCCAGCACTTCGACCGGGCCATCGAGGCGAGCATCGACGAGCTAGTCCACCTCGGCGATCCAGTGGACACAGGTCATTGGCAGGGGGTATCCACCGAGGGTAAACCCGACCTGACCACAGTGGAGTTGATGAACCACTTCTTCATGGTGCCGACGTTTCGGGCGAGCTGGTACGATACCCTCGACTCGTGGATCGACGACATGGCCATGGAGATCAAGCCGAATGCGGAGTGGGCTGACGAGCATTTCGAGGAGCGAGTTGGGGGCGTACCACGCAACCCCGACCCGTCTCACAAGCGTTGGCCCTGGTGGGTAGGGCAGGACGAACAGACGAAGCAAGACGGCAAGTTCACGCACACCTACAGCGAGCGATTCTGGCCCACGCAAGACGGTGATCCGAGCGCTCGCCCACCGAGAGGGATCCGATATGAGTTGGGGGACTACCACACCCTACTCACTCTCTTGCTCGAGAAGCCCTTCACGCGGCAAGCTTACCTGCCGATCTTCTTCCCCGAAGATACTGGGGCCGTCCATCATGGTCGTGTGCCATGCACTCTGGGGTATCAGTTCCTCCTCCGTGACAAGCGCCTCCACATGTGGTACACGATCCGATCTTGTGATGCTGTGCGCCACTTCCGCGACGATGTATACCTGGCTGTTCGCCTTCTAGGCCATACGTTGAACTGGCTCTTCGAGCGAGAGCTCCGCAGCGACGGTGAGCAGGTGTGGGTGGACGTCGAGCCAGGCAACTTCTACTTCACCGCGTACTCGTTCCACGTCCATCGAGGGGACTTGCACCATGTCAAGACCTAGTCGCGAGGCTACCCTCATGGATATCGCGGGGGTGATGAGCTTCCGCAGCACCTGTGATCGAGCCTCTGTGGGCGCAGTCATCGCACGGGATGGCCGCATTCTCAGCACTGGGTACAACGGTGCACCGCCAGGGCTACCACACTGCGATGCGAATAACCATGGGTGGCCAGAAGACCCGGACGAGTGGCCTGAGTTCGATCCCTGGTACAAGCTCGTGGGCATATGAAGCGATCATGAGACCGTCGTGCAACGGTTTGGCTGCAAGAATGCGATACATGCGGAAGCGAATGCGATTGCTTTTGCGGCGCGTAACGGCGTCCCTACGGTGAACGCTACCTTGTTCGTGACCCTTTCACCATGCAAGGAATGCAGCAAATTGCTAATCGCCGCAGGGATCTTCAACGTAATCTTCCGCGATGCGTACCGCGACGAGTCAGGGATCGAGCTGCTTCGCAGCGCTGGGGTCGGCGTTGAGCAGATTTAAGTCCCCGCTCGACCACTTGGCAGACCACAGTTGCGAGCTGTGTCCGCTCCATAAAACTACCGACCGAGTCTGCGTCATGGGCAAGGGGAATCCTGAGAGCAGGATCATGCTTGTCGGCGAGGCACCTGGAGCAGAGGAGGAAAGGAGTGGAGAGGTATTTTCAGGACCGGCGGGGAAGCTACTTGACAAGCTCCTTGAACGGGCTTCCCTTAGTCGTGAGACTGTCTACATTACCAATGCCGCGAAGTGTCGTCCTCCGGAGAACCGTACTCCTGAAAGGTGGGAGACGAAGACTTGCGCTGAGCATTACCTATCTGCGGAGATCGAGGCTATCAACCCTACCCATATACTTCTTCTGGGTAATGCAGCTCTCACTGCGGTTGCCAAGAAGTCTGGGATCACAAAGCATCGAGGCGTGCGTCTGGATGTCAATGGGCTACCGCGAACCATCACCGTTATGGCCGCTTTCCATCCGGCGTACGCGCTACGGAACCCTGGTGTGTATCCCACTCTCCAAGAGGATGTCCGCCGTTTTGCTCGTGCCATCAAAGGAGAGTTCCAGGTTGTCCCAGTTAGAAAACGCTATGTCGCTACGGTGGCAGGGCTGAAGCATGTCATCAAAACCCTCGAAGAAGCTCCAACTGGGACCGCTGTCAGCTATGATGTGGAAAATAGATACCGCCCGTGGGATCCAGATTGGTCTATTCAGTGTCTCGGCATCAGCATTGATGGGCAAACCTCTTACGTCATCCCTCTCTACCATCCTGAGAGCCCGTTTAGACGTAAGTGGACACAGCTTCTTGCTCATCTTCGAGGACCGCTTACAAGACCCGACCTCAAGCTCATCGCCCAGAACGGAAAGCACGACAACGTCCAGCTCGCCGGAGCAGGCCTCTTTCTAGAGCACAAGTTCGATATCATGCTCGCGGCTCACTTGCTGGACGAGAATCGCCCGAAAAACCTTGGCTTCCTCAGTCAAACCTACCTCGGGGCTGACGTGTATAAGGGCAGCGTCGATCTGAAGCCGGAGAAGATCCTACACGAGCCGATACGTCGGCTTTGTTCGTACAACGGCGAGGACGTGGGCTACACGCATTAGCTCTACCAGAAACTGAGGCCTGAGTTGCTGAACGACCCGCGGCTTACAAGACTGTTCGTCAAGCTGATGATGCCTGGTAGCCACGTGATTCAGCAGGTCGAGGCGAAGGGCATGCACGTAGACCAGGAGCGCCTGTTCGAGCGGATAGCCATTCTGCAAGGAGAGATCAAAGAGAGAAAGGAGGGGATGCAGGAGTTCATCGAGCCGAAGATGCTGAAGCACTTCCCCAGTGGCGAGTTCAATTACCGCTCACCACAGCAGGTGAGTCGGCTGTTGTACTCCTCGAAGAAGCGGGGCGGGCTTGGGTTGACCCCGATGCTGGAGACGAAGACAGGCAACTGGTCGACCAACGAGGAAGCGCTGCAGGAGTACATCGAGCACCCGTTCATTCAGTACCTCTTCGCCCTGCGGACGCTCGAAGGCAAGTGGATGAACACCTACCTCCTACCATGGAGTACCAAACTTGACCGACACAGCCGACTTCACACCACTTACAAACTCTACGGTACAGTTACTGGGCGTCTTTCTGGAGACCTTCAGCAGGTACCCCGAGATTCGTTCATTAGATCTGTATTTGGAGCTCCTCCCGGATGGCTACGCGTTGACGCAGATTTCAGCCAAATCGAGCTCCGGATCGCGGCTCACATTGCCCACGAGAGAACTATGAGGCGAATGTTTCTCCTGGATCAGGATATCCACAGTATGCAGGCCAGCAACATTCTCGGCAAGCCACCTGTGGAACTGACGAAGGAGGAACGCAAGATGGCCAAGGCGGTGAACTTCGGGTACCTCTACGGTATGTACCCCACGAAGTTCCAGAAGTACGCCAAGATCAACTACGGGGTGGACGTGACGATGGCGGAAGCAGAGGTATCCCGCGAAGCCTACTTCCGCATGTTCCCTGATCTGGTGAAGTGGCATGAGCGTCAGCGTAGGTTGGTCAATGCCAATCAGCAGGTGACAGGTCCCATGGGTCGCATCCGGCATCTCCCAGATATCATGAGTCCGGACCGCGGCGTACGCATGGAGGCCGAACGCCAGGCGATCAACTCACCCGTGCAAGGTACCGCGACGGACATCACACTCTTCGCCATGATCAAGCTCCAACCGATGCTCAAGCCGAGCGAGGCAGCTATGGTGATGACGCTGCACGACGGCATCGGCTTTGAGATCCGTGAGGATAAGGTGGACTACTATGCGCCTATCATCCAAGAGACGATGGAGAACCTCCCGCTCAAGAAGACCTTTGGATTTGACCCAAGTATTCCAATTAAGGCAGAGGTGGAGCACGGCACGCATTGGAAAGGCAACGATGACGCTTCGGGCCTTGGATTCACGGGATACTCCTAGGAGGTGATACAATGCAGGTGAGGATTACCACCATGTACGACGTGCCGGAGGACGATCAGTCCGAGACGTCGCCCAATGGGCTGACGCAGGAGGCGTACGAGAAGCTGCACGACAAGCTCGCGGCGATGGGCATGGACGATATCACCATCGAGCTCTACATGGCATGACGAACTTCAACCAATCCCGCGTCAAGATGTTCCGTCGGTGCCAGAGGCAATATGCTTTCAGGTATGATTCGATGGAACATAAAGAGATGGTGCCGAAGATCAGTAAGCTACCACTCTACCGCGGGACGTGGATGCATGCCTTGCAGGAGGCACTGCATCAGCAGTGGGCGGGCAACGAGGAGTTCAAGATCCAGGTAGGTGAGGGCAAGCGGACGGGTGTGCTGATCACTGCCCACAGTTGGAAGGATGTCCATGAGGCCCTTACAGCCAGGTTCGAGGAACTGTTCGAGGAGGAGAGAGAGGATCTTGGTGAACTGCCTGACGAGTGCTACGATATGTTCAGGCGGTACCTCAGGTTCTGGAAACGCGACCAAGACGTCTACTCTGTGGCAGAGATTGGGGGGAAGCCTGCGATCGAGCTGATCGTTGAGGCACCCCTCGATGAGTTCGGACTGAAGGATGCGAGGTTCAAAGGTCGAATCGACCTGGTAGTCGAAGACGAGGAGTACGGCGGTGACTGGATCTGGGATGCGAAGTGGGTTCGCAATATCCCCGTGCCTGATGAGCGGATGATGAGTCCGCAGGCACCCTTGTATGTCTGGGCACTCCGTAAGCAGTACGGCCTCGACGTTCGGGGCTTCGTGTTCAACTACGGGCGAACGAAACCACCAACAGTACCTCGCATCCTCAAGTCCGGCATGGTGACCACACGTCGGTCACTCGACACAGACCAATACACCTACTATCAGCAGATCAAGGCAGCCCACGGCGCGAAGTACAAGCAGTATCTGCCATACTACAAGGACAAGTTGCTCGAGCTCAAGGGTCGGGAGGCCCTCTGGTTTGACAGACAACGAATCCCCGTGGATGACCCCACAATACTCCGAGCCGTTCGTGAGTATGTGGCCACCGTTCGTGACATTCAGAGAAGAGAGACCCGACCCGATTATGTTCCCCGGTCCTACTTCTACAACTGTAGGTTTGGTTGCGAATACCATAACCTCTGCGTCGCCGCGTTCTCGGGGAATGATACGTCGGCTATTGTCAAGAAGGACTTCCAGTTCGTAGGGGAGCGGTACACCAGAGGGGAGGATCTATTGAATGGCTGAGCGTAGGCCCAGCGTAAGCATCGACAAGATCCGAAGCCGAGTCGAAGGCAAGATCACCAAGGCTTCGGACCTACCGCTGAACCTGGCGGTGGTCGTGTACGGACGGCCGAAGGTCGGCAAGACGAGGTTCTGTGCGTCGGCACCTAACGTCCTACTCATCGACTGCGATGAGAAAGGCACCGACAGCACTCGCGACGACCTCGATCCGTCGGTCATTCGGATCCAAACGTGGTCGGAGATCAACGACATCTACTGGTATCTGCAGAGCGGTGAGCACGACTTCAAGTCGGTAGCCATCGACACAGTGAGTGGGCTTCAGACACTCGCCATGAACTTCGTGCTCGGTGATGAGCTCGCGCGAGATGCATCGAGAGATCCTGATCAGCCGTCTCAGCGCATCTACCAGAAGGTGACGCAGTTGATGAAGACGCAGATCACGAACTACCGTAACTTGCCGATGAACGTCCTCTTCACAGCACACACCCGCACCCGTACCACAGGTGAGGATGAGGAGGATGAGCAGACCATCACCGGTCCCAACGTATCGCCGGCGATTCAGACCCACTTGCTTGGTGCTGTGGGCCTGATCGGCTACATGATGCGCCGCGAGGTGGTCGTTCGTAGTCGGCGGGACGGTAAGACGAGGCGACGCAAGGTCAGCAGGACGCGGTTGTTGATCGGACCGAGTGATCGCTTCGAGACAGGGGTGCGGTACACAGCACTCAAGGACTTCGACCATATTGACGCGCCAGACTTCAACGAGATGCTGGCCGTCATCAAGAATGGAGGCCGTGTTGCCAGCACGCAAGATGAGGATTGACTTCGGCGAGGTCGACAAGGAGATCCGTAAGGGCGGTGGGCGCACGAAGCACATCCCCGAAGGCGACTATCTCGCCAAGATCACAGACGTCGAGGCTCGCAAGTCGGAGCGCTCGGGGTCTCGTTACCTCAACTGGAAGTTCACGATCACCGAAGGACCACAGAAGGGCACGGTCGTCTACGGGATGACCTCACTCAAGCAGGCTGCTCTGTGGAATCTTCGCAATCTCATCCACGCTGCGACCGGCAGGAACGTC
>Ga0126381_100006543_pt1 | contig 12891 bp, 9 predicted proteins | sample PanSoiMetPlot_28_FD_96465 | JGI IMG/M metagenome (GOLD analysis project Ga0126381, IMG submission 96465) | Tropical forest soil microbial communities from Panama - MetaG Plot_28 | ecosystem: Environmental > Terrestrial > Soil > Tropical forest > Bulk soil | place: Panama | collected 2016-02-17
ATCGGCGGTTCTGCCGGCCGTGTAAGTTCAGCCAGGGTCGCTGGTCTTCCCGCGCCTGCTCGCTCGCTAGTGCTGTCTGCGCCGAGCGCCTCGCAAGCGCCGACGCCTGGCCCACCGCCTCCACCGGTTGCTGGGCCCATTACGACCCTCAAGAGCAAGCGTGAGGTTTTCGATAAGGACGCGACTGTTGCTCGTCCTGCGCCTTCTGCAGAACGCCGCGTTCTCGAGAGCAAACTTCAGCCTGCGTTGTTGGCGGCTCTTGATTGCTTCCACAAATCAACCGATGGCGGAGCATCGTGCCGCGACGTCCACTCGGGCAAAGTCGCGATCACGGTATGGTTCGCCGACAACGTGCCCGCAAACGCCCGCACGGAGCTGCAAGCGCTCGGCTTCGGTTTGACCAAGGGTCCCGTCGCCCAAAACGTGGTTGCCGGAGTTCTCTCCTTGGACAAACTCGACGACTTGGCGAAACTGCATTTCGTCAGATTTGTCTCCTTTCAACGCCGTTAACCACCTGAGGCCGAGTGAGGCTCGTCATGCGCCCCGCCAGCACACTCGGCCCTCAGTTTTCTCTCGCCGCGCCCATGCACTCGAGCCCGGGGGCAGACTCCGTCAAAAAAACGTCTCCCATTCAACTTTGTCATCCCGAGCGAAGCGAGGCGACAGCCGAACGCAGCGAAGGACCTGCTTTTCCGACCTCCCCGAAGGCGTATTACCCGCGATTACTCTCGTGCTACGCACCGCCCGTCGAGCCCGCCGCAAGTTCGCACACGGTCCCCGTTCTCTCAACAGGACGGAACATCGTCCCCGAAGAAACGAGGGCACACTTGAAACACTCTCTACTTACGTTGGCGCTCGGCGCAGCGTTCTTCGCGGTTGCGGTCGCTGAAGCAAAATCGCAAGACAAACTGCAGGAAGCCTCGGCCCAATCGCAGCCCGCAATCACCATCTACAACCAGAACTTTTTCGTCGCCCGCGAGCATCTGCCGCTCGATCTGAAACCCGGGGCCAATCGCATCGAGTACGCAGGCGTCGCCGCGCATATCGAACCCGACTCCGTCATCCTGCGCGATCCCGCCGGCCGCGCCTTGCAAATCCTCGAGCAGAACTATCGCAACGATCCCGTCTCGCAGGAATTATTGCTCTCGTTTTACGAAGGCAAGACCATCGACTTTCTCGTGCAGCCCGGCCAGATCATCAAGGGCAAAATCAACCGCAGCGGATATGTGCCGAGCTTCAGCTATGCGCAAACCTATCCGCAGTCGGCGTACAGCCAGCCCATCGTCGAAGTCGACGGTGTTCTCCGCTTCGGCCTGCCCGGTCAGCCGCTCTTCCCCGCGCTGAGTCAGGACTCGATTCTCAAGCCCACACTCGGCTGGCTTCTGCAGACCGACAAGCCCGGATCGTTCGATTCGGAACTCTCCTACGTTTCGGGCGGCATGAACTGGCACGCGGACTACAACCTGGTGGTCGCCGATGGCGCCACAAATCAGACGAATCTCGTCGACCTCGTCGGCTGGATCACCATGCAGAACCAGAGCGGCAAGACCTTCGCGAACGCGCAGATCAAATTGATGGCCGGTGACGTCAACAAACTGGTTGCGAACGGCATGCCCATGGCCAAAGCCGTGGCCTACGCCGCACGCGCTGCCGACGAAGCCATGGCGCCAGTAGTGCAAGAAAAGTCCTTCGACGAATTTCACCTCTACACCCTGCAGCGGCCGACCACGCTGCACGATCAGGAGACCAAGCAGGTCGAATTCGTAGGCGCCACCGGTCTTCGCTCGCAACGTCTCTACATTTACGACGGCGCGCAGGTTGCACAGTACACGTACTACAACGCCGACCAGATTCGCGCGGACGCAAGCTACGGCACGCAATCAAACCCCAAAGTTTGGGTGATGCAGGAGTTCAAGAACTCAGAGGCCAACCATCTCGGCATTCCGCTGCCCAAGGGCCGACTGCGCTTCTATCGCCGCGACACCGACGGCCATCTCGAATTCGTGGGCGAGAACACCATCGACCACACTCCGAAAGATGAAACGCTGCGCGTCTACACGGGCAATGCTTTCGACATCGTCGGCGAGCGCAAGCGCACCAACTATCACGTGGAGAATAGCCAGCACTGGATGGACGAATCATTCGAGATTCGAGTGCGCAATCACAAGAAAGAGCCGGCGGAAGTCCGCGTGATGGAGCACCTCTATCGTTGCAACAACTGGAAGATCGCGGAACAATCAACGTCTTGGCACAAGAAGGACGCGCAGACAATCGAATTCCCTGTCACGGTAAAACCCGACGGCGAGACGGTCATCACGTACACGGTTCACTACTCGTGGTGAGCGCGATGCGTGCAGCACTAGCACACGCATGTCATCCTGAGCGAAGTGAGGCGACAGCCGAACGAAGCGAAGGACCTATGTAACCTCAAAAGAAAAGGGGCTGAACCTCGCGGACCTCAGCCCTGATACTTGGCCAGCGGATACCGCCACGCGAACACCATCCAAATCACCAACACGAGCAGGAAGCAAAGCGCGCTTCCTTCCGGTCCCACGCTGCCGCCGGTGAGCCAGGGTGAACCGTGGAACGACGGAGCCAGCAGGTGTCCGGGCTCGACTGTTCCGCTGTCGGCGACGCCAACCACATAGGTCTGGCCCCAATCCCAGACCGCGTGGAAACCAACGGCGAACCAAAGCGTTCCCGTGCGCTCCAGCGTGAGGCAGAAAAACAATCCGATGAACGCGGCACTCAACGCTCCTACGTAACCTTCGCCGCCGTTGGACAAGTGGACCGCGCCGAAAGCACACGAGAGAATTCCCGCCGCCGGCCAGAAACCCACACTGCGCGTCAATGTGAACAGCAAGTATCCGCGAAACAGGAACTCTTCGAACAATCCGACCAGCAGGAAGAACACGCCCCAGAACAGCGCGAACCTCCAAATGCGAGCTCCGTGCAGCGCAATGTGCCCGAAGTCGAAAACGCCAACCACTCGCAACGCGACCAGCAAGACCGCGATCGAACCCAATCCCCACAGCGCACCAATCCAGAACAGTTTTCCGAAAACCTGCCTCCGCGGAAGGCCATAGTCGTCGACTGTGCTTCCCTCGATGTTGCCCATCAAGAAGGCCGACGCGAGGGCAGAAATGAAAAGCGCAGCCTCCCCATACATCTCCTGCCAAAGGCGACCTACGCCCGAAATTGTTTCCGGGAAAAACGACCGTCCGAGCCACAGCAGCGCGTACAGTACCGCTCCAAAAGCGCCCATATACAGCAGGATCCGCCACCCGAGGCGCAGCCCCTCCGGTCCTTGAAAGATGTATTCGGTAAAACTTTTCTCAACGGGCGAGCGCGGCGTTTGCGCTGAGAGTGGCGCGCCTGGCGCCAAAGACTCCTGAGATTTTTCTTCTGGCGACAACGACGGCGGAGTTAGCGGACTGTTCATCGAGGAACTTTCAGCAGAGTCGGCCTTCGTCATGGTAAAACACTCCGTCCATGCCCGGGTCGATTTTTCATGCGTGAACCAGTCGGCAAGCCCCAGTACATTGCTGGAGCGCTGCTGCTGGTGTTTCTTTTCCAGTGCTCCTGGCTCATCACCCGCAACTTGCGCGCCGGTGAGATCGATCTGCGCGAGTGGTACCGCATCGACACGGGTCTTCGCCGCTGGCACGCTGCGCCGCAGACCATCGCATCGGCCGACCCGCACTCGATGCTCGGTCCAGGGCCGCCACCGCGTATCCGCGACAACGACGGGTTCGATCCCGATCACTCTGCGCTCTGGTACCTGATCTCATCGGCACCGTTGCTAGTGTGGCCCGGCCAATTCCAATCCGAATCGCTGCTCTACTGGGGATGGATGGCGCGCGCGCCGTTCCTGATGTTTGGCGTCTTGCTGGGCGCATCGCTCTGGTACGTCGCCCGCCGTTTGTACGGCAACAACGGCGGATACATCGCTCTCACGCTCTATTGCTTTGCTCCTGGAATGATCCGCGCTGCCTCGGTCTGGTTTGCCGAACCCGAGACGGGCGCGGCTTGGGGCGCATTCGGAGCCATCTTCACGAGTATCGCCGTCGCGCACACTCTCTACGCCCCGCGCGAGGTCGTGCTCTGGAACTGGCGTCGCATCACGTTGCTAGGTGTCTCTCTCGCGCTCGCGGTCGGCTCTCAATTTTCGCTGATCGTCATGGTTCCGCTGTCCCTCGGATTCATGCTGTACCTCGCTCCTACAAGACGCGGCGCTGCTGTTGTGATCTGGATCGCTGCGTGTGTTCTCGCGCTCGCCATCCTATTCGCCGCTTACTTCTTCAATCCGATTTCCTTCTGGCAGGGACTCCGTCATGCCGAGTGGCTCGGCATCACGTGGCAGGCATTCGGAATGGGTGGTGCATACCGGGAATTACTGGCGGAACTCGGCCAGGGAAGTCCAGCGCTCGTCCTCGCGCTGCCTGTCTCGTTGATCACGTATGCCGCCTGGCCTCGGGCGCGCTACTTCGGTAATACTGCGCCACTGCTTGTCGCCGCGCTTTGTTTGCTTCTCGGATTCGCCAGCCCGCACTATCAGGGCCTCGGCTTTCAGTTGGTAGCCTTGCCGTTTTTCTTCGTCTTCGTGGCGGGCGTATCCGCCGACCTCCTCGAAACTCCGAACCGGGCGCTGGTGGCCGCGTGTATCTTCGGACTGCTCTCCGCTTACGGGCTATGGAGCCTGAGCGAACTCGTACGCGCCGGCGCAGCTCATTGATCGCGCCCCCGGCCGTTAGGCTTCCGTCTCCCTCGGGAGATGGGCGAATTGTAACCACCGCCGAACCAACGACTTAGTTATCCGAGCGCCCACTACGCAAAGGTTACCTGCATTACCGGGCACGATCGCCGTTCCTAGTTTTTGGAGAACGAAACTTTCGTCTTCGCCATCTAATAAAACGGTGACATCTATGGGCGCGAAACTGGCGTATTATCTGCCAATGCGGTACTGGACGCTGCTTTTCGCCGTCTCATTCGCTCTGCTGTTTGCGGTTTCGGCCACGGCTCAGGTTAACGGCACGGCTCCGTGCGTCACCTGCTACAACTTTGGAAATCATCAGGGCCCGAATGGTGTGCCGCCATCGGTCACATCGTATGGCTTCGGTGGGAAGCCCGGCTTTCACGGAACCACTCCCAGCGTGACATCGCTTGGACCGAACGGTTGGAACCAGGGACATCCGGGATTCCATCAACCTGGATTCCATCAACCTGGTACGCACCACCCCGGCGATCATCGGCCGCCCGACCATCGCCACGACCAGGTCATCGCATACCCATATTTCATTCCGTACTATCCGGCGATGGGTGCTTACGGATACGACGAGCCTCCTGCCGACGATGCGCAGGCTGAAGATCCTGAGGAGTACCAGGGCGGTCCAACAATTTTCGATCGCCGCGGCTCCGGTACCTACGCGGATGATTTTGTAACCGAGCGTCCCAAGGCCCGTGTGCCACGGCCGCCCGATCCTCCGCAGCAAGCAAGCAACGATCCCGCGCCGGATCCTCCGGCGTCTCCTGTCCCGCGCGAGCCCGACACAATTCTCGTGTTCAAAGACGGACACAAGGTTCAGGTCGGCAACTACGCGATCGTCGGACCGAATCTTTTTGACCTGACGCCCGGCCATCGCCAGAAAGTGGCGCTCGCCGACCTCGACGTCAATGCAACACAAAAAGCCAACGACGATCAGGGCGTCGACTTCAAACTGCCTTCGCTTCCCGGAAGCGAATAAGGCTTCCTATGCCGCGTGAGATCCTGAGCTGCGCCTTCGCCGTTGGACTGATGGTCGGTTCGACATTTGCGCAGCGAGGCGGCCACAACGGCTTTACGGTTCCCTCTCCGTCGCCACCGATGCGAGGTGGATTCGGTTTCGGACCTCGCGATGGACACCATCACCCGTTCTCGGCGGGGCTTTTTCTCGGATCGCCGTTCTGGGCGGACGACTACTCGTATCATCCGGATCCAGCTCCGACCTACCTCGTGCAACCTTCGCCGAAGCCGCTTGAATATCCGAAGTCTCTTGCGCCACTCATGATCGAGTTGCAGGGAGATCACTACGTTCGCCGTACTCTGGATGGATCGAGTACAACTCAGCCTGAACCTGCCGTGACTGCTGCGTCGGCTGCGGGCCCTGCTTCTTCCACGGGAAGGCTCCCTTGGTCCCGATCGAACGCTCCGGTATCCCGATTCAATGCTGCGCAGGCAAGGCCCTCTGCACCTTCGCCAACATCGCTCGCAGCACCGACTGTTTTCGTTTTCCGCGACGGTCACCGCGAAGAGTCCAGCGACTACTCGATCATCTCTGGTGTGATCTATGCACGTGGCGATTACTGGACGACCGGCACCTGGTCGAAGAAGATCCTGATCGCCGATCTTGACGTGCCTGCCACCATGCAAGCCAATCGCGAACGAAGCGTCCCCTTCCGCCTGCCCAACGCCCCAAACGAAGTAATCACCCGCCCGTAGCCCTTCCAAGGCTTGTCATCCTGAGCGCCGTGAGGCGAAGCCGAATCAGCGAAGGACCTATGCACTTGATCGAATCTCCTCAAATGCCCGCTGCGAGAAAAACTTCCGCCGAACCCTCTTGCCAGCTGCCCGCATCCTTAACCTGCATGAAGCCTCCCTGCGATGACGCGGCGATCCGTTCCCGCGCGCCCGACGCACCATGTGCGCCGCAATCCGGTCCCTGGATCCTCGCCGCGGCCATCCTCGGCACCGCCATGGCGTTCATCGACAGCACTGTCGTGAACGTGGCACTTCCCGCGCTTCAAGCAACATTCAATGCCACTGTCATTGACGTCCAATGGGTCGTCGAATCCTATGGCCTGTTCCTGGGGGCGCTCATTCTGGTCGGCGGCACCGCCGGAGACCTGTTTGGCCGGCGCAAGATCTTCCTCGTCGGCGTCACGCTCTTCGCGCTCGCGTCGGTTGCGTGCGGCCTCGCGCAGACAATCCAGCAACTGATCGTGGCGCGCGCCGTGCAAGGTCTGGGCGCAGCCTTTCTCACGCCGGGCAGCCTTGCCATCATCAGCGCGTCATTTCCGGAAAAAGATCGCGGCCGCGCGATCGGCACGTGGTCGGGATTCTCCGCCATCACCACTGCGCTCGGTCCTGTCCTCGGCGGATGGCTGATCCAGCACGCCTCGTGGCGCTGGATCTTCTTCATCAACGTGCCCATCGCCGCCGCAGTCGTGCTGATCTCGCTCCGGCACGTCCCCGAAAGCCGTGGTCCCCAAGCGAAACGTCTCGACTACCTCGGCGCGTTCGTGATCACGCTGGGCCTGGGCACGCTAATCTACGGGTTGATCGAATCGCCTCTGCTTGGTTGGACCCACCCAAAAGTCGCTGCCACTTTGATCGTCGCAGTTGTGTGCCTGTGCGCCTTTCCATCTGTCGAAATGCGAGCCGAATCGCCGATGGTTCCGCTCAAGCTGTTTCGCTCGCGAACGTTCTCCGGCGCCAACCTGCTGACGCTGTTCCTGTATTCCGCGATGGGCATTTTCTTTTTCGTCTTCCCGATGAATCTAATCCAGGTGCAGGGATACTCCGCCACCGCCGCTGGCGCTGCCGCACTGCCTTTTATCTTGATGATGTTTCTGCTCTCGCGCTGGTCAGGAGGCCTGGTCACGCGATATGGTTCGCGGCTGCCGTTGATCGTTGGCCCGGTCATCACTGCCATAGGATTTGCGCTGTTAACGGTGCCATCTATCGGAGGCTCGTATTGGAGCACCTTCTTTCCAGCGTTCCTGATTCTTGGCTTCGGGATGACGGTCAGCGTTGCTCCGCTAACGACTGTCGTGATGGGAGCCGTCGACCAGGATCACGCTGGCGCGGCGTCTGGCATCAACAACGCTGTTGCCCGCGTTGCGGGCCTGCTGGCGATTGCCGTCTTCGGAATCGTCATGGTGCAGGCCTTTGCGGCCAGACTCGATCGCGAGCTCTCGACGATGCAGATCTCGCAACGGGTTCACGACGAGATGCGGTCCAACCGAACCAAGCTGGCTGGCATTGACATCCCACCCGACCTCGACGCCCAGCAAAGGCACGAAGTCAAAGCCGCCGTGTCGGATTCGTTCGTCTTTGCGTTTCGTGTGGTCGCCTGTTCGTGCGCCTTGCTCGCCATCGTCAGCGCCCTGGTCGCGAGCATGTTGATCGAAGGGAAGTCGGTACCCGGGAAACAATCATCCAGTCCACTTACAGCCGCTGCAGACTGAATCGCGGGCGGCATCTCGCCCGCGCTCAACTCGCCCGCCGCCACCCGTTCTCAACTGAAATACCAGCCTCCATTCACATTGATCGTCTGCCCGGTGATGTAGCCGTTCTCCGCCAGCAGCACGACCACCGAACTCACATCGTCGACTTCCCCAAATCGCCCAACCGGGATGATCTCCGGGCTCGCCTTCGGATTCGATGTCACCATTTCCGTCGCAATCAGTGCGGGCGCAATTGCATTTACCGTGATTCCTTCCTTCACCATCAGGTCGGCGAGCGAGTGCGTCAGCCCAATCATTCCAGCTTTAGACGCCGCGTAGTGCGGCCCGACCACACCGCCCGTCTGCGCCGCGACCGACGACAGGTTGATGACGCGCCCCCATTTCTGTTCGCGCATTCCTGGCAGCACGGCTTGCGTCACCATGAACGTCGACTTCAGATTCACGTCGACAATCTCGTTCCAATCCTCCTCCGTGATCTCTTCGATCTTTTGGACCCGCGCAACTCCGGCATTGTTTACCAGAACACTGACCGTTCCCATTTCGCTCGCGACCAGTGTCACCATCTTCTGCGCTTCTTTGGTTCGCGAGACATCGGCACACACTGCGAACGCGCGCCGGCCCGCCGCGCGTATCTGCTCGCAGACCGCTTCGGCCTCGTCCCCGCGGGCCCGATAGTTCACCGCCACGTCGCAACCGGCTTTTGCCAGTGCGATCGCCGAGGCCGCTCCGATCCCCCGGCTCGCTCCCGTCACCAGTGCCACTTTTCCTGTCAAATCGTCCATCGAAACTCTCCAGCATTCGCTTTCCGAAGCGTACCGCTTTGATCATCTCCGGGTATCGATCCCAAGTCCCACAAACGACCCGACCATGCTATAATTATAGGTACGTTAAGGCCCACTAACTTCCTGTAAATGCAATCATTTAGCTCTGCTCCGCGGCCTTCGCGGAAGCTCTCGAAAGCTAACACGGAAGCAGGCACTCGCGTGAGATTTTGTTGTTGTTTTCGTAAGCAAAGAGCTAACAGCTAAAGGCTAAGAGCTGATTTTCTATGGCAGACGAGAAAAACCCCGAACTCCCATTGACTCCACCGCCCGGCGGCGACGGCGGCGGCCCCGGTGCCCTGAACATTCAACCCGTCAACATCGAAGAGGAGATGCGCCGGTCGTATCTCGACTATTCGATGTCGGTGATCATCGGCCGCGCGCTGCCCGACGTGCGCGACGGACTGAAACCTGTGCATCGCCGGATTCTGTACACGATGCAACAGATGGGCCTGCAGCCCAACCGCGCCACGCGCAAATGCGCCCGCATCGTCGGCGACGTGATGGGTAAATACCATCCGCACGGCAACCTCGCCGTCTACGACGCGCTCGTCCGCCTCGCGCAGACATGGAGCATGCGCTATCCGCTCGTATTTGGGCAAGGCAACTTCGGCTCTGTCGACGGTGACCCGCCCGCGGCAGACCGTTACACGGAAGCGAAACTCGCGCAGGTCGCGACCGCTCTGCTCGAAGATCTCGACAAAGAGACCGTCGACTTTCGTCCCAACTACGACGGCAGCGAGCGCGAACCCGACGTGCTGCCCACGCGCATTCCCAACCTGCTCGTGAACGGCTCCGACGGAATCGCCGTCGGCATGGCCACGAAGATTCCGCCGCACAATCTCACCGAGATCGTCGATGCCACTATCACGCTGGTGAACAATCCCAGCGCGACGCTGCCCGAGATCCTGAAATTCGTGCAGGGTCCCGATTTCCCGACCGCCGGCATCATCCACGGACGCGCCGGTATTCTCGACGCCTACAAGACCGGCCGCGGCCGCTTCATGATGCGCTCGAAGGCCGCCATCGAGAACCTCACCAAGGATCGTCAGGCTATTGTCGTCACCGAAATCCCATTCCAGGTGAACAAAGCGCGTCTCGTTGCCCGTATCGCCGAACTGGTCAACGATAAGGTCATCGACGACATCTCCGACGTTCGTGACGAGAGCGATCGGGAAGGTTTGCGTGTCGTCATCGAACTCAAGCGTGGCGCCGAGCCGCAGATCATCCTGAATCAGCTCTTCAAGCACACTGAAATGCAGCAGAGCTTCAGCATGATCCTGCTCGCCATCGCGCACGGCCAGCCGCGCGAAATGGGCCTCATCCCCGCGATTCAGTACTTCATCGAGCATCGCGTCGATGTCGTCCGTCGCCGCACAGCGTACCTGCTAGCCAAAGCTCAGGACCGCGAGCACATCCTCGAAGGCTACTTGACCGCACTCGATCACCTCGACAACGTGATCGCGATCATTCGCGGCAGTGCCAATCGCGCCGATGCCCGCGAGAACTTGGTCGCCTACTTCGGTGGCAAGAAGATCGACATCAACACCACCGGACGCGCGCCGAAGCTCGATCCCGAGAAGCCTTTCACTGCGAAGCAGGCCGATGCCATCCTCGAACTGCAATTGCATCGCCTGACCAAACTTTCGATCGACGAAATCTCGAACGAGTTGAAAGAGACGCGCGATCGCATCGCTGAGTACCAGTCGATCCTTGGTTCCGAGAAAAAGCTCCGCGGCGTGATCGTGAAAGAGCTCGAAGAAGTCAAAAAGCAGTACGGGGACGCGCGTAAGACCGTCATCGAAGACGAAGCCGCCGAAATTCATCTCGAAGACCTCATCGCCGACGAGCAGGTCGCCGTTACCGTCAGCCACTCCGGCTATCTCAAGCGGACGCCGATCTCGACCTACCGCATGCAGCGCCGCGGTGGCACTGGACGCACCGGCATGAAGACGCGCGACGAGGATTTCGTCGAGCAGCTATTCATCGCCTCCACACATGCCTACATCCTCATCTTTACAAGCGCAGGGCGCGTGTATTGGCTGAAGGTCTACGAAATTCCCGATGTCGGTCCGGCTGGCAAGGGCAAGCATATGGGGAACCTGATCTCATTGCAGGCCGGAGAGACCGTGCGCACCATGCTCGCGGTCCGCGACCTCGAGGAAGAAAGCAAATACGTCTTCTTCGCCACGCGCAACGGCACCGTGAAGAAGACCGCACTCAAAGACTTCTCGCACGTGATGTCGCGCGGCATCATCGCCATCAACATCGAGCAAGGCGATGAGCTTGTGGCTGCGACGCTCACCGACGGCCAGCAGATCATCTTCCTGGCTTCGCATGAAGGTCAGGCTGTGCGGTTCGAAGAAGACGACGTTCGATCCATGGGCCGCAACGCTACCGGCGTGCGCGGCATGAACTTGGCGGAGAAAGACTACATCGTCGGAATGGCCACCACGCCGAAGCCCGGTACCGCGGCGGAGTCCAAGGCAGAACAGGAAAAGAAAGAAGGCGACGCCGATCTCGTCCCAGAGAAAGGCTCGCTGATTCTGTCCGTCACCGAGAACGGCTACGGCAAGCGCACGCCCGCCGACGAATATCGCCTTACCAACCGCGGTGGCAAGGGCGTCATCAACGTCAAGACGACCGAGCGCAACGGCAAAGTCGTGGGCATCGCGCAGGTCGCGGAAGACTCGCAGGTCATGCTGATCAGCCAATACGGCAAGATCATCCGCATGGACTCGAAGACCATCCGCGAATCCGGCCGCTCGGCCCAAGGCGTTCGCCTGTTGAGCCTCGAGCCCGGAGACCGTGTCGCGGCCGCAGTCGTGATCCCGCCCGACGAGCCGACCAACGGCGGGACGTTGATTCAGTAGCGGCTGGAATCAACTCGATAACTAACGTGTGGGCGGACAGCATGTCCGCCCTTTTCTTTCCTACCCGCACAAGTCTTTTTCAGAGACTTCAAGTCGACAACCCATGTGCCGATAGCCCTGTTACATTACTCCGCGAGGCCCACCATGAATCGTCGCCACCAGCTCCTGCTCATCGCGCTTTGCACGGCTTTCGCCTTTCCCGTCACCGCCCAAAACTCCCCTGACCTCGAAAAAGCCATCACCGACCTCGAAACCAAATGGGCCACCGCCCAAAAAGACGGCAAGACCGACATCGTTTCCCCGCTCCTCGCCGACCGCTTCATCAACGTCGGCACAGACGGCAAGCTCGTCAACAAAGACGACTTGCTCGCCCACATGAAGCCGGGTCAATGGGACGATTACGGCATCAGCGACGTCAAAGTGATCGTCTACGGTCACATCGCCATTGCGACTGGGCGGTTTACTGGGAAAGGTCAAGTCGGCGACCACAAGGTCGACATTCACGAGCGCTGGACCGACACCTGGGTCCGCATGCCGGGTGGCATGTGGCAATGCGTCGCCAGCCAACAGACCGAAATCAAATAATGTATGGCCCATCGGTTTGACCGCAAGAATCGGAGTTTGCACTCTTGCGCCATTCGATAGATTTCTAAATATTGAGGCGAACGAGGCGCCAGGAAATTCATGCTATCTGCGGCACGCGAATCTCCCGCTCCAAGTATCGACACGAGTGTTCGGTCTCTCGATTGGGATCGGATCGGGCACGACCTCGACCATCACGGAGCAGCGGTCATCGAGCAGCTCTTGCCGCCTGAGGAGTGCGCTTCTCTCGCAACGCTCTACGCCGCCGACCATCTCTTCCGCAGCCGCGTGATCATGGCGCGGCACGGTTTCGGTCGCGGCGAATACAAATATTTCTCCTATCCGCTTCCCGACCTCATTGAAACGCTACGCACAGACCTCTATCCACA
>Ga0126381_100006544_pt1 | contig 12890 bp, 13 predicted proteins | sample PanSoiMetPlot_28_FD_96465 | JGI IMG/M metagenome (GOLD analysis project Ga0126381, IMG submission 96465) | Tropical forest soil microbial communities from Panama - MetaG Plot_28 | ecosystem: Environmental > Terrestrial > Soil > Tropical forest > Bulk soil | place: Panama | collected 2016-02-17
ATCGTCTCCAGCGCAGTCCGGATGATAGCCTCAACATCGATATGTGGGCTCGCGGTCAATATGACCGCAAACTCGTCGCTGGCGATTCGTCCGCACGTCGCGTTGGCGGGCAACGCCTCCTTCAATCGTCTGGTGATGGCAATGACAAGCTCGTCACCACCCAGAACTCCGTGTTGCACGGCGACGTCATCCATCCCGTCGAGTTCTATGAGCACGAAAGTTGTGCAATCGTGGTCGGCGCGTTCCGCCAACGCCATGTCCAACAACTCCAACGTCTTGGAGTGGTTCGGCAGGCCTGTAAGCTTGTCCTCGTCGGCCGCGCGCGCCGCGTCCGCTTCTCTTATCGCCAACTCTCGTCGCGCGCGTTTGAGCTGCAAGAGCGATATGGCCGCCAGGACCACCACCACAAGAGCAATGGATGCGGCGACCAGAACCAAACGGTTCATCGCATCGGACATGGGACGGGTGCTATCCCAGACGAAAAAACCTGCGATGCGGCCGTCGGCAGTCATCAGCGGTTGCATCTCGTGCGCCGTCTTGTCCGGGTCGCTTGTGAACGTCATGTTTTTAACGCCGGCGATTTGCTCAGCCCTATGTATCAGGCGCGGATCCATCCCCGGTGCCCGCAAAGACGGCCGAAATTCATCGATGGCTGTGCGTAAAGCCGCATGTTGCTCGAACGCAAGCCGGTCATCACTTTGCCCCGCGAGTCGATAACCAGCGCCCGTTGCGAGCATGATCGCCGCTATGGCAAGGCCTGCGCATGCGATGATCAGGCGTGACACCGCGACGATGCGTTGCCCCGGCGCGGCGCTGACAAGGTGCTTGGCCCGGCGACCTCCGCGCCTTGCCCGAGCCGGCAGCCAGCGACCGGGATTCAAGCCCGCTGCTACAGTATTGACGTCCTGCACGGGGTGCTCCCCAGCCTTCGCCGCGGCGTGGGATATAGGGTTACGGGAAGGGGCTTTAAGCGTTGGTCAGCAAATAGGGTGAACAACTGGTAACCGGCCGTCAGGGCCCCTACCGCAGGCCGAACCAAAAGGTGGCAATGCTCAGAAACGAGAAAAATCCCACCACGTCGGTAACCGTTGTCACAAACGGACTCGACGCCACCGCCGGATCAAACTTGAGCCGGTGCAAGACCAGCGGAATTAGAATTCCACCAAGGGCAGCCGCGATCAAATTGCAGATCATGGCCAGGCCGATTACGAAGCCGAGCCCCGGCACCTTGAACCAGGCATAAGCCGCTATGCCGGTGATAACAGCGAAGGCGATGCCGTTGAGCAGCCCAACCATCAGCTCTCGCAGGATCACCCGCCAGGCGTTGGCATCGCTGAGGTCGCGCGTTGCGAGCGCCCGCACGGCAATCGTCATGGTTTGCGTGGTGGCATTGCCGCCCTGGCTCGCCACGATTGGCGCGAGAACCGCGAGCGCCACCATTTTTTCCAACTGGCCTTCGAACAGACCGAGCACAGACGACGCCAGAAACGCGGTTGCGAGGTTGACCAGAAGCCAGTTGAATCGGCCGCGCGCGATCTTCCACACCGGGTCGGACAATTGTTCGTCGCGGGTGACGCCGCCAAGGGCGTGGATGTCTTCTTCCGCTTCCTCCTCCAGCACGTCGGCAACGTCATCGAAAGTGATGACGCCGACCAGCCGATCATTGGCATCGACAACTGGAGCGGTCACCCAATTGTAACGCTGAAATTGCCGAGCAACTTCTTCTTGGTCCTGGGTGGCGTTGACACGATGGCGATCCTTTTCCATCAAGTCCGAAATGGGTACCGGCCGCTTGCTGCGCAGTAATCGATCGAGTGGGACCGCTCCAAGAAAGTGGCCGACCGCGTCCACCACATAAAGCTCGTAGAACTGCTCCGGCAGTTCCGTTGTTTCCCGCATGTAATCGATTGCCTGGCCGACATTCCAATGCGGCGACACCGCAATGAATTCCGTCTGCATACGTCGGCCAGCTGACTCTTCGGGGTAGTCGAGGCTGCGTGCTAGCGCGACGCGCTCAGGCTGCGGCAATTGTTCAAGAATTTCCGCCTGCTCTTCCTTCGGCAGATCTTCGAGAATCGCGACCGCGTCGTCGGATTCCAACTCGCTGACGCCCTTTGCGACCGCATCGGGAGGCAACTCCTCAAGGATTTCCTCGCGCACCGCGTCGTCCACTTCAGTGAGCGCGGTGAAATCGAAATCGATTCCAAGCAGTTCGACAAGTCGTGGCCGCTGCTCTGCTGGCAGGGCCTCGATCAGCGCCCCCATGTCGGATTCGTGCAGATCGCCGACCAGCACGCGCAGACCACCGGCGTCCCCCGCCTCGAGCCGGCGGGCGACGCCTTTGACGAACGTCTTGCGGATCGAGCCGTCTTTGTTACGCGGCAGGTGCGCGGCTTCGGCGTTATTCGTTTGTTCCTGATCGAGCATTTTTGAGGCCCGCCCCCAAATGAAAGCGCGTTGCTTGTACGCCGGAGCCATCACTTCGGGCAATGACTAACGGACAAATACTCATTGAATGTGAGCTTGCCCGCCGCCACTGTTACGTCATTGGATGACCCATGACGCGCGAACTCTTGCTTTCAGTTGCGATCACCTTTGCCTCGGTGACGGCCACCGCGGCAGCATGCGCAGGCAATCCGGACGCCCTGGGAACCGCGCGGACCATCGAGGTCGATGCAAGGAGCACGCCGCGAGTTGGCCGCAAGCAATTTCCTTCGACGCTGCCGTTGCACGCCAAGGAGTTGGTTCTCACGTTTGACGACGGCCCCTGGCCTAGCACCACCCCGAAGATCCTGGACGTTCTCAAAAGCGAATGCGTGCACGTGACATTCTTTCTGCTGGGACGAAATGTGACAGCCAACCCGCAATTAGCACGCCGCGCCCTCGCGGAGGGCCATAGCATGGGTCACCACAGCTATTCGCACCCTTTGCTCGATCGCATGCCGCTCGCCAAAGCGGAGGCCGAAATCGATCGAGGGATCGCTGCCGACGAGATCGCTCTTTACGGCGAACGACAGAGCACACCGAAGACGCCGTTTTTCCGCTTTCCGGGTTTCGCGTCCAACGGTCCCCTTCTCAGCCGCATGAGCGAACGGGGACTGGTTGTCTTCGGCGCGGATGTCTGGGCGAGCGACTGGGTGCAGATGACTCCCGAGGAAGAGTTGCATCTCATCCTTTCGCGTATCGAGCGGCTGGGACGCGGGATCGTGCTGTTTCATGACACCAAGGCGCAGACAGCCCAAATGCTGCCAGCCTTCCTGCGAGAGATTAAAAAGCGGGGGTACAGCGTCGTTCACGTAGTTCCGGCACAAGACCATGGTACCGCGCGGTAACCTTTGCTTTTTACCAACGCTGGAACAAATCTTTGGAAAACAATGTTGTGCGAGTATAAAAGCCCCTAGCGTCAAGTAGTGTCGAATACCACATTGTCATAGCCTTCGAGTCGGAGGCGGGCGGCGCGGGTTCGGGTCGGGGGACCTAAATGCGCGGTGTAGTGTTTTTTGTTCTTTGGTTGGCGGGCTGCGCAGCGGCCTCAGCGGAGCCGTGCGCCGGCAATCCGGACGCACTCGGCACGAGCCGCGTCCTCACGATTAGCCCGAATGACTTCCAGCGCATCGGTAGCATGCAATACCCGCAATCGCTGCCGCTCAACGACCATGAGGTCGTGCTCACTTTCGATGATGGGCCAATTCCCCCCTACAGCAACGAAATTCTCGACACACTGGCCTCTCAGTGCGTGAAAGCTACCTATTTCCTGGTTGGCGAAATGGCGCACGCTTATCCATCAATCGTGCGGCGCATCTATAACGCCGGCCATACGATCGGCACGCATAGCCAAAATCACCCATTTGCTTTTCAACGCCTGTCGATGCCACGCGTCGAGCAGCAAGTCGATGGTGGAATTGCTTCGGTCGATAATGCGCTCGGCGATCCGAGAGCGGTCTCGCCCTTCTTTCGGATTCCGGGGCTGGGCAGAACCCCCGCTATCGAGAAGTACCTAGCTTCGAAAGGGCTGGTGGTTTGGAGTTCGGACGTCGTTGCTGATGACTGGAAGCACATCAACGCGAAAGAGATCGTAAAACGCGCGATGCGACGACTGGACGAGAGAGGCCGCGGCATTCTTCTTTTGCATGACATACATCCCGCGACTGTCCTGGCGCTACCCACCCTCCTCAAGGAACTCAAGGAGAGCGGTTACCATATCGTGCAGGTGGTAGCGGCGGGTGAACGTCCGGACACTTTGCCTCCAGCGGCCACATCACAGGACACAGGGAAGGAAACGTGGCCACGCGTCATCCAAACAAAGAGCGGCCACGGTGAGCCGGTCAAGACGACGGTGCATCATCACGCGAAGAAGCACCGGCGCCCCACAGTGGTCGGCTTTCAACAGCCAGACTACAGCGCGTACAAGTTAGATTGGCGCTAAGATCCTTATCGCGAACCGCCGAGTAACGATCACTTTACGTCCGAAAGCGGACATTCAGGTGCCGGTCGCTGGACGCCCTTAGTTTGTCGTTCTTGAGCCGCTCAAGCAATCCTGCCAGGATAAAAGCTTGAGAGCGATTGATGTTGAGTTTTATCGGATGCGTTCTTTTGGTGTTGGTGCTGACGGCAACTGGCCTAACAGCGCAGGAAGCCGCCGACACATCCGATAGCGCGTCAGTAACGAACAAAGCCGAACCATCTCGACAGACACAGCAGTCCGTCTGTTTCCTTCTCGAATCGGCGGCTCATGCGAACGGACTGCCAGTCGAATTTTTTGTCCGATTAATCTGGCGGGAAAGTCGATTTCGGCCTACCGCCATTGGCCCATCAACCCGCGGCGGCAAGCACGCTTTGGGTATTGCACAATTCATGCCTGCAACAGCAGCGGAACGTAATCTACTTGACCCCTTCAATCCCATAGAGGCTTTGCCAAAGGCAGCCGAGTTTCTCAAAGAGTTGCGCGAGCAGTTTGGTAACCTTGGCCTTGCGGCAGCTGCCTATAACGCAGGACCCGGTCGCGTCCGGGCGTGGATGGCCGGCACAGCCTCCATGCCTGCCCAGACGCGTGCCTACGTGACAGCGGTGACCGGCAATTCAGTTGACCAGTGGGCGGCTGGTCGGGACCTGGAGTCCAAAGCCGATACCGGAGTTAGCTGCGAAACGCTGATGGCGAAGCTCAAAGAACCGCCGACGACTTTCATGGTGGCGCTCCAACAGCGTGTCGTGATGGGCGCACTCCAACCTTGGGGTGCGATTCTCGGTGCAGACAAGTCGCGCCCGGAAATCTTGGATCGATATGCCGCACTCCAGCGCCGGTTCACAGCAGTGCTCGCTGGACGGGATCCAATCGTGCTTGAACGTGGCCGAGGTTCTCTCCCTCGCTATCAAGTCAGGGTCGGTGCCGATTCGCGCGCGGCTGCAAATGATGTTTGCAAAAGGATTCATCTGGCCGGTGGTGATTGCGTCGTTCTGCGGAATCCCGGTAGTTAGAGCAGCGTGTGAACGTGTGCCACTTCAGCTTAATGGCAAACAAGCGATCACCGCCCAAAATTCAACTTTTCCGCTTTGGTCCGATGGCGGACTTTCACTTATTTGCAGCTGCTTGCAGATATTGCTGATCGACGAAATATTCTGGAGGCGGCAGGGGCGGTGGAAGTAGCCCGGCCTCCCCCATCATAACGATCACCGCCGCAAGCCCATTCATGTCGATTTCACCGGCATAAGGTAAAACCCGACGCTCCGGCGCAAAATAAAGCTCCAGCACGCTGGCGGCGATCTCCGTCGACACGCCGGTCGTAGCTGAAATCATTTCGGCTACCGCACTGCGGTGATGTTCATCGCGGATGAATTGGAAAGCAGCACGTAACGCGCGCAAATAGCGAATGAGGATGTCTTTGTGAGCCTCGGCCCAAGATCGCCGCACTGCTGTAACGGTGTAAAGATACGCTGGTGTCGCTTCGGTCGAGAGCCCAAGCAATGAGAAACCTTCCCGGCGAGCAGCCACGTCCTGCGGTTGACCGAGCACAACCGCATCGCATTCGCCGCGTTTGAGACAATTCAAGCGAGCAGGCGTCCCTTCCACAATCTTTACGGTGTAATCGGCTTCTCGCAGCCCGTGCGTTGCAAGCAACTTGCGCATTGATATAGAGATCGTTCCGCCGGGGTCGGCAAACCCGATTTGCTTTCCCTGCAGCATCTCAAAACTCGTGATGCCCGGCTGAGCCATAAGGCTGTAAATCGGATTGTTGAATTCCGTGGCAATTGCGACAGCGTCTGAGCCGGCCAGTACCTTGCGGATTAGGAACGGCATGGCGACGTGGGTGATATCGACGGTACCGTCATGTAGAGCGTCGATCATTTTGTCGGAACCGCCGGGAATGGGCACCACGATTTTGAAATCCAGTCCTTCGCGTCGGAAAAAGCCTTGGCGATCAGCCACAACTATCGGCAGCGCGTAAATGCTGCGAATCGTGGAATAGGCTGCTCCGTAGCGTAACTGCGCCGGCTCGGCCGCCGCTGGCGCTGCAAAGATCGCAAAAAAAAGACCGGCGACCAGTGTGCTTGATGCGCAACTCATCAAGGGCCACGCTGCAGCGTGCAATCGACCTCCACAGGCGCCTTTGGTCCGCCCGAAGCCGAACGTCGTGCCGTACCACTCTGGCGATAGCCCTCCTTGCTACAGGACACCTCGGACTGATCGGGGTCGATCGTAGTTGATAGGCGGTAGTTGCCAATTACGTCTGTTGTGGTCACGAACGACATGCTTTTGAACTTCACGTTGACCCGCGCACCCGCGATCGCAACCCCGCGCGTATCTTTCACTGTGCCGAAAAAAATCGTGTCGTTGCCTTCACCCTGATCGTCGCCAATGCCGCCAGCCCAGCCAACACTGCTCCCAGTCAGAGCAATAACGACGGTAAGAACAAAACTGCCCGGTCGCATTACCACTATCGCGTCCAGAAAGGCATTAGCGCATATGCAAGAATTGGCAACGCCAGCAACGGCAGTAGCCAGATCAGGAACAGCGGCAATCTTTCGCCAAGACCAGGGAGAAAGCGCGACGTAAGAGCGCCGAGCAAGGCCGAGCTTATCAGCATCGTCGCGATCCAACCGTACCAATACATGGCGGGACCTTCATTCGCTCGTGCCGCCGCCCACCCAAAGTCAATTCGGCCCGTTCCCGGGTGATAGGTGAAGAGTGGCAGGTTGGCCAGTTCACTCACAACGTAAATGACTGGCGCCGCAATTGCGAACACGATTGTAAAGGTTCCGAGCGATGGTGACGCTAGCGATGAAGTTCTTTTCTCGCGCGTAGCGGTGCCAGGATCTACAACGGCTGTCATCCAAAACCCCGTGCGTTATTGAGAACATGCCCTACGAGGAAGGCGAACCAGCACATCGCTGCCAATAGAAGTGTAACCGCCTTGCGGGCGCTGTCGTAGATCGGATTTTTTGAATTTTTCCAGAAATACCAATAGGCCGGAAGCATGGCGAGACCAAGTGCGGCAACGTGTTCCTTCAACTCAAAAAAGCCTAACGTTTTCCAGTAACCGGTGCGTTCAAGCGGAATACGGATCGCGATGCGGTATTTGGTATAGATCCAGGCTCCCACGACAAATGTTGCCACCCACAACACGCAAATCGCGGTTGCGTAACCGGCGCCATAGACAGCGCGGAAGCGTGTGACGAAGCCTGCGGGATCGGTCGCCTGCCGCACCGGAAGTGCGACCGACATCGCCTGATGCGTCAGCGCGCCGAGCGTTGCAACCGCCAGTAAAGCATGAACGACCAGGACGATAGTCCAGAATGTGTTAACCGAAATATAGTCAAAGAGGAAACTCACCATCGCGCTCCCTGAACTGTCATTGGCGCTGCAAAGTTATTGCGGGGCTACACTTTGCCCTCTTTTAGTTCGGTCGTGAACCCGCGCGCTGCAATTTTGCATAAAGAGAATCTTAATCACAGTACCTCACGGTCACGTGCAACTGCAATTTGCACCGCGCGTCGGCCGAGGTCGCTAAACGCAATCGTTCAGGCGCTTAAGGGGGATCTTGGCGATGAACCTTAGTTTGCTCCAGCATAAGTATCGCGGACTCATTATTCAGTCGCGCGCGAGCCCAATCTCGCGCTCTGCGACTTTTTTGACATTTGCGTTGGTGGCAATTGGATTGGCCAGCTCAATAGCGACGAAATTCACACTTACATCGCTGCCAAACATCTTGCTGCTCGTCCTCTACGTGCTGGCCCTTGATGTCCTCGGCCAATTTGCACCCCAGACTCGGATTGTCGAAGCGGCAAGAGCGCTTTTGTATGGCGCCCTGTACCTAATAATCACTATTTTATCTGGTGTCCTTGCGGCCTATGCGATGCAGCGGTTCGCATTTCCCCTTCGGGATCAGCTCCTCGCGAACGTCGATGCAGCGCTCGGCCTGAGCTGGTCTGATTTCGCTCATTGGGTCGATAGCCGTCCCGCAATTCAAAGCTTCTTTCATTTCGCTTACGACACCATCAAGTTTCAAATCGCCCTTCCCCTCGTGGTTTTGGCATTCACAAGTAGGTTGGAAGAACTTCGAATATATCTTCTCGCATTTTCCCTCGCTTTCATTCTCACGATTTTTGTGTCCGCCCTCCTGCCAGCAGCTGGTCCCATCATCTTTGTCGATCGGGCGTCTTTCAACATCCTGCAGTTTACTGGGGCGACGCCGCTTGACCATTTGATGCGCCTGCGAGAGGCAGGGCCACTTGTGATGACCAATCCCCCGGGTGGCATCGCCACATTTCCGTCATTCCACGCCACGGTCGCCGTCCTGACGCCTCTGACCTTACGAGGCTATCGGCCTATTTTCGCTGTTCTGCTTGTTTTGAACGCAGCGATGCTCGCTGCGACTGTCACCGAAGGCGCGCATTATTTCATCGACGTCTTTGCGGGAAGCTGCATGGCGTTTTTCGCTCACGGCCTCGCAAAGCGCGTCATCAGGTTGGAAGATCGTCGTGCGAGAGGCGACTAGCCTGGTCGATCGGTTGACGTTTGCACCTAAAAGCACCTCCGACAGTGATGAGATGTCGGGATCTGTCGCCGTTTAATTTTCCAATAAATCCAATTCCAGAACGTCAACGGTGACAAAGCCGCCACCAAGACGTGTCGTCATTCCTGCGTGACTCAAACTATATCCTATCTTTGACAATCGCACTGGCAGCGATGAGCCTTGTGGCACCTCCACGCGCAAATATCGACTACTTGGCGGTGATACGACCCAACCGCCGTGGTTTTGGATGAAATCCGTCAGCGCCCGCCATAACTCTTGGCGCTTTTTAAGCCGCTCATGCGCAGCAGCAGCCATCGCAAGCCTCAAAGACGTCATTCCACCGTGATGGCATGAATTGTTGCCACGACATGGCTCTGCCGAATGTGATGATGCTCACTCAAGGCGATGAATGCGGGCGCGAACCTCGAATACTCTCGCGCCTCGTTTTTTCTGGAGCGACCGAGAAAAACAGCAAATTCTTTATTTCATGGAGTTACGCTAAGGCGGGTGTATAAAAGGACCGTTCATCACGAAGATTTTTTTATGTGCCACCCGCCCTACACTGTTTTGAGGTTACCGGCCGTGCGATGATTGTCGTCATGTCCAGTGACGGCGCAACCGACCCGCGTCCAGCGCTCTAACGGTTTGGGTAGCGGCTCGAACAAGTAAGGGCAAAATAATGGAAACAACGCCGGAAATTAGTGGTTTGCTCGTTGCTGGCGTTGGAAAGTTCGGCTCAGCCGGAGATGGAAAGCACATCTATTTTGAATTGATCTTCCCGAGTGGTCACCGTGATCGTTTTAATATCTCGATCTCCGACATGGATTCCCTTGTGGTCGGTTTGCAGGCGGCCTTGATAGGCACTGCCAAAGAGTACGCCGGGCGACCGGAGGTCTTATCCCTTCGCGGTGCGAGGCCGGAATTGTTGGTAAATTTTGCCGTTGGTCTTGCAACGGGCCCGGGATTGCCGCCAGTCGTAGCACTTCGCCTGGATCAAAAATCCGGGCTGCAAAACAATCTCCTGGCATCACCCGATGCTGCGGAAAGACTTGGGAGGCAACTGATCGACGTGGCAAAGGACGCTCGCTCCAAACAGCAGCCCAACAAAAATTGAAAACGGTGCACCGGCGGGCACTTGGTTGGGGTGCCACGACCCGCGTCATTTGCGCCGAACCACCCTGGTCCGCCGGTTTTGCGCCCGGGCGTAAGCTGGCGCTATCTTGCGGAAATGCCAGGAAGCGCCAATATTCGCGCTGCTTCCAGAGGCGTCCGGCGAATTCCAGCTAAACCGTCATGGACCCACTCCTGCTGTGGCACATCCCGCTCTCGCACTACAGCGAGAAGACCCGTTGGGCGCTTGACTTCAAACGCATCCCACACCGCCGCCGGGTACTCGCCGCTGACTACCTGATCCGCGCCTGGCGCGCGACGGGACGCGGCACGCTACCAATCCTGTTCCTGGACGGTCGGGCGATCGGGGATTCGACCTACATCATCGCTGCGCTCGAAGAACGCTTTCCCGACGGGCCGCTCTATCCCTCTGACGTCGCTGCGCGACAACGCGCGCTCGTGCTGGAAGATTATTTCGATGAACAACTAGGCCCGGCCTTGCGGGCCGCCCTGATGACCCCGCTGTTCCGGCACGACCCGGATGTCGCACTGCGCGTGCTGACGACAGGCATGCCCGCCAAGGCCTACCAGAGGCTGCGGCCACTCCGGCGAATCTTCCCAGTGTATTACCGTTTTCGCCACAAGATCCGCGATGCGAAGCTCGAGGCCAATCGTGCCACCGTGAACGCCGCGCTGGACCGGATTGAGCAGGAGCGGCAGGGCCGCCCATATCTCGTCGGCGATGCATTTACGGTCGCCGACCTCACGGCGGCGGCGATGTTGGGAGTACTTCTCCAGCCACCCGAGATCCAGTATCCGCTGGGCGTAGAACTGCCACTCTTTCTGCAGGACTACCGCACCACGGTCCTGCAACATCCGGCCGCGCAGTGGGCAGTCAATATCTATCGGTTGCATCGCGGCCGCTCCGCAGAAGTATCGCGGCGAGCTGCTATCGCCTAGGCGGAGCTTGCTTCGGTCACTCAATCACCTCATCGACGATGGACAGCACGCCAGCCGGGATCGTCAGTCCTAGAGCCTTTGCCGCCTTGCGATTGAGCACGAACTCAAATTTTGTGGGCTGAAGCACTGGCAGATCGGCGGGCCTTGCGCCCTTAACGATACGAGCAGCATAGGTGCCGATAAGCCGATAGGTGTCGGGTAAATCATTTCCATAGCTCATGAGACCACCGGAGACGACGGACTCCCGCAGCGAATAGATCGCAGGGATCCCATTGAGCGCCGCCAATTCCGCAAGCCTGTCTCGGGCCGCTGCAAAAAAGGCATCGGCAGGCACTAACAACGCAGGGATGCGGTTTTCAACAATGGATTTGAAAGCTGCGTCAAGCTCCGGATCGCTTTTGGCTTCCAAAAACTGAACACTGAGGCCAACCGTCCGCGCCGCTTCCTCTATATCCTTTCGCTGACTCGCCGAAGTTATGCTGTCTGGGTTCAATAGCGCGCCGACTATGCTTATCCCCGGCTTTACGTCACGCAGTAGTCCAAGGCGCTTTGCCTCGATCACCGCATTTAGGTTGCTGACGCCTGTGATATTGCCGCCAGGGCGACTGAGACTTGCCACAAACCCACTCACTACTGGGTCGCCAATGAACACAGCGACGATTGGAGTCGTGTGAGTAGCCGCGGCCGCCACTTTTGCAGTCATGTCTCCGCCGACTGACACCAACACCGCGGGCTGCCGGGCCAAAAGATCGGAAGCCTGCGCTGCTAGACGCTCGTAGTGGCTGTCTGCCCAACTGTAGTCGACGCTGACGTTTTGCCCCTCGACTATGCCGTGTTCGGCCAAACCCTTGCGGAAAGCGTCTACCAGATGTGCGCTCTCCTTGGCCGACCGCGCACTTAGAAAGCCAATAGCTGGTTTACCCGAAGGCTGTGCGTGCGCCGCAAGTGGCCAAGTCGCTGAAAGGACAACTGTTTTGATGAACTCGCGCCGCCTCATTGCCGCCTTCCGAGGCTCATTCCCAAGTTATTCTACAGGATCGAGCAACGATAATTGAAGTGCCAGCCTATGACCGCTTGGATCTGCAAAAACGGCCCGCATCCACTGTTTCAATGGCGCACTCGCCTTTGCGATGTGGTGCTGCCGTTGACATGGGTCGGCTCCGGTCAGTGCGACCCGGCACAAACGGCAAGATTGTACCGGCAAGCCGCAATTTCCGCGCAAGCCCCGTCGCAATGAAGCTTTTTCCAAATCCCCACCAACCAAGAACTCGAAAAATCCTGTGGAACTTCACGTTGGGTGTTTCCGCACCACTATCTCTGACAAAAATAAACTATGGGCTCGCCTAGGTTGGGGCGACCAGTGGTGTTCGATCACATCGCGACGTTGTTACCTCACCAGCGGGCTGAAGTTTCGCGGCCGTCCAGTAAAATAGTCGAATGGCGAAGCGCCCAGAGATCAACAGCCGGTCGCTGAGTCGCACAGTGAGTTTTTAGATCTCGTTGGATCATCGCTTGGCATCGCTGTCGAAATGCTTGAAAGGAGAAAAAGATGCCTCACGTCCTGACATACTTGCCCAAGACCGAAAGTTGGAAAAATTGGAAGAGCGAAAATCGGGCGCCCTACCAAGGGGTCGTAAAACGCGACTGGGTCCCTACGGGGCGCATAGATTTCGCAACTCGACTAAATGGCAATCCCGAAGACGCCGAGCAACCAAGCGAATTCAAGTTGCTTGTCGAAGAGCGCAGAATTGTTGAAAGCATCGCCGGAAATGAAAATCTCGAGATTCAATGGAGACTTGCTACCCTGAA
>Ga0126381_100006545_pt1 | contig 12888 bp, 11 predicted proteins | sample PanSoiMetPlot_28_FD_96465 | JGI IMG/M metagenome (GOLD analysis project Ga0126381, IMG submission 96465) | Tropical forest soil microbial communities from Panama - MetaG Plot_28 | ecosystem: Environmental > Terrestrial > Soil > Tropical forest > Bulk soil | place: Panama | collected 2016-02-17
GCGCGCCGCATGAGATCCATCTGGAACAGTCGGTCCTGTGCCGTGATATAGCCCTGGGCAAGAAAAACATCGTTCAGGGCTGCTGCTTCAATGGTCGGAACCCCGTGGCCGTCGCGGGTGATGCTGACCGGGCCGGAGATTCCCGCCACCGAAGCCGAGCCATCCAGTTGGGGCCAGGCGGAGCGGGCGATACTCCAACCCCACGCCATCAGGGCTGTCGCAATCGCCAGCAGAGCTAAGAGCGACAGGCTCAGCCACCGCCAGATTCGTGGGCGGGATGTCGTCTGCTCGCGTAACGCGATGTTCGAACTCATGAGAATCTTCGATTCTAGGGCGTGGGTTTCGGAATGACAATCTGGGGAAATTCACAGCATTTACCCATGGAATCAGGATCGTGGAATCCTCCCAGGCGAGCCCATGGGTTCCGAAGCGGCCCATCCCGGGATGCATCCATTCTCCCCATTGGACCTCTTCCCGCTTGCCCGGTATCATTTCAAGTTCAAGTGAACGCATGACCTGCTCCTACTGCTCCGCGGAAATGCCCGAAATCAGCGCTTTTTGCCCCGCCTGCGGGCGGTCGGTTGACCGCGCCGGAAGCGAGGACCAGATCTTCGCCGCGCCCTTGCGGGATTCGCTGCTGGGCGTGCTCGCTTACGTCGCGCTGGTGCCCGCGATTATGTTTCTGGTCGTGTCTTCGCTCGGAAGCAGCCGCTTCGTTCGCTTCCATGCCTGGCAATCGATCCTGTTTGCAGGGGCGAGCGCCGTGGCTGCGCTCGGAACCCGTTTGTTGTTCGTTGTTTTGTCGGTCATTCCTTTCGTCGGATATCTGCTCGCATGGCTGTCGATCGGCCTTGTGGCACTGGCAATTGTGGTCTTGTGGGGAGTACTGGTGCTGAAAGCAGCGTTGGGGGAAGCTTTCGAACTGCCGTGGCTCGGGCCGCTCGCCGCGCATCTTGCAACCAAGGAAAGTTCCTTCTGAATCGCTCGCTTACTGTGTCTCAAGATCGCTTGACACAAACCCCTCGGGGATGGCATTCCTATTTCCTTTTACCGCCTGTTCCGGGAGACGGGTCGGGAACACTGGTTTCGAGAAAGGGAGCCCTTGAAGGTTAGAGTTTTTTATCACGATCGCTGCTTCGACGGGGCCTCATCGGCCGCACTGTTTTCGCGTTTTTATCGCGAGCGAATTCGCAACGATATCGACTTTGTCTATACCGGCCTGCTGCACCGGGCGGGCTCGTTGTTCAATGAAGCTGATTTCGACGGCGATGAGAACGCGATTGTGGATTTCAAGTATTCCAGCTCTCCCAAAATCACCTGGTGGTTCGATCACCATGAGAGCGCGTTTCTGACTCCCGCCGATGCTGCTCATTTTGAACAGGATCAAAGCAATCGCAAGTTCTACGATCCCGCTTTCAAGTCGTGCACCAGCTTTATTGCGATGATCGCGGAACAGCGCTTCGGGTTCAATCCCGCGCCGGTCGAGGAACTGGTGCACTGGACAGACATCATCGACGGCGCACTCTACGAAGATGCCAAGACTGCGATCGAGATGAAAGAACCGGCCATGCAGCTCACGATGGTGATCGAGGCAACTCAGGATTCCGATTTCCTCCCGCAATTGATCCCGCTACTTGCAACTCGTCCTTTGCGAGAGGTGGTGAGTTCGCCTCTGGTTGCCCCCTTGCTTCCCCCGTTGCTCGAACGGCATCAGAAATCTATGGCGCTGTTACGGCAGAGGACGGAGTGCAAAGATGGAACGCTGTTCTTTGATGTGACCGACCAGGAACTCGAGGGCTATAACAAATTCGTGCCCTACTATTTGCATCCTGAGTCGATCTACAGCGTAGGACTGAGCAAAAGCAGTTTTCGCGTCAAAGTTTCTGTGGGATCGAATCCGTGGGCGCAGGCGCCGCCCCTGGTGAATTTGGCGAAGGTATGTGAGCGCTACGGCGGTGGTGGCCATGCGCGTGTGGGCGCGATCTCGTTCAATGTGACGGAGCAGGCGGCCGCGCGCCGTGCGGCCGGTGAAATTGTGGAAGAGCTCCGGGAGAGCGTGCGGAACACCGGCAGATAGCCGATGAAGTTAGACCGACTTAAGCTGATTGCGGACAAGGAGCAGCATCTTGCGAAGCGCCAGGCGTTACGCAGCGTTGCTCTTTTTGAATTTGCCAAGGGCGCGGTGGTGCTTGCCGCCGCCCTGAGCTTGTACTGGCTGGATCCCAGCAATGTGGCGGAAAACTTCCTCAACTTTCTTCACATCAGTCCCGATCATCATTTTGCGCATCTGCTGTTCAGCCTTGTGGATCGATTGAGCGACATCACCATCTGGCACGTCGTGGTTGGGGCCTGCTGCTACTCCGGTTTGCGCTTTACCGAAGCCTACGGGTTGTGGTGGGAACGAGCCTGGGCGGAGTGGATCGCGTTGATCTCCGGTGCCATTTACCTGCCGGTGGAAATACGACTCATGGCTCATCGTGTGACTCCCCTGCACGTGGGCGTGTTTCTGGTGAATGTGGCCATTGTCATTTTCATGTTCTACCTGCGCATCTACGCGCCGCGGCAGGAGAAGCGAAAAGCTGGCGCGGTTATCCAGTAAAATCGAGGCAGTCTCTCCACCAGTCAAACGGCCGAAGCTTTGTTAGACCTGAAACGGTTTACCCGCAGAAGATTTCTCTACACTGGCGCGGCACTCGTCGCCGGCGCCGCCGTCGTGGGGAGCGAAGGACTGGCCGAATCGAATCACCCCCGCCTGGTGAAGATTGACATTCCGCTGGCCCGCCTTCCTCGCGCTTTTGATGGATTTACCATCGCACAGCTCAGCGACTTTCATTACGAAGAGCGTTTCTCGGCGGTCCCCATCTCGAAGTCGGTCGAAATGGTCAATCGGCTCTCTCCCGATCTCACCGTGTTGACCGGCGATTTCGTTACCGTGCCGCTTTTCGAGTGGCAAATGTCCCTGGCCAAAGCCGCCGCGACGGCGCTCCCGTGTGCACGTATTCTCGAAGCGCTCGCAGGGCAGAAGTTCGCGATCATGGGAAACCACGATGCCGTCGGTTACCCGGAAAAAGTCATCACCGCTCTTGAAACTCACGCGATTCCCGTTTTGCTTAATCGAGCGGTCTCGGTTGAGCGCGGGGGAGCCAGAATTTGGCTTGCCGGAATCGATGACATTTTGAGAGGGCGCCCGAATTTGCACGCAACCCTCGGGGGAATTCCGCCCGGAGAAACCACGATTCTCCTGGCGCATGAGCCGGATTTTGCCGACAAGGCCGCTCGCATGCCCGTGGATCTGCAGCTCTCCGGGCATTCGCATGGGGGACAAATATGGATTCCAGGGATCGGCGCGCCCTGGCTCCCGCCGCTGGCGCGGAAGTATCCCCGCGGGCTCTATCGAATCGGGCCGCTCACTCTCTATACCAACATCGGGGTGGGCACCATCCGTGCGCCGATTCGCATCAACTGCCCGCCGGAAGTGAGCTTGATTACTCTGCGCTGCGCGTCCCAGAGCGCAGGCTCTTCAACTTGAGGTTCGACTCTTCCGCGCCTCGGCTTCGGCCAGCCATCCTCGCCGCAACTTCTCTTCCGGCACGTTGGATAGGTAAGGTTTGATGTCCAGAATGGGAGTGCCGTCGAGCATGTCAACGCCGCGCACTCGCAGTTGCGCACCCTCGCGCCCGAGCAGTTCGACCACCGTGAGGGCAATGGGATTCGGTCGCCGCGGCGATCGGGTTGCAAAAACCCCGTGCGGACGATCGTCGCTCGGGGGCTGGCCCTGAAGTTCAAAACCTTCGCTGCGATCGAATGTCCAGATCACGTACAGGTGCGAAAAGCCTTCGATATCCTGCAGTCCTGGCGCGAATTCTGGAAGGATGTCCAAAACACCTTCCGCCTCATGCTTCGCGCCTAAGCCTTTGGGCACGTCTGCCCTGCTTTGGTGGGGACTTCTCACGAATCCGATAGCTCGCGGAGTGAACATCGACTCATCCTAGCGAAAGCGGGTTTAGCTCCACAGACGATCCCACGACTTCTCGTGATCCCACTCCGGTGTAGGCGCGAAGTAACTCGCGCCTGGCGCCAGGTGCTGGCGCACCACATCCTCGTTGAGAGTGATGCCCAGGCCGGGCCGGTCGGGAACTTCGATCCATCCATGTTTCACCAGCGGCGTGCTCGTGTATTCCTGAACCAGCGACGACCACCAGGGAACGTCGAGAGAATGATTTTCGAGGGCCAGGAAATTCTCGGTCGCCGCCGCGCAGTGCACGTTCGCCATGCAACTCACCGGAGTTCCCGCAAAGTGCATGGCCATAGGCACCGCGAATTCTTGCGCCATATCTCCGATTTTGTGGGTTTCGAGAATACCGCCGGCAGTTGCAAGGTCGGGATGAATCTTGTTGACCGCGTGCCTTTCCGAGAGCACGCGGAACGGCTCTTTCAGATAAATGTCTTCACCGGTGAGAATCGGGGTTGGGCTCTGATCGGAAATCTGCTTGAGCAGATCAGTGTACTGCCACGGAATCACATCTTCCATCCAGGACAAGTTGTACTTTTCATAGGCCTTGCCGAGACGAATGATCGACTTCACACCGAGGTGGCCAAGGTGATCCATCGACAACGGAATTTCCATTCCCACCGCGTCGCGCACCGCGGCGACATATTGCTCCAACATGGCAATACCTTTATCGGTGACCTCGTTGGCAATGAAGGGATGTTCGAGCCAGTTTTCATCCCACTCGCTCAGGTCCGATGGCGTAGTGAGGGTGCCGGGTGTGTCGGAAACCATTTCCACGCCCAAATCCATTTTGAGCCAGGTCAGGCCCATCACCTCTTTGCGCTCCTTCATGCGCTGGGCATAGATTTTTGGGTCTTTGGATTCGGTGGTGTCGGCATAAATGCGAATCTTGTCGCGAAACTTGCCGCCACCGACCATGGCGTAGACGGGGGCATCGTAAACCTTGCCGGCGATGTCCCAGAGCGCCATCTCAATCGCGCATACGCCGCCGCCCTGGCGCGCAGGGCCGCCGAATTGCTTGATCTTGCGGAAAATTTTGTCGAGCTGCAGTGGATTTTCGCCCACCACGCGACTCTTAAGAAAAAGCGCGAAGGTCGCGCTGGCGCCGTCGCGAACCTCGCCCAAGCCGTACACGCCTTGATTGGTGTCGAGACGAATGATCGGGCAGGGGCTCGGTCCCGGCTTGGCCACGGTCGCGACGCGCAGATCGGTGATCTTTAGCGTGGAGGGCGAAGAATTTGTATTCACCGCCTTGGGATATGCCTCCATAGGTTCATGGAGCAGGAGCCCGCCGCCTATCGCCAGGGCAGAGGTCTTCATGATGTCACGACGATTCAAGCCCTTTCGCTTGCCCATAAGAATTTATCCCTCCCTATTCGAAGTTGCCGAGCGTCAAGTGGTTCGATTGAGCTCCATACAAAGCCGCAAATTGTACATCGCGAAATTTCCGGGATTACCCCGAGTCAGTCATGTTTGAGGTGCTGGTCGACGCTCTCGCGGTAGATTTCACACTGCGCTTGGCGGAGTCGCGAATGCGAGACGACCTGCCCATCTTCCGCGAAAGAGACATAGACCTCGGAGCTGTCGTAGCGGAGCCACTGGGTTAGACCGCTACCGTTTGGATTTGCTGTGCGCGCGAAGTTGGTCCAGTATTTCTCGATCGAGTCGGCGAGCTTGTAGTCAGTCTCGCCAAAGGCGCCGCTGATATTTCCTGACTTCGGGAAGAAACCGAAAACATAGGGCAAATCTGCAGAATGCACTGCCCCCTGCGCCTCTTGCCCGGGGATGGCGCGTTCAAACTGGTACTCGTAGGTGGGATGATGCGTCGCTCGGCGCCAGGCCGCGACTCGAGTGGACGGGCATCGGAACATGAAATCTGCCGACCATTGCCCAGCCGCCGAGCCATAGAACGGGTCAGAGTTTCCTCCTTGACCGTTCGCGAGGCCATAAACTTCGAATGCCTTGGGCGCCAGATCGCCATATACGGCCGAGATCCACTGGCGCACTTGATCGGGCGGATTCGGAATGTCGAATTCGCGGGTGTTGTTTCCGGTGATCAGAGGAATCGCCGATTCATGCCCCTCAGCAAACACCGCCGCCGGAGAACGCGGAAATACCCAGCCATCGATATTCGGCCAGGGATGATAATCCGGCGGGGCATTCGGACCTAGCGCTTGGTTCTGTTCGGACACCAGGGCGGCCTTGAGCAGGTCCGAAGTGGAAAGGTTCCGGAGATACTTGAGCGGATCGGAAGCAGGCGCGCCGAGACGCTCAGCAAACTTGGCTCCGCCCCGTTCGGCGGCGGATAAGGGTTGGGGTTGGGCCAGCAGGACCGTTCCGCTTTCCTCAATCGCTTTCTGAAACAGGGATCGCGCGGGCGGGGAAGTCATGAGAAGGCCGGTATCGAGAGCGCCGGCAGACTGTCCGAAGACGGTGACATTGTGGGGATCGCCGCCGAATTTCCGAATGTTGTGTCGGACCCATTCGAGAGCGGCGATTTGATCTAAAAGCGCGTAATTGCCGGAACTATGGTGCGCCGATTCGCGCGTCAATTCGGGATGGGCAAAGAAGCCGAATACGCCCAACCGGTAATTTGCCGTGACCAGAACGATGCCGTGCTCGACGAGCGTTCCATCTTTATAAAGCTCACTCGAAGCCGTCCCCCCGGTGTTCGCACCGCCGTGAATCCAGAACATCACCGGAAGCGGCTTCTTCACCGGCCACTGGGGCGTCATTACGTTTAAATACAAGCAGTCCTCGCTGCTCGACTCGGCGTCGTGCCGGTTCCAGTCTCCGGCGACATTCTGTGCGCAAGGAGCACCGAACCTCTTCGCATCCCGAACACTGCTCCAAGGCGTGGGCGGAACCGGCGCGTGCCAGCGCAGTTCGCCCACGGGCGGCTGCGCAAACGGGATGCCTAGAAATTCGGCACGTCCGCTGGCGAGAACGGTTCCGCGAATCTGACCGCTGGTGATCGCGACGATGGAGTCGGTCCCGCCGGATGGGGCTGCGGCAGCTCGGGTGAACACGACACCGCTTGCGGCCACCGCCAAAAACAGCCAAGCGCAGGTTTGCGCTTTCATCGACTTTACGAAATGCACAAACGCCTCCCTCATTTCTGGTTCATGACTCCGTTCGCTAGCTACAGCCGTCCAAACTTCTTCACCGCTTCCTCGATGGATTTGAGTTTCTCGATGTAGGCATACATCGAGTGCTCTTTGAAATCCATCACCTGGGCCGCAGCGAGAACTTGTGCCGCCTTGCTGCGAGGGACAATCACCACACCGTCCTGATCGGCGGCGACGATGTCGCCGCCCGAAACGTTTACCCCGTCGCACTCAACAGGCTGATTGGCAGATTCAAAGCGGTAGTGGCCGACCGAGGTCGAGGGCACAATTCCCAACGCGTAAACCGGGAATCCGATTTTGGTGAGATAAGCCACGTCGCGCACCCCGCCATCGATCACTGCCCCGGAAAAATTCCGCGCCTGCATCGCCGTTCCCATCAGGCCGCCCATGCCGGCGATGTCGGCACCGTCCTCGACGACCATGACGTAAACGGAGTTGGGCCCGCCTTGGTCGATGGCTTGGAGCATGCCATCGAGTGCGTGCGGGTCCTGGTTCTCTTCTTTTTTCAATTTCACGGTGAGCGCAAGCCCGGCAAATTTGGTGTGAAAGATGGGCCGCATGCGATGCGACAGATAGGTCCGCTGGCCGGTCAGCTTCTCCATGGCGTCTGAAACCGACGCCACTTCGACGTGACGATAGCCATCGAGGAGCGCCGCCTCGGAATCAGCGTCGGCGGGACGGGAAAACGCACGCTCGGTCAGAAACAGGCCGGCCACGACCAACAGAGCGATCATTGCGCCGGTTAAGCGGGTTTGAAATGAACGATTGAATCTGCTCATAGGCTCTTTCCTTTATGGGTGTTCAGATCAGACTACCTGCTTGGCCACCAGGGCATCGGTTTTCGTCGCGAGCGTAGAGTCCGGATTGACTGCCAGCCACAGGATCGCACCCACACTGCACACGCCAGCCGCCACGAAGAAGGAACTCCCCCAACCAAAGTACTTGGCAATCCATGGCGTCAATGAGGCAGTAACCGCTCCCCCGATCTGGCTGCCCATGTTCATCACTCCGGAAAGCGAACCCGCCGAACGGCCACCAATGCGTGAACTCAGCGACCAGAATGCGCTTTGCGCGAGGTAGAGTACGCCCGCGCCCCCGGCCAGAACGACGCTAGCCAGGCGAGCGTCGGCGGCGCGGGTCCCCAGTACGACAAACACGGCCGCCAGCGCCATACTTCCGCAGGCCACGCCACAACGTCCGGCTCTCTCGCCAGAACGCCTGACCACGAGGTCGCTAATCCAGCCGCCCAGCGCCGAGCCGATCGCCATGGCAAGGAACGGTAGCATGGTGTAGTAGGCACTCGATTTCAGATTGAGCCCGCGCACCTGGCTCAGGTACTTGAAAAACCAGGCGAAGAAGATATAGGCAACATAGCCGTAACAGAAGTAGCTCGCCGTGAGGGCCAATACGCTTGAGTTGGTGAAGATTCCTCGCCAGGGGAAGCTCTGTCCGGCAGATTCCTTAGTTGAGGGCGGGAGACCGGACTCAATATGCGCGGCTTCTTCCGCCGAGACCCAGGGATGTCGCCGGGGCTGATCGCGCGAGACCAAGAACCAAACCACGCCCGCCAATACCCCGATGAGCGCGCTTGTCCAGAAGGCCCACTTCCAGCCGTAATTCAAGATCACATAGGTGACCAGTGGTGGGGTGATACTCGCGCCGGCGCCCACTCCAGCAAAGATGAATCCATTCGCGAGACCACGTTCCGGCGCGGGAATCCAACTCGCTACCAGCCGATTGCTGGCCGGGTAAACGACTGCTTCGCCGGCGCCGAGCAGAAAGCGCACGCCCATCAGCATTCCGAGCGAGCCGGCGAGGCCGGACGGAACCAGAGCGGTGAGCGCAGTGAATAGGGCCCACCACATCGTGCCGAGCGCCAGGGTCCTCCGCGGCCCAAAGCGGTCGGCCAAATGTCCGCTGGGAGCCTGGAACAGCGCATAGCCCAGCGCCCACGCGCTGAACACCCATCCAAATTGAATATCGCTTAAATGAAAGGTTTGTTCGATGGGGAGAACCGCGATGGACCAATTCACGCGGTCCAGGAAAGAAACCGCACTGATAACGAACATCAGAAAGATCAGAAGCCAGCGAACGCGATGCCGCCAAATGCCCATCGGTAAATTCAAGACAATGGATTGTAAGCCTAGTGTCAAAGTTTTGCGATTGACAAAAAAGAAATGATTTGAGAGTTTCGGGAACGCGCACTCGCTCGGAGGTCAACTACACGATGGGTGTTCGGCTTGCTCGATTCTTCGTTTTCGCGGTCGTCGCTACGCTCTCCTCATCGATTTCCGTTGCCCAGCTGATTTCATTTCCCAAACAAGAGCTGATCGACTACACCGCGGGCAATCCCTTCGATCGATTGCCCGACGGCCGCCCCAAGGTGCCCGACAATCTGATCGAACGCGCCAAGGAACTGTCCTCGGAAGAAGTTTGGGCGGTCCTGCAGGCCAAAGGCTACAACAATCAATACGCAGATGGCTTTCAGGTTCTCCATCCGGGCAAGACCATGGTAGGCCGCGCCTTCACCGTCGAATTCATGCCGCGGCGCGACGACGTGGATGAAGTGGCCGAAGCCAAGGCGAAACAGGCCGGAATGAAGCGCCTGTACAACCAAACCGCAATCGACATGTTGCAGCCCGGGGATGTGCTGGTGGTCGATCTGTTCGGTAAGAAAGTGAACGGAACCATTGTTGGTGACAACCTTTTCTTCTATGTGAATCAAGCCACCCACGGCGGTGGATTAGTTGTCGATGGCAGCATTCGCGACCTCGACGGAATTTCCGAAATCGACATGCCCGCGTATTTTCGGGCCGTGGACCCGACGCCGATCGGCAATGTCATGCTGACCGGAATTAACGTTCCGGTTCGTATCGGCGATGTAACCGTGATGCCGGGGGATCTGGTGGTTGGCGATCGCGAAGGCGTCTACTTTATTCCGCCGCAATTTGTGAAGGAAGTTCTCGATAAGGCGGACGAAACCCACATCCACGACGAGTGGACGAAGAAAAAATTCGCGGAAGGGAAGTACAAGTCCAGCGAAATCTACGGCTCGCCCAGCGATCCCAAGTTGAAGCAGGAGTATGAGGACTATTTAAGGCGCCGCCTGGAAGAGTTGCGGAAAGAGCGCGGTGAGAAATAACAGGTACCTGGCCTTTCGAAAAGCACACCCACATCCCATGCGGAGATACTGATGCCCGATTTTTCTGAAACCGAGATTACCCGTCGCAGATTCCTCACGCGCGTTGGCCAAGGCGTGCTCGCAGCCAATGCCGCGAGTACATTACTCCCGCAGGCGCACGCTCAGCTTCGAGTGCCCGACCCGCCTGGCAAAAAACTGGGTTGGGCCGTCGTGGGCCTGGGTAGCTTGTCGATCAATCAGATCCTGCCGGCGTTCGCGAAATGCGAGAAGTCGAAGGTGGTCGCCTTGGTGAGCGGCCATCCCGATAAGGCCAACAAGCTCGCGCTGCGTTACGGAGTCGATCCGAAGAGTATCTACAACTATCAGAACTACGACAGCATCCGCGACAATCCCGAAGTGGACGTCATCTACATCGTGCTGCCGAATGGCATGCATGCCGAATACACCATTCGCGGCCACCAGGCGGGGAAGCACGTGCTGACGGAAAAGCCGATGGCCAACACTCCTACCGAATGCCAGCTGATGATTGACGCCGCGCGCAAGGCCAACCGCAAGCTGATGGTCGCCTACCGCTGCCGTTACGAGCCTTACAACCAGGAGGCGATTCGCATTGCGCGCTCCGGGGAAATGGGTCCCACGCAAATGATTCTAGCGGACACGGGTTTCAAGATTAGCGACCCCACCGTGTGGCGCTTGCATAAACAGCTGGCCGGCGGTGGCTCCATGATGGACATCGGCATCTACGCCCTCAACGCTTCGCGCTATCTGACCGGAGAGGAGCCAACGGAAGTCAAAGCCATGATCTACAGCACGCCCGGCGATCCGCGCTTCAAGGAGGTCGAAGAGCATGTTACCTTCCAGCTGCGGTTCCCCAGCGGGATTCTGGCGAACTGCTCCTCCAGCTACGGCTATTTCCACCAGAGCCATTTTCGAGTCATGGGAACAGAAGCTCGCCTGCTCATGGACCCGGCAACCTGGTACAGCGGCCTGCGCATGTACAAGGAGCGCGACAACACCATCGAAACGATCGATCTACCGGTTGTGGATCATTTCGCCGCGGAGATGGACCACATGTCGGATTGCGTAATCGAAAATAAACAGCCATTGACGCCGGGAGAAGAGGGCTTGCGCGACCTCACGATCATTCAGGCGATCTATCGGGCGGCACAGAGTAATCAAACCGTTAAACTGTAGGCCTCGGATATTTGCTTACAACACTTTTCGGCTCGTCTCTGTGGACCTTCGTGTCATTCGTGATCCATGCTTTCAGACCGATAGCGACGAACCACACCAAGAAGCAAAAGGAAATCAGACGGAATGAAGATTCTGAAAATCGCCTGCGTGGTCTGTCTGTTTTTCTCCGCGCAGGGTTTGTTTGCGAGCGAGGGCTGGGTCGCGTTGGGCGACGTCTCGGCGGTCCAGGCGTTGCCACAAGGCGTGGAACTGACCGCCGGACAGGCGCACGTGCGCATCACGGTGGTGTCCCCCAATGTCATTCGATTCCGCTACGCTGCTCGGGGCGAGTTTCCCCCCGACCATTCGTTCGCGGTCTTGCCGAATGCATTCCCTGCCGCCCCAGCGGTCCACCACGATGAATCTTCCGATGCAATAACTCTCGACACTGGCGAGCTCCGGGTCAGAATCCTTAAGTCGCCGTTTCGAGTTGTTTTCCTCGATTCCAAGGGGGCGGTTGTTTCCGAGGACCAGCCCGGATATCCGGTCGCTTTCCATGGCAGTGCGTTTCGCGTGTGGAAGTCGATGCCCGAAGACGAGCACTACTTCGGCCTGGGAGATAAGACCGGTCCTCTCGACCATCGCAATCTCGCATTCACCATGTGGAACACCGACGCCTTCGGATGGCAGGAGTCGACTGACCCTCTCTACAAAAGCATCCCATTCTTTCTGGCCATGCGAGGGGCTGCAGCTTACGGCATTTTTCTCGACAACACCTACCGCAGCAGCTTCGATTTCGGCAAAGCTTCGCGTGATTTTTATTCCTTTGGCTCGGATGGCGGAGAACTCGACTACTACTTCTTCTATGGCCCCGACCCCAAGCGCGTAATCGAAAGCTTCACCGAGCTTGTCGGGCGTACACCGCTGCCACCCCTGTTTGCGCTTGGCTACCAGCAGTGCCGCTATAGCTATTATCCCGAATCCCGTGTGCGCGAGGTCACGAGCGAATTCCGCCAACGCAAAATTCCCGCCGATGTGATCTATCTCGATATCGATTACCAGGACAACAATCGTCCCTTCACCATCGACCGCGAGCGATTTCCGACCTTCGAACCGATGATCAAGGACCTGAGGGCGGAAGGCTTTAACGTGGTCGCGATCACCGACCTGCACATCGCCAAGCTTCCTGGCTACAAGCCGTACGACGAGGGAATCAAGAATGATTACTTCGTCAAAAATCCCGATGGTTCCGTCTATGTCGGCAAGGTCTGGCCCGGTGAATCGGTGTTTCCCGACTTCACGCGCGCCGCGGTGCGCCGGTGGTGGGGCACGCTATACACCGATTTCGTTGGCATGGGCATTCGCGGGTTCTGGAACGACATGAATGAGCCTGCCATCTTCGAGCGAGCCGACAAAACCATGCCGCTCGATAC
>Ga0126381_100006546_pt1 | contig 12887 bp, 7 predicted proteins | sample PanSoiMetPlot_28_FD_96465 | JGI IMG/M metagenome (GOLD analysis project Ga0126381, IMG submission 96465) | Tropical forest soil microbial communities from Panama - MetaG Plot_28 | ecosystem: Environmental > Terrestrial > Soil > Tropical forest > Bulk soil | place: Panama | collected 2016-02-17
GGCCACTGAGAAGGCATAGGTCATCTCCGCGGTGTCCAGGAAGTGGCTCGGGTTCCAGTCCTTGAAATGCGCGGCGGCCTCGATTTCGCGCCATACGCGGCCGACCATGCGCGGGTCGCGATCCATCCTGTAGACCAGCGCAAGAGTTTGCACGCGCTCCTTCACCTGGCGGCTGATGGGGAGCAGGCGCTTGCCATCGGCGATTTCGTACACGGACGGCGGCGCGCTCAGCAGGTCCGCTGCCTGCGCGCGGATGGCCCGGTACCAACGCTTGGGGAGCGGGTCGTTCGTCACCAGTTGGCGGACACGTTCGAAGCCCGCGGCATCCGTTACGATGCGCGGGTGAACGCGCCGCAGCGTATCGAGCGGTCGAGATGCATTGGCGCGGCTTGCGCTCAGGGCGGCGACGAGCGCGCCAAACTCTCTGCGTGTCATGTTCTCCCGCGTTGTACGCGGCCGTTGATACGCACGTTCTGCATCTTGATTTTGCGCGTTTCGGCAATTTGCAATTCGACGGCCGCTTTGTCGATTTCGATGTTCGTCAGAAATATGCTCTCGATCGGCTTGGCGGCGATGCCCATCGAACTGATGCCCGCCTCCCGGGCCGTCTTCACGCGCACATCCTCGAAATAAAAGTTGCGGTACAGCGTGGGGTGCGGGTGGCCGTTGACGCCTTTGTAATCGGTCTGCAGTTGAATGCCATAGGCACCTTTATCAGCGCGAACACCGCGCACCCAGACGTTTTCCACCGCGCCGCCGCGGTCGCTATTGGATTTGATATTGAGGACGCCGTTGCCCACATCGCCCGCGGTGCAATCGAGGATGTACACGTTGCGCACGCCTCCCGACATCTCGCTACCGATGGTGTACGCGTTCGCCTTCGTGCGGATGCCCTGGCACCGGCGCACCACGATGTTCTCGCAGGGGCGGTCACCCCAAGCGTCCCGATCGCGGCCGGCCTTGATGGCTATGTGATCGTCGGCGGTATCGAAGACGCAGTCTTCGATGAGAACGTCGCGCGAGGAATCGGGATCGCAGCCGTCGTCGTTAGTCGTGCCCGGCAGGACGTGGACGCGCCGGACCGTGACGTTGGTGCAGAACACCGGGTGCATCGTCCAGAAGGGGCTGCGGGTCATGGTGACGCCTTCGATCAAAATGTTGCGGCAATCGTACAATTCGCACAGGCAAGGGCGCAGATAGTGGCCGGCGCCGAAGACGCGCTTCTCGACCGGGACGCCGGTGGCTCCCATCTCGCGGAGAGTATCCTGGTCCGGCGTCTGCTCGGCTTTCCATCTGTTCCAGAACGTCTGCGCCTGGCCATCGAGCGTGCCGGAACCGGTGATGCCGATGTTCTCCTGTTGGTACGCATATACGAGTGGTGAGTAGTTGTAGCACCGCGTCGACTCCCATCGCACCAGCACGCACGGAAGGTAATCGGCGGGATTCGTACCGAATTGAATGGTGGCGCCTTCGGCCACGTGGAGGTTCACGTTGCTCAGGAGACGTATGGGGCCGTTGGAAAGATATGTGCCCGCAGGAACAACCACGCGTCCGCCGCCGGCCTTGTTGCATTCGGCTATGGCCTGAGCCAAGGCGGCGCGGCAATCCGTCCTGCCATCGCCCGCCGCGCCATAGCGGCGGATGTCGAAGTCGCGTTCCGGAAAGCGCGGCGGCCGAACACGTGTGATAACAGCGGTCGCATCATGTGCCTGGCATTCAACCGGCACAAGAATGCTTGCCGCGCTCCAGCCTAGAAAACCACGCCGACTGACCCGAGTGGCGGTGCGAGGACAATCGTGTATTATTTTCGCCATCGGCTCATGTGCTTTGCGATTACGGCCATGGAGCGCTCGGGATCTTCCACCGAACGCGGATAGTAGTAATAGATGAGCTGATCCGGATTGAGCGCCAGAACCTGCGGCAGGCAGGCGTCCATCACGGGAATCATATCGTTGCGTAGTGCATGGTTCTCCACCAGGAAGATGGATTTCTTGCCTGCTTGCTTTGCCAGTTCGATATAATGCGGCCCCTTATCGACGAGAACCTTGCCGCGGCCGCTTTCGTTGTTCTCTTTGACGGTTCCCACCCAGCGAACGTCCTCTTTGTTGCTCCAGGGACGTCCATCCATGCCGAAGTAGTCAAGCCCCTGAATCTTCGACGCAATCTCGGCGATGCCCGGCTGATCGGTCCCCATCATGAACATGGTGGCGAGTTTGCCGGGGTGCGCCTGCTTCAGGTGCGAGGTAACTTTCCCGTAGAAATCGGCGGCGGCCTGCCAGTGCGCCGTATCGGGCGCGTCCGGGCCCAGCTTTTCTACGGCGAGTCTGGAGTAGTCCGGTATGAATCCTTTCGGCTCGTCCCAGACGATGCCGGCGACGGCCGGAAACGTCTTGAACAACTCGTCCACGGTGTTCGAGAAGAACTCCAACGTTGCGGGATGATGTACGCTGCTGATGACGCCGGAGTTGCTGGGCCAATAGTGCGGTTTACCGTCCTTCTTCAGAATCCAGGTCTCCGGATGGGTGACCGAGAACAGGCTGGGCACCTTAGGGGAACCGGCGACCAGGCCGCCCCACCGGGAGGCAATGGCGAAGACCTTCATGCCGGTCCTGGCGGCCTCCTCTGAAATCAGATGGATATTCTCCAACGCGGCGAAGAGATCCTGTTCGAGCATCGCCACGCAGACGACGTTGGTGCCGATGCCGGCCATCCACTTCAGATCCTCGCGGACGTGGCGCGGCACTATGGTGTACATGTGCGCACGCTGGTAGTAAGCGCTGAGAATGGGTGCTGCCGCCGAGGGCGCGGCGTTGGCCAAATAGCCCAAGGTCGCGCCCCCCACCAAAAGCTCTCTGCGATTCATCATGGCGCGTTCTCTAAAAAGTCAACCGCGCCGAGCCCTGGATCGTGCGTTGCCCCGAGGACGAGTTGATCTGGCCGAAGGTTGCCAACTGGCTCATGTTTGTGCCGGGCGCGCCGAAGTTCGGCGTATTGGTCAGACCCATGGAGTCGAAACGGACCTGCAGCTTCAGATGTTCGCGGATCGGGAATGATTTAAACAGCGAAGCACTAAGGCCGAACGTACCGGGCGCGCGCAGGTCGTCCAGATACGGCCCGTCGGAGGCGATGACGTACTGGCTCGGCAGCGCCTGAAAAGCGTAAGTATTGAAATATGCATTCGTCAAGTGGCCGTTGGCATCGAACCCGCCGTCGCCCAGGCGTTTGTCGACTCGACCACTCAGGCTCGGATTCGCGATCCGGTAGGGACGCCCGTTGGCCTGCGTGACCGAAAGCGGCATCCCGGTGCCCTTCGTCATGAGGCCGCTAACCGCCCATCCGCCGAAAAGCTGATTCTCCAACCAATGCACGCCACGGCCCTTGAATTGGAACGGCATCGTATAGGTGAAGGCGAAGTTGAAGGACTGCTTCTGGTCGAGCGGGGATACCGCTCTCCAGTGGCGGACGTTGCGGAGGCTCGACGTGTTGTTTTGGATGGCCTTAGAAAACGTATAGCTGCTCAGGAAATTCAGACCGTGCGTGAGGCGCTTTTCCACTTTCGCCTGCCCGGCGTGGTAGATGGTCATGCCGGTCGGGACGCCCGCCATGGTGATACCGCTGAACTGCGGATACGGGGCCCACAGTTTGTTCTGGGCAATGGTGCCCGAGGTACCCAGGGTCGAGGTGGCCGGGAAGATTCCGTAGAACGGGTTCTTGACCGAAACGGATCCTGCCGCGCCGAGCGCCAGCAGGCTATCCGGAATCTCGTTGTAGTTGCTGTAGCTCTCCAGTTCCTTCACGCTGTGCATACCGGTATAGGCAAGCTCCGCCACGATCTGCGAAGGGAGTTCGCGCTGGATGCTGGTTTGCCACTGTTCGGCGTACGGGCTGACGCGATTGCTGTCGAGGGCTGCAAAGGTGTTGCCGACCTGCGCCATCAAGCCGACGCTCGAGCCAACCGGTGGTGTCAGGCCGTTGGGGAAGGGGTTGGCGAGGGTGGCGCTCGGCGTCTCGTAGCTGTCGGTCGATCCGACAAACGGAGTCACCGAATTGAACGCTCCGATGGACCCGAAAGCCTGACTCGTGTCGACGGCGACGGGCGCGTAGAAGATGCCGAAGCCTCCACGGACGACCGTTTTCGGGGCCAGGTTGTAGGCAAAGCCGAAGCGCGGGCCGAAGTTGTTCTTATCGGCGGGAGGCGTGCGCGGGTTGCCATTCACGCCGGCAAACAGAATGCCGCCCGTGAGGCTATAGCCGGGCACGGTTACCGGCAGTTGCGCGGTGGGATCGAACCGCAGGCTCTGGCGGTTATAACGCTCGTGGAACGGCGTTTCGAGCTCGTAGCGCACGCCCAGGTTCACCGTGAGCCGCTGGCTGATCTTCCAGTCGTCCTGTACAAAGAGTCCGGAGTAGCTATCTTTGATCGAAGTCGCGCTATTGCTGCCGAAATTTCCGGAATCGGCCAGCCCCAGCAGAAGCGTCGCCATGGCGGTTCCCGAGGTGTTGGCAGTGCTGTTGGTGGTTGGGTCCGACTGCGTGAACTTGGGGCTTATGGTGAAGTTGCCGAAGGCGTTGCTGCCCGGGGAAGAGTTATTGACTCGGTTGATGCGTTCGTCGGCGCCGTACTTGATGGAGTGGTTGCCCTTCAGCTTGGTCCATGTGGAGATCAGCGAGAAAACCTCCTCGCGCGAATAGGACTGCGTCGAGCCCAGAGAGACCAGGTTCTCGCCCAGGTTGAAAACGGGATAGCCGCGCACAGACTGATTGCCAACGATGACTCCCGGCAGGTTCAGATCGCTCGGGTTGGCGCCATAAGCGCCCTGCGTGCTCGAACTGGTATAGCTGACGTAGCTGAAGCGTACGCTGCCGACCAGGCTTGGCGAGAGCGTCATCGTGTCGTCGATACTGGCCATCGGACGGCCGCGATCGATCGTGTTCAAGTTCAGGTTGGTGGTGGACGCGGTATAAGAGTTAAGGCCTGGGAAAGGAAGGGTCGGAACTTGCAGCCGGTCGAGAAAGCCGACGCGGCCCGAGATGCGGTTCTTATCGTTCAGGGAGTGATCGATGCGCGCGTTCCACAGCCGCTGTTGCACCGTGTAGATGCTGGAGAAGTTCCAGTTCAGCGCGCCCAGTTGCGTGAGACCATTGGTGGGCTCCGGCAGCTTGCTGAAAAAGGCCGTGCCGATGGGGCTGAGTTGCGTTGCGGGAATAATGTTGCCGGCGAACGGCGTTCGGGTGACCTTGGTACCGCTCACCGCGGTGCTTGCGGGATCGTAGATGGTCAAAGGTCCGCCAACGCTAGCGATAGTCTGTGAGAAGTTGCCTTTGCGCTCCAGGTCCGTCGGGACGCGGCCGCCGCCGGCCAGCAGGCGCGGGTCGTTATCCCGTTCCAGTGAGAATGTGAAGAAGGTGCGGTTCCGGCCGTTGTACAATTTCGGAACGTAAACCGGCCCGCCGCCGTTGAACCCCCATTCGTGATAATCGGTGGTGGCCTTCGGCAGACCGTTCTTGTTATTGAAAAAGCTGTTGGCGTTGAGCGCGGCCCAGCGCTTGTATAGGAACACTGTGCCGTGGGGATCGTTTGTGCCGCCCTTGGTGACGATGCTGATCGCTCCGCCGTTCGAATGGCCGTAGGAGGCGTCAAACATGGTAGTGTGCACCTTGACTTCCTCCACCTGGTCAACCGAGGGCACGAAGCCCATGGTGCCGGAGGTCGTCGTGTTCGGCATGCCGTCCACTATTGTCTCGACGCCGGTAGAGTTGCCGCCGCCGCCGTTGATCGAGAACGTGGATTGCGCGCTGCTGGTGTAGGTGCCGTCGGCGCCGATCACCCCGGGTGCAAGATCCTTGATGTTAATGATGTTGCGGTCGAGAGAGGGTGACACCATGCCGATGTACGATTTGTCTACGACCTGACCCAGATCGGCATTGGTCGTATTCAGCAGCGGAACCTCCGCGGTGACCGTCATCGACTCGGTTGTAGGCCCCAATTCGAGCGCCAGATCCACAGTGGTCGGCTCGTTGGTCAGGACCGGAACGTTCTTCCGCTCCAGCCTCTTAAAACCGGTGCACTCCACAGTCACCGCGTATTGGCCCGGCACCAGGAATGGAATTTGGTAGTTGCCGGCCTCGTTGGATGTCGACCTGGTGACCACGCCGGTCTCCAGATCCTTTGCCGCGACCGATGCCCCGGCGACAACCGCGCCGCTCGGGTCGGTGATCCGCCCGAGAATAGTGCCGCGATACTCCTGCGCCAAACCAGACGAACTGAACAGCAACACCAGACCGACGAGAACTCGATTCATGACCCATGGCCTCCAAATTGACAAAGGGCGCCGCACCCGATCCGGGCGCTTGCGTCGACCCTGACCCCGAAAACAAGCAATTTCAGGTTGACAATATCCGGTTTCACGCCGGCGGACAAGCCTCAGAACGTTATAATCTAGTGAAAGACTAGTCTTTAACTGAATCCCGCCCAGATGCGGGATTGTGGGAGCAATGTTTGCAGCCGGTAAAGAGCCCAGCCCGGAATACGGACTTGGGTGTGTACCAAACGAAAACCGACGGTGCGACCGGACAAGGTCCGGGTACTGCGCAGCGAGAACAGATCGACCGGATTCTTCTCGGCGCCACCTTCCATGGGCGCGATTCCCTGAAACGCCTGCTGACCTACCTGGGGGAGCGGACGATGGAGGGAACGGCCGGCGATCTCAAAGAGTACACCATTGGCGTTGAGGTCTTTCACAAGCCGGAGGGCTACGATCCGCAGCAGGATGGCTCGGTTCGCCAGCACATGAGCAAGCTCCGTCAAAAGCTTGACGAATACTATCGGGCGGAAGGAAATTCAGACCCGATACGGATCGAGTTGCCAAAGCGGCAGTTTCGACTGGAATTTCAGGATTCGGTGCAAATGCAGCCGCCAGGGGAGCCGGCGGGGCGTCGCCCAACTGCGTATTGGGCTGCCATCTCCTGCCTTATCCTGCTTTTGCCGTTTACCTACTGGCTAGGCTCGGTCAGGCAAGCCTCTGCCGAACTCGACCCGGCCGTCCGGCGGCTCTGGGCGCCATTCCTCGACAGCGCCAAACGCACGGTCGTATGCCTCGGCACGCCACTGTTTCTGCGAAACCGTTCGTTCCGCGTGCGCGATTCACACTTGAACGCCACCGACACTCCGGAAGCGCAGGCCCGCATTGAGGCACTGCAGGGCAAGCTTGGACTGGATTCGCTCGTTCCGACATTTGACTATACAGGCATCGGCGAAGCCTACGCCGCGTTTGACATTGCCCACGTTTTTGGCGGAGTGCACCGCGAAGCTAACCTTAAAAGGGCTAACGTCATCTCCTGGGATGACATCCGGGGCGAAAATGTGATCTTTCTGGGTGCACCAAAGTTCAATCCCCAGCTTGCCGCGATTACCGACAGTCTGGAGTTGGCGGTAAGAGAATCGCAAGTGATCAATATACATCCGCGGGCTGGAGAATCCGCTACTTACGGGAGAATCAGCGACGGCAATCGCGATGCCGCGGAGGATCATGTGCTGATCGACTGGCTTCCCGGTATCGGCCCGTCGGACAGAATCCTGATACTCGAGGGGGGCTCCACATCCAGCAACTGGGCTGCCGCGGACTACCTCACCCATCCGGCCACCGCCAGGGAACTGGTCTCCCGAATCAAACTCCCTGATGGCACGCTGCCGCCGTTCTTCCAGGTGCTGCTGCACGTGAAATACAAGGCCTCCGTACCGACCCGGACGGATTTCGTCGCATTTCGGCAGATTCGCTCGAAGTAGCCGCCCGCGAGGCCGAGTCATTTACTAGTCGTTCACTGGGTGTTCACTGGCTTTTTCTTGTGGTGCTCTAGTCATTGAATTACTCTATGGACTTAAGTCAATGAACCGCCGGTCATTTCTTCAACTAGCATCCATGGGCGCAGCCGCCGCTCCGCTGGCCTCGCTCGGTTCGGCGCAGCCGAAGCGTCCGAACATCCTGATTATCCTGGCCGACGACATGGGTTTCTCCGACATCGGCTGCTACGGCTCCGAGATCGAGACCCCCAACCTGAACCGCCTGGCGTCGCAGGGGGTGAGGTTCACCCATTTCCGCAATACCGCGCGATGCTGCCCGTCGCGCTCGTCCTTGCTCACCGGGCTATACCCCCATCAGGCGGGTGTCGGCCTTATGGTTGAGGACCGAGGGCGGCCGGCCTACCAGGGTTACCTGAACGACCGGTGCGTCACGATGGCGGAAGTTCTCCGGCCGGCGGGCTACCACACTCTCATGTCGGGCAAGTGGCATGTGGGCGAGGACCGCCCGCACTGGCCGACCGACCGAGGCTTTGAAAAGTACTTCGGGTTGATTAGCGGCGCCTGCAACTACTTCCGCTTGGATGAAGGGCGTCAGATGGCGTTGGATGACAGGCCATGGACCCCTCCAGCCGACGGCAGTTTCTATATGACGGACGCCATCGCGGATCACGCTGTCGATCACCTGGATAAGTATGGCCGCGGGCCGGAGCCGTTCTTCCTCTACACCGCTTTCACCGCTCCGCACTATCCGCTGCATGCGCGGCCTCAGGACATTGCCAAGTACGAGGGCAAGTACATGCAAGGATGGGACGCGCTCCGCAAGGAGCGCCACCAGCGCATGATCGAAATGGGCATAGTCGATAAGCGCTGGCCCCTGACGCCGCGGGACGCCGACGCACCCGCGTGGGACACGGTCACCGACAAAAAAGCCTGGGACCGCAGGATGGCTGTTTACGCCGCCCAGATCGACCGATTGGATTTGGGCATTGGACGCATTTTGCAAAAGCTACGGGAAATCGGCGCGGAAGACAACACGCTGGTTCTGTTTCTGGCCGACAACGGCGGCTGCGCCGAGATAGTCGATCAGGGCGAGCCGGGTGTGCTTCCCGGCCTGCCGGATTCTTTCCTGTCCTATGGCATACCATGGGCCAACGCTAGCAATACGCCCTTCCGACTGTACAAACGCTGGGTCCACGAAGGCGGCGTCGCATCGCCCTTCATTGCGCGCTGGCCGTCGGTCATCAAGCAGAAGAACACTCTCACGCATGAGACCGGGCACCTGATCGATATCATGGCGACCGCCGTTGACATATCAGGCGCGAAGTATCCGGGCGCGCCAATTCTGCCGATGGAGGGCAGGAGTCTGTTGCCCGTATTTCAGGGAAAATCGATCGGCGACCGCAAGCTCTATTGGGAGCATATGGGGAATCGCGCCGCCCTGGAGGGCAAATGGAAGCTCGTTTCGCGCGATCCCGGCGATTGGGAACTCTACGACCTGGAGGCCGACCGCACCGAAATGAACGACCTCGCGGCCCGCATGCCCGACAAGGCGAAGCGGTTGATCAGCGATTACACCGCCTGGGCGGACCGTTGCGGCGTCGCCCCGTGGGAGGAAGTCCGGCCCAAAGGGAACGGACAAAAGAAGAAAAAGAAAGGATAACCGATGGCCCAAACTTCCCGCCGTAGCTTTCTCGGTGCATCCATGGCGGGGGCGCTGGCCCAGGCCGCCCAGCCGCAACAGGTTCAAACGGCGTCCAGGAAACCGAATCTCATCTACTTCATGCCGGAGACGCTGCGCGCCGGCAGCATCGGCTGTTACGGGCATCCGCTCGCGCGCACTCCCGACATGGACCGGCTGGCCTCACAGGGCGTGCGGTTTACGCAATGCCACGTGCAAAACACGGTCTGCGGTCCTTCGCGGTGCAGTCTTCTCACGGGTTGGCCGGTACACGTGCGCGGCCATCGCAGCCTCTATTACTTCCTCCATGAGGATGAGCCAAACCTGTTTCGGTACCTGAAGCAGAATGGGTACGACGTCTACTGGTTCGGGAAGAACGACGCTCTGGCTCCCGAAAGTTTCGTTTCCAGCGTGACCCGTTTCGTGCCGGGCGGGCGCGAGGCGCCGCCAAATCCATGGCCCGTGAGCGATCCCCACTACTACTCGTTCCTCTACGGTCCGGCGGGCGACCGCCGCGAAACGCGCGACTACCAGGGCGTACAGGAAGCCATCAAAGTGCTGGAGCGCGCCGACAAGCCCTTCTGCATTTACCTGCCGCTCGCCTACGCCCATCCGCCGTTTTCGGCACCCAAGGATTTTCACAACATGTACACGCCGGCGGATGTCCCGGCATTACGGCCTTCGGGCCTTCCGCGCAAGCCAGACTTCTTCGAAGCCATCCGCAGGACGCGTCGGCTGAACGAGCTCAAGGACGCCGACTTCCGGACGATACAGGCTGTTCACCTGGGCATGATCAGCTACAGCGATTGGCTCCTGGGTGAATTGATGGCCGCGGTGGAGCGCACCAACCATGCCAACGACACCGCAGTCTTTCTGTTTTCCGACCACGGCGAATGGGGCGGAGACTACGGCCTTGTCGAGAAGTGGCCCAGCGCGATCGACGAGTGCCTCGATCACGTTCCACTCGTGATCCGCGCGCCCGGCTACCAGCAGGGACACGTCTCTGAAGGCATCATCGAACTGTTCGATGTAATGGCGACCTCTCTCGAATTGGCCGGGATCGAGCCCCGGCACACGCACTTTGCCAAGTCGCTGGTGCCGCAGTTGCGCGGCGAGCCGGGCGACAAGAAGCGTGCCGCATTTTGCGAGGGCGGTTATAACACCTACGAGCGCCAACTGTTCGAACCTCCCATGACACCGGATCAGGCGGACGAAATCTACTATCCGAAGCGGACCCTGCAAAATGAGCATCCGGAGACCGTCACCCGCGCCACCGGAATTCGCACGCTTGATTACCGCTTAGTGCACAGGCCGGACGGAGTCAGCGAGCTTTACGACTTGAGGCAGGACCCACAAGAACTCCACAACGTCTACGGCGGCCGTTCCCACGCCGCGCAGCAGGATGCGCTGCGCGCCCAAATGCTCGATTGGTACGTGCGTACCGCCGACGTCGCCCCGAAAAAGACGGATCCGCGAGGGTTCCCGAAGGAAAAGCAGGAGCAATAACCATGCCCGAAATCTCCCGCCGCACGTTCGGCGCAGCCATGATCGCCGCCGCGCAAGCCCCGATAGTGCGATCGGCGGAGCGCAGCCCGAATATCCTGTTCATTTGCGCTGACGAGCACGGCGGTCCGTTTCTCGGATCGATGGGCCATCCCATCGTCAAAACACCCAACCTCGACCGCCTCGCCGCATCGGGTGTTCAGTTCCGCAATACGTATTGCGGCAGCCCGGTATGTGTGCCGGCGCGCGCAGGCATGATGTCGGGCATGTTCCCTTCCGACGTGGCGTCCTACTGCAACAGCACGCCGTTCCGCAAGCCGACGCCTAGTTGGGGTAATCGCCTGCGCGAGGCGGGATACGAGTGTTACGCGACGGGTAAGTTGGACCTCACCGAGGGAACCGACTACGGTTTCCGTGAAGTCGATACGCAACATGGGCACTCGGTAAACCCGGATATCACTTCGCTGCTGCGCTCGCCCATGTGTTTCCGAGCGAGTGTGCGCAATGACGTAAACGGGGTATTCAGCAAGGCTCGGCCGCATGATGAAACAGTGCTTGCGAACGTTGTGCGGTTCCTGCGGGAGGACGCCCCGCGCACGACCAAGCCGTGGGTAGCCTATGCGGGGTTCACGGCGCCGCATTATCCGTTCATAGCCGAGCCGAAATACGCGTCCGTGTATCCGCCGGAATCCATGCCGTTGCCGCACGTACCTCTGGACTACCTGGACAAGCGGCACGCCATTTTCGAACAATTGGCCGGCTTCCAAAGAGTCTCCACGCCGATCGCGGCAGACCGGATCCGGCGTGCGCGCGCGGCATACTTCGGTATGATCACGGAGTTGGACCGCATGGTCGGCAACGTGCTTGATGAGTTGGAGAAGACCGGCCAGGTCGACCGGACCCTGATCGTCTACACCAGCGATCATGGCGAAATGCTGGGCGAGAACGGTCTCTGGTTCAAGAACGTGCTGCTCGAAAACGCCGCCCGGGTGCCGCTCATCATGGCAGGCGCGGGCCTGCCTCGGGGCAAAGCAGTCGATACCCCGGTCATGCACGTGGACATGATCGCGACTATGCTGGAACTCGCGGGCGTCCCCCGCGACCCGAAATTGCGCGGCCACTCGCTTGTCCCATTGGCCCAAGGTCGGACGGGTGGGCCTCCCGGCATTGCCTACAGCGAGTCGCACTCCGAAGGCAATTGCACTGGCTCGTTCATGATTCGGAGGGCGAACTGGAAATACATCTACGCGACTGGATACGAACCGATTCTGTTCGATTTGGGACGCGATCCCGGCGAATTGCACAACCTTGCTGGAACCTCGGAAAACGCAGCAATTCAGCGGGAGCTGCACGCCGAGTTGCTTCGGCTCATTTCCGAGCCCGATGCAGTTACCGAACGGGCGTTTGCTGCACAGCAGGCCTTGCTCGAAAACATGCTTCGCGACAACACGCGCCAGCAGTTCTATGAGGAATTGCGCAGCCGCCTCGGGGCCGGGCAGGCGCGAGTCCTCGCAAACCAGTTCTACAGGGGACGGAAGGGCTGAGGTTAATATTCACGCCCTTCGGTGTTCTTCAAAAGTCGTGGCCTTCCATAAGGCGAGATATGGTATCAGCCCCGTTACGGACTTATGCGAGTAGGCGTTTGTAGCTGGTGGCTTAACCGCTTTAGCTCGGGCCTTGTTAAATCCGATCGATTCGCCAAACAGCTTGGCGCCGTATGGCGAGTTAGTTGCCGTTATATGGGCGACAGCGAGAATTTTGTTCTCGTTGCGGAGGTTTACGCAGCTACCCTAAGGCCGACCGCTCGCAGCAGCGCCTCCAGATCATCGCAGACGCGCTGCTACAAGCGGTCGAGCTGGCAGCGTTTCACTTCCGCCAACGCGCAATCTCCGCGGAAGGGCTTAA
>Ga0126381_100006547_pt1 | contig 12885 bp, 8 predicted proteins | sample PanSoiMetPlot_28_FD_96465 | JGI IMG/M metagenome (GOLD analysis project Ga0126381, IMG submission 96465) | Tropical forest soil microbial communities from Panama - MetaG Plot_28 | ecosystem: Environmental > Terrestrial > Soil > Tropical forest > Bulk soil | place: Panama | collected 2016-02-17
GTCGCAAAGGCGCATCCGGTGCCGTGGGTCGAGTGGCTAGTGATTTTCTTCCCTTTAAACAACTTGATTTCCGGCGTTTGAGCAAGGCTGAGTAAATCGACCGGCGGATTAAGATGACCTCCAGTAATGATCACGTTCTGTGCGCCGAGTCTGTGCAATTGAAGCGCAGCAGCCTTCATCTCATCCAGGTTGCCGACGGGGAGTCCAGTCAGTGCGGCAGCTTCATCAAGATTGGGAGTGATCACGTGGGCGAGCGGCAGCAATTTTTCCTTCAGCACCTGTGCCCCATCGCGGGAAATCAGATCTGTTCCTGAAGACGACTTCAGCACCGGATCAAGAACTACATTCGAACAACGATGACGCCGGATAAAAGCGGCGACTGCACGAGCAGCTTCTGCAGAACCCAGCATTCCAATGCGGACGGCGGCGATAGAAAAATCGCCAGCCAGTTCTTCCAACGTTTCCGTGATCACACTGGCATCCACTGTTTCAAAGCGTCTTACGCCCTGAGTTGATTGCACTGTCAGCGCAGTAATGCAGGTAATTGCATAGCAACCGTGAGCGGCGATGGTTTTGATGTCTGCAGTAACGCCGGCGCCGGAAGAAGGGTCGTAGCCGGCAATGGAAAGCACTACCGTTGGCCCTCTTCTTTGCAGGGAAGGCATATGCACCTTTTCAATTTCAACAAAAAACGTTGTTCCTGAGAGTTGCCGATCGCCCTGGGCAAGAAGTGCTGGCGGCTGGAGGTAATAATACAGCTTCTAGCTGCGAGCTACTAGCTGCTAGCGGGTTGCCAGTTATACTCCTGACATGCCGGTGATCTATGGCATTCACGCGGTGGAAGAGGCGCTGGCGGCGCGCGGGCGTGGATTTGAGTATGTGGCTGTGGCCACAGGCCGCAACGACAACCGGTTGCGAAAGATTGCGGAGCTGTGCCGCGCAGCCGGAGTGCCGGTACGTACGATTCCACGCGATCAGCTAACGCGACTGGCGAATACAGCCAATCATCAGGGCGTGGTGGCCGTTACGGCAGAAAAGCAATATGGTGATTTGGACGACATACTCAAGAACAAACGCGGGCAGTTCAGTTTTGTTGTAGTGCTGGATGGCATTGAAGACCCGCACAATCTGGGCGCGATCATCCGCACAGCCGAAGCTGCGGGCGCTGACGGCATCGTAATTCCTGAAAGGCGCGCAACCGGGGTAACCGGCACGGTGGTGAAGGCCTCAGCCGGAGCCACGGAGTATCTGCCGATCGCAAAGGTAACAAATATCGGGCGCGCCATTGAAGACATCAAAGCCAGGAATATCTGGACCGTTGGACTCGACGAGCGTGCAAAGCAATCCTACGATCAAGTGGATTACAAGATGGACTGCGCACTGGTTCTGGGCGCTGAAGGCCACGGCCTGCACGAACACGTCCGCGAGAAATGCGATTATCTGGTATCGATTCCAATGATGGGCAAGGTGCCGTCACTGAATGTTTCTGTGGCTGCGGGCGTGGTGATGTATGAGGTGGCGCGACAGAGACGCGGCAAATAGTCCGCCACGGCGAGGCAATTAGCCTTTGGCTCAGACCAGAGCGATCCGCAAAATAGCGTGTCGGAAAACCAAACCACAACCAAGTCAGAATTGCGAGAATCATCCAGCAGCATGGCGGTTAAACAAAATAAGCTAGTTAGAGTCCGGCATTCAGCCGACGGCAGAGTTTGTCCTGACCGTTCGACGCAAAGCTTGTAACGCTTTGGCTTCTGAAGTCACTATTTATAGAGAAGGTTAGTCTCTCAAAGGCCCCAAGCCCTGCATTCCGTTTTCTTATTCGGGGCCTCTGACAAGTCTGAGGCAAAACCTGTAGCGCTTTGGTGTCTCAAGTATGAGGAGGGTTTGCAATGAGCAGTTTCGCAACAGCACCTGCAACTTCGACGCTAACGATTAATCTTTACGATGGTACCCGGCAACCCCTCATAGACGGCGTAGATGTGCTATTTCGCATATTCGATGGAAATCAAAAGCAGATCGTCAACCAGGAGCTTTCTGACCCGTCAGTGCGGTTTACCAATCTACCGTTTCATGACAACTTCGTTGACAACTACCGGGTAGTTGCTACGGCTGACGGTTATTACTCGGCTGGTTTTGTTCCTGTACCACTCTCTTCTCAGCGTCCGGCTGGTCTTGATTTAATGCTGCTTCCGAAGAAGAACAAGTTCAATTTCACGGCTGCGGGTTGGGACAGCGTCAAACAGGTTTATCCCTTCCTTGCTTCAGGAGCGAGCGACGCTGATGGTAAAGCACGCTATGAAAACCTGATGGCCAACAAACCTAAAGCATTGGCGTCGCTCCTGAACCTCTGTACGGCGATGAGCCACATACTCCTGCCCTCGGGAACGCCCCTTACGTACTTAAAACAGGTCATTTGGGACGACACTCTGGCCCAGGATCGTTTTTTTGCGTTCTGCGATCCTGTGCTGATAGACCAGGTCAAGACTGCTGCTCAACAAGGTTTATTTGCGCCTGAGTTCGGCAGCGGATTTTTCCATCCTGGCGCGACCGCCAGTTGGAAGCAAATTCAGTTCGGAGAGGCTAACGTTCAATTGACATTTCACGAGGGAACAAGAGTGGTGATCAACGGAACGGAATGCATCGTTGTCGAACCGGACATTGATTACTTTAAAGACTTGGGCGCTCATGGACTCCTCGAGGTGATTCCCAACAAATTTACTGGTGGGTTAACTGACCCGGAGACTGTATACGTCTTGAGGTGGATCGCTGGAAGACACGCCGGAGTTCCTGAATTCGATCCTCCGTACACGATTGTAAAGTCTTAAAAGGTCGTCAGGAATTGGACGCTTAGCTTCTGAGATCAATAACGGAACGTCCATCTCAGCTTTATTGCGATCAGATCGGTCTGAGGAATCAGGCTAAGGTCCGGCCGGGTCAAAACATGTTGCCAGCCGCGATTCCAGACGATGAAAAGATCGTTCCCCGGTTTGATCGTCCACCGCAGTCGAGTATTGGTTCCCACATTCTGTGAATCCGTGTCGTACTGGATGAAACTGGTGAGGATGAGATTGGGATTCCACGCATAGGCCACCTGGGCCTGCCACAGCTTTTGAACGAAATTGCCTTCCGGCATGTGAGCAAAATCATTTTGAGTATCAAATTCAAGCTGCACCCGGCCTTTGGGTGAGGTCCACTTCAGGTAATTTTCTTGCTGAGTTAGATGGCCGTTGTAGAACTGGCCGAACCACGTAGTGGTGCCAAACTGTAGTGGGCGATGGGCGCTGGTCTGCGCTTCGAAGCGCCAACGGGTGAATGTGTAATCACCGGGAGGAATTATCACGCCAGGTGATACTTCGAAGGGTGCCAGCAGAGTTTCGCCGTGAGGGTCCCAATTAAATTCGAAGCGGTCGCCCGTTTCCATTCGAACGTTAATCGGCGCCATGAAGTATTCCCACGATTCAAGAATCCCGCGCGAGTCAGTCACTCGCGTGTACTCATTCTCGAAAAACTCCTGGCGTATCCAACCGAAATGGCCTTCCTTCGATGGGCGTGGCTGGTACGCACAGCCCAGGTCCGTCTGGCGAGTGCCCGGTCGTGGCAGGAAACCAAGCAGTGGCTGAAAGCCATCGCCGTATTGATTCATATTGACCTGGCAATCCAGGAGATCGTTGGGATAATCGACTTTAAAGCCCCATCCAGTGCGATTCCCTGGAGGTGCATCGCCCTGAGTAGTTCCAGCCCAGCCACCCACGAAGAGGTTTTTGTTTCCTTGGAACTTTGAGGTTCGCCAAACTGCATCAATTCCTGCCAGCGTATTCTCACGCAGTGCTTCGGGATCGCCATGAGTGATCAGCGTACCGACGCGAAGATTGTCGTTTACGTCATAGGAAACGCGGCTTGCAAGCAGGTTGGTGCCTTGGACAATGTTGGATGGCAAGGCGAGATCTGTCACCACATCAGGCGGGACAGCAGTGGTTCTCGTCTGTACATCGAGAAATGCCACGTTCCACCTACCTACCCGTCCGTTGAGCTTCACTCCGCCATCAAGAGGTATTTGAGTGCCATCGAGCAGTCCAACAGTGCGGCTGAAGAATGGGATGAACTGCTGACCCAGCCCCAATCCGAACGTATATTGATTGGCTCCCTCCAGGAAAAAGGCCCGTTTTTCCGGAAAAAAAAGCGGAAAACGCGTGAGATTGATTTGCCTCGCATCCACCTCGGTTTCAGCGAAATCAGTATTTGCGGTAAAGACAGAGACGAGCTGTGGCGTGATTTTCCAGGTCAGGTCACCGCCTTCGCTGGCCTGCCATGATCTTGGGCTCACTCCAAAAAAACGCGTCGATTTCCCGGTTGCGTATGGAGTCAATTCAATGCCTTTGCCTTGTTCAAGGCCACCGACGCCCTTGAGCACGCCGGCGCGACTGAGGTCGAATAGGAATGAATCGAGAGTGGGTGAAGACCACCGCAACCACGTACGTCCTCCCCGCGAAACAAAGCGCTGGACGTTAAGTCCCCACTCGTCCCGCCCACGAGCAAAGTTCAGAGTACGCGATGGGATCATAATTTCAGCCGACCAACCTTCTGTTACCCTTGCCGTGCGCGCGTCCCAGATCCCATCCCAATCGAGGGAAACACTCTCAGGATGGTCAATCAATCCGTCGACCCGGGCTCCCGCAGCATTGATCTGAAAGTAGTAGCCGGTTCGGCGGTCGCCGTAAGTATCAAGGACTATCGCAATCGAATCATCACCGGATTGATCACCATCGCGAATCATCGTATGCATGGCGATTGCTTCAGGGTGAGGATCGTGGCACAACAGCCCAAAGTAAACAACGTCAGATTTGATAAGCACGCGAACTTCCGTGAGGTACGGAGTCGGAGCGCCAGGATGAGGAGCCTGCTGAGTTAATTTTATGACCTGAGCATCTCGCCACTCTGGCTCGTCAAGCTTTCCATCCAGAGTAATTGAACCCGATATTCGCCGTGCAGTGACTGCGGGAGTCTCCGCAATCGTGAGGTTGCTTATTACTACCAGCAGCATCCCAACTTGCAACGTGCATCGGCAGGTCCTTCCGGCCCTGAATCTGTTTCTGAGCAAAGCAGGCATGTTATGGGTTGAAAACATTCATCGTATTGAACAGCGATCCCAGCACGTCAGAAATTATGATGATCAGCCGCTCGAGAATTTTCCATTTCATCAGGACAAGGAAGTTCAGTACAGCCATTTCTGGCAGATACCGTGATAGCAGCTATCGATGTACTTATAACATTATTACGAGTGGCGATAGGAGCGAACCTGTGGAACCAGCAGGCGAAGCCGTGGAATTGCCAGCGCCTTAATTCAGCTAAGGCGAAAAAAAGGTTTATTTTTGCAACGTTTAAGGCCAAAATCTCACCACCCAATAGGGAAGGGACTGGCGCTTTCGTTATATGAGAATGAGAGCGACCGGATAATTTCCACTCTCAGCGTTCCTTTGGCATTTCAATCTGTCAGACTGCGTTCTAATCCAGGAGATAAAGGTCATGGCATACGATGCGATTGTTATCGGGACAGGCTTCGGGGGCACCATAGCTGCCGTGCAACTGGTTGCTCAAGGCAAAAAAGTATTGCTTCTGGAGCGTGGGACATTCTTTCGCTCCCCTGACCCTCTGCCCCTTACCGGGGACGCGTTTGGCAAGTGGGCCAAAGCCAACAACATGCCGGTCCAATATTGGCCACGCCCTGACCATCGCAAAGGGCTGCTGGACTTCTTTGCGGTCTTGCGAAGCCAGCTTATTCCAGACGGTCTATACCAATACTCGTTCTTTAATCAGGCTGACATCCTGACCGCAAATGGGGTTGGAGGCGGATCACTGATTTACTCCAACGTCACCATTCGGCCCAAGGACGAAGCGTTGCAGCGAATCGGACTTAACCTGGGCGACACGGAATTCACCGCTGCGCGGCAGTGGATGGAAGGTCCTCCAGGCAATCATGCGGCCGCGAACCGGGGATGGCTGAATTATGTTGTTACCAAGTTTCCTCTGAACAAGGACATGACGGCGGCGGACTATGCCCAACTGGGGGTAGACCCGGCCACGGACAAGGATACTGACGGCGCGTACATTCTATTGGACCGCGCGCGTGTCCTTCGTGCCGCCGCCAAACAGGTTTCGAAGAAGCTCGGCGTACCCATGACTTGGGAGCCACTCGAACTTGCGGTGGTGGATTACGATGCTCGTCGCGGCAAAGACAGCGATTCCCTTCCCGCCCATACGCATTGTGAGCGTCAAGGCCGCTGTATGCTCGGATGCCTGCCGCAAGCCCGCCACACACTCAATAAGACGTTGTTCAAGAGAGTCCTGCAAAAGCCGGGAGTGACCCTCATACCCAAAACCAAAGTCTTGTTCATAGCCCAGAGCGCACAGGGATATGAAGTCAGGTATGAAGATCACTTCACCAGCGACGGCGACCACAAGAGCGAGTTTGCGCCAATGGTCTTCCTGGCGGGTGGCGTCCTCGGGTCCACAGAGATCCTGCTGCGTTCGCAGCGTGACAATCACCTGTCGCTGAGCGAGACCCTGGGCTCAAAATTCTCCACGAATGGTGACTTTGGGGCTTTTGCCTACAAAACCAAGAACCCCGACAACACTGTGCTGCCGGTGTACAGCACTCGAGGGCCGATCAACCTTTCCCACGTGACCATGAACTTCAATGGCCGATTCATCAAGATTGAAGATTGCGCCATTCCTTCCATGTTTGCTGAGTTCGTAGCGAAAGGGCTTGAAATACTGGACAAGGCGGGCGCCAGCCCCAATTTCTTCCAGCTCATGCAAGGGATATTCGAAGCGGATCCATTTTCTGGTCTGGCTCCCCCGGATACCAGCGATCCCGCCAGTTTCCAGACCGAAGCTGAAATGATGGTTGACTCTTTCTTCTTTAACGTCATGAGCCAGGATGATGCTACGGGCAAGATTTCGCTTGCTGGCGTCGATGGCGATCAGATTGACGTGGGTTGGGAGCAGCCCATTGCTCAGCAGGCGCTGTGGAAGGACATCGAAACGTTGCTACGCGAGTTCTCTTCCGCGATGGGCGGAAAATACATTGCACTGCCAGGCTGGCAAGGTCTGCTGCTGGGCAAAAAGAAGCTGGTGATTACACATCCCCTGGGAGGGTGCCCGATCGGTAACACTCATGAGGATGGCGTGGTAAATGAATTTGGTGAAGTCTTCGACGGGAGCCAGCCTGCCAATAACAAAGCGGTACTCAAAGGTCTATATGTAGTTGATGGTGCCACGATTCCGGGCGCAGTAGCCGCCAATCCCACATTCACGATTTGTGCCCAGGCGCTGAAAGCGGTGACCCACGCACTGGCGGAAAAGGGTGCCGGGGCCGGCGGCTAAGCAAGATAAGTCGATGTTACTGCCTGTGCGTACCCAGCGGCTCGCGGAAGAAGATTTGTTGCCAACGAAATTCGCCGCGAGCTGCTGACCTTTACTGGCCAGTGCGATCTAACTCAGCGAGCCAAATCAATGACAAGAGCGTTTGCCGTCAGGCTGCTTTCTCTCTATTTAACCATCGCATTCGTTTCTTTTGCACAGACTCCGGGGAGTGACAATGACGCCACGGCTGCGGTAACAGGTGTTTGGCGCGGCAACTCGAATTGCATGGTGAAACCCAGTCCTTGCCATGACGAGGTCAACGTTTACAGGATTGCAAAAGTTAACGGAAAACCAAATATCGTGTCAGTCACAGCGGACAAAATTGTGGATGGCAAGGAAGTTGTTATGGGCACTCTTGAGTCGAAATATGACCCCCAGAAACACTCTCTTGACAGCCTGGACGGAAGATTTCATTTCACGGTCGACGGCAACAAGATGGAGGGCGCGCTGACATTGCCTGATGGGACGGTATACAGGCGAATTCATTTGAAGAGGGACTATCAGGGGCAAGAACGATAGCCCGCTACGTGGCTCGGCCTGCGGCCTCAGTAAATTTGGGCGGAGCAGATCCCTCCGTCCTACTCGCGGCCTGATGAAAGCGGCCGCTCGCTTTACGGACGTTCGGGATGACTCGTGGTTAGTTAGTGTTGAGTCGGAGTTTCTCACCGCAACTTGAGTTTCAGTGATTCATTCGCAGCGCAATACGGTGATGGGATCGACGCGAGTGGCGCGACGCATGGGGACGAAGCTGGCAAAGAGGATGGCTGCGCACATCACAGCGACGGAAAGCGTGTATGTTATGGGATCGCTGGCTGTGACTCTGGGCAAAAATCCGCTCAGCATGCGGGAGACGGCCCACGCACTCAGTAATCCCAGGAGCATTCCGGCGACAACCAGCTTGAGATTGCCCCCGAGGACCAGTCCCAGAATGTTGCGGCGCGCAGCACCACAGGCCATGCGAATGCCGATCTCACGCGTGCGGCTCTCGACCAGATAACTCATCACGCCATAAATGCCGATGCCGGCAAGAAACAGCGCCAACAGGCCGAAATAAGCAGAGAATTGGGCGAAGATGCGGAAGGGAGCTTGCTCGTCATTGATCCGCTGTTCAAGGGTTTCCACCCCAGAGATTGGCTGCTCCTTATCTACAGACCAGACGGCGGCACGCAAAGCTGATGAGAGTAACATCGGTTCCACAGTGGTATGAAGCACAAGGGCCATGGAGCGGCTGGGCGATTGAGCAAAAGCGGTGTAGGTTTCGTTCATTGGGTTGTCACCCAGATCAAACAACTTCACATCCTTGACTACGCCAACGATTGTGTACCACGTGGCATTTTCGCGGCCCAGACGAATCCTGTGGCCCAGAGGATCTTCGTGCGCGAAGAAGCGGCGAGCCAGGGTCTGGTTAATTATGATCACGGGGAGGTTGTCGGGTCCATCCTGATCAGTGATAAACCGGCCTTTGCCGAGCGTCAGGCCAACCGCGGAAAAATATCCGGGGGTCGCGGATGTAATTTGGGTTCCCGGGACTTCGCCGGGAGAAGGCTCTGGACGACCCTCGATCCAGAACTCAGCCGAAGCTGAATTGTGGCCGAAGGGAATGAAGCGGCTTGCGCCTACCGATTCCACCTGCGGCAGGACGCGCAGACGCTCGAGCAATTGAGTGTAGAAAGAGCGCCACTGATTCTTGTCAGTGTATTTGGCAGTGGGCAAGCTCATCTCCGCGGTGAGAACGTGGTCCGGACGGAAGCCGGGATCCTCGCTCAGGACAAGAGCAAGCGATTTCGCAGTGAGACCAGCGGGCACGAGCACGGTGAGAGTGAGAACAATTTCCGCGATAACCAATGCTTTCCTCAGTCGCTGGCTGCCAGGTGTAACCGACGCTGCACTACCGGGTTCCTTCAGTGTGCTGTTGAGGTTTACCCGGAGTCCTTCCAGCAGAGGTGAAAAAGAGAACACGAGGACGCTGAGCACTCCGATGCCGATGGCGTAGAGCAAGGTTGAGGCATCCACATAGACTTCGCCATAGTTGGGCAAATAGCCGCGATTGTCATAGGGAATCGCTGCGGTAATCCACTTTCCACCCATCAAAGCAAAGACCAGGCCCAGTCCGATGGCAGCAGGCAAGAGCAAAGAATTTTCTGAAAGCAACTGTCGCGCTAACCGGCCCTTCTTTGCGCCCAGGGCCAGGCGAACCGACATTTCTTTTCGGCGGGCCAATGCTCGGGACAGATAGATGCCTGCCAGATTTGAACAGCCAATGAGTGCAATGCAGATTCCCACGGCAAAGCCGGTATAGATTCCCTGATTGCCCACGTGCTTGCCAATTTCGTGAGCAAGAGTATCGACGTGGACTCCGGAGTTGGTGTTGGTTTCTGGATATTCTTTTTCGAGATTCAGGGCGATGGTGCTCAAGGCCTGCTGGACCGCTTCCTGAGTCACTCCTGGTTTACGCCTTGCTATGACCTGAAGCCAGCCGGTAGCACGGTCAGCGCGCTCCTTGTCGGTGAACACGAGAGGAGTCCAGACGTTGGCCCGACCTGACAGCGTGAAGTGAAAATCTTCTGGAACTACGCCCACGATGGCGTAGGTCTCTCCATCCAGATTCAGGGTTTTGTCGTGCAGATCGGGATCTGATTTGAAGCGATCTCGCCACAAACCGTGGCTGATGATGGCAACATGTGGGCTGCCGGGCCGCTCCTCGCTGAGAGTGAAATCGCGTCCAACGCTGGGCTGCACGCCGAGTGTACGGAAGAAATCAGCACTGACGCGTGCGCCCTGAATACGCTCCGGCGAATCGCCTCCGGTTACATTGAACTGATTGAAAGTCCATGCGGAGAAAGTTTCGAAGACCTGGTTCTGTGCGCGCCAGTCAAGAAAATCTGCTGTGGACGTGCTGCCGGTCCAACCTTTTTTGGTATCCAGAGCCCACACTACAGCCAGACGGTCAGGATTGGGGTAAGAGACGGCATCCAGCACCCATTGTTTGAGAATGCTGAAGAGCCAACTGCTTGCGCCGACTCCTAAAGCGAGAGTGAGAACGGCGATGAGCATGAATCCTGGATTGCGACGCAACCCGCGCAGGCCATAGCGCGCGTCTTGTCCAAACGATTCCAACCAGGCAAAAGTCCACATATCCCGACAAGCCTCCTTGATCCTGGCCACGTTGCCAAAGCGCTTCTTTGCAGCAGCTTCCGATACCGGCAATGCAACTCCAGACTCGCGGTCCTTTTCTTCGCGAAGGGCCAGATGGAAGGCGAGTTCGTCTTCTAAATCGCGGTCGAGCTGCCGCCGTCTCAGGAAGGCCCTTAGACGCAGCCAAATGATGGTGAACCATTCCATGACTGATGGGTACGATGACCGAATCACAATAGTTCCATAAATCGTTTAGGGGAGCAAGGGATAATTCGTGATTTTTGATTTGCAATTTGTGATTTAAGGGTCAAAACCGAAGGACTTTATTTGGCTGGGCGTTTGCGTGCCTTGATTTCGACGGTGAGTTCGTCGTTGCGAGGATTGGTGAAGCGGAGGGTGACGCGGCCCTGATCGTCGAGGGAAATGATTGCCGGAGTGTTGACTGAAGAGAGCATCCATCCCGGCGGGAGGGTGACTCGATTCAGCGGCCGGCCCAGGGTTCGTTTCCACAGCAGCTCGCCATCTTTGACTGTGTAGCCGACCGGATCTGTATAGGTTTCCTCGACGCGAATGCGCGTGGACTGGCCCTCAGCAATCGGATGATCAAGATCGCCCTGAACCACCACTGAGTCAGGGTCAGTTGGCTCGGGATAGTAGCCGAGTGCATTTACGTCTTTGCCGTCGACTTTGTAAGTCTTGAGCTGCTTGCCGGTATCGAGATCGGTCATTTTTGCATCCGGCGAGACGACGCTGCCTTTTCGGACAAAGCTGTGCACGGATTTCTGGCCTGGTTTTGACACGGTGAAGTCATGCGAGATGCGGAACTGGTGGGTGTCAGGATCGAGCAGCCAATAGCTTATCTCGCGATCTTGTTCTGCACGATGGAACTGGGCCAGGGCGACCACGGGAACAAACAATAAGAACAAAAGTTTTTTCACGGCAGCCTCCGGGCAATGATCTTGACCGGGAGCTGGTCGTCGCGATCATTGACAAAGCTGAGGCGAATGCGACCGCCTGAATCAATGGAGACAATTGCCGGCGATGCAGAGCCAACCAGCTCCCATCCTTGCGGCAAGACAACAGTGTTTCGCTTGATTCCGAGCGGACGATCGAAGATGAGCTGGCCATCTTTCAGGTAGTAGGAGGCTGCGTCAGTATAAGTCTTGTAAATTCGGAGCCGGGTCTCGCCGCCCTTTGGCACCGGAGCAGGCAGGTAAACTTTGATGAATTGAGAGTCGTCTTTTGTGTCCGGTGGAACCAGGCCCGTCGGCTTGGCCTGTTTGCCATTCACTACTTCGAATTTCAACTCTTTGCCGGTGCTGCGTTCAATCACTCGCTCTTTGGCTGCGGTGGAACCAGGACGGATGGGATTGAAGAAAAATTGCGCGCCTTCGCGACTGGCGGTGACGTCGTAAGTGATGGCAAATTGGTGCGTTTCTGGCGGCAGCAACTCGTACAACGTAAATTCATCCGCGGCGAAGCCGGAGACGATCAACATCAGCACCAGAGCCAGAAGTTTACGCGGCATAAGTGAGGCAGAGAGTGTAGCACGAGGGCATCGGGATTTCGGTACATCGGATCGTGCGCAATTAGGGATTTTGCTCTCGGGCACGTTCTTAAAATCGAGGGAGGACGCACAGACAAGAGCAGACGCTTTAACATTTTGAGCGAATGTGCCCCCTTCGCAACTTTCTTGCAACAAATGGTTGTCATGCGACGAGTCGACTTCTCTTGCGCGGTGTAGAATGGAGCAATGGATCCTATGAGTCCTCAGGATCAACCTGCCAGCCAGCGGGAAACAGCCAGCGGGAATATTCTGTCGTTGCTGCGGACCCAGTTCGCGGTCTCAGAAGTGCTGGCGTCAGCGGACGATCTGCAAGCTGCATTACCTTCCATCATTGCTGCTATTTGCATAAACCTGGAATGGGAGCTGGGCGCTTTCTGGCAATATGCGACGACGCGTCCCGTTTTGGTATGCACCAATATTTCCGCGGCGGATGAAGCCCTGGGTAGATTCATTGCAGAATCCAGGAAAAATGAGTTGATGGCCGGTGAGGGACTTCCGGGAAGAGTGTTCGCTTCTTCGGAGCCGGAGTGGATCGTCGATATTCGCTCCGAGGATTTTTCGGGAGCTTCAGCAGCGGTGCAGGCAGGCCTGCAATCAGCATTCGCATTTCCGGTACTCGCAGGCGCCGATGCCATCGCCGTGCTCGAATTTCTCAGCTCGAGATTCCGTGAACCCGACCAGGAATTATTGGAAACGATGGTCGCTCTGGGACGACAGATCGGGCAATTCATCAAGCGCAAAGAAGCTGAGGAGGCGCTGCA
>Ga0126381_100006548_pt1 | contig 12885 bp, 9 predicted proteins | sample PanSoiMetPlot_28_FD_96465 | JGI IMG/M metagenome (GOLD analysis project Ga0126381, IMG submission 96465) | Tropical forest soil microbial communities from Panama - MetaG Plot_28 | ecosystem: Environmental > Terrestrial > Soil > Tropical forest > Bulk soil | place: Panama | collected 2016-02-17
CTCATCGTGCGCGAAAAGCTGACCGGCGAAGCGCCGCCAGAATGCGCCCGCACGGCGGTCGATCTGTGGCGCCCCTGGATCGAGGAAAAGGCAGGCAAGGATCTCGCCAAGCTCGACGGTACGCTGCGCGACCAGAAGGCCTTTGCCCGGATCACGCGCGCCATCCTGCGTGATCTCGATCTCGGCGAAGACCTGCCGGAAGATTCCGATACTGAAGGTTCCGACGAACAGGGCGAACCGGAGCCCCAGTCCGACGAAGGCAACGAAAGCTCGGAGGCAAGTTCCGACGCCGAACTTGCCGACGCCGAGATGAGCGAAACGGACCGGGAAGAAGGCGAAGACACCGCCAGCGAAACCCAGGTCGAAGAAACTTCCGATCCCTCCGACTCGCAGGAAGCCGACGAAGGCATGAAGCCCTGGCGGCCGGAGCAGCCCTTCTCCAACCAGGACGAATGGGGCTACCACATCTTCACGACGCAGTTCGACGAGATGGTCTCCGCGCCCGACCTCTGCGACCCGGAGGAACTGACGCGCCTCAGGAACTTCCTCGACCAGCAACTGCAGGCAATGCAGGGCGTCGTGGCGCGGCTCGCCAACAAGCTGCAGCGGCTCCTGATGGCGCAGCAGAACCGCAGCTGGGAGTTCGACCTCGAGGAAGGCATCCTCGATTCAGCCCGCCTTCCCCGCATCATCATCGATCCCATGTATCCGCTCTCGTTCAAGCGCGAGAAGGACATGACGTTCCGCGACACGGTGGTGACGCTGCTTCTCGACAATTCGGGCTCGATGCGCGGGCGGCCGATCATGGTGGCCGCGATGTGCGCCGACATCCTGGCGCGCACGCTGGAACGCTGCGCCGTCAAGACGGAGATCCTCGGCTTCACGACGCGCGCCTGGAAAGGCGGGCAGTCGCGCGAGAAATGGATCGCTGCCGGCAAGCCGGCGCATCCCGGCCGCCTGAACGATCTCCGGCACATCGTCTACAAGGCCGCGGACGAGCCCTGGCGGCGCGCGCGGCGCAATCTCGGCCTGATGATGCGCGAGGGTCTCCTCAAGGAGAACATCGACGGCGAGGCCCTGATGTGGGCGCACAACCGCATCGTCTCGCGGTCGGAACAGCGGCGCATCCTGATGGTGATCTCCGACGGCGCGCCGGTCGACGATTCCACGCTCTCCGTCAACGCCGGGAATTACCTCGAGCGGCATCTGCGCCATGTCATCGACGAGATCGAGGAGCGCTCGCCCGTCGAACTCGTCGCCATCGGCATCGGCCACGACGTGACCCGCTACTATCGCCGCGCGGTCACCATCGTCGATGCGGAACAGCTGGGCGGCGCCATGACGGAACAGCTGATCTCGCTGTTCGTCGAGGAAGACAAGCGCTCCAGCGTGATCGGGCGCAGGTCCGGCGCACGCCATTCGCGCCCCCGCGCGCATGCGGGCGTCTAGACGCTAGCCTTCGACGATTTCCCTACTTTGCGGCAGCCGTGACGCCGGGCCCAATATGCGCGGCCAGGAATTTCTCCGTTTCGGTCAGGAAGCGGATGCGCGTGTCGGCGAAATTGAAGTAATGATCCTCGCCGGGGAACCGGATGAACTGGACGTCCTTGCCCGCGGCCTTCAACGCTTCATACATCACTTCGCTTTGCCGGATGCGAACCGTCGTGTCGTTCTCACCGTGCATGAGCAGAATTGGGCACTTGATCTGATCCACGTGCAGGGCCGGCGACGTCGCACGGAGGCGGTCCGAATCGTCGCCCAGGCGCGCGTTTAAATATGACGGAATGCCGGAGTAAGTGCCGTGCTCCATTTCCTCAGTGCTCAACATGCGTTTTAGGTCCGATATGCCGGCAAAGCTCACCGCGCAGGCATAAAGGTCGGGCGTGAAGGCGGCGCCGGCCAACGCGGCGTAACCGCCATAACTCGCTCCGACGATGCAGACTCTTTTAGGATCCGCGACACCATCGGCAATGAGTTTTTTTACGCCGTCGGTGATGTCGTCCTGCATTTTGAGGCCCCATTGCCCATTTCCGGCCTCGATCAACTTGTGGCCGTAACCACTCGAACCGCGGAAGTTCGGTTGGAAGACAGCATAGCCCCGATTGGCAAAGAACTGCGCCATCCAGTCGAAGCCCAGCGCGTCGCGCGCCTCCGGACCGCCATGAGGCATGACGACAAGAGGGAGATTCTTCGCAGTGCTCCCGGGCGGCAGCGTGAGATAGGCATGGATGCCGAGCCCGTCGCGCGCCTTGTAGGGAAACGGTCTCATTTCACCGAGGTCGGCCGCCGAAAGATCTGGATAGGTCGACGCAATTGGCTGCGCCTTGTGCGTTGTGCGGTCGAGAAAGTAGTAGCCGAGGGGATGCCTAGGTCCTTCCACCGCCACAATGATGTGCTCGCGCGAGAGGTCCTTCGAAGCTGCAACGGCAGAAAGATTCGGGAAAGCTTGCTCGAGTCCGCGCTGAAGCGCCTCGAGCTTGGGGTCGAAATACACGTATCGGGGTGCGTCGTCTGCATAGAGGGCACCGATAACCCGTCCGGTCCCTTCCTCCAGCAGCACATCATCGAGATCATAGTCGGTATTCGAGAAGAGTACTGAGCCCTTGTCCCGCGAGGCCAGGTTCCTCGCGAACAGCGCACGATGGGCAGTGTCGTCCCAGCCGAAGAACACCGCGGCCTTGCCGTCTTCGGTGAGGCCGACAAGACCAACATCCTTGTCGCCCGTCACATCGAAATCTCCTGCGTCGTGCCATTCGCTGCCATCGTAAAATTTCAGATGATCCGTGAGCGGCCCCACCGTCCGGTCGATGCGCGCGACTACGTGGCCGTGACCGTCCATGAACCATTCATAGGTGTATCGGGTTCCACTCATGAGGCGGCGTGACGATCCGGTCCGCACGTTGACCGCAAGAACATCAAAGCTGTAGGACCCATCGAGATCGTGGATTTCCAGCGGAGCGAAGGCGATATCCGGATCGTCGAGATTCGAGTCGATAATTGAACCGCCGGCGGTATTAACGAGGTTCATCGACGGCTGCTTTTCGTTCAGCAGAACCATGTCTTTGCCCTGGGGCGAGACCGTGACCGTGCGACGCCACGTGCGCATGTGCCAGTCGCCGCCCGCCACCTCAGTCCTCTTCAAGTAGACAGCAAGCCGATCGTTTTTGACCCACTCGATGCCATCGACAATCATGTCGTCCGACGTGACGACCGCAGGTTGGATCTTGGGTGCGCCGACTTCATAGATGACGACGACGGGGCGCCCCTGATATTCCTGGATGGCGGCGATGTGTTTGCCGTCCGGCGAGATCACGGGATTGGTGAAGGCCGGCAAGCGGCCGAAGTCTTCGACCGTCGGCTGCGCTGCCGCGCTCCACGCGAAAAACAAAGCGCAACACAAAACTCCCCATGCGCGAAACGACACGCCCGCCCCCTCGATTTGCCCTGTGGCGATGTTGCGTGGCTACCCAAGCGGACGCAAGCGTTTGCCGCAGAGATTTGCCAGAGGCCGCCGAAGACCGGAAGCGGCGCGAGTTCGCCCCTACTTTCCCGCTGCCGGGGCATTCGGCCCGATATGCGCCGCCAGGAATTTCTCCACTTCGGTCAAGAAGCGGACGCGCGTGTCGGCGAGCGTGAAATAATGGTCCTCACCGGAGAACTTGATGAACTGCACGTCCTTGCCGGCATCCTTCAGCGCGTCATACATGACTTCGCTTTGCCGGATGCGGACCGTTGTGTCGTTTTCGCCGTGCATCAGCAGAATGGGACACTTAACCTGATCGGCATGACGCGCGGGCGAAGTCGCACGCAGGTGATCGGAATCATCGCCCAGGCGTGACATCCAGTAGGACACCGTGTCCGAATAGGAACCATGGTCGCTCTTTTCGGCGCTCATCATTCTCGGCAGATCCGAGACGCCGGCGAAGCTGACCGCGCAGGCATAGAGATCTGGCGTAAAGACGGCGCCGGCCAGGGCCGCATAGCCGCCGTAGCTGCCGCCCACAATGCAGATCCGCTTCGGGTCGACAACGCCTTCGGCAATCAGCTTCTTCACGCCGTCAGTAACGTCGTCCTGCATCTTGAGGCCCCACTCGCCGATGCCGGCCTCGATGAATTTGTGACCGTAGCCGCTCGAGCCGCGGAAGTTCGGCTGGAACACCGCGTACCCTCTATTGGCAAAGAATTGCACCTGCCAATCGAAAGTCAGCATGTCGCGATCTTCCGGGCCGCCGTGCGGCATAACCACGAGGGGAACATTCTTCCCCGTGCTTCCTGGAGGCAGGGTGAGGTAGGCGTGAATGTCGAGGCCGTCGCGCGCCTTGTAGGGATACGGCTTCATCTCCCCGAGATCGGTTGGGACGAGGTCGGGATAAGTCTCCGCAATTTGCTCCGCCTGATGTGTCGTTCGGTCCAGGTAAAAATAGGCGAGCGGTTGCCGCGGCCCTTCGATCGCGGCAATGACATGCTGACGCGAAAGATCCGTGGAAACCGCGTGCACGGAGAGACCCGGAAAAGCCGCCTCGAGGCCCCGCTGGAGAGCCTCGAGCTTGTCGTCGAAATAGACATAACGCATCTGGTCATCGGCATAGGATGCGCCGACGATCCGGCCCGTCCATTCGTCGGATAGCGCCTCGTCAAGATCGTAGCTGGTGTTGGCGAAAAGGATCGAGGCATCGCCCTTTCCGGCGAGTGGCTCTGCACTGAGCGCTTTGTGCTTCTTTTCGTCCCATCCAATATAGGCAGCCGACTGGCCGTCTTCCGTGAGACCGACGAGACCGGCCCCTTTGTCGCCCGTCGCATCGAAATCGCCGGCGTCGTGCCAGTCCTTGCCGTCATAGAATTTCAGATGATCGGTGAGCGGGTCATCGGTCTGATCGATGCGCGCGACCACGTGGCCATGACCATCCATGAACCACTCGTTGGTGTGGGTATTTCCTGCCATGAAGCGGTGTGACTGACCGGTCCGCACGTTGACGGCCATGACGTTGAATGCGAACTCATTGTCGAGATTCTCGACATCCAGCGGAACGAATGCGAGATCGGGGTCATCGAGATCGCGGTCGATGATTGCGCCGCCATTGACGTTGAAGTTGAGCGAATGCTGGTTCTCGTTCAGCAGCACGGGGTCGCCCCCGGTGAGCGAAACAGTCTCTGTGCGCCGCCAGGTGCGGACGCGGTCGTCGCCTCCGACTTCCATGCCCTTCTTGATGTAGATCGCCAGGCGGTCGTTCTTCACCCACTCTATGCCGTCGATGAGCGAGTCGTTCGAAGCCACGATCGCGGGCCTGGCTTGAGGTGCGCCGACTTCGTAGATGACGACCACGGGGCGGCCCTGAAAGGCCTGCAAGGCGGCGATGTGCTTGCCGTCCGGCGAGATCGCAGGATCGCTGAACGCCGGCAGACGGCCGAAGGCCTCGACTGGTGGCTGCGCTCCGGCGGTTCCTGCCAGGCACAGAACAGAGCACAACAACGCAAACGCGCGCAGCTTCACGCCAGCCCCCCGCTGACTCATCCCCGTTCAGATGTTGCGTGCCGGCGCCGAAGGACGCAAGTGTGCGTCGCGTATAGCTGTCAGTAGCCGCCGAAGCCCGGAAGCGGCGCGATCACACCGCGCACAAACCAGTAGGGCACGAGCAGGACGAACGACGCGGCGATCGAGAGTCCCGCGAAGGCCGCCATGGGTCCGCCCCACGCAGCGCCTGTGCCCGCATAGGCCGCAGGATACGCTACCAGCGCCAACAGGACGCCGCCGATCAGCGAAGCGAAGAACGGCGCTTGCCACCATTGCGGTCCGCGCAAGCGGTCGAAGACGATAATCGCCAGCAATTGTGAGATCACGAGACCGGCGCCGAAGGCCGCCACCAGCCTCGGCGCGGGCAATGGCGCGCCGCGCAGCAGCGCAAGGTCGTCGCTCGCATAAATCGCGGCCGCGATGATGGCCGCCACGCCGCCGAGGACCTGGATGGACGCATAACCCGCGCCGTAACGGCGATTGGTCAGCTGCACGATGAAGAATGAGAGCGGAAGAGCGAGCAGCCCGATATCGAGCGGTGTACCGCCTACATCGATGTCGCCGAGCCAGCGTGCGGGCTCGTGGCCATAGATGAGCGCGGCGGCGGCGACCGTCACCAGCAGGGTGATGGGAAAAATGAGCCGGGAGATCGCCAGAAAGGTTTCGCCTATGGCACCGCGCCTCCCTTCAGCGGGCCGCGCCACATGCGCGCGCCCGATGCGGTCCACTGGCCGACGCATATGTCCCGCGTCGGCCACGTTCGACACAAGCCTTGCGCGGACGGCCCCGCGGTCGTCGCGCACTCCAGATTCAAAGATAGACACTTTACCCCACCCAGTCGGCCGCTGCCCGCCGACACTTAGCGAAACGTTACCCAAGTTTTCACGCAGACGCCATGCCTGCCTTGGGTGCCGTGCGAGCTTATCGTTAACGCGCGAACATTTGATCGCGTTGCGCGTTGCTGCGGTTGAATGGGGATAAATTGAAAGCGCTTACGCCGCGGTCTGCTTCTTGACGATCTGCCGCTTCAGTTTGAGCGCGCGCTCGGACAGCACCTCGTCCTTGCTCTTGAGCAGAAATGCGTCGAGGCCGCCGGAGCGGTCGACGGAACGCAGCGCGTTCATGCTGATCTTAAGGCGTACATCGTGGCCGAGGGCTTCGCTCGCCAGCGAGACGACCTGCAGGTTCGGGCGATAGACCCGCTTGGTCTTGTTGTTGGCGTGGCTGACGTGGTGCCCCACGAGCACGCCTTTGCCCGTCAATTCGCAGCGCCGCGACATGGCCTTGCCTCTCGTTCCAGAAAAGAGCGGCTCTCATAAGGGGATGGCCCAGACCAGTCAAGCGGCAGTCACGCGCCGGGCAAGGGTCAGTCAGACACGCCGGAAATCGCGGATCAGGGCCCTGGCCGCCGCATGGGGGAGCGCCGTGCCGGCCACAACCGAGGCCTCGAGCGCGGCGGCCGCCTCGGCGGTGGCGGGATCTGCCGCAATAGCGTCGCTGAGGACCGCCTGGACCTCGCTCCAGAACCAGCGGCGGGCCTGGGCCTGGCGGAGGCCCTGCAGGTGGCCACCGGACACGAGTGCCGCGTGGAAGGCCGCCATGGCCTCCCAGGCCTCTGCGACGCCCTTCCCGGCCAAGGCTGAGACCTTGAGAACCTTAGGATACAGGCTGGCATATTTCGGCCGCATGAGATGGAGGGCGGCCTGGTAGTCGGAGGCCGTCCGGCCGGCGGCTGCAGCCAGGTCCCCATCCGCCTTGGTCACCAGGACCAGATCGGCGAGTTCCATGACGCCGCGTTTGATACCCTGGAGATCGTCTCCCCCGCCCGGGCTCAGGAGAAGGACGAACAAATCAACCATCTCGGCGACGGCCGTCTCGGACTGCCCCACGCCCACGGTCTCCACGAGGACGATGTCGAAGCCCGCCGCTTCGGCGAGGAGCAGCGCTTCGTGCGTGCGGCGGGCGACTCCACCCAGTGTGGTTCCGGACGGCGAAGGCCGGATGAAGGCGTTGGGGTCGCGCGCCAGCTTTTCCATCCGCGTCTTGTCGCCAAGGATCGAGCCGCCGGAGCGCTGTGACGACGGATCGACGGCGAGAACCGCAACGCGCTTGCCCTGCCCCGTCAGATAGGTTCCGAACGCTTCGATGAACGTGGACTTGCCGGCGCCGGGCGCGCCGGAGATGCCGATGCGGATGGATCGGCCCGTGTCCGGCAACAATTCGGCAAGCAAGGCTTCAGCCGCCTCCCGATCTTTCGCGCGCGTGGATTCGACCAGCGTGATTGCCTGCGCCAATGCGCGGCGGTCCTGCGCGCGTAAGGCGGCGACGCTGTCGGTCGTTCTTAACCTTCGCTCCTTCATGATTGGACCACTCCGGTGGCGCCGCTTATGATCCGACCGGCTGGACCCCGGAGATGAAGATGTTTCAACGTGCTCTTCGCCCGCGCCTCCTCGCGGCGCTCGGCGCCACCGCGCTCGCCCTTTCGCTGGGCGCCGCCGGCGATGCGGCAAAGCCCGTCGCACCGGTGAAGGTCGCCGCCATCGAACCGGCTGCCACGCTCGGCGTCGGCTACACGATCAGTTTCTGGGGCATTCCCTTCGGCCATACCGATTTCGATTCGAAGTTCCAGGAGCGAGCTTACAGCACGAGCTCGCATTTCGAGACGAGCGGAATCGCCAATGTCTTCTGGCAGGCGAAAATCGAGGCCAGCTCGAGCGGCCAGGTTGCGCCGCACGGACTTGCGCCGGCCGTCTACGATTCCTTCTATCAGCGCGGCTCCAGCAACAAGGAGCGCGTCAAGGTGACGTTCACTGCGGCCGATCCGACCGTTGATGCCGATCCGCCCTACAACACCTCACAATATCCGGTGACCGAGGCGCAGAAGAAGGAAGCGGTCGACCCGCTGAGCGCCGTCACGCTCGTGCTCGCGGGCATAAAGGCCGACGCCACCAATCCGTGCGGCACGGTCGCACCCGTCTTCGACGGCCGCCGCCGCTACAACATCGAGTTCACGTACCTCAAGGAAGAGAAGCCCGACGTCGATACGGTGCTGGGCAAGGGCAAGGCCCATCTCTGCCAAATGCATTACAACCAGATCGCGGGCTTCAAGCCGAAGATCATGAAGGAAGGAAAATCCTTTCCGCCGATCTATGGCTGGTTCGTCGACGTGCCGAGCCCCAACGCACCGAGCGGCCACTATCTGATCGCCCTCAGGGTCTGGGCCTCGACGGGCTGGGGAACGGTCGATGCGACGCTGTCCAAGCTCCAGATCAACGGCGTCGAGACCAAGGGCTGAAGTGCCTGGAGGAGGCGGCCAGCGGGAATGATCGGGGCATACGAGCGAGGTATGCCTTCCCGCTGACCAGGGTGCACTCAGGTAATCCGCGAGGCCAGATCGGGTTCGCACCTGCAGCAGTGACCAATTTAAGACCTAGAATTTTATAGAAAATCCACCGCTTCGCACCTCGAAGCTGACAAATCGTCAGGTCTGAGGTATTGGTTCAGCGCACTGCGAGGAGGCGCTGATTCATGGCGGACAAACTGCCGACGGTCTTCGACCTGACGCCGCTCAACCCGGCCTTCAACGAAGATCCGCACGCGCTTCTCGACCGGTTGCGGAATGAATGTCCGGTGCATCGGGATACGAACGCGGGGCTCTTCCTCCTGACCCGCTACGCCGATGTGCGCGGCGTGCTGTCCGATACGTCGATGTGGCGCAGTCCCGAACGCGCGGAAGAAGCAGCGGTGCTGACGCGCGCAATCCTCAATCAGAATCTCGAAGGCCGCACTGTCCCGGCAGATGAGGACGGAGCCGGCATACTCATGATGGATGAGCCGGACCACATGCGCATCCGCGAGCCGTTCGCGAAGGCGCTCTACAAGCGCGTGGCGAAATCCAAGCCGCTGGTGCAGCAGGTGGTGAAGGAGTGGCTGGACAAGCTCGAAGGCCGCAAGACCTTCGATGCCATGGCGGATTTTGCGCTGCGCGTGCCTGTCGACGTCATCGCGCGCATCCTGGGTGTCGAGAATTCCCGTCTCGACGAATTCCGCGACTGGAGCGAAGGCGTCATCCTCATCCTCAATCCGTTCCGCGCGCCGGACCAGAATGCCTATTGCGTGCGTTCGTCCAATGCGCTGTCCGCTTATATGCGCAACCTGATCGAGCTGCGCCGCGCGGAGCCTCAGGACGATCTCGTCAGCGACATGATGCGCCTGCAGGCGGAGGGTGCGCCGCTCACGGACGGCGAGATCTCGAACAATCTCCAGGGCCTCCTGATCGGCGGCAATCTCACGACCACCGATCTCATCGGCAATGCGGTGTGGCTCCTGCTGAAAAATCCCGCGGAGCTTGCCAAGCTCAAGGCTGATCCCTCACTGATCAATTCCTGCGTCGAGGAAGTGCTGCGCTACGAGTCGCCGGTCGACATCACCGGCCGCATTGCGCCGCGCGACATGGCGGTGGGCGGCTGCCCCATGAAGCAGACGCAGTCGATGTTCCTGTCGCTGCGCGGCGCCAATCGCGATCCGGTGGCGTTTCCGGATCCGCACCGTTTCGACATCGCCCGCAAAGATGCACCGCACGTGGCTTTCGGGGGCGGCCTGCATCTCTGCATTGGCTCGCCGCTCGCCCGCCTCGAAGCGCAGGTGGCGATCGCCATGCTGTTCGAGCGCTTTCCCGATCTTCGACTTGTCGAGCCGGACGCCAAGCCCGAATGGCGCGTGACGCCGTTCTTCCGCGGGTTGAAGACGATCGAGGTCGCAGCCTCGTAAAGCCGCAGCGCGTGTGGGTGATTCCGCGACACCGCGCGCCATCGCGGCGCCATGTGCTGCCGTATAGTGCCTCCCGTTGGGAGACGAAGCGATGACCACGCCCCTGCACAGGCCCGTCTGCGAGCTGCTCGGCTGCACCTATCCGATCGTGCTGGCCGGCATGGGCGGTGTTGCGCGCTCCGAGCTCGCGGCGGCGGTGACGGAAGCGGGCGGCTTCGGCTTTCTCGGCATGGTGCGGGAATCCGCGAACCTCATCCGCTCCGAAGTCGACGCATTGCGCCGGCGCGGCATCGACCGCTTCGGCGTCAACCTCATTCCCGTCGCGACGCCGCCCGCGCTTCTCGAGGCAGAGGTTGCGGCCTGCCTCGAACTCGCCGTTCCCGTGGTCGCGCTGTTCTGGGATTTGTCCGAACCCGTCATCAAGCGATTGCGCGCGGCAGGAACGACCGTCGTCTGCCAGGTGGGTTCGGTCGACGAGGCGCGCGCTGCCGAAGCGGCGGGCGCGCAGATTCTCATCGTCCAGGGCGTCGAAGCCGGCGGTCATGTCCGCGGCGACCGGCCTCTGCACGAAATCCTTCCCGAGATCGCCGGCGTATCGCCGTTGCCGTTGCTGGCGGCCGGAGGCATTGCAAACGGCGCAGACGTTGCGACGGTGATGTCGCTTGGCGCACAGGGTGCGGTGCTCGGCACGGCATTGATCGCGACGCCCGAGTCCTTCGCGCATGACTATCATCGCAAGCGCCTCGTCGAATCTTCGGCCGAAGACACGGTCCTGACCGATGTCTTCCACGTCAACTGGCCGAAGGGCGCCAAGGTGCGCGTCCTCAAGAACAGCGTGACGCGCGGCGAGCGCGGCGATCCTTTTGCCGGAGTCCCCATGGTCATCGGCGACGAAAAGGGCCGCCGCATTTTTCTCTTCAGCACGGATTCGCCGTCGCGCGACATGACGGGCGATTTCGAGGCCATGGCGCTTTACGCAGGAACGGGCGTCGAGCGCATAGACGCCGTCGTCGGCGCCGCGGAACGGGTGCGCACCATCGTCGCCGAAGCCACGGCTCTGATCGACGCACATGCACACGCCGCCGATGCAGCCCCCGAACTCGCCTCGCCTGCCTGTTCGGCGCGCGAGACGGATGACCGCTACATGGGCTTCGCCGGGCGCGACGAGCTGCTCGCGGCGCTGAACGAGCTTCTCGAAGCGGAACGGGCCGGCGCGCGCGTGACGCTGAGCACGGCAAAGGAAGCATCGGAAGACCTGAAGCCTCTCGTCATGGCGATCCACCGCGACGAAGCCCGCTGGTGCGGGGTCCTTATCCGCGCCATCCAGGACGTCGCCGGTTCGCCGTCACAAAAGACGGGCGCCTTCTACGACAAGGCGATGGCGATCGCCGACCTTCCCCAGCGCCTTACATTTCTCAACCGTGGCCAGGGCTGGGTGGTGCGCAAACTCGAGGCGCTGTTGCCGACCGTGCGCGACGATCGCATCCACGCCGATCTCGCCGCCATGCTCGAGTCCCACAAACAGAACATCGAGCGCGTCAACACGCAGATGTCTGCACAATAGAAGAGCAAACATGAGTGAAGACTCCGCCCAGGCGCGCCGGGCCGCCGCCACCGCACAAGTCCAGGCCGAAACCGGAATCGACGAGGCAATGATCGAGCGTCTCGTGCGCGGTTTCTATGCGCATGTTCGCGAAGACGCGGTCCTCGGCCCTGTTTTCGCCGCGAAGATCACCGATTGGGAGCCGCATCTCCAGCGGATGTTCGCATTCTGGTCGGCCGTCGCCCTGATGAGCGGACGCTATCACGGCCAGCCCATGGCGAAGCACATGCCCCTGCCGATCGATGCGGACCATTTCGATCGCTGGCTCGCGCTCTTCGAGAGAACGGCGCGCGAATTGTGCCCGCCGAAGGCGGCCGATCATTTTGTCATGCTGGCGCAGCGCATCGCCGAGAGCATCGAGCTCGGCATCGCGACAAGCCGCGGTCGTCTTCTGCGCAGGGGCGAGCGCTACCGCGCCGGCTGACGCGCGACGGCGGTACTCCGTCCGGCCGCCAATCCGAATCCCAGAATGAGCACGCCGCCGGCCGCCACGATCGCTGCGTGGATCGACCAGAATTCGTAGGGCGAGACCTTCTCGTAGAGGCTGCCCAGGCGGCCGCTGATGAAAGCGCCGGCCGCCACCGATAGCGTATAGACGCCGTACATCGTTGCGTTGAGCGACGGCGGCGCCATTCGCGAGAAGATCGCGATGATGGTCGGTGCGAAATAGACCCAGCCGAGATTGGACACGAGATGGAAGACCGCCAGCCACGCAATCGGTGCGCGGCCCTGCGCGTCGGCCGCGACGTAGGCGAACCCGAGCCACCACGTGCCGAGCGCGAAGATGAAGCAGCCGATCGCGGCTTTGACGAAATCACCGGGTTCGCGGCCGCGCTTCGCCTGCCAACGCCAATAGGTGAGCACGATCGGGATCAGTACGACGGGCGCGGCGTCGATCGACTGCAAAAACGGTATGGGCATCTCCCAGCCGAAGATGTGCATGTCGACATGATCGCTGACCCAGAGATTGTAGGTGTTCCATATCTGGCTCTGTGCGATC
>Ga0126381_100006550_pt1 | contig 12881 bp, 8 predicted proteins | sample PanSoiMetPlot_28_FD_96465 | JGI IMG/M metagenome (GOLD analysis project Ga0126381, IMG submission 96465) | Tropical forest soil microbial communities from Panama - MetaG Plot_28 | ecosystem: Environmental > Terrestrial > Soil > Tropical forest > Bulk soil | place: Panama | collected 2016-02-17
GGTGAATGCGGCCGCGCCTTCGATCGCGTCCTTCGACCGGAAGATCGGGCCGATGATCCCCGCCTGCCTGTCGAAAGCCTCGTCGGCCGCCCAGTCGGCCGACTCCACGATTACCCGCTTGGACGCAGCGAGGGCCAACGGAGCCCCGAGCGCCACCCGCGCGGCCAGCTCCAGCGCCGCCGACAGCGCCTGGCCCGCCGGGACAAGCCTATTCACCAGCCCGACCTCCGCCAGCCGGGCCGCGGGGAAGTGCTCGCCGGTCAGCGCGATCTCCATCGCGACGTGGTAGGGAATCCGGCTTGGCAACCTGATCAGGCCGCCTGCCCCGGCCACCAGGCCCCGCCTGACCTCCGGCAGCCCGAACTTCGCTGCCTCGCTCGCCACGATCAGGTCGCACGCGAGCACCAGCTCGAACCCGCCGGCCAGCGCGTACCCCTCGACCGCGGCGATCACCGGCTTGGCCGGCGGCTGCTCGACGATGCCGCCGAACCCGCGTCCTGCCGCGATCGGCGCGTCGCCGGCCAGGAATCCCTTGAGGTCCATTCCCGCGCTGAATGTGCCGCCTGCTCCGGTGAGCACGAGCACGCTGATGTCGCGCCTGGCGTCGAACTCCTCGACGGCGGCCGCTATGCCGCGGGCGACATCACCGTTGACCGCGTTGCGCGCTTCGGGACGGTTGATCGTGATGACCGCCACGCCGTCGGCCACGTCGGTCAGGATCGCGTCTGCCACTGCGGCGCCTCCAGATCCAACTCATCGGGCATTGCTGATCTTAGCTAGGGCTTCCCGCTGGTCGTCGGGGGGCGGGATCGCCGACGGTGATGGCGTAGGGGCTCGGACCCGATTGCTGTTGAACAACACCGCTACCGCGGCGACGGCCGCTAGAACGCATGCCGCGTGTGGCTGAAGTTGCCTTTCGCGAACGCGAAGACCTTGGCCGGTCGCACGGAAAACACCAGGACGCCCTCATTCTCACTGCCTTGGAAACCGTCGTCGCCCGGCTCGTACTGCCAGCGCCCGTCCCACTTGCGCGCCCAGGCCTCCGCTAGCCGCTGCAGCGTGCTCTGGTCGGTGACCCGGACTGCTTGACCTTCGACTACGACGTCCAGTCCGCTATCCCACTGGTTGCAGCCGGTCATCAGGATCACGTTCTGGTTGCCGCGCAGGTTGGCCGCCTTCCGCTCCGCCTCGCCCGTGCAGAAATGCAGCGCGTCGTGGAGCCAGACCGCAACTAGCGGGGTCATGTGCGGTCGGCCGTCAGCCCGCACTGTCGCTATCCAGAACAGCTCCGCTGCTTCAAGCGCCTCACGGGTGTCGTCCCAGCTAGTGGCAGTGGTTCCCGGTTCGCTGAAGATCGTGTCCAGCGCTGTCGTTGGCGTCGTCATGATCTGCTCCTGCCTGGCACGCGGCCAGCTCGGCTTAGTTAAGTCTTTACTTTAGTAGACTGGCCGAGCGACTCACGGCGCAGGTAGTCGGCCCGCTCGGCCGCGTCACGTCGAGGCATAATTGGCTGCGAAGGAGGACCGCGTCATGATTACCGCGATCGTCCTTTATAAGTTGCCGCCGCATATTGCTGCCTGAGGCGACTCAATTGCTGCCTGAGGCGACTCAATAGCGAGGCCGTCCGAGGTACGACCCCGCGACGACCCTGGCAGCCCACCCGCTCCCGTCGACCGCCCGGGACGGAGGCCAGATAGCGGAGCTCAGGTCAGGCGAGGCGGGCCGTTCATTTCGGCTGGAACCTGATGCCGGCGTCGAGCCTGATGACCTCGGCGTTCACGTAGTCGTTCGCTATCAGCGACCTCACGAGCTGAGCGAACTCAGCGGCCGTGCCCATCCTCTTCGGAAAGACAATAGGCGCAACGAGGCGCGCCTTGAACTCGTCGCTTCCTGGGCCAGCGCCGTAGATGGGAGTGTCCATAATGCCTGGGCAGATGGTGTTTACCCGCACGCCGATGGCGGCAAGGTCGCGTGCGGCAGGAACGGTCATCCCGATGATCCCGCCCTTCGACGCCGAGTAGGCGATCTGGCCGGTCTGCCCTTCGATCCCCGCGATCGAGGCGGTGTTGATCACCACGCCGCGCTGGCCGTCCGCGTCGGCCGGCTCGGTCCTGGCGATGAAGGCCGCGGCGATCCGCATCAGGTTGAAGGTGCCGATCAGGTTGACGTCGATGACCTTCTTGTAAGCCGCCAGGTCGTGCGGAGTCCCGTCGCGGCCGACGGTCCTGGCGGCCCAGCCAATGCCCGCGCAGCTCACCGCCACCCGCAGCGGAGCGCCGAGCTGCTCGGCCGCCGCGACGGCATCAGCCACCGACTGCTCGTCGGCAACGTCGGTTCTTGCGAAAACGCCGTCGACCTCCTTGGCAATCTCGGCGCCTCGGGTCTCGTTGAGGTCGGCGATGACGACCCGGCAGCCCGCGGCGGACAGGTCGCGCGCAGTGGCCTCGCCCAGGCCACTCGCTCCGCCAGACACGATCGCCGCGGTTCCGTTGAGGTGCATGGCCGGGAGCATACTGTGAGCGGCCGCGATGTCGGTGCCTGGGCCTACCATCGGAGATAGCGCCCCGGGTCCGGGGACCGACCCGGATCAGTCAAAACGGGAGCGTGCGCGGCAAGATCGCTGCTAGGGGAATATGAGGCGGCCCCTGGATCGCTGGATCCGGGGACTGTGCTTGCCAGGAGCAGGGCGAGCCGGGGCGGGGCGGTAGGCGGGCAGGTAGCCAGCGCGACTGGTGCCGACGAGGAGAGGTTTGGTCAGCGTGATTAAGTACCGCGGCAACCCGTGGGCCGTCCTGATCGTCATGTCGCTCGGGTTCTTCATGACCCTGCTCGACCTGACGATCGTGAACATCGCGATTCCTAACATGATCGCCAGGCTGCACGCCTCGCTGGACGGTGTCCTGTGGGTCATCAACGCCTACGCCCTGGTGCTGGCGGTGCTGCTGATCACCGCGGGCCGACTCGGCGACCTGCGCGGCCAGCGGACTATGTTCATGGTCGGCGTCGTGACGTTCACGCTCGCGTCCGCGGCCTGCGGCCTCTCGCCGAGCGTCGGCTGGCTGATCGCGTTTCGCGCCGCGCAGGGCGTCGGCGCGGCCCTGTTGCTTCCGCAGACGCTGGCGATCCTGACGACTGTGTTCCCGCCAGAGCGGCGGGGCGCGGCGTTCGGCGTCTGGGGCGCGGTTGCCGGCGTGGCGACGATCGCCGGGCCAACCCTCGGCGGCCTGCTGGTCAGCGCGTTCGACTGGCGGTACATCTTCTTCATCAACGTGCCGATCGGCGCGGCTGTGATCGCTCTGAGCGTGTTCCTGATCCCCGATGTGCGCGTCGGCGCCAGGCACCGGCTCGATGTGCCCGGCGTGCTGCTGGCGACCGCTTCGCTGCTCGCGATCTGCTATGGGCTCGTCGAGGGCCAGCGATACAACTGGGGCAAGATCGCCTCGTTCATCTCGATCCCGCTCGTGATCGGCGCCGGCGTCGTGCTGCTCGGCGTGTTCGTGCTCGTCCAGGCGCGCACCCAGGACCGCGAGCCGCTGGTTCCCTTCGGGCTGTTCCGCGACCGCAACTTCAGCCTGATGAACTGGGTGTCCGGCGTCCTGTCGGTCGGGATGATGGGCATCTTCCTGCCCTTCACGATCTACCTGCAGTCGGCGCTTGGCTTCTCCGCACTCAAGGCAGGCCTCACCATGGCGCCCGCGTCGATTGTGTCCATGTTCGTGGCCCCGGTCGCCGGCCGCATGACGGACCGGATCGGCGGCAAGTACATCCTGATGTCCGGCCTGATGTTCTTCGCCATCGGCTTCGGCCTGGCGGCGGCCATCGCGACACCTCACTCGACCTGGCAAGATTTCATCCCGGCCTTTGCCATTGCCGGTCTCGGGATGGGCTGCACGTTCGCGCCGATGACGACGGTGGCAATGCGCAACATCCAGCCGCGGGTGGCGGGCGCCGCCTCCGGAATGATCAACACAGTGCGGCAGGTCGGCGCGGTCATCGGCGTGGCGGCCATCGGCGCCCTACTGCAGAACAGGCTCTCTGTCGCGCTGCCTGCCGCCGCGGCCAGCCGAGCGGGCTCGCTTCCGCCGCAGGAGCGAATCAGGTTCGTCTCGGGGTTCGCCCACTCAGCCCAGCACGGCTCGGGCGCGAGTCCTGGCCAGGGCAACGTCAAGCTACCGCCCGGAACCCCCTCGTCCCTCGCCTCCGAACTGCACAAGCTCGCCAGCGAGGTGTTCTCCGCTGGGTACGTGAACGCCATGCACTCAACGTTGATCCTGCCGATCGCGTTGCTGGTCGTCGCCTCGCTCAGCTGCCTCGGCATCCAGCGAGTCGTCAGGCGGGCCCGGCCGGCCGAGGCCGTCACGGCGGATTCCACGGCGCTGCCTGAGGCCTCGCAAGCGGAGGCCTCGCAGGCCCCGGCATGACCGAGCTGAAGGGGCACCGCGAGTGGGAGCTACGGCGTGGCTGATGGCCGCGCCGACGACCCATCCGACCCGTCTGGCCGGCTGAACGGAGATCCTGGTGCCGACCGTCCGGCCGGGGTTAATGAGAGGCGGCCGGTCTCGGCGGGAGCGTACCGCCCGGCTCGAGCCGACGCCGCCCGCCCCGTCGTGGCGGTGGACGCCATGGGCGGAGACCACGCACCGGCCGCCATTGTCGATGGCGCGATAGCCGCCTACCGCCAATGGGGCGTGCGCATCGTGCTCGTGGGCCGGCCGGGCCAGGTCAGGCCGTTGCTGTCAGCCCGCGGCATGCTGGGCGAGATCCGGCTGGTCGCGGCCGAGGAGTCGGTCGCGATGTCCGACGGCGCATTGGCAAGCTGGCGGCGGCCGCGGTCGAGCGTGGCGGTCGCGTGCCAGCTCGTCCGTCTCGGCCAGGCGACCGCGGTCGTCTCGGCCGGATCGACAGGCGCGGTTGTGTCGCTGGCCAGGCTCCGGTTGCGCAGCTTGCCCGGCGTCCTGCGCCCGGCTATCGCGGTCGCGTTGCCGACGCGGCCCACGCCCACGGTGCTCATCGACGCCGGCGCGATCGCGGACCCGAAGCCAGAGATGCTCGTGCAGTTCGCGCAGCTCGGCTCGGCGTACGCCGAGGTCGCGTTCGGGGTCGCCAGCCCGAGGGTCGGCCTGCTTTCGATCGGGACGGAGCCGGGAAAGGGCAACAAGCTGGCCAGGAGGACTCACGAGCTCCTCACCGCCCAGCCGCAACACGGCGCCGCACCGATCAGGTTCGTCGGCAACGTGGAGGGCACCGACCTGCTGTCGGGGAAGGTCGACGTGATCCTGACCGACGGATTCACGGGCAATGTCGCGCTGAAGACCCTGGAGGCGACCGCCGCCTTCGCGGAAGATCAGTTCAGGTCGATGCTCAGGGCGTCACACAGAACCAGAGTCGGCGCGATGCTGCAGCGCAGGAAACTCCGGGAACTGCGCGACCGCCTCGATCCAGAGACCTACGGCGGCGCCGCGCTGCTCGGGTTCGAGGGGACCGTGGTTATCGCGCATGGCGCGTCGACCGAGCGCGGGGCGGCGGCGGCCTGCCGACTGGCTGCTGACCTCGTGAGAGGCCACACCACCGACCGGATCAGGGAGCGCCTCGGGCCGCACCGTCCTGGCTATTTCCTGCGCAGAACCTGACGTCGCGGCCGACCAGAGCGGCCTGGCGGTGCCGGTCCCGTTATCGGGTTGCCCGCGGTCGATAGGCTCTTGGGCATGGCTGACCTCCAGGCCGCGCTAGCGGCGCTAGTGAGCGACGCACTGACCGCGGAGTTCGGGACGGACTACGCCCAGGTCGATCCGGTGATCAGGCCATCGACGTTCGCCGACTACCAGTCGAGTGTCGCGCTTGCCCTTGCCAGGCAACTCGGCAGGCCACCCCGGGAGGTCGCCGAGCCGATCGCTGGTCACCTCGCCAGCGCACCGCTGGTCGAGCGCGCTGAGGTGAGCGGCCCGGGGTTCATCAACATCACGCTGGAGGATTCCTGGCTCAGCGAGGCGGCGGCCGCGCAACTCCGCGATCCCAGACTCGGCGTCCCGCTGACCGAGCACCCGCTGCGGGTGGTCGTCGACTACTCCTCGCCTAACGTCGCCAAGGAGATGCACGTCGGGCACCTGCGCACGACCATCGTGGGCGATGCCTTCGTCCGGGTACTCGAGCGCCTGGGCCACGACGTGATCCGCGCTAACCACATCGGTGACTGGGGCACCAATTTCGGCATGCTGCTCGAGCACCTCATCGACGTCGGCGAGCGAGCCGCCTATGCGCAGCTCGCGGCGGGCGAGATCAACGCCTTCTACCAGGCGGCGAAGGTCAAGTTCGACGCCGACCCGGCCTTCGCAGACCGGTCACGCCGCCGGGTCGTTGCGCTTCAGGCCGGCGATCCCGAGTCGCTGCGCCTGTGGAAGATGGTGGTCGACGACACCAAGCAGTACTACAACGCGATCTACCGCAGGCTCGGCGTCACTCTCACCGACGCTGACGCGGCGCCTGAGAGCTTCTACAACCCGATGCTCGAGGAGGTCTGCCGGGACCTTGAGCGGGCGGGCGTCGCGACGATCAGCGATGGCGCGCTGTGCGCGTTCCCGCCGGGCTTCACCGGCCGGGACGGCAGCCCGCTGCCCCTGATCCTGCGCAAGAGCGACGGCGGCTACGGCTACGGCACAACAGACATGGCGGCGATCAGGTACCGGGTCAAGGATCTGCACGCCGACCGGATCACCTACGTCGTTGGCTCTGAGCAGTCCCAGCACCTGGCGATGGTATTCGCGGTCGCCCGGCAGGCCGGATGGCTGCCAGACTCCGTCATCGCCGAGCACGCCCCGATCGGCATGGTCACCGGCGCGGACAAGAAGCGCTTCAGGTCGCGGACCGGCGAGTCGGTCAAGCTGGTTGACCTCATTGACGACGCGGTGTCTCGGGCCGAGGAGGTCATCAAGGACAGGTACGACGATCCCGAGCTACGCGCCCAGATCGCGGAAGCGGTCGGCATCGGCGCGCTGAAGTACGCGGACCTGTCCGTGGCCAGGGATTCGAGCTACATGCTTGACTTCGACCGGATGCTCTTGCTGACCGGCAACACCGGCCCGTACCTGCAGTACGCGACCGTGCGGATCCGGTCGATCTTCCACCGCGCCGGAGTGGAGCCTGCCGACGCCGCCGGGCCGATCGAACTGGCCGAACCGGCCGAAAGGGCGCTGGCGCTGCGGCTGCTCGGCTTCGGCACCGCGGTCACTGAGACCGCGCAGACGGCCGAGCCGCACAAACTGGCCGGGTTCCTGTTCGAGACCGCAAGCGACTTCACGACGTTTTACGAGCAGTGCCCGGTGATCAAGGCCGGCAGTGACCGGTTGCGGAAGTCGCGGCTCGCGCTGGCCTTGCTCACACTGAACGTGCTGCTTGCGGGACTTGACCTGCTCGGGATCCCGGTGCCAGATCGGATGTAGCCAGGGCAGGCAGTTCTCAGCGAAATCCCAGCATGCGCCCGCCCACGTCCCAGCACGGCCAGGCAATGTCAGGGCGTACGCTCCTGTCCAGCGCAATCCCGTCTTTTCCGAACATGCGACCACTCAAGCGAAACAGTGAGCCGACATCGGTCATGGCCGAGAGTGAACGGATACCACGCGTACTCGTCGTCGACGACGAGCCGAATATTCGCGAGCTTGTCCAGGTCGCCCTGAAATTCCACGGCTGCACGGTCACCACGGCTGCGAACGGCGCCGAGGCACTCCGTCAGGTCGAGGCCGCTACGCCCGACCTGATTGTCCTTGACGTGCTGCTGCCCGATATCGACGGCTTCGAGGTGTGCCGCAGGCTCAGGGCGATGGGCAATGAGGTGCCCGTGATCTTCCTGACTGCGCGGGACACCTCTTCGGATACGGTCACCGGGCTGGCGATTGGCGGCGACGACTATGTGACAAAGCCGTTCTCGGTGGAGGCACTGGTCGCGCGGGTCCGGGCGGTCCTGAGGCGCGCGTCGCGGACATGGCAACCCGCCCAGCCGGGCGACCAAGACGGAACGCTGCGGGCCGGAGACCTGGAACTCGACGAGTCCCGGTGGACCGTGCACCGGGCAGGCATCCCCGTCGAGCTGTCACCTACGGAGTTCCGGCTGCTCGCTTACCTGATGCGGCACCAGGGCCGCGTTCTCACGAGGGCACAACTGCTCGAGAACGTGTGGGGATGGGACTACGCCGGCGAGTCTCAGATCGTGGAGACCTACGTCAGCTATTTGCGGCGCAAGCTCGATCCCCTAGGGCCTTCGCTGATCCATACGCAGCGCGGCGTCGGCTACAGCCTGAGGCTGCCAGAACACGCCGCCGCGCACCGGGCGCATCAGGCGAGCCAGACCTGGCAGCAAGAACCGCGGCCAGGCGCGGCCGCGCCGTCGCCGGGTACGCCACAGCACGACGCCGAGCGGCCGAGCACGAAGCCCGGCGGGGAATGACGACGACTCGGGCGACCACAGGATCGGCCAGCGCAACGGCCAAGCCGGCGGCGCACCCGACAACGCCGACCTCCGTCGCGGCCACTCGCAGCAGAGCGACCAAACGCGGCTTGTCGCTGCGCACCAGGCTGCTCGTTTTGCAGATCGCGGTCACGGCGGTCTTCTTGCTGATCATGGGTATCGTCAGCACGATCTTGTTCAGGCAGCATTTGCAGAGCCAGTTCGATGCCACTGTCCTGGCGGAGAGCACACGCAGTCGCGCCGACATCGCCAGCAGGCCCGGCGTCGGCGTCGCGGCAGTCATCGTCACGTTTCACCCGTTCACGGTCAAGCCGCTGACTACTAGCCCCCCGTCGAGACCGCTGACTGCTGCGCTCGCCAGGCATGCCCGGGGCATCGGCCCGGCCGGGGTGAAAAGGTTCGCCAGGAGCGACCATCTATTCCAGAACGGCTCGCTCGACGCGGCCGCGCGGGTGATCCCAGGCCAGGTTCCCGCCGTTCTGATCGTCGCGGAGCAGGCCACCGCGCTGAGCCGACAATTGCGCGGCCTGATCCTTATCGAGATGATCACCGGCGGAGGGCTGATCACCCTGCTTGCCGCCGGCGGCCAGTGGCTGATCGGCCGCGCGCTCGAGCCGCTCGACGAGATGGCAAGCACGGCAAATGACATCACGGCCAGGGGCGACCTGACCGAACGGATGGCCGAGGCCGACAGCGAGACCGAGGTTGGCAGGCTCGGCGAGGCGATCAACACGATGCTCGACCGGATTCAACAGGCCTTCGGCGCCAGGCTCAACTCAGAGCGGAAGGTCAGGGAGTTCGCCGCCGACGCGTCGCACGAATTGCGCACTCCGCTGACCACCATCAAGGGTTACGCCGAGCTGTTCAGACAGGGAGCGCTCGGCCCCGATCAGCTTCCTAGCGCCATGCGCCGGATCGAGCAAGAGGCGCAGCGAATGGCCACGCTGGTGGCCGAGCTGCTCGAGCTGGCCAGGCTAGACAGAACCTCGTCGCTCGACCTCACGGAGACCGACCTGGCGACAATCGTGCGCGATGCCGTCGCCGACGCGATGGCGGTCGAGCCGGAACGCCCGATCAGCGCCCAGGCTCCGCCGCGACTGCTCGCCGTGGTCGACGAGCGTCGGATCAGGCAGGTGCTCGCCAATCTGCTTGGCAACGTGCGTGCACACACGCCGCCGTCAGCGCAGGTGGCCGTCAGGCTCGGCGCCGTTCAGGGCGGCGTGGTTATCGAGGTCGCCGACGCGGGGCCCGGAATGGCGCCTGAAGATGCCGCGCGCGCATTCGACCGGTTCCACCGCGCCGCAGAAGCGGCCAATGGATCGGCTGGCAGCTGCGACGACGGCTCGGCCCCGCACGCCGATTACTCATCGGGGGCCGGCAGCGGCCTCGGCCTGTCGATCGTCCAGGCCATCGCGACCGCGCACGGCGGCCAGGCGACCCTGGAGTCCTGGCTCGGCCACGGTACGAGGGTCAGAATCTGGCTCCCCGCCCGTTCGACGGCTCACGCCGCGGGATTGACTAACTGACCAGCCGAGCATTTACGGTCAACACTTCCGCGGGGCAATGCGTCCTAATATTAGGGAAATGCCAGACGCCGGGAGGGTCCGTCGTGGTCGAGCGCTGGTTCACGCGTATGCCTGGCGCCATCGTGCTGACTGTCCTCGCGCTAAGCGCGGCCGCCTTCCCGACCGGCGCCGCAGCGCTCGGCTCGGTCGGAGCGCCAGGCTCAGCGGGCCTTCATGAGACCGGGATTCCGGCAGCGCTCGCACCCGGAACCATCACGACCATCGGCGGCGGCGTCGGCGGCCCAGGGCCCGCGACCGCCGTGGGCCTTGGCCAACCCTGCGCTCTGACCTACTCGGGCGGGACGTTGTACGTAGGCGATCTGGGCGGAGTGCTCGCCAGCGGGGCGGTGCGGGCTATCTCGCTCCGCACCGGCCGGCTGACCACCCCGGTCGGCTCATCTGGGCTGCTCGGCTTTACCAGGGACGGCGGGCTTGCAACCGGGAAGGCCGGCTGGCCATGCGGTATCGCCGTCGACAGGTGGCACAACCTAGTCTTTTCCGACGGAGACCAGCACTCCCCCTTCCAATCCATAGGAAACGACCAGGTCCGCGTGCTGGCGGCGCAGCACGGTACCTTCTACGGCCAGCGGATGCGGGCAGGGCGCCTGTACACGATCGCCGGGACAGGCCAGTTCGGGTACTCCGGCGACGGCGGGAAGGCGACGAACGCGAAGCTCAAGGACCCGGGCGGAGTTGCGATCGATCAGGCCGGCAACGTAATAATCGCGGACGTCACCAACGACAGGATCCGCGTCATTGCCGAGGCTGACGGCACGTTCTACGGCGTCAGGATGCACCGAGGGAACATCTACACGGTGGCGGGAAACGGGAAGGACGGTACCGCCGGTCTCGGCGGCCCCGCCACCCAGGCCGATCTCGAGCTCCGATTCGGCGAAGGGCACGGCGGCGTCAACTTTCCCTCGTCAGCGGTCCGCGTCGATCATGAGGGCAACCTGGTGATCGCCGATACGAAGGCTGGCCTGGTCCTCGTGCTCGCTGCGCATTCGGGCACCTTCTACGGGCAGCAGATGACGGTTGGGCACTTGTACTCGATCGCTGGCGGCGGCAGTGCCACCGGCAACGGCGGCCCCGCGACCGGGGCCGCACTGCCCTTCGCCAACTGGCTGGCTATCGACCACAACGGCAATGTGCTGGTCAGCGCGGCGAGTAAGATCCGCGTCGTCGCCGTCAGGAACGGCAAGTTCTATGGACAGCAAATGGCCGCCGGCGATATCTACTCGCTTCGTCTGCGCGGTCAGGCGGTGTCGGTCGACGGCGCGGGCAACGTAATCGTCGCCAACGGCTCCATCGGAGCCCTCGCCGCGCGTTCCGGCCAGTTCTACGGCAGACATATGACGGCGGGAAAGATCTATCAGATCGCCGGAACCTCAGATTTGCTGCTGGCGAATCCGACCGGTCCGGCGACAAGGACCGAGATCGGGCACATTGATGACATCACCGTCGACCACCAGGGAAACCTGGTGCTGTCGACCCTGAGCTCGGTATTCATACTGGCGGCGCGCACCGGGCCCGGCTACGGCAGGCACCTGGTGCGCGGCTTCTTCTACACGATCGTCAATTGCATGATCGACCGGACGAGGACGCCACTGTGCGGATTTGGCCCGACGTCTGGTCTGGGCGCCGTGGGATTCACGGTCGACGCGCACGGGAACCTGGTGCTAGCCGAGGACGTACTCAATGGCCTGTGGGTCGTGGCCATGCACTCGGGATCGTTCTACGGCCGCGCGATGAAGGCTGGTCATGTCTATCGAGTGGCGGGCGGGGGCGGGTCGCAGGCAAACGGCATTCCCTCCAGCCAGGCCGCGATCGACGCGATCTCGGTTGGCGTCGACCCGTCCGGCAACCTCATCGAGACGGACGGCGCCCTGGTGAGGCTGATCCCGCTGCGGTCAGGGACATTCTTCGGGCACCACCGAAGAGCCGGTTACATCTACACGATCGGCGGCGGAGGCAAGGGATCCGGCAGCGGGGTTCCAGGGCGGGCGGAGTTCATGACGCCGCGCACCATCCGGGTCGACCGGTCGGGCAACGTGGTGCTGGCCGACGATAATGCGAACGTCGTGCGGGTGATCGCGGCCCGCACCGGCACCTTCTATCGCAAGCACATGACCGCGGGCGACATTTACACGATCGCCGGGGGAGGCACGAGCACCGCCGACGGCGTCCCGGCCCGAAAGGCCGCCTTGCACGTCCTGGGCGTTGCCGTCGACGGCCACGGCAACGTGCTCGTCACCGACTGGTGCAGCGCGTTCCTGGGGAGCTGTGCGAAGCACCAGACGTCAAAGGTTCGAGTGGTGGCCGAGCGCTCGGGGGTGTTCTACGGGCGGCACATGATCGCGGGCCGGATCTACACGATCGCCGGGCGGGGGCCGATAGGTTTCTCAGGCGACGGCGGGCCGGGCACAAAGGCGCTGCTCGAAGGGGCGCCCTGGGTAACCTCCTGGCCTGGTCACGGGGCCGTCATCGTTGACGGCATCCGGCTCCGCCTGATCTCGCGCTAAAACAATATCCGTCAAAGCACCGTGAAGGGTTTCCCGAGACAGCAGCGAGTGGCAGTCGCGGTCGGCGCGATGGCCGCGTTTGGAGCGAACGCGGGCTTGGCCGCCCCGGCCCAGGCGCGGGTTTCCGCTTACTCGGTGCCCAGACCGGCGCCCGCGCCAGGGTCTGGCGCGGGCGGCCGCGCCGGAGTGTGTTCGAACACGTAGTAGACCGCGACGATGAGGCTGATCACCAGCGCTGCCCGCGGGCTTACGAAGGCGATGCCGATCGCCGCGATGTAGCCGAAGTTCCCGAGCCCGAACCTGATCGCCGCCCGCCTGGCGCCCTCCGGCGTGAAC
>Ga0126381_100006551_pt1 | contig 12881 bp, 12 predicted proteins | sample PanSoiMetPlot_28_FD_96465 | JGI IMG/M metagenome (GOLD analysis project Ga0126381, IMG submission 96465) | Tropical forest soil microbial communities from Panama - MetaG Plot_28 | ecosystem: Environmental > Terrestrial > Soil > Tropical forest > Bulk soil | place: Panama | collected 2016-02-17
CGAACACCGGCGTCCCGATCGCGGCGGACGCGCCGTCGGCCCACGCCAGCGCCGGAGCGCCGCCGGTGTCGACCTCGATGACCGCGAGGTCGCCGTCGAGGTCCTGCCCGGCCGCGCTGCCCTCGGCCGTCCGCCCGTCGGCGAAGGTGACCGTAACCTGATCGCCGCGCACGTTATGAGCGTTGGTCAGCACCCGGCCCTCGGCCAGGACGATGCCCGAGCCGGCACCCCAGCGCTGCCCGATGCCCACCACCGAGGAGCCGGCGCCCTCCGCGTGCCGCCTGATGCTTGTCTGGATCTCGTCAAGGATCGTCATCGCCGCTGCACCTTCCAGTTAGTAGTAACTTGCAAGTTACTACTAACTACTGCCCGGCTGTCAACGCCCGGAGCTAGGATCAGCTCATGGCTGAACAGGAGAACGGCTCGTCCCCGCTTTCCGAGGCGCTGGCCAGGGTCGGTGACCGGTGGACGCTCTTGGTGGTCGAGGCCCTGCTCGGCGGGCCGCAGCGGTTCAATGACCTGCTCGGCCAGATACCCGGGATCGCCGCGAACATCCTCTCCGAGCGCCTCAAGCGGCTGGAGCGAGAAGGGCTCCTGATTGCCCGGCCCTATTCGGAGCGGCCGCCCCGGGCCGCCTACCAGCTGACTGCCGAGGGCACCGAGCTCGCCGGGGCGCTGCGGCTGCTGGCGCACTGGGGAGCCAGGCACACCGACCCGGCGGAAGCCCCACGGCACACCGCGTGCGGCACTCTTCTCGAGGCTCGATGGTACTGCCCGACCTGTGACCACCTCGTCGACCACGAGCCCCGCGACGTCGAGATCAGCTACCTGTAACGCCGCCAGGCCCTCGGCTCGGGCTTCACCGGAGCCCGAGTACCAGCTTGAGTGCCTCATCGACGGCGGTCATCTCGTGGGCGTCCAGCCGACCCGCGAAATCTCCCAGGCGCTGCGGATCGACGGCCATCGTCTGCTCGATCAAGATCCTCGTCGAGGTGCCGTCCACGTCGATCTCGGGCCGATATTGCGCCCACTTGGCTGATGTACTCGTGGGGGCGACCAGCAGCGTCGACGGCTGGACGAAGTCCGACTGCACCACGACCGCGAAGCGGGCGCCCTGCTGTTCACGGCCTGTTGCGGCGCGGGCGGCTTTGACGCGGAACACGTCACCACGCACGGAGTTCCTCCATGTCCGCGAGCGCCTCGGCTACGGCTTGGCGGTCGTCCGGGTCGTGGGCTAGCTCCCGGGAGCGTTGCAGGACCTGCTCGGCCAGCGTCGATTCGGCGGCTTGATGCAGCGCGCGCCTGATCACATCAGTGCGGCCTGTGCCCCATGCTTGCTGAAGGGTTGCCAGGTCCTGCTCGGTCCGGTCGTCAGCGCGGAAGGTCACAGTTGTCATACAGGGATGATAGGTTCACGTAATACGTTGTGCAATACACAGGTGCTACGGGAGGGCCGAAGGTCCCTACTGAGCGGCAACCTTCGGCCCTGCCGCTAACTCGCAGCGCGCGGTGAGATGAGAGTCAGGCGAATATGTCGCCAGCTGCGAGGCGTGCGCTGGGATGGGAGGTCGATGGTCATGGCCAGGAAGATATTGCTGACCGTGGACGCGCTGCACTACGCGCCGGAAGCCACCGAGATGGCGAAGGAGCTATGTCAGGGTCCGGCGGACAAGGTCACGATCTTGCACGTACACGAGTTCGCCGTCGGCCGGTTCGGCCGACTGCAGGTCGATTGCCCCGAAGGCGAGGCTGAGCGCCTGGTCACGACCATCCGCACGGACCTGGCCGACGCGGGCATCGACGCCGAAGCCGAGATCCGCGAGGCGCACGTGGGCCACATCGCCAGGACGATCGTTGAGGCGGCCAGCCAGCACGACGCCCGCATCATCGTGCTCGGCTCGGCTCGTAGCACGGACCTGCCCCCCATCCCGTTCGGCAGCGTCTCGCACAAGGTTCTTCACCTGGCCAAGAGGCCGGTGATCGTCGTTCCCCGGCAGGCCCTCAGCGCTGCGGAACACGCCGCGGTCCGCGGTCACGTCGCCGCCGTGCCGGTCACCCCATAGCGGGCAGCGATGGGCACCTGGCCGTTCTCTGACGACGACCTGCGGGCCATGTACCAGAGCGGCAAGGCGAACGCGACCGCCCGGCAGTTCTCGCGCCTGTGGGCAACGGTGTTGGGTCAAGAACGTGCGCGCGGCGGGCGGGAAGGTCACCTTGCGTCGTCGGCACGCCGAAGCGTGCCGCCTGGTCGAGGTTCCGCCGCAGGATGGCGCGACGATTATCAAGCGATACCTCGCCCAGGTCCCAGGAGCGCGCCCGCACATACCTGAACGCGCGGAAGGAAGCTGATCCGTTGGACTAGACCGGGCCAAAGGTCCCGAGTATCCGGGCCGGAATGCTCATGTCGGCCCGGCACCTCGCCAGGCAGCCTGGGATGTGCGGGCTCTCGGCGAGAGGGACTTCATGACCGAGCAGACGGGCGTCGTCAGCGGCAGCGCTGGTTCGTACGCGCTCCTGACCGACGGCACCACCGTTCGTATCCGCCGTGCTGGACCGGGCGATGCCGATGCTGTTGAGGCGATGCACGCCGCCATGTCGCCCGACAACATGTACCTGCGGTTCTTCAGCCTGAGCCCGGACTGCGCGGAGCACGAGGCCCTGCGTGTGTGCCGGCCCGCCGGACCCGAGCATGTCGCGCTGCTCGCGTGGTCGGGCGATCTGGTCGTCGGCGTCGCGAGCTATGAGATGACCGATCATCCCGGCGAGGCCGAGATCGCGTTCGCTGTCGCCGACCACATGCACCGCCACGGGATCGCGACGCTGCTACTCGACCACCTTGTCTCGATCGCCAGGCAGCACCATGTCCGGGCGTTCACCGCGGAGACGCTGGCGGAGAACTCGGCGATGCTGCGGGTGTTCGCCGATGCGGGCCTGCCGGTGCGCCGGCACGCCTCAGACGGTGTCGTCGACCTAGTCATTCCGATCCCGGTAAGCGACGGCGACCCCGGTCTGACCGGCTATCTGGACGCCGTATCGCTCAGGGAGAGCAGCGCCGACGTTGCCAGCCTCCGCCACCTGCTTCAGCCGCAGTCCATCGCCGTCATTGGCGCGAGCCGACGAGATAACGCGGTCGGCTCGCGGATACTGGCTAACATCGTGTCGGGCGGGTTTACCGGGCATGTCTACCCGGTCAATCCCCACGCCGACATCCTGGCCGGGCTGCCGTGCGTCCATTCCGTCGCCGACCTACCACCCTGTGTCGACGTAGCGATCATCGCGGTACCCGCGGATGCTGTTCCCGAAGTCGCCGAGCAATGCGGCATGCGCGGTGTGCGATCGCTAGTTGTCGTGACGTCAGGGATCGGCCAGGCCGGCTCCGCGCTGCTGGCGAGCTGCCGCAACCATGGCATGCGGCTCGTTGGCCCGAACTGCTTCGGCCTTGCCGTCCCCGGCATCGGCCTGGACGCCACCTTCGGGCCTGATCATCTGGCCGACGGGGTAGCCGGTCTTGTGGTGCAGTCAGGCGGGATCGGAGTGTCGCTGACCGAGCACCTGTCCAGGCTGGGTATCGGCATCTCGTCGTTCGCTTCGGTCGGCGACAAGTACGACGTCTCGGGCAACGACATGCTGTCCTGGTGGGAGCAGGACCGCCAGACGACCATGGCGATTTTGTACCTGGAGTCATTCGGCAACCCGCGCAAATTCGGCCGGACAGCGAGGCGGGTCGGCCGCCAGATGCCGGTGCTCACGGTTGTGGGCGGCCGCTCAGCCGACGGTCAGCGCGCGGCCCAGTCCCACACGGCCGCCGCCGCCACGCCGCTGGTGACTCGCGATGCGCTCTTCGAGCAGGCCGGAATCATCGCGACCCACAACCTCGGCGAGCTGATCGGCGCCGCCGCCTACCTGTCCTGCCAGGCGTGCCCGGCGGGCACACGCGTGACAGTGGTGTCCAACGCTGGGGGCGCCGGGGTACTTGCTGCCGACGCCTGCGGCGACGACGGGCTGCTGCTCGCCCCGCTGTCGGACGTGACGCGGCAGCGGCTAGCCCAGATCCTGCCGGCTGGCGCCACGATCGCGAACCCGGTCGACACCACGGCAGCGATCGACGCGGCCGCGTTCCGCCAGTGTCTGGAGACGGTCGCGGCCGATGACGGCGTGGACGCGGTGATCAGCGTGATCGTCCCGACCGCGATGGGTGACCTGACCGAGGCGCTGACCGCGGCGACCATGGCTAAGCCGATCGCCGCCGCGGTGCTCGATCAGGCCGAAGACGTACGACTGCTGCCCGGTCAAGCCGACCCCGCGATTCCGTGTTTCGCCTACCCGGAGGGCGCGGTCAAGGCGTTGGCTCATGCTGCGAAGTACGGTATCTGGCGCAGCCGTGACTACGGCCGCGTGCCCGAGCTGCCAGAGGTACGCAGTGACGAGGCCCGCGCTCTGGTCGCGGACTTCGTCCGCACGAACCCGCAGGGCGGGTGGCTGCCTGCCTCCGAGGTGCGTCAGCTCCTCAGCTGCTACCAGATCCCTCAGGCCACCACCGTGGTCGCCCGCACCGAGGCCGAAGCGATCGCTGCCGCCGTCGCCATCGGCGGACCGGTCGTACTCAAAGCCGAAGCCGAAGGCGTCGTACACAAGACCGAAGCCGGTGCCGTCAAGCTTGACCTGCGCGACCAGGCCGGTATCGCCTCGGCCTACCAAGACCTCGCGGCCAGGTTCGGCGACACGCTCACCGGCGTGCTCGTCCAGCCGATGCTGCGCGGCGGCATCGAGGTACTGATCGGCGTCGCGGCCGAGCCGGTGTTCGGGCCGCTGGTCGTGTTCGGCCTGGGCGGCGTCACCACGGACCTGCTCGGCGACCACTCGGCCCGGCTCAGCCCGCTGACCGACACCGACGCGCGCGAGCTGATTAGCAGCGTGCGCGCCGCGCGGTTGCTCGACGGCTACCGCGGACAGCCCGGCGCCGACACTGCCGCGATCGCCGAGGTACTGCTGCGCGTCTCCCGGCTGGCAGACGACCTGCCAGAAGTCGCCGAGCTCGACCTGAATCCCATGATCGCCCGATCCGACGGCTGCCAGGCAGCCGACGCCCGCGTCCGGATCGTTCCCGCCGAGCCATCCGATCCGTTCCTGCGGAAGCTTCGATGAGCCGCGCGGAAATTTCAGCGGAAAGGAAAGGAATGAATTTCAGATGCCGAATGTGAATGACAGCAGGGTCAGGAAATGGTCGGCATGAACAGCACAGCCGAGACAGGCACCATCAACGTGTTTCTGCTCGACGACCACGAGATCGTCCGCCGCGGAGTGCGTGACTTGCTCGAGGCCGAGCCGGATATCACCGTGATCGGCGAGGCCGGGACCGCCCAGTCGGCGCTCGCCCGCATCCCAGCGCTACGGCCGGACGTGGCGATCTTGGATGTGCGGTTGCCCGACGGCGACGGCGTCACCGTGTGCCGGGAGATCCGATCTCAGATGCCGCAGATCGCTTGCCTGATGCTGACGTCATTCGGCGATGACGAAGCGCTGTTCAACGCGATCATGGCCGGGGCCGCTGGCTATGTCCTCAAGCAGATCCGAGCCTTTGACCTGGTCGGGGCGGTACGCACGGTCGCATCGGGCGGCTCGCTGCTCGACCCGGAAGCCGCAACCAGAGTTATGCGCCGGATGCGCGAGCAAGCAACCCGCTCCGATCCGCTCGCTGAACTAACCGGGCAAGAACGGCAGATTCTAGAGCTGATCGGCGAAGGCCTGACGAACCGGCAGATCGGCGAACGGATGTTCCTGGCCGAGAAGACAATCAAGAATTACGTGTCCGCCGTGTTCGTCAAGCTCGGTCTGGAACGACGCACCCAGGCGGCTGTATACGCCGCGCGGGTCATGCACGCGGACGACCACACCCACGACGCTCACGTGCCGGAGTAGGTGCGCGAGCTTGTGTCAGCGTGGCGTGGGCAGCGGCACGCGCCATTCCAGCCTGGTTCCCCCGCCGCGCTCACCGCGCTCGAGGCGTAGCTGGCCGCCAAGCGCCTCGGCGCGATGCTGCAGGTTAGCCACGCCGCTGCGGCGGCCCGTGTCGGCAAACCCTGACCCGTTGTCCTGCACCACCAAGATCAGCTCATTACCGCCGCTGACGGTGACGTCGACCTTGCTCGCCTGCGCGTGCCGGGCGGCGTTGGACAGCGCCTCGCGGAGCGCGAGCAGCATGTCCGTGCCGATGTGGTCTGGGACCTGGCTGTCCAGGCTGCCATCCAGGCGCAGCGACGGCGCGAAACCCAGGGCTGACGTCATCTCGTCGGTGACGGTCATGATCTGCGCGCGCATGCTGGGCAAGGATTCCTGCGCCGGATGGGCTTGCAGCATGAAGATCGAGGATCGGATCTCCTTGATCGTCTCGTCGAGCGCGTCGACGGCTTGCCCGATTCGCGCGGTGGCCGGGCCCTCCGGCATCATTCCGGTCGTCGCTTGCAGCGACATGCCGGTCGCGAACAGGCGCTGGATCACCAGGTCGTGCAATTGCCTGGCGATCCTGTCCCGGTCAGCGAGGACCGCCACACGCTCGGCGTCCCTGCGATGATCCGCCAGCTCCAGGCCGATGCCCGCCTGGGCGGCGAAGGTTGTGATCCTGTCGACCGCGTCGGCCGACAGCGGCTTGGAGCCCGGCCTGCGGCCCGCCGTCAGCACGCCGCGCACTCTGCCAGGAGGTCCAAGCGGGAACACGACCGCCGGGCCCAGGCCCAGATGCTCCCGCGCGACGGCCGCGACGCGATGATCGGTGCTGAAGTCATCGATAGATAGCGGCGCGCCGCTGGCCATAACGATCCCCGACGCCGAGGCTCGCTCCGGTAGCACGAGCCCGATGGTGTCTTCGGCCCTGCTCCCGCTGGCGTGCTCGATGATCAGGTCGCCGCTAGCGCCAGTTGGCAGCGCCAAGACCGTCAGGTCGGCCCCGGCTAGTTCTAGCGTCAGGTCGGTGATCAGGCGAAGGATTTCTCCCGGTGCCACATCAGACAGCAGGCGCCTGGTCACCTCGGCGATGGCCTGCAGCCATTGCTGTTGACGGCGGGCCTCAGCGTACAGGCGTGCCTTGTCGACCGCCGCCCCCGCCGCTGCGGCGAGCGCCACGACCAGCGCTTCATCGTCTTCGTCGAAGGGCTCGCCGTTGCGTTTGTCGGTCAGGTACAGGTTGCCGTAGACGGCCTCTCGAATCTGCACCGGCGCGCCAAGGAAGGTCCGCATCGGAGGATGACCTGCTGGGAACCCAGACGACTGAGGATGAGCCGCGATGTCCGGCGTTCGTAGCGGCCTAGGCCGCGTGATCAGCTCACCTAGCAAGCCCTTACCCTCAGGCCAGTGATCGATCGCGGCGATCTGGGCCTCGTCAATCCCGATCGGGACGAATTCGGCTAGCCGACCGTCGTCGCCGATCACGCCCAGAGCGCCGTAGCGGGCGTCAACGAGATGCACAGCGGCTTCCACGATTCGCCGCAGCACCGACTCGAGCTCGAGATCGGAGCCGATCCCGACCACAGCCTCAAGCAGCGCGTTGATCCGGTCGCGAGTATCGAGCACCTCGCGCAGCCGGACCTGCAACTGGCTGAGCAGCTCATCAAGCCTCAGGTGCGGGGCCACCATGAGGCCGCGCTCCGAAGTCTCCACAAGCCGCTCCTGGTCCACGCTCCTACGTCGGCAACATCGTATGCCGGCGGCGCACTCATGCGGACACCCCATGTAACCGGGTCCAAAGTCCCGAGGATCCGGGCGCTGCGACCCCTGTGTGACTCGGGTACTCGGCGCGAACCTGGCAGGAGGCAACGAGGCGGAGGTGAATCATGAGAGCCAGACCAGGCGACGAGCTCGTAGCGGAATCTGGCAGCACCGCGCTGATCATGCATGTCCTCGGCTCTGACGGCCATCCGCCGTACATCGTCAAGTGGATGTCCGGCGGCAACATCGCGATGGTCGACCCCGATCAGTACGCCCGCGTGATCCCGGCCAGCCATCAGCCATACCGTTCACGGGACTTTTGGACCGCGCACACTTAGGACCTTCGCCTCTAGGACGCCTCACCTCAGGGGGCACAGTCTGGTGGCATGTTCACCGCCCATGACCAGCTACTCCAGCTGAGCCTCGGCGCAGCGGAAACGCGCTTGGTCAACCTCGCGAGCCGGGAGGGGCTCAGCCGCGCCTCGCAGCATGCCTACGAGAACGGCTTGGAAAGGGTGATCAGGGTCGGCCCGTTCGGCGACGCGTCAGTCGTATCCAAGCTGGTCAAGGTCAGTTTCGTCGATCCCGTTTATCACGAGGACGCGATGACGCTCGGGCTGCGCTGGGAAGCCACCGGTATCACCGGAGGCATGTTCCCGGTGCTCGATGGCGACCTCATGCTGACCAGGATCGACGACGACACGACGCAACTCAGGTTCGTCGCCTCATACCGGCCTCCGCTTGGCCACCTGGGAGCTGGACTGGACAAAGCGATCTTGAGCAAGGTGGCCGAAGCGACCGTCAGGGCCCTGCTGCGAAACATCGCGTCTGCCCTAGAGAACCCCGAATGGGCGATAACAAGGGAAAGCACGCCCACGCGGTCGACGGAGCGCAGCGATGAGCTATCGGAGGCGGATAGCGGAGCCGACTAAGCGAGCTCAGGATCAACCGCTCTGGCCCATAGAAGTCGGATGGTGCCGTAGATCACGAAACGAGTAGATCGGGCCATAGGTTCTGCCCGCAAGTGACGTTCTTCCCTGCCCCAGCTACTGAAGGTTTGCCTACCGTCCCGGTAGGGAGATGGTGCACCCGAAGAGGTGACGCAGGTCCCGCGACGGCATGACCTCCGGCCCTGCACAGTGATCCACGGACCGTGATGGCATGGAGAGTGCAGGGAGGACCCGAGAGGACGCGGGGATGCGGCGAGTTTGGAACCGCACACCACGCAATCAGGATCCGCGAGAAGCGGATGGGTCCCCCTGCCACTGCCTGCACAACGTGCGGTGCGTGGCCGCGGATTCGCATGAGCAGTGACCACCGTCACCGTCTCAGCTGGGAGGGAGGAGCCATGAATACCAAGATCGTTCCCGCACAGCGGGCCTCCGCCTTCCCGCCCCGGACCACGGTCGAGGTCGCGCGGTACGTTATCGGATCGGCGATCTGGGCACCGTCCGTCCACAACACGCAACCATGGTGGTTCGCGATAGATGGCGCCCAGATCGAGTTGCACGCTGACGTCCGGCGTCTGTTGTGCGTGGCAGATCCGGCTGCCCGAGAGATGTTGATGAGCTGCGGTGCCGCGTTGTTCACCGCCAAGCTCGCGCTCCGCACTCTGGGGTTCGTTCCGGAGTGCCGGGTGCTGCCCGACCCAGCCGATCCGCACCTCATCGCGTGCCTGCGCTGGCGGCGCCAAGCCCCACCAGTCGGATACGAGCGGCTACTGGCAGATCAGGTGACGCGACGCCGCACGCATCGCGGCGGATTCGGACCCGTGCCGTTGCTCCCAGGTCTCCTCGATGTCCTTCGCCAAGGAGCTGCGAGGGACGGGGCCGACTTGCGGATAGCCAGCGACGATGCCAGCCGGGCGTTGCTCGCCGCTCTCGTGGAAATGGCTGAGCGGGCACAACGCATCGACAGCGCTTACGTCTCCGAGCTAGCCCAGTGGACACCACCACCCGACAGCATGCGGCCCGATGGCGTTGCGCCATCGTCTTACCCGGCTCGGCCTGAGCACACCAGCCCGCACTTCCCCGGCCGCGATTTCGCCCGCGGCCACGGCTGGGGTTTTCCCTCAGGCGGACCCGGCACCAACAACTACGCTGGCGTCGCGTGCGTGCTGACAACCCCAGCTGACTATCCGGACAACTGGGTCAACGCCGGGCACGCCCTGCAGCGAATCTTGCTGACGGTCGCGGCGTACGGCGCCGCCGCGGCACTCCACAGCCAGCCGACAGAGATCGGCTGGCTACGCGAGGCCATCCGCAACCAGATCGGCGACGGCTCCTATCCGCAGCTCGTGCTCCGGCTCGGAACGGTGATCCAGAGCGAGGTCAGCCTCAGGCGACCGCTGAACAGTGTCCTGCGCTAGGCCGATCCGGATGAATCGTCAGGACTCCGGCAGAGGACGTAACCGGCGGCGCTGCTGCGAGGCGGCCGTGCGTGCGGGAGGCTGACCTGGTGCAGGGGTGCGCGGCGCTGGCGGACCGTCAGTTGGTTGCGTCAGGAACGGGCCGCGGGCGATGGCAGTCAGGGAGCGGAACGCGATCGCGCCGATGAAGGCGGTGATCGCGGTGATCGCGGCGATCGCGTACCCGGTGGCGCCGGGCGGGTTGGTCCTGCTGATCCATTCCAGCGCGTAAGTGATCGCGATGGCGTAGGAGAAGGTGAAGGCCCAGAATCCAGGTGAGAACCGCAATTTGCTGTAAACGGGGATGAGGCTGATCTGGATCAAGGCCATCAGCACCAAGTACCCGCCGATGGCGTACGCGATGACGGGGGTGCCGCGCCCGGCCAGCGCGAACCAGGCGACCCCGGCCAGGGCGGGAGGCGCGAGTTCGATCGCGGTGACAGGCTGCAGCGCCTCCGGCAGGCGCCTCGCTGTGATCAGCCGGTTCAGCACGACCGAGCCCAGGATCAACCACGACACGATGCCGACGCCGAAGGACGCCTGAGCCAATGCGTGCAGGTGAACCTGGGACAGGGTGATCGCGCCGACCAGGCCGCCGGCGATGGAGGGCAGGTAGTAGCCAGGGTGCATTGACGCCGGATTAAGCCCGCCGGTGATCCACTGGCCCCCGAGCCAGGCTGCGATACAAATCGTGATCGCCAGGAAGATGATGACCAGAACCCGGCCTGCGGCAAAGGACACGCTTGCCAACGCCGCCCCCAGCATCATGCCGGTGATCGCGGGCACCGCGACGAATGGCGCCTGGACCGGATCACGCACGTCCGCCACAACCCGCCGTCGCCCCTGCGCTGCGTACCGCCAGCCCACGAGCAGCAGCACAACGGCGGCCAGGATATAGATAGCCCCAGGAACCGCAGATGGCGTGCCCAGCTCCGCCCCGGCCGCGTGCCACGCTGTCCCGAGCCCCGCCAGCCCTAGGGGGATGCCAAACCGATTAGGCGGAACCCTCAGCATCGCAGGCCCGGTGTATCTCCCGCCCGGTCTGTCTGTGCCGGACGAAAGCGGATCCTTTCCCCGGATCTCCGACGTGACCGAGCCCCCCGACAACTGATCGATCGCGGTCACAACCACCCGTCAGCCAACACAAGGTTAACTCGCTGTCGCCCTAGCGCCCGAGCCGGGCCGCCTGCCGCCCGGCGCGGAGGGTAGCGTCAGGCTGTGAGGCCGCGACTCGCGACGAGCCGGCTATCGCTCGTTGACAACGAATATCTGGCCAGCAAAGAGACCGTAGCTGGTGGCACCGTAGTACCCGCCAGCGCTGCACTCGCCTGCCCTTGCGCACGATAGGGCGGTGACCTGCGCGGTTCCTGATCGGTGGAGGGCGGACATTCCAGGCACCTCGATGGCGTTGTGCCAGATACCGTTCACCTCGTCAACCACGAATGACCTGGACCATTTTGGACCCAAGTATCTCCCGCCGGCGCTGCAGTTTCCTGGTGCTGGGCACGATAGCGCGCTGACCAGCCCGCTCCCCGAAGGATTGAGTCGGCGCATGCCCGGCACGTCAATGGCGTTGTGCCAGGTGCCGTTTACCTCGTTGACGACGAACCCCTTCACCGTCCCGGCGTCGAGGCCGGCTCCGCCGGCGCTGCAGATTCCTGCCGCTGGGCACGACAGCACGTCGACCTGCGCGCGTCCTGATCCTGGTCCGTAGAGCTTAATCAGGCCGGGAACAGACCGGGCGTTGTGCCAGGTGCCGTTGACTTCGCTGGCCAGGAATCCCGCCCCGCCGATGAAGTTCCCGGCGACGGTACAGCTGCCGGGCTCAGGACACGACAGCGAAGCAACCTGCGCACCGGCGGCTCCAGGCGCCGGAGTCGTACCGGGCACTTTCATGTAATGGTGCCAGGTGCCATGGACCTCGCTGGCAACGAATACCTGGTACTGATCCGCACCGTCGAGATACCAGCCTGCGGCGGTGCAGTTGCCCGCCGAGGGGCACGATACAGACTGGATCCAATCGCCATAGACAAAGGTGAGCTTGCCGGGTATGGCGATTGGTTTGTGCCATCTGCCGTTCACCTCGTTGGCGACGAAGGTCCCATCCAACCCCAGGGTGGGGGTGGTCCCGCTGGCGCTGGTGGTCCCGCCGGCGCTGCAGTTGCCTGGCGACGCGCACGCCAGCGCCGAGACCTCCACATCCCCGAGCCCGGAGACGTCGAGTGTGATGGCTCTGCGCCATCTGCCGTTCACTTCGTCAACCACGAATGCTCGCGGGCCGTGTGGGCCGAGGTACCTGCCGCCCGCGGTGCAATCACCTCGCCGTGTGCACGACACCGAACTGATGAATCCGTTCTTGCGAGTGTTGAGGGCAACGACGCCGGGCACGGGGATGGCCTTGTGCCAGATGCCGTTCACCTCGTTGACCACGAACGGCTGGCCATAGGTGTGTTGCTTGATGTTCCCGCCGTAGGAGCCGCCAGCGCTGCAGTAGCCCGGCGAAGCGCACGACACCGAATTTACCTGCGCTACACCACTGTGGTTCAGGGCGGACATGCCGGGTACCTCACGCGCGGTCCCCCAACTACCTGCCAGGGCGGCAGGCCGTGTCGCGCCGAAGGCACGAACACCGACCCCAGCCTGCCCCGTACCAGGGAGCAAAATCGGGAGAGCCGCCGCCGTGACCGCAAGCAACGCCAAGGCGCCTTTTCGTCCCGCTGGCATCGTGAACCCCTTCCGGTGACGTACCTGCGCAAGCGGTGAGCCAAATCAA
>Ga0126381_100006552_pt1 | contig 12881 bp, 8 predicted proteins | sample PanSoiMetPlot_28_FD_96465 | JGI IMG/M metagenome (GOLD analysis project Ga0126381, IMG submission 96465) | Tropical forest soil microbial communities from Panama - MetaG Plot_28 | ecosystem: Environmental > Terrestrial > Soil > Tropical forest > Bulk soil | place: Panama | collected 2016-02-17
TCCTGCTGCGGGTTGTAGCGCAGCATCCGCCCGCTGTGCAGCGCGCCGGCCCAGACCTCGCCGCGCTGATCGGGCATCGCCTCGTAGAACGTCACGTAGGGCACCGGCGGCCAGAACTCGCGGATCTGGCCCGCCTTGGCGTCGAGCTCGAGAAGCGCGCCGCCGCGGCCGCCGAACCAGGGATTGTCGTCCTTGTCGAAGCCGCCGCGCGCGGGCGTCGAATCCTTCGAGAAGCTGTGCACTTCGAGGAGCTTGTTGTTGCGCGTATCCATCAGCTCGATCGAGTTGCCGCCGCCCGCCGGCGAGCCGCCGGCCCAGAAGTTCCCATCCTTGGTGATGATGTTGTCGTAGGGGCTGGCGAGATCGATGGTGAAGGGAACGCGCTCCAGAAGCTTGCCGGTCTTGGAGTCGAATTTCTGGACCGCCTTGTTGCGCGCAAACCAGATCGCGCCGTCGGGCCCGATCGAGAAGTTGCCGAGTCCGGGCGTGTTCAGCGGCTCATCGCCGGCCTTGAGCGGGGTGATGGTGAATTCCCCGCCTGCCGGATCGAGCCGCACCAGGTTGTGCGCCCAGTTCTCCGAGGCCCAGACGATGTCGTTCTTGTCCACGGTGATCCGATGGGTCCCGGGCAGTTCGCCACTGCCGGGTCCGGGCACCGGCACCTGGTACTCGGTGACGATGCCGGTGCGGGGGTCGAGCTTGCCCAGGTACGGGGTGCGATGGCTCGAGTACCAGATGTTGCCCTTGGAATCGCCCGCCACGTCATGGGTGGCGAGCAGCGCATGCGGCAACTCGTACTCGGTCACCACCACGTCGGTCGCCGGCCCGTGCGCGCGCGGGAACGGCGTGATCTGCCCCCATTCGCTGTTCGGCCCGCGCACGCGCGCGAGCCATTTGACCAGCATGTCCTCCGCTTCCAGGCCGCCGCGCGCGCGGCCGCGCACGATGAGCGGCGAGCCGCTGTAATGCATCATCCGGAACAGGATGAGCTGCCAGCTGCGCTCGTCATAATGGTTGCGGAAGATCTGGTCGTAGCCGTGGCAGCCCTCGCCGCACATGCGGCTGAAGGTCTTCTTCTCCTCGCCAGTGCCGGGGAGGTTCCAAAGCAGCTCGACGCCGGAGAGCTGCGCGAGCACGTCCTCGGTCGGGGGCAAAAGATCGCCGTTGGAACGCCGCTGCAGCAAGATATCGTCGAACTTGGTGCCGTCCGCGACCTGCACATTGGCACGCTCAAGCGGCATGAACTCCAACGGCCGCGCGATCCGCAGTGTGTAGGCGCCGGGCAGGAGCTTGGGGAACTCGTAGCGGCCGTCCCGGTTGGTGGTGACGGTGGTGCGCACCGCGTTCGGCGCGATCAGCTGCACCTGGATGCCTTCGATCGGCCCCGTGTCGGCGCGCACGAGACCCGTCGGCCCGCCGCGCAGATTGCCGCGATCGGGCACCGGCGGCGAGTTCTGCGCCGTCGCCCGGTACCAGGGGTTCTTCGGCGGGTTGATCTCCTCGTAGCAGCAGCCGTTGTGCAGGTAGGCCATGATGTCGGCGATATCGGCATCCTTGAGGGTGGTGCCGAAGGAGGGCATCTGCGGGCTGCCGTTCTTGATCTGCTTGATGACGTTCTCGTCGGTCATCGGATCGCCGGTGACCATCTGCGGGCGCTTGAAGATGTCCTTGAGAGAGGGGCCGGGCGAGCCCGCCGCGCGCGTATAGTCGTTATGGCAGGGCCAGCACTTGTAATAGTAGATGACCTCGCCGCGCGCGGGGCCGCTCGCGCCGGCCTGGCGGTAGGTGAAGACCTCGGCCGAGCGCTGGAGATCGTTCGAAACCGCGGCCACGGGCTGCGGCCTCGGCGCCTGCGCCTGCGCGACGCCTGTTCCACAAATCAAGGCCGCGACCGCGAAAACAGCCGCGACAGCCTGCATGCGTGTGAGCTGCATCGGAAATCCCTCCCGAGATTCGGCACCCTTGCCGGGCGTTCTTCTGGATAATCGCCAAGCTGCCAGCATGCGCCTTTCCGGTTTTGCCGGCAAGGGGAGCAGAAGCACTCAGCGGCTTCGTTTCTTGAAATAGGCGAACGTGCCGCGATGGAGAACCTTGTCGCCGCTGACGACCTCGCCCGACGCGATGTCGCTCGCCGTCCTGAGGCGCGCGTACAGGGGACCGAAGTCCTGATAGCAATCCGCCAGCAGAGCGTCGAAACTGTCGATCACGAAATACGTCTCCTGAAAATCGTCGATGCGGTAGCGCGTGCGCATGACGCGCTCGAGGTCGAAGGCGATGCGGTTGGGGGACGGATCGTCGAGCGCAAAAACGCTTTCCGCGGCCGACGACATGATGCCGGCGCCGAAGATGCGAAGCCCCGCGGGCGAGCGGATCAAGCCGAACTCGACCGTGTACCAATAGAGCCTTGCCAGATTGGGCAGCATGCCGAGCCCCATCGCGCGCTGCCCGCCCGCGCCGTAGGCCTGCATGAAATCGGCAAACACCGGGTTGGCCAGCAGCGGCACATGGCCGAACACGTCGTGAAAGACGTCCGGCTCCTCGAGATAGTCCATTTGCGCCTCGGGGCGGATGAAGGCACCGGCCGGAAAGCGCCGGTTGGCCAAGTGATCGAAGAACACCTCGTCCGGCACCAGGTCCGCGACCGGAACCACGCGCCAGCCGGTGAGCTTGCCGAGCCGTTCGCTCAGCCTCTCCATGTCGGGAATTCCCGACCGGGAAAGCTCGAGCGCATGCATCGCGGCAATGAACTCCTCGCACGCACGATCGCGCAGAATATCCCCGGCCCGGGCGAACAGCCGGTCCCAGCGGTCATGCTCCTGGGGCGAATAGGACGACCAGCGCTGGTCGATGGTGTAGTCGGCCTTGCGCGGCGCGTTACGGTAGCGGTTTGTTTCACCCGCGTCGTCAACCGGTTCTTGGAGGGCTGTCGGCACGACTTGCCTCCGCAATGGCAATCACCAATGAGATATGCGCGCCCGCGTGCTTTGCAACGCGTTCGCTGCGGTGCCCCCTCCCTACCCTCCCCCGCAAGCGGGGGAGGGAGGGGTGGGGGCTCAGAAATCCAACTTGTCGGCCGTCGGAAGCGCAAGCTGTCTTCCGGGCAAATATACGTGCACATCTTCGGCGCAGGACACTTCCGGCCATCCGCCGAGCGGACGCCGGTAACTGATGCTCCCCGACCACGGCATGGTGAAAACGCCCTCATCCTCGACGGTGAAATCGAGCTGCAGGCCCGGGCCGCGGTAGTCGGGGTTGCGGGCAAAGCCCGGATCGGAGCGCGGGATGCGGGTGATGTTTCTTTGCCCCCGCTCCTCCGCTTCCTTCGCGGCCTGGTAATCGAGCAGCCGATATCGTTCCACCACGTGCAGGGCCGCCGTGTGAGGCGTGCCGTACATGTCGACCATCGCAAATGGCCCGATCCTGACCCCGACCGTGTCGATCACCAGCGTATCGCCCTCGTAGCGGCCGACCGAATCGCCGTACCAGGACGGCGTCAGCTGCGCCGCATGCGCCGCATTCATGCGCACCCGGCGCACCTCGTGGTCGTTGGAATAGAGGATCGTGATCTTGCCCGGCTGCTGCAGCATCTGCATGCCGATGTTCCAGAGTACGAACGGCACGCCGCCCGGCCAGCACTGGTTGCTTGGCGTCGGATAAGGCATGCCAGTCAGCGCGATTTCGCCGTGCCGCTTGACGATCTCCGACGCCGCGGGCTTCAGGATCGGATTGGTGTAATCGCCGACCAGCTGGTTGCTGTTGCCGCCGCTGCCGCGGCGCGATCGATTCGTGACCGGTCCGGGACCCGACGGCGGCGGCTCGAAATCAGGCCAGGTCAGGTGGGCCCAAATGCCGGAGAAATCCGGGAATGCCGCGCCCGCAGCGCGAGTGGGCGACGAAGGCGCCATCTGCCCCACGGCCATTACCGCCGTGAGTGCCGTCATGGACGCCAATGAACGGAAATCCCGCGCTTTGCGTTTCATGACTCGCCTCCCGTTCGTGCCCCGCCCGTGCTTGCACGGCCGACAGATCCAAGCACGCAATCGGCAGAGCGCGCTCTCCCCTTGATCTTCGCGAGCGCATCTGGACACACTATTTTCCCACAGGAGGCCGCGCGAGAACAGCCGTGGCGCTACGTGAATAACAAGAGGCCAGCATGACGCTTCCACGCCGCCAATTCCTGCGCCTTGCAGCAGGCGCGGCCGCCCTGCCGATAGCCACGCGCCTGGCCTCTGCGCAAGCCTATCCGGCGCGGCCGATCCACATCGTGGTCGGATTCGGGGCCGGGACCGGGCTCGACATCTATGCGCGCCTCATCGGGCAGTGGCTGTCGGACCGGCTCGGCCAGTCGTTCGTCATCGATAACCGGCCGGGCGCCGGCACCAATCTCGCAACCGAGTCGGTGGTCAATGCGGCGCCCGATGGCTACACGCTCCTGATGGCGAGCACCGCCGCCTTCACCAATGCGGCGCTCTACGACAATCTGCGCTTCAACTTCATCCGCGACATCGCCCCGGTCGCGAGCCTCACGCGCAGCGCCTTCGTGATGGTGGTCAACACCGCCTTCCCGGCCAAGACCGTCCCCGAGTTCATCGCCTATGCCAAAGCTCACCCCGGTCAGATCAATATGGCCTCGGGCGGCACCGGCACCGTGACTCATGTGGCGGGCGAGCTGTTCAAGGCGATGGCCGGCGTCGACATGCTGCATGTTCCCTATCGCACCGACGGGCTGGCGATCACCGACCTCATGGGCGGCCGGGTCCAGGTCTATTTCGTCGCGCTCGCGGGCGCTGCCGAATTGATCAAGGCCGGCAAGATCAAGGCGCTCGCGGTGACGACCTCGGAACGCTCCGCCGCCTTCCCGGACATCCCGACGGTCGCCGAGTCCGTGCCCGGCTACGAGGCAAGCCTGCGCAACGGCCTGGGCGCGCCCCGGGCAACGCCTGCCGATGTCATCGCCAGGCTCAACACCGAGGTGAATGCCGGCTTGAACGATCCCACCCTCAAGGCCAAGTTCGCCGAGCTCGGCAGCGAGACGGTTCCGCTGACGGTCGCCGAATACAGCAAGGTGATCGTTCAGGAGACCGAAAAGTGGGGCAAGGTCATTCGCGCCGCAAACATCAAGGCGGAGTGACGGGCACGGCCCACCTGCGTGAGGCCGAGCGCAATCTCAAATTCGGAAACTGAAGGCGCAGCTCTGGAGTGATCGCTGATCACGCTAAGGATAATCTTGAATGCTGCCGTAGAGCGGATACGCGAACCGAACCTGCCGCGATTGCGGCAGGATCACCAGTCGATCCCCCTTCGAGGCGTCGAGGTCGACGGCGCCGACCAAGGTAAAGCTGTCGAAGACAAAAGGCAGGCTTCGTCCGGCCAGGATGTCCGGCTTGTTCAAGAGGCCGAAATGCAGGTGAGGGCCTTCGGAAGGCCCCGTGTTGCCTATCTTGCCGAGAGGCGTCCCGGCTTTCACGGCGTCGCCGATCTTCACCGTGAGGCTGCCCGGCTGCAGATGCTCGTAGAGCGCGAAGACATTCGCGGCGATGTCGAGCATCACATGATTGCCGCCGTAGTCTTCCTTCGCTTTCGGGAGCATCAACCGGAAAGGCGTTTCGTCAGGCATGCCGTCGTGAATCGAGACTATTGTCCCATCGGCCACCGCGAGGACGTCATGCCCGAAGGCATAGTGCTGCTCGACCTTCTTGCCATCTCCGTCATAAATCTTGTCGTTCTTTACCCGGTTCCAGTCGATAAAGAAGGTTTCGCCAGTCTCGATGCGGCGGCCATCAATGGCTATTCGAAGATCTCGATGGATGTTGGGCTTGCAGCAACCGGCGGCCGCGAGCCAGCCATTTCCTGCAACGGGTGACTTGATCACGATGGCGGGTTGGCGGTTGACCGTGACTTCAGGGCCGTCAACTTGGAGGCTGCGGATCATCAGAGCCTCCTTGGAGTCCGCCGCAAGGGTGTAGGCGATCCGGTGCGTGACCCGTTCCGGCGCGGTGCCAGGCGGTAGGATCAGATCGACGTCGACAGAGGCAGCAGCCGATGCAGGAATAGCCGGCGTCGCTGTCTTCGCGAAGAGAGTCTGGGTGGCGGCTGCAAGGGCATCTCCCTGGATCCGCATGAGTTCATTCCCGGCGGGATCGAGGACAGCAACGCTCGACAGCGTCACCGGCTCGGAGAACACGCTGACGACGAGAAGTTCGTATTCCACGTGGTCCTTGCCGTCGTCGGCGCGGACAATCTGGGCCTCGTGAATCGGACTGACGAGGATTGCGGTGGGTCGGTCGAGCTCCGCGGCCGAAGCGGCTGACGCAAGGGCCAAGGTGGCGGCCATCATGAGACAGATGCGCATCTCTCGCTCCTTGGCTGCCAAGTGTTGTTTCGACAGTTCGTTCTATCGTTCCAGCGCCCGAAGCGTTGCGCAGCCCTCTGCGCCATATTTGATGCAGATCAAGATTTTGGCCCGCGGTAGTCACAAATGCTGCTGGGTCATGAACGCGCTTGCGTCGGGCCTGCACCGGACGGCCGATCCCCGTCCGAAAACTGCCGATCCAACCGCCCAGCGGACTTCTGGCGCCGCAGCAACCCAACCTACTCGTCACCGCGTCAGACCTATGGTCTCCGCGGCGCCGGCATGGTGGGCCAAACGACTGCAGGGAGTTCAGGCCGGGTTAACCAATGCCGGAAAGTCTGTAATTATCATTCTATGGCAGTGGAACGTTCGGTCCTGAGAGGCCCCAAATCCAGTAATCTGGAAAAAACAAGCTTCAGAGGTTGAGGCCCACATGTCTCGGGTCGGACACGGTGCAAGCCGCGCTGTCCTTGTAGCGATCACGCTCTGGGCGCTGGCGATGATTGTGCCCGATCTCTACCGCCTGGTTCACCCCCTGGGATCGTTCGGCTTCTACTCCAACAATGACGGCCTGATCTCCGACGTGCGGGGACCGTTTCCGGACGAAGCGTCCTCGCCGGCGTTTCAAGCCGGCCTGCGACCCGGCGATCGACTCGATCTTGCTCGGATGCGCTGCATCCCACTCGACACCCTCAAATGCGCGAGCGCAATGGCAGCCTTGGGAGGCATGCGCCTCGTCAGCAACGGTCGGCGAGCCGAGCTGGCGCTCGCCGCAAGCTCAGAGAGACCGGCGCGGGAAGTAAGCATCGTCGCCAAGACACGACCATACACGTGGTGGGTCTCATTAGTTCTGATGCTTGATCAGCTCGCAGGAATCACCGTCGTCCTGGCGGCAGCGTGGCTCGTCTGGTCGCGCCCCGGACGCATGACATGGGGGTTCTTCCTGTATGTTATCTGGTTCAATCCCGGACAATCCGCACAATATTACGCCCTGTTGCAGCAGCTTTCTCCCGCTGCGCTGCTGACCCAGAATATCGCCGGTGCTGTCGCACAGGGAGTTGGGGCCGCTGGTTTCATCTTGTTTGCGCTCCGGGCGCCGACCAATGAGGCTGCGATGCGCTGGCGGCCAATCGAAAGGGCCTTGCCCATTATCGCGCTGCTGCTCGCGCTCCTGCTGTCGCTGAGCTACGCCAATCTCTTCGGGTACCCGACCGAGACGGTAACCAGGGCTGGAGTATTGAGCGGGTTGGTTGTCGCCGCATCCGCCCTTTTGATTCTATTGGCTCGCCGTAGCGAGCTTCCGCCTCAGGATTATCAGCGCTTGCGCTGGGTGATCTGGGGCTGCTTGATCGGGTTGCCCGCGCTTGTCATCGCGGACGCAGGCACGGGCACGACACTTCTTAGTGCTTTCTGGCAAGGTAACCCGCCGCCTGAACAATTCTGGGGGCTTCTGTATCTCGTCAATGGCGTTCTATGCCTTTTTGTGAGCGAAGCGATCCGGAGGCCCTACGTCGTGACGGTGGGGATTCCAATTCGCCGCGTGACGATACTCGGGCTCCTTCTCAGCTTGCCGGCGTTGTTCCTTCACCAGCAGATTGACCACATTCGCGAGGAGCTCAGCGGAAGCTTAACGCTGCCCGCATGGGCGTGGATCGCCGTTGCGAGCGTTCTGCTCTTCCTGGTTTCGCGTACTCACGACATAATGGCCCGCTGGGTTGATTGGCTCTTCAACCGCCGCATTGCTGCAGCAGGCGAACGCTTGGGAGGCGCAATCCTTAGCGCCCGAGATCCTGGTGAGATCGAAAGCCATCTCGTTTACGGGGTGCGAAGTGCTCTTGGGCTCGCCTCCGCCTGCATTTTCTCCCAAGATGGCAAGATCTTCCGGCGCAGCGTGGCAGATCAAGGCTGGGATAGCGCTTCGGCGCAAACGATCGATCCGGGCGCTCCGATGTTAAAGGCGCTGCACACCCGCCACCCGTTCAGCGTCAATGCCCAGGCTGCTCATTGCGAGGGTCTGCCGGATGGGTTGATGCGGCCGATCCTCGCGGTTCCGGTCGGGGACCGACTGCGCTGCTTGGCGCTCGCTCTGTATGGACCGCATGCTTCCGGCACTGATCTCAACCGCGATGAGCGCAGCATGCTGGCGCAGCTGGCAGATGTCGCGGCCAGCGCGTTGATGAAGCTCGATCACGACCAGCTTTGTCAGCGAGTTGCATCGCTGGAAAGTGATCTCAAGGCAGTTGATGCAAAGCTTGCGGCTGTCCAATCCCGCACCGAGGTCCCGTCTACAGAGGACAAATCGGTTGCCCAATGATGTGCGCTGGCGAGCCCGTTCTCTTGTTACCTACGCCATTGAGCAATCCGATCACCGGCATGGCTGCCTGCTGGCTCGACCGAGTCAAAGCGGGCTCTCGTGCGAACCGGTAATCCCCTACATCACGTTCAATTTTTTTGTGTGAGGCCGAAATTCCGGCCTGAAAAAGCCATTCCGTTCCATTTAAGTTTCGTCGTGTCGGGAGGGATGGGGAGAACTGCGGAGCGCGTCTGGGGGACGCGGGATGGGGCTACGCTCGGCACCGCTGCCCTTTAAGCGGTTTTGATGTTTGAGCATCTAGCAGCATCCCCCAGGCGCGCGCCTTCACGCAGCAGTTTCCGAGTGCATCAAACGCATTGGCGCGAGTCGCCATGCGCTTCGGGAGGCTATCGTTGGCGCGGCTCGTCTTGGTCTCCAATCGTGTTGCAGCCCCGGGCCTTGGGCGAGATCGCCGAGCCGGAGGGCTCGAGGTTGCGCTCCGTCCGGTCTTAAGGCGGCATCCCGGCATCTGGTTTGGTTGGAGTGGTCGGGTTGCGGCGCGACCATCCCTGCAGACGATTGAGCGCGGGCATCAAACATACATACTCACCGACCTGGTCGAAGACGATTACCAGGAATACTACAATGGATACGCCAATAGAGTACTCTGGCCAGTCCTGCACTACCGATTGGACCTCGCAGAATTCTGCCACCGTGACCTCAACGGCTACATGCGGGTCAACAGGCACTTCGCTGCGGAATTGCACAAGCTGCTTAAAGCCGATGATGTCGTGTGGGTTCACGATTATCACTTGCTTCCGTTAGCGCGCGAGCTTCGGAGCCTCGGTCATCGAAACAAAATCGGCTTTTTTCATCATACCCCCTTTCCACCGCCAGAGATCCTGACTGCGCTCCCCAGCCATGAGGAGCTGATTCCCGCGATGTGCGATTATGACCTCGTGGGCTTTCAAACCAAAATCGATGCTGCAAATTTCGAGCGGTACCTGGCGAACGACCGTTTAATTCCGGGTTACGATGGGCACGTGCTTCAGAGCGCTAATGGGACAGTCCGTATTGGAATTTTTCCGGTCGGCGTTGAGACCGGGCAACTCAATCGGTTGGCCCGGCGAGCAGTACGATCGCCGTTCGTGCATGAGGTCGTCCGGAGCTTGGGCGATCGAGCGATGATCATCGGGGTCGATCGCCTGGATTATTCGAAAGGCATCGTATTACGGATGGAGGCCTTTGAACGTTTTCTTGCAGGCCGGCCAGACTGGCGAGGAAAAGTGACCTACGTCCAAATTACACCCAAGAGCCGCTCTGAAATCCGGGAATATGCGGATATAGAACGACGAATCGATGAGGCCGCAGGCCGAATCAATGGAGCTTATGGTGAGCTGTCCTGGACCCCAATCCGTTATGTAAACCGCGCTTACAGCCGTTCTGTGCTTGTTGGTCTTTACAGATCCGCGCAAGTCGCGCTTGTGACGCCCTTGCGGGACGGGATGAATCTGGTCGCCAAGGAATATGTGTCGGCCCAGGACCCTGAAAACCCCGGGGTTCTCATCCTCTCGCGCTTTGCAGGTGCCGCCGCTGAATGCAAGGCAGCGCTGCTCGTTAATCCGCATGACCCAGAGTCGGTCGGAGTTGCAATCGCGCAGGCACTGTCGATGCCTCTGGATGAACGGCGCGAGCGCCATGACGTCCTGTTCCAGGCTCTCCTGGAAAACGATGTTGAGTCCTGGGGCGAGCATTTTTTGAGCAGTCTTATGCGACCGATTCGCAATCGCCTTGCGGGCGACATCCTGGAAAGCAGCCGTTCGATTCGCGGATAATCTGGAAAATCTACTATGCCGGTGGCGATTGAGCGGGAGCCGACACCGTGGCGTGTCGCGCGGAACCCCGGATAAGGCGCTATTGCGGAATGCAAACCAGCACGATTTTGCTTGAAGGAAGTTGAAGCGGCCGGACGGCGACGGTGCGGTCATCCTCATAGACAAACGTGCCACCGGGGCTGAGCGCGAATGCGTTTGCTACGCGCTCGTTGACATTGCAGCTTAAGGTGCACACGGCCGATGCGCATCCAAATTCAGCAAACCGGAGAGCCTCACTTGTTGCCTCCGTGACAGGCGAACTGTCAGTCAGCTGAGGAGTTGCGACTGGATCGTTAGATTTGGGAGAGCTGAGTGCTGTAAACCCCGCCGGTGCGGCGATCTGGTTAGCATGAGTGCGAATCCAAACAGAAAGAACAACAAGTCCGAGTACAAGCAGGATGTAGCATCCGAACCTCAGTTCCCAGTTGCGTTTTGGCTTCGGAGACATCACCGGCGGTGTCTCCGCATGACGGTCGCTGTCACTTTCGCGATCTTCGTCCCTCGGCTGCCGATCTTCCGCTGGCCGGCCAGCCAGCGGCCGATCACTCCACGCTAATTCCTGGGCCAGAGTCATAAGTTTTTGAACAGATCTGTCCTCCGCTGGGCGGGCGCTCTTGCTGCTTGAGAGTGGGAGCTCATCAACCGCGAGCCATCGGGGCTGATTCGAGGGAAGCAGGAAGTGGTGCACCCTGCCCTCGCCCTTGGAATCAATAAGGCTGCCTTTCGACATATTGGATCCCCAAGACCTGTCCCCTCACAACTGAAAGCGTACTAAGATTGCTGCGGTAAAGTCTTCCGGTACCTCAGAATTCCGCGAAATCCACATCGGGTGCTTGCCCTAAGGCATACCTCGAGCGGGCCGGTTATGAGTGGCATCGCGTTGGGCGTCTGCGGTGCGCGGTATCCCCAGTTCATGCCTGTCGGCTGCTTACCATACGAACGCAATGTGCTTGCCGTCGGGGCACGGGATGTTCGATCATTCCGCCCTTCCTGAGACCGCGGACGGCAGATATTGGCCATCATCCACACGACCAGCTCTCGATCTGTCGCCAATGTTCCGTCGATCGGGATAGCCCTGGGCGGTGGTGTTGCGCGGGGTTTTGCGCACATTGGTATCCTGAAGACGCTGCTGGCCCACGGCTTGCGGCCGGACGTGATCACCGGCACGTCCATCGGCGCCCTGATTGGAGGCTTCTGCGCTGTCGGCCAACTCGAGGCCGTGGAGGAGTGGGCGCTCAGCCTGACCCGGCGTCGCGTGTTCGGCTATCTGGACGTCAGCCTGAAGGGGTCTGGTCTGATCAACGGAGATCGGCTCGCGCGGCACCTTGAGACTGTGATCGGTCGCACCACCATCGAGTCGCTGGACGTTCGCTTTGCCGCCGTTGCCACGGAGTTGGCGACGGGCCACGAGGTCTGGCTCACTCGTGGGCGTCTCGTGGAGGCGCTGCGCGCCTCCTATGCATTGCCCGGTGTGTTTTCGCCGGTGCGCATCGGCGGGCGCTGGTTGGTGGATGGCGCCCTCGTCAATCCAGTGCCGGTCTCGGCCGCACGCGCGCTTGACAGCGGCCTGGTCATTGCGGTCAATCTCAACGCCGGTCTCATTGGACGCGGCTCAACCATTCTCAATCACGGTTACGACGAGGAGGATCAGGTATCCGTCGTCCTCGATCCGCGGGCTATCGGCACGATGGGCGTCGAGAAAGTCCTGAAGCGCCACATCCTGGGCGGCGGGCGCCGGCCCGGACTGTCGAAGGTCATGATCGAGGCCTACAACGTCATGCAGGACCGCATCACACGCGCGAAGCTGGCCGGAGATCCTCCCGATATCACCATCAGTCCGCGCCTCGGAAATATTGGACTGTTCGACTTTCACAGGGCCAGTGAGGCCATCAGAATCGGGGGCGAGGCTGCGGAACGCGCGCTGGACACGATCGATTACGCCATCGCCGCACTGTGAGGGAGTGCGGGCTCAGGCCCCATACAAGGCAGTACGAGCTGCCCTTCCGGCGGTTCGGCTTGCCGGGCCGCGCGATATGTGCCGACAACCCCCAACGATCGCGCCCCATACGCCCGGCCCGGGCGCCGCGCTATGATGCCGCGCCCGGGCCCCCCGCCCGACCCGATTTTGCGGGCCGGCGGAGGGAATCCGGGCAGGAATCGCAGGCGATTAACGCTTCGATTTTTCTAGGAATTGGGCACCCACAAGGGGTGCCCCTACGACGGACACATCATGGCAACGCCCCGACCGACGCCCCCCACCCTCTCGCTCGCCGAACGCGACCGCCGCTTCGCGCGCGTGCGCCAGCTCATGCGCGAACGCGGCTTCGACGGCCTCCTGGTCGCAGGATTTCGCGCGCGCGAA
>Ga0126381_100006553_pt1 | contig 12880 bp, 10 predicted proteins | sample PanSoiMetPlot_28_FD_96465 | JGI IMG/M metagenome (GOLD analysis project Ga0126381, IMG submission 96465) | Tropical forest soil microbial communities from Panama - MetaG Plot_28 | ecosystem: Environmental > Terrestrial > Soil > Tropical forest > Bulk soil | place: Panama | collected 2016-02-17
GGTGTCTGTCGATCCGACTTCGTCGCAGCACGACGAACAGCTTCCCACCTACAACGCTTACTCCAAAGACGGCGATGTGACGGCTCCGCTGGTTTACGTGAATTACGGAGTGCCTGACGATTACGGCCAGCTCGAGCGCATGGGAATTTCGGTGAAGGGCGCCATTGTCATTGCGCGCTACGGCGCGTCCTGGCGCGGCATCAAGCCGAAGGTCGCTGCCGAGCACGGCGCGGTCGGGTGCCTCATCTACTCCGATCCGCGCGACGACGGCTACATGCCGGGTGACGTCTTTCCGAAAGGCGCTTACCGGCCGAAGGACGGCGTGCAGCGGGGCAGCGTAATGGACATGCCGGTTTATCCCGGCGACCCGCTGACTCCGGGTGTCGGCGCCACGAAAGACGCCAAGCGCCTGCCGCTCGACCAGGTGACCACGCTGACCAAGATTCCCGTGATGCCGATCTCCTATGGCGATGCCGAGCCCATGCTGGCGGCGCTCGAAGGTCCTGTGGCGCCTGCGGCCTGGCGCGGCTCCTTGCCGATCACCTATCACGTAGGCCCCGGTCCGGCAAAGGTGCATCTGAAGCTGGCGTTCAACTGGGACATCAAGCCGCTCTATGATGTGATCGTGCGCATCCCTGGCGCCGTCTATCCGGACGAATGGATCATCCGCGGCAACCATCATGATGGGTGGGTGAACGGCGCGGAGGATCCGCTCTCCGGCACCGGTCCGGAGATGGAAGAGGCGCGCGCGCTGGGGATGCTGGTGCGGCAGGGATGGAAGCCGAAGCGCACCATCATCTATTGCGTCTGGGACGGCGAAGAGCCTGGACTGCTGGGGTCGACCGAATGGGCCGAAACCCACGCCGACGAGCTCAAACAGCACGGGGCGGTTTACATCAATTCCGATTCCAACGGCCGTGGCTTCCTGCGTGTGGAGGGTTCGCATACGCTGGAAAAGTTCGTCAACAGTGTGGCGCGCGATATCGAGGACCCGGAGGCTAAGATCTCCGTATGGAAGCGCCTGCAATTTGAGCGGCTCGCAGGTCCGGCGGAATCGCCGAATCCGGTGATGGCGGCGCAGCCCCAGGACCGCGGCGAAGCGCGCACGCGGGCCGACCTGCGGATCGGCGCCCTCGGCTCGGGCTCGGACTATACGGCGTTCCTCGATCACCTGGGGATTGCGTCGATGAACCTCGGGTTTGGCGGCGAGGATGGCGGCGGCATCTACCATTCGATCTACGACGATTTCTACTGGTACACACATTTCTCCGACACCACGTTTGTCTACGGGCGTGCGCTGGCGCAAACCGCCGGCACGGCCGTGATGCGGCTCGCGGATGCCGACCTGCTGCCCTTCGATTTCGACGATTTCACCGACACCATGCGCCGCTACGTCACCGAAGTGGAGAACCTGGCAAAGGAGAAGCACGACCAGATTTTGGAGCGCAACCGCCAGATCGACGACGGGGTGTTCGCAGCTGTGACCGATCCGAAGCTGCATCTCGAGGCTCCGAAGAAGGAAACGGTGCCGCCGTTGCTGAACTTCGCTCCGCTGGAAAACGGCATGGAGGCATTGCAGCGCACAACGGAACTGTTTGACAAAGCGCTGGCCCAGGCATCCGAGAACGGCGGGGCCGCGCTCGCCCGCGTTTCCCTCAAAGCCGTGAACGACCGCCTAGTGACGCTGGAGCGCGTTTTCCTGCTCGGTGACGGGCTGCCGAACCGGCCCTGGTTCGAGAATCAGATTTATGCTCCCGGCTTCTATACCGGCTACGGCGTGAAGACGCTGCCGGGCGTGCGCGAAGCGCTGGAGCAGAAACAATGGACCCTGGCGCAGGAACAGATCATGCGCGTTGGCAAAGTTCTCGAAAACGCCGGTGAAGCAATCGAAGGCACCGCCAACGATCTTCAACGCGCGATTCGTTGACAGACAGGCCGTCTATCTCGCGGAGAACCGATAGATCGTGGTCGTCTTGTAGGTCTTTCCCGGCTTCAGCTCTGTCGAGGGGAACTCCGACTTGTTAGGCGAATCGGGATAGTGCTGCGTCTCCAGGCAGAGCGCGCCACGGTGGGGGTAGGTCTTTCCGTCCTTGCCGTGAATTGTGCCGTCCAGGAAGTTACCGGTGTAGAACTGCACGCCCGGCTCGGTGGTCCAGACCTGCATCACGCGGCCACTCTTCGGCTCGTAGACTTCGGCGGCTTTCGTCAGCCCGCCATTGCCTTTGTTGAGGACCCAGTTGTGGTCGTAGCCCTTGCCATACTGAAGTTGCTGATCGCTGCCGTCGATCCGCGTCCCGATGGCCATCGGCTTGGTGAAGTCGAATGGCGTGCCTGCCACCGGCTTTAGCTCTCCGGTCGGAATCAGGCCCGAGTCCACCGGCGTAAATCGGTCGGCATTGATGGTCAACTCGTTTCCGAGAATGTCGCCTTCGCCCGCGCCCGCCAGGTTCCAGTAGGAGTGGTTCGTCAGGTTTACGACGGTCGGCTTGTCGGTGGTTGCAGCGTAATTGATTTCAAGCTCGTTCTTGTCGGTCAGTTTGTAGACCACGTGCGCGGTCAGAGTGCCGGGGAATCCTTCCTCGCCGTCCTTACTCACGTAGGTCAACTCCAGCCCTCCCGGAACCGGTTTGGCCGTCCACACTTTCTTGTCGAAGCCTCCCGGTCCGCCGTGCAATGTGTTGTCACCGTCGTTTTTGGGAAGCTCATAGGTCTTGCCGTCGAGCGTGAACTTCGCGTGCCCGATGCGGTTTCCGTAGCGCCCGATGAGAGCGCCCAAGAACGACGTTTGGCTGCGATACCCATCCACCGAATCCATCCCCAGCACTACGTCGGCGAATTTGCCGGCGCGGTCGGGTGCGGTCAGCGAAACCACCGCGCCTCCATAGGTCGTGATGCGGGCTTCCATTCCTTTGGAGTTCCGCAGTGTGTAGAGGTCGACCGGAGTGCCATCCGGCATTTTGCCCCAGGGCTGCTGGTTCACTTCCGAGTTTCCTTTCTTGGACGGTCCCTGCGCCAACAACGCGCAAGCCGCGGCGCCCGCTGCCAGGCAGGCCATGAATCGGCTGAGTCTCATGTCCACCTATAGTAAGCGATTGCAGGGTGGGAAAAGAAGCTTTTACCTGTTAGCCCGTAGCTTTTAGCCAAACTGTGCACTGGTCACATGCAGATTTTGGCAGGCCGCAAGAGGCGACGACCTGCCCCACGGGCTAGGCTTTGGCAGGCCGCAAACACCGACGGCCGGCCCGACGGCTAATCGTAATAGCGCCGTCGGCGGTGCCATTCTCCGCCGCCGATTCCGCCCAGATCGATAACCACGGCCACGATCAGGATGATCAGGTTCACGCCCTCGATCCCCAGGTGCGAATTCACCAGCCATGCATACACGATGGTGGTGAGCGGCAGGAAGATGAATCCTAGCAGCGGAATGAGGAGTCCGTGGTAGGCGCGCTGCAGGTAGTTCGAGAGAAGAAACATCAGCACCAGCACAACGCGCGGGAACGCCAGAACGACAATCGCTAGCAGGCAAGGCACGGCAACTCGATTCTCCCAAACGCGGCCGTAAACGGCAGTGCGCACTCGTACGGTAGAATCGGAATCTCCGCCATGCCGGTCTCCAACACCGTCCTGATTGTAGACGATGACCCGCAAATCCTCCGGTTGGTGGAAAAAATCCTCGGTGCCCGGAAGGTCACTGTCCTGACGGCGCCGCGCCCTTCCGCCGCCCTTCGCATTTGCGGGCAGCAGGCCCTAGACCTGCTGATCGTTGACATAGGCCTGCCGGAGATGGATGGCGACCAGCTTGCCGAGCGCATGATCAAACTGCAACCGGCCGCCGCTGTTCTGCTGATTTCGGGTCATTTCACGGAAACGCCCGCAGCCTCGCGGCTGCCCCGGGTGCACTTCCTGAAGAAGCCGTTCTTTCCGTCGCAGTTGATTGAACACGTGAGGCAGCTGTTGCCGGAAGCGTGAAAGACTATTAGCTAACCGGTGCCGGCGCGCAGCACGGAGCTCGCCGCTCGTAGCTCGGAGCTTTATTGCCTTTTCGTGAGCGTCACTTCGGCTTCCACCGGCTGGTCGCCGCGCAGCACCTTGACCTTCACCACGTCGCCGGGCTTCTTCGCTTGAAGCGCGTAGGTGAAGTCGTAGAGGTTCTGGATGGTCTTGCCGTCGAATTCCACCAGGACGTCGCCTGCTTTAAGCCCCGCCTTGGCGGCCGGAGAGCCTTCTCGGACGTCGGCGAACTTCACGCCCTTGGTGCCCTCGCCGAAATCCGGCACCGAGCCGAAATACGGTCCGTAGCCGCTGCCCGATGACGACGTGACAGGTCCTGCGGCTCCGCCGTGGGGCGGCGGTGCGACCCGCACGAACTGCGGCCGTCCGTCAGCTGTCCGCAGCTCTTGCGTTACGTCAGCCACAATTTCCAGAACCTTGACGGCGTCGGGCGCGTCGATCTTGTCCCAGGTGTCGCTCGGCTTGTGATAGTCCCCGTGGAGTCCTGAGAAGAAGAACAGCACAGGCACGCCTCCGGCGGTGAACGACGAATGGTCGCTCGACCCGTAGCCCGAGCTCTCCGAATAATCGATGTTCATCCCGTACTGGGGCGTTGCCTTGTCTAGCGTCGCGCGCAGGGTGGTGCCGGTGGCCGCTCCGCCGATGTACAGTTTGCCGTTGCGCACGCGCCCGATCATATCCATGTTGATCATCGCCACCGCGTGGTCCAGTGGGAGGTCCGGATGCGCTACGTAGTACTCCGATCCCAGCAGCCCCATCTCTTCGCCGGCGAAGCATAAAAACAAAATGCCTCGTTTTTGTTTTGGATGTTTGGAAAACCACCGCGCCAGCTCGATGACTCCCGCCGTCCCCGAAGCGTTGTCATCGGCTCCGGGATGGACCGTCCCTGCCAGCGACGGCGCTAGGGAATAATGCTCGCCCAATCCCAGATGGTCGTAGTGGGCTCCGATCACCACATACTCACCGTTTGTCCCGGCGCCGTCCGATCCCGGCAAAAATCCGGCAATATTGTGGACCGTCTTCACCTCGCGCACGATGTCTACATTCGCGTCGACGCGGATCGAATCCGGAAACGCGAACGACTCCGGGGTGAGGTCGCGGTCAATGCCGTCTTCAATTTCCTTCACACTCTTACCAGATTCCGCGAACCAGCGGTTTACGTGCGACATCTTCACCTGCACGAACGGAATACCCGCGTCTGACGGACCCTCCTCGTTGGCGAACTTTTGGAGGTTATCGCCTTCGCTCGCGTGGTGATCGATGTCGTTGATGAAGATGACGCCGGCCGCGCCGTGCATCTTGGCATTCACCGCCTTGCTGATGAACGTGGCGTGCTGCGTCATTTCCTTGCCGGCGAACACGGAATGCTCGTCGAATTCTTGAGGTTCGTGACGTAACACCAGGACCAGTTTGCCCTTAACATCCATTCCGGCATAGTCGTCGTAATGGTACTCCGGCGCCGTAATGCCGTAGCCCACAAAGACAACCGCACCACTCAGCCGCCTCGCCGACGAGAACTGGAACGGCACGTAGTCGTCCGCAAGCTTAAGTGAGATTGCCTGGCCCTTGTCGCTCACCCGAAACGAGTTAGCTGATCCCAGCCTGCCGCCCAACGTGATTGGGAATGACTGGAGGTAGCTCGAACCGTTCACCGGCTGTAAGCCAAACTCCTGGAAGCGGCGCGCGATGAAATCGGCCGCTTTCTCCAACTCCGGACTGCCGCTGGCCCTGCCGCGCATCTCTTTTGATGCCAGAAATTTGACATCGTCGAGATAAACCTTTGGATCAATTGCGGACGTGGCGCCAAAGGTGAGCCCTAAGAGGCAGATCAGCCCGCCGATCGGCGCCGCCAGACGCCGATGAAAACGATATTTCTTATCTAGGTTCATCGGTTGTTCATCGGCGGCCCAAATGATTTGGCGCTCACTTCTTCACTACCCCGCCAATCGGCCCGCCTTGCCCCGTCGGCGCACCCGGCAGGTTCAGGTTCATGGTGCAGCCGCAATCGTCGCCGGCGTCGTGCGCGGTCTTCTGATATTCGATCTCGTAATCGATGATGTTCTTGAGGTTCGGCCAGTCGATGGCCTGCGCGATGCGCCGGCCATTGATGAAAAGCGTTGGGGTGGAATTTACGCCCAAGTCGCGTCCCATTGCCTGGCTCTTTTCCACTTCGGCGGCCGTCGCTTTGGTATCCAGGCACGTCGTGAACTGCATCGCATCCAGGTCCTTTCGGTCCTTCACCCAGCCAGTCACCTGGTCCTTGAAGTTGTCGGCCGTAACCTGCTGCTGGTGTGCGAAGATCCAATCGTGGAAATCCCAGAAAGTGCTCGCGTTCTGCCGCATCACGCAGCGTCCGGCGAGGGCCGCCGACTTGGCCCACGGATGCAGCGATTCAATCGGGAACTCCCGGAAGTAAAGTTTCACCTGCGTAGGGTAAGCGGTCAGCAGATTCTCACGCAGCATCTTGGCCTCGTCCTTGCAGAAGGGGCATTCGAAATCGCTGAACTCGACAATTGCCACCGGAGCCCCCGTCGTTCCCCAGCCCGGGGCGCCTTCGTTCTTCAGCTTGTCGAGGTCGGCCTTAAACGGGTTGTTGGCAATGTCGAATACCGAGCCCTGCACCATCCGCGAGCCGTCTTTCGACAGGTAGAACTTGAAGTCCTGTGCAGCCGGTCCCTTGGAGGCGTGTACCGTGACGTCCATGAATCCCGGCATCTCCGTGGACGGCTTCGGGTCCGAAATTTGGACGGTGATGCTCGGATCCATCACATACATGTGGCGGACGTAAGCTTCCAGCGTGGCTTTATCCAGCGCCGATTTCTTGGGCGTCTGACCGTGGCTCGCGAGCGCCGCCATAAAGACGAGCGCCACGGCAGCCACGGCTGGCAGCATCTTGCGAATCATATGTCTCCCATTGTACGGTACCCCCTGGTCAATCCAGGAACTCGACTACTCTGGTCAGGTAAAAGCCAGCTGTGAGCTATGAGCCCTGAGCTAAAAGCCGCATGCGGTTTCGCTTCGGCCCGCTCCAAGCTCATCGCTACCTTCACATCACTGGCCCGATCCGCCAAGGGACGAACTCCTGGTGGCCCAGTTGTTCGGCGCAGGTGCGCCGCCCGGATGCGACTTCCAGCAGCAGGCTGAGAATCTCGCGGCCCACGTCCCCGATCGACGCGCCGCCATCCGCGATCCTTCCGGCGTTCACGTCCATGTTGCTGGTCATGCGCCGATACATGGCGCTGTTGGTGGCGATCTTTACGACTGGAATCGTGGGAAAGCCGATGGCGCTGCCGCGGCCGGTGGTGAACGCGATCAGGTTGCAGCCGCCTGCCGCGAGGCCAGTGAGCGATACAGGATCGTAGCCGGGCGTGTTCATGAAGGCGAAGCCCGCATTGGCGATCCGCTCGGCATACTGGTACACGGCCATCAACCTCGACGTTCCGCTTTTCGCCACCGCCCCCAGTGATTTTTCCAGAATGTTGGTCAGCCCGCCTTCCTTGTTCCCAGGGCTTGGATTATCATCGAAACTGCCCTCAAATCGGTTTAGGTATTGCTTATAGTTTTTGACGCAATTCAATAGTTCTTCAGCTACTTGCCGGTTACGGGCACGCCCAATCAGCAGGTGTTCTGCGCCGAAGATCTCGGGCGTTTCCGCCAACACAGGAGTGCCTCCCATTTCGGCAAGCAGATCGGAACAGAAGCCGAGGGCCGGGTTGGCGGTGATGCCCGAAAACGAATCCGATCCGCCGCAGTTCAGCCCCAGCACCAGCCGCGATGCCGGTGCCGAGCTCCGCTCCATGACCGAGCATTCTTCGAGCAGCCCCGCGATCTGCCGCCGCGCTGCTTCGACCGTTCCGCGCGTGCCGCCGCTACCTTGCACTGTCAACCCCACCAGCCGGCCGCTATGGGGTCCGGGACTGCCGAGGTAATGATCGATCTGGTTGCCTTCGCATCCCAAACCGAGGATTACGGCCGCGCCGACGTTCGGATGGTCGAGCACTCCGCCCAGCGTGCGCCGCAGTTGATCCATGTCGGGGCCGAATGCATGACCGCAGCCTTCTCCGTGCGGGAACGCCACCACGCCGTCCACGTTGGGCGGCAGTGCTTCGCCTTCGTAGCTGCGCGCGATCATCTCAGCCGTGTGCGCTGCACAATTGCTGGCGGCGACCACGGCTACATAATTTCGCGTTCCGATGCGCCCGTCCGCCCGGTGGTAACCAAGAAAGCTCGGTCCGTCTTCGCGCCGCGCCGGCGCCGGGGTATCGCCCTCGGGAAATTCGTATTCCAGTTCCAGCTCTTCGAAACCCAGGTTGTGCAGATGCACGTGCCGCCCTACCCCGATTGTCTCCCGCGCTCGCCCGATCGCCTGCCCGTAGCGCCGCACCATCTCGCCGCGCGCGATTTCCTGCAGCGCGATCTTGTGGCCGGCCGGAATATTCTCCCGCACGGTCACCGCGATTCCCTCTACGCGCAGCTCCGTTGCTTCCGCGACCGGCACCCGGGCCACCGCGATGTTGTCGGACGGGTGCAGGCGGATCGCCGCATTTTCGGCCGTCGGGAGTTTTTCGATATCCAGGAGCATGAGGGCTAAATCCGTCTTGTCATCAGGTGCCGTTCTTCGAGTGCAAAACCGGCACGCTGGTACAATCGTATCGCGCCGGGATTGCCGGTCCAAACCTCCAGCCGCACGGCCTCCATGTCACGTTCGCGGCACCACTGTTCCGCGAATTGCAGCGCCTGCATTCCTATGCCGTGGCCGCGCCACTGCTCCGCCACGAACAGCTCATCCACCAGCCCGAAGCGCCCGCCGAACTCCAGACTCCAACCAATCGTCATCACCAGGATCCCCACCGCCTGGCCGCCGGCCTCGATCAGCAGGATCTCGCCGGATTCCGGAGCCGCGATTAACGCCTCGGCCGCGCGCCGCGCATGTTCGCGATTCCATTCCCAGCCCTCCTGCCCATATAACTGCGCCGAAAGATCGAGCATTGACTCCAGCGTGGTGCTGTCCACCCGGCAGAATGATCGGGAACTCTCCTCATCCATAGGCGCATTCCGATTGCTGCTATTATGCCCACACCTCGCCACAGGTTGCCCGATGCCCCCAAAACCCATCCCGAGGCGGTGTGGCGGGTCGGCCTGCCCCGCGTATTCTCGGGTAAGCCGGTTGTGCCGCAGCGAACTGGAAGAGTTCTACCGGTCCGTAGCAAAATAGAGCCATGCTCCGCATTCTGCTTTGCGTAACTTTCACCGCCGCCATGCTTGCCGCCCAACCCCCGCGCGACGAAGCCAGCGTGCGCGATGTCGTCGCCCGATATGTCGCCGCGCGGGAGCACAGCGACGAAAAAGCTATCGCCGCTCTCTTCACCGCCGATGCCGATCAACTCGTATCCAGCGGCGAATGGCGCAAGGGCCGTGCCGAGGTTGTCCGAGGCACGCTCGCCAGCTCGCAGGCCACCGGTGGAACGCGCAGCATCACCGTCGAGTCCGTCCGCTTCCTCTCTCCCGATGTCGCCCTCGCCGACGGCCGTTACGAAATCGCCGGCACCAACGCAGGGCAGACTCGCAAGATGTGGACCGCGATCCTCGTCATCCGCACGCCCGAAGGCTGGCGCATCTCGGCCATCCGCAACATGCTCCCCGCCCCGCCCGCGAGGTAGGTCTCCGCAAGATGTCAGAAAAACTTCAAGAAATTGAGAGCCGCCGAGGAAGGTGGATAGACAGCGGGCCGGCCAAGGGGTCGCGGCTGCGCATGCTTGCAAGCGCTTCTTCCGATTTGAGCGCGGAGACCAATACACTGTAATCGGTCGGAGCCTGAACCGCTTCGGTCAGGCTCTTTTCATCGAGTTCCTGAAGCTCTTTGATTGCGCGAAGAGACCGTTGAAGAAGGCTTTTCGAACGGGGCTGGATTTCTTGAACGTTTCGGGTTCCGGCTCAGCCGCCTTTTTGAAAATCAGGTGGAACGCTTTCTCGTCTGTGTGCTGCTCTACGGCGAAGCCCTTTGCCTCGATGACGATTTCTTTCTTCGCTGCTCGCCAGTAGACCTGCTGACGGTCATAACCAACCCGGTACGCGGATAGAAGAGCAAATTGGCATTTTGACATGTACTGCGCCTCCCCTTGAGGTCGTCTCTACACCTGACACGTGAGCCCTTGCGAATTCTGCCTTCAAATACCTGGCGGAAGCAGGTATATTCCGCGGCTCCAGGGTAACGGTAATGGTTGCCATAGTTGCTTTTACTCTCATTCATACAACAATCGCAACCACACGCGGGTGCGGTGCGTGCGGCCGTCGCCAGGTTTGGCTGAAAGCTGTCCGCCGACTGCTGACAGCTGATGTCCGAAAGCTGTTAGCTTAGAACGTAGAGCTCAGAACGCTTACAGCCTAATGACCGCCAAGATCCCGCGTCTCCTCTGGCCTTCCATCCCTCTCGCATTCGTTCTTTACTTCTATGGCCTCGCCACTGCCGGAATGCTGGGACCGGACGAGCCGCGATACGCCTCTATCGGCCGCGAAATGGCGCGTTCGGGCGATTGGATCACGCCCCGCCTCTGGGGCCAGCCTTGGTTCGAAAAACCGGCGCTGCTCTATTGGATGACTGCTGCCGGCTTCCGCGCCGGACTCGGGCCCGATCTCGCTCCCCGCCTTCCCGTCGCTCTCATGGCGGTGGCGTTCTTGGCGTTGTTCTGGTGGATTCTGAATCGCGAGTTCGGCTGCATGGCCGCGGGCTGCGCCAGCCTGATCCTGGGCACTTCGGTTGAGTGGCTGGTTTTCAGCCAGATCGGCGTCACTGATCTTCCGCTCACGGCCGCGTTCGCAGCCGCTATGCTCCTCGCGCTCCCCTGGGTGCGGCGCGGCGAGACACGCTGGCTGCCGTGGTCCGGTCTGTTGCTGGGCCTGGCCGTCCTCGCCAAAGGCCTGGTGCCCTTGGCGCTTGCCGCTCCGTTGGTCATCGCCGTGTGGAAGCGCCCGCTTCGAGTCACCGTGCGCGCCGCTGTGCTCATCGCTGCGCCGCTTCTCGCGGTCGCGCTTCCCTGGTATGTGCTCTGCTACCGCGCCAACGGCACGGTTTTCCTGCACGATTTTTTCTGGGTTCACCACTTCCAACGTGTCACCTCGGGAACGCTGATGCACGTGGAGCCGTGGTGGTTCTACGCTAAAGTGCTCGTCGCGGCGCTGCTTCCCTGGACGCCGCTTCTTTTTTCCACGGCGCGGCCGGCGCTGTATCGGGACCGCGGCCGTGGCTTTCTATTGACGATCGTGCTATGGGGTCTGCTGTTCTTCTCGATTCCGATCAACAAGCTGCCGGGTTACTTGCTCCCCATTCTGCCGGCCGCGGCGGCGCTCTTCGGCATCGCGCTTCAGCAAATGCGCCGCGCGGCTCCCGTTTTATCAGCCTGTGCACTGCTGCTGTGCCTCTTTCCCATGGTCGCGCCGGTGCTGCCGCAGGTACTGGCTTCGGGATTGTCCAAGGTTCCGTTCCCGCCGTTTCGTCTCTATTGGCTGCTCCCCGTTCTCCTGGCCGCCGCCGTCTGGTTGTTGGAAACGCGCCGCCGCCGAATGGCTGCGATGTTCCTGATCGCCGCCGGTGCGGCCGCCGGAGTGGTCTACCTCAAGTTGGATGCGATGCCGCGGGTCGATCGTATGGCCACTTCCCGCGATCTCTGGCGGCAGGTGGAGGCGGGCGCCGCCAGCACTTGCGTCGAGAACATCCATCGCAACTGGCGCTATCCGCTCAACTACTATTCCGTTCAACCGCTGCCGGAATGTTCCGACGTGCCGCGTCCCATCCACGTCACCCAGATTCCCGGACAGCCTCCGCGCGTCTCGCCTTTGGTACCGGCCCAACGGGACCCCATTGACCCGCTTCGGTCAGGCATTGTACTCTCACGTATTCGTGGTGCTGCGATAACGGGAATGACAAGATGATTCTCCCCGAGACCTACCTTCCGGCCCTCCTCGTGATGATTGTCAGCATGCTCTGCTGGGGGTCGTGGGCCAACACCTACAAGCTCACTGGCAAATGGCGGTTTGAGCTGTACTACTTCGATTTCGCGCTCGGCCTGCTTCTCACTGCCGTCCTGCTGGCTCTTACGCTTGGCAGCCTCGGCTTCGATGGGTTCGGATTCACGGACGACCTGATGCACGCCGGTAAGCGTCAGTGGTTTCTCGCATTCTGCGGCGGCGTGGTCTTCAACCTTGCCAATATGCTGCTGATGGCGGCGATCGCCGTGGCCGGCATGGCGGTGGCCTTTCCGATCGGCATCGGCGTGGCTCTGCTCGTCGGCGTGATTCTGAACTATTTGATCAGGCCCGCCGGGAACCCCATCCTCCTGTTCGGAGGCTGCCTGCTGGTGCTCGCCGCAATTATCGTGGACGCGGTGGCCTACCGCATGCTCAACCTGCTGAAGTACGAGGAGTTGGCCAAGGCCGGCAAGACCCCCAGCCTGCGCCGCGCCGTTTCGCTGAAGGGCGTCATGATCTCGCTGGTTTGCGGTTTGCTGATGGGCTCTTTCTTCCCTCTGGTTGCCGCCGCGCAGGAATCGGATGTCGGGTTAGGCCCTTACTCGGTAGGTTTCGTCTTCGCCTGCGGCGTTTTCCTCTCTACCTTCGTCTTCAATTTGTTCTTCATGAATCTGCCGGTTGAAGGCGAGCCGGTGGAAATCCGCGACTACTTCGTCGCATCGCCTCAAAAGCATCTTCTCGGCCTGCTGGGAGGTGCTATCTGGTGCGCCGGCGGTGTGGCCGCATTTGTAGCCGCGAGCACCCCATCGCAGGTCGGCATAGGTCCCGCAGTCAGCTACGCCATGGGCCAGGGATCCACGCTCATCAGCGCTCTGTGGGGCATCCTCGTCTGGAAGGAGTTCAA
>Ga0126381_100006554_pt1 | contig 12880 bp, 11 predicted proteins | sample PanSoiMetPlot_28_FD_96465 | JGI IMG/M metagenome (GOLD analysis project Ga0126381, IMG submission 96465) | Tropical forest soil microbial communities from Panama - MetaG Plot_28 | ecosystem: Environmental > Terrestrial > Soil > Tropical forest > Bulk soil | place: Panama | collected 2016-02-17
GGCGGCCTATCAGACCGACGGCTGCACGATTCTCCGCGGAATCGTCCCGATCGAGTGGGTAGATTTCCTGCGGGATGGTGTGGACCGCCTCATGGCGCGGTCCGACCCATCGTCGCAAAACTATGCCGACGAGGGCGAGCCCAGGTTCTTCGGGCAATCCTGGCCGTGGTTGCTCGACGATGCCTTCAAGGCGTGGGCACTGCAAGGGCCGGTGCGAGATGTGGCCCGCCAGATCATCCCGGACCTGCGCAGCCTTAACTTCTTCTACGATCAGATCTTCGCCAAGGAGCCCGGCGCGACCAAGGCGACGCCATGGCATCAGGACTTCTCGTATCTGCCGCTCAAGGGAAACCAGATCCTGCGCATCTGGGTGCCACTTGACCCAGTGCCCAGCGACGGCGGCGCAGTGCATTACCTGAAGGGCTCACACAAGTGGGGGGTGGTATTTCAGCCGACACCGTTCAAGAACATCCGCGAGATTGTCGACGCCTATGTCGAACCACCATTCGACTTCGCGGTGCCGCCCGACTTCGACGCCGACTACGCCAACTACGACTGGCTTGTCGGCGAGGTCGAACTCGGTGACGCGATCGTCTGGCAGGTGCTCACCGTGCACGGCTCGGGGGCGAACCGGACCGCCAACTACCGGCGGGCGGTGACCAGCGTCTACACCGGGGATCAGGTGACCTGGTATCCGCACTCGGCGAACATGTTCAAGAACCTGGACTTCGCCGGCCACGTCCGGATGCCCGACCTCGAGCCAGGCGGACCGATCGACTGCGAGATGTTCCCGCGGGTATGGACCGCGGCCTGAGCCCGCCTAGGCGGACCGGCGGCAAAGTCCGGTGGTGGAGTCAGCCGCCGGGGACAAAGACCGGAGGTAGGTCATGAAGGTCAGAGGAAACGATGTCTTGCTCCCGACAACTATTGTCGGGGCGTATCCAAGGCCGATATTCATGGAAGGAAAGGTCTTCGGCGAAGGCGTGCACGCGCCGGAGTTCCCCAGCTACCGAATGCGGGAACTGTACCGGCACGCCGTGGCGTTGGCCGTCAAGGACATGACCGACGCTGGCCTCGACATCATAACTGACGGGGCCCAACACTATGAGAACGAGACCGACTACGAGTACGCGGAGATCTTCCACTTCTTCGAGAACCGGCTCGACGGGGTCGCGCCCTACGGCGATCGTACCCAGGTCGCTGATTTCGACCTCCCGATTTACCGGCCGACTATAATCGGGCCGGTAACCTGGAAGCGGCCGGTCATGAAGCCAGTGGTCGAGGCGGTGCGGACAGCGACCGACAAACCGTTCAAGATGAATGTGTCCCTCGGCCCGGCCAGCCTCGCCGCCCTGGCCGTGGACCAGCACTACGGCAACCTGAAGGCCCTTTCCATGGACATGGCTAAGGCTTACAACGCCGAGCTGAAGGACCTGGACAACCGCGACGTCGACATCGTCCAGATCACCGAACCGCTCACCCTTTTCGAGCCGGAGCCGTGGATTATCGAGGCGATCAACACTGCGTTCGAGGGTGTGCAGACGAAGCGGCTGGTGCACATCTGCTACGGGCACGAGGAAGGGCAGCCGGGGACCTATGAACTGCAAGCCCACAAGCTGTTCCCGTGGATTTTCGATGTCGACTGTGACCTGATCCACCTGGAGATGGCCAGCCACGATTTCGCCGAGACCGAAGCGCTGCGCGGGTGGCCGAAGGACAAGGACCTCCTCGTCGGGGTCATCGACATCAAGGACATGCGGGTCGAGAAGCCTGCGACGATCGCAAATTGGCTGCGCAAGACCCTGGAAGTCGTCCCGGCCGAACAGCTTGGGGTGGCCACTGACTGCGCCATGGCATCGGTGCGGCGAGCGATCGCCAAGCGCAAGCTCCGGTCGATCGTGGAGGGCACCGAGATCGTGCGTAAGGAGCTGACCAGCTGAACCGAAAGGCGCCAAGCGCTGTCGACGTGGCGGCGACCGTAGCGTCCTGCTAGCGGCCTGGAACACCCGCGACGACGTGGCTCGCCGTCGTCTGCTCGAACACGCGTGGAGCACCAGGGGTACCTACACCGATCCTGGTGGTGCACTTGGATGGTCGGGCTCCCCGCGTGGCTCCGCGTGTTGCCGCTCAAGATCGGGATAGGCTCTGACCTGGGCGTTTAGCGCGCCTGGCAGGATTCGAACCCGCGACCCGCTGCTTAGAAGGTACGGCCCGGGCATCGCCGGAAGACGCCACATGTCGCCTGACGAGCAGTCTTGCTGTCTTCATGATGGCTGGATGTGGCCTGAGATAGCCTGATGCCTGCACCCGGTGGCTCCCCAAGTGGCTCCCCGGAATCTTGTTAGCAGAGCTAACGTCCGTGCCACCGAACCTGCTAGCAGGCGGTCACAGTCACTGTAGCAATCTGCTATAAGGGCGTTACGCGTCATATGGACGCCGACGCCAGTCGCCGCATAACATAGATGCGGTTGGATGACTCGGCCGCCCTTTCAGGCCATCGGACTATCCTCAAAGGAGGAGGGCGTAGATGGTCAGTTCTAGAATGGATCCCAAGGTAAAAGCACTCAGTACCGTCGGACTATTCTCCGGGTGCAGCAAGAAAGAGCTGCAAAGCGTGGCACGACTATGCACGGCGCTCTCCGTGGAGGAGGGGTTTGTGCTCACCACCGAGGGCACTCCGGGCCGAGAGTGTTTCGTGATCGCCGACGGCAAGGCTCGCGTGACGATCGGCGGCAGAAAGGTCGGCGAGGTTGCCCCCGGCGAATGCGTCGGGGAGATGGCGCTTCTCGACGGTGGTCCGCGAACGGCCACCGTAACCGCCGAGTCACCAATGAATGTCTATGTTCTATCAGTCTCCGAATTCAGCTCATTGCTCGGAGTGAGCCCTGCCATTCTTCAGAAGATCGCGATCAGCCTCGCCCAGCGCCTTCGCGCGCGCGAGGCGCATTATCCGCACTGAACAGCGCCAGCAACAACGCCAGCCGCCACCGGGCACGCTTAGCGGAGGATCCTGTACCGCTCTTCCTCGTTCGCCAAGCTGCAGCAAGATCGCCACCATCGCCCTCAAGGCCGGACGGCGCCACGGCTTAAGCCACGCCGGGCCAGGCGCATCCCGGCACGCCGGCGGGCATGCGTGGTGCGGCATGGGCAGCTGGGTGCCCGCGAGGCATTCGCGCTGCCGGCGCGGGACCGGGGGTTACCGCCGGGGAGTGCCTTCGAGCAGCCCGGCGCCAAGCGGGGTGAGCGAATGCAGCACCGCTTTCCCGGCGCGGGTGGTGACGATCAGGCCTGCTGTCGGTGTTCCGTCCGCAGCGGCGTGCGGTCATGTCTGCGGCCCGTTGGCTCCCCGTTGGGTTCCCGCTGATCGAACCTAGGATCGTAATATATCTTTGACCTGCGCGCCTGGCAGGATTCGAACCCACGACCCGCTGCTTAGAAGGTCGCTGAAGATAGCGGGGTCAGCTGCGGTTTCCGAGGTCAGGCGGGATTGAGGACTGGCCATGGGTGACCCCTATTCGCCCCGGTTTACTGTCCGATCGGGCACACAGCGGGCACGACGGGATCGGGAGCGGCTTTACAGGAAGCCGGCGGCCTCCCCAGCGGCGTGTCTCTGGACTGGGCGGATATGTCCTGAATGGTTTCGTTGGGTGCGGGCTGTTTCGCGCTGGTTGCGCGGGCTGACCGCTTTTACGGGATGGGCACCAGGGTTGTGTAGAGGTCTACCTGGTGCAGCTTGCCGTCCGGGTTGGTGCCGGTGCTGTCGGAGTTGTCGGACCAGGCGGGGTAGAACAGGTGCGACTGCAAGGCGACCTGGGTGTAGTCGCCGTAGTCGAAGAAGCTGTGCGTGTCTTTGGCGTTGGAGGTGCCCTGGCTGACCTGGAAGCCCGGGGCGAACGTGCGCCCGCCGTCGGTGGAGTAGCTGGCCCAGAACTGGGTGTAGGTGTCCGGGCGGGCGCAGCCGTGGCCGCCGTGGCCGTGGGCGTTGCGGCAGTCATACCAGCCAGCCGCGATGTCGCCGGTGGCCTGGTCGACCGCGATGGCTGGCAAGAACTGGCTGTGGATTGTGCGGGAGTCATCGAGCGGGACGGCCTTGGTCCAGGTTCTCCCGTTGTTGTCGGAGTGCTGGAACATGACGTTCAGGTTGTCGCGGTTCTGCTGCGCTGCCTGGGTCCAGACCGCGTACACCCGGCCGTGAGACCGGCCGCCGCCGGTATCCCAGGCCAGCCCGGCATTGGTGCTGATGCCCGGTCCGGCTGGGCGGGAATGAAGTCCAGCGCGTTGACCCGGGTGCGGGCCAGCAGCCGCGGGCGGCCGAAGCCCCGGGGCCCGAGCCCGTCGGGGTCCAGCGCGGTGTAGATGCGTGAACGGCGCGGGCTGGCGATGTTCTCGTAGATGACCAGGACCTGGCCGCGCGGGCCCACCGCGAGGCCGCCGAAGTCGCCGTGGCCTTGCCGGGTGGGGACGCTCTCGGGCGGGCTGAATGACCCGAACCGGCCACGGCCGGTGACCTTGGCCCCGGCGGCCTGCACCGCGCCCGTCAGCACGTTGGTGTAGTCCACCCACACGCTGCGCGGCCCCACCGAAACAGACGGCCGGTCACCCACGTGGCTAGAGAAGCGATCCGGCCGCCCGGACAGCGCCCGCGTCGCCGGGTGCGCGACCGGCGCCGTACCTGCCCGCGGCGCGGTCGGCACGATATCGGCGGCCTTCCTGAATCGCACCCCGCCATCGGTAGACAGGCCCACGAAGACGTGGCCGTTGGCCTCCAAATGGCTCATCCACAAGTTCCCGTAACGGTCCCAGGCCAGCCGCTCGTCGCAGGTATGCCCCACCTGGGCGCCGGTGGCGAACAGGCGGCGGGTCCAGGTCAGCCCGCCGTCGAACGACACCCCCAGGAACAGCCCGGCCAGGTTCTTCCGGCCGACCGGGCAGGTCATGGCCGCCACGTTCAGCGGGTCCAGGGGGTTAGCGGCGATGGTGTTCTCGGCCTCATTCCCCGGCCGGGCGCTCACGTCAAAGTTCGGCCGGGGCGCCCCCGGAGGCACTGCGGAAGACGCAGCCGCCCGGCTCGCAGCAGCCCCTGGCCCGACCGCTACCCGGCCCGAGGCCGCCCCAGGCCACGCCGCGGCCAGCCCCGCTACCAAGAGCAGTGTGACACCCAACCGGGCCGCCGCCGCCAGAACCCTGCGCGGCAGGCAGCATTGAGTGAACCGCATAAGCCCTCCAACCCTGGCTGTCCAACAGGGACGGTCATCTTGTAAAGACGAAGCAACGCTGCCGTCGGTGCACGCAGCCATAAATTTCCCCAGGACTGCGGGATCGCGGCGAGCGCCGGCCCGCAGGCGTCCCACGCGGCTGCGGCATTACATGGCACGCTCGGAGGGGTTCGCCCCCCCAGCCTTCTGCTTCGTAGGCACAGGCGGACTGTCCAGGAGCGTCCAGTGTTGGCTACATGCTGGGCCGATATTCCAGGCCTGTCGTCTGGCGTCGATTGCTGGCTACGGTCTTGGCGCAGTCGGTCGCCCTAGCGGGTCTACGCCCGGCCTCCTTTGCCCTGATGGGCTGTTACGGTGTCGGGCAGCTTGTGCCGCCGGTGAACCCGCCGCCGCTGCCGCTGGCGCTGGCGATGGCGCTGGGAGCGGTGCCCACGCTGGGCGTGTTGTTGGCCTGCAGGAAGGTCTGGACCGCGCTGGTGTCGCTGGCGCCGCCGGTGTAGCCGGGGAGCTTGACCGTGGTGGCGTCGTTCTGGTCCAGCTCGATGTCGGCGCCGCCCTGATTTGCTGCGGCGGATCCGGTCAGCGAGTTGCTGGTGATGGCGGCGCACACGGTGCCGTTGTCGGTTGTCGAGCAGCGTTACCGGGCGGTCCTGGAGGCCGCCGCTGACTGTCCCCGGAGACCGCTCGCCTGCTTACCGAAGCAACAGGCATCCACCGCCCGTCCGGTTACACAGAGCACTGGTCGCACTGGCTGCGCCGCCACCAGGCCCGCTCCCGCTGGTACCAGCAGCGCACCCGCCTTACCCGCGAGCTTGCCCTGGTCAGCTAGCGTTCCTTGCTGGTGGCCGGACCGGGCGGACGTCCGCGGTCCCGCTGGTGCCCGCCCGGGAACCACACTGGAGCGAGCGGACAGGAAGGTATTGGGAGCCGAATCTGCGCGCACGTCTCCGCGCCGGGGACCCAGATGCCTTCGGTGTGCTCTTCGACGAGTACGCCCACGCGGTGTACAACCTGGGCTTCCGGCTGACCGCGAACTGGTCAGCCGCCGAGGAGGTGGTGTCGCTCACCTTCTTTGAAGCCTGGCGCCTTAGGGGCAGGATCGGCCCCGGCGGCGGGGCGCTGCGGCCATGGCTGCTGGGCATCGCGGTGAACGTGTCCCGCAACCTGACGAGGGCCTCCCGGCGACACCAGGCGGCCCTGAGCAGGCTGCCACCGCCCTCCCCGGCGCCCGATTTCGCTGACGAACTGGCCGGGCGCCTGGATGACCAGGCTCGGCTGCGCGAGGCCAGGACAGCGCTGGCTGCGCTTCGCGGCGGCGAGCGCGAGGTTATCGCGCTGTGCGTGTGGTCGGACTTGGACTACGCCGCCGCGGCCAGGGCGCTTGGCGTGCCGGTCGGCACCGTGCGGTCCCGGCTGTCCCGAGCCCGCCGCAAGCTCAGGACGCTGGTGCCCGCTGACCGGGAACTCATGGGCGGCCGCGAACAGGTACAGGGTGACCGCGAAAACGCGGCCATGTCGGAACCGGAGGGAACCGATGAACGCCGATGACCCCCGCCGCAGCGACGTGACCGAACTGGCCCGGCTGCTGCCGGCCCCGCCCGAACGGAAACTGCCGTCAGGTCGCGAGCACACCCTCAAGGAGCACCTGATGAGTGAACTTCACCTGGCCGCCAGCCCGCCGGCGGGCCGGCCCGCCACACGCCGCCGCTGCACGCCGGCGATCATCATCGCAGCCGCCGGGGCCGCCCTGGCCGCCGCCATCGTCTTGACCGCCCTACCCGCGAACACCTCCGGTGCCTCACCGGCCGCCGCCCGGCTGCTTGCCAAGATCGCCGCCGCCGCCGCCCGGCAGCCCAGCCCGCACGTGCGCAACAGCCAGTTCTCATACGTCAAGGTCTGGGTATCTAACCTGGTCTGCGACGGCGGGAGCGGGAACAACTGCGTGCTGGGAAAGCCGCAGAAGAGCCAGATCTGGCAGTCGGCGTCTAATCTCTGCATCACTGGCCTGCTGCGCGAAAACGGCGGGCGGGACATTCCGCTGAAGTTTTCCAGTAATTACCTCCACTGCCCGGACCGGGGCGGCGTGCATGATCCCACCTACCGGTTCCTGCAGTCGCTGCCTACTGACCCGCATGCCCTGCTCAGCCTCATTGAGCGGGAGATGCAAGGCCAGCTGCCGCGCCCAGAGGAGGCGTTCACCACCATCGGCGACCTGCTGGGCGCGGCGATCGCGCCGCCCCGGGTCAGCGCCGCGCTATACCGGGCGGCCGCCCTGATTCCTGGCGTGACCGTGGTCCCGGACGCGACAGACGCGATCGGCCGCCACGGCGTTGCGGTCGCGTACACCTTCCGGGGCATCCGGACTGAGTGGATCTTCAGCAAGCTGACCTACCGCTACCTCGGCAATCGCGACGTCTACATCGCAACCGGCGCGTCCGCCGGCGCGTCCGCCGTGCTGCTGCATGCCTTCGTCGACCACGCCGGGCAGCTCCCCGGTTAGCTCAAGCCTCTGAATGTCCCCCCGGTCGTGGTGATCGCCACGCTCGCCTTCTACGTCGGCTGCCGGCTGACGGAGGACTGCCTGCCAGTGCCGCGGATCATGGGCAGCGCGGTCAAGGTGCCTGCCGTGGCGCCGATCGTGGCGGTCCTTCCGGGCGGGGGTACTGCCGGGCATTGTCGGCGCCCTGGTGGCGATCCCGGTCGCTGCGGCGCTCCGGCTGCTGCCGGAGGAGGTCACGTTCCGGCGGCTCGACCGCAACTGAACCCGGCCGCCGCGAAGGCCCTCTCGGCCAGCGGGTCCGTCAGGGTGGCGTGGCGCGAGGCGCGGCCATCCGTGACGGCTTCCCGGTACAACTCCCGCAGCTTGTCGCGGACCCAGGCCTTGGTGTGCTGCAGGCCGGATTGGAATCGTGAGACTGATCGTGTCGGCATGCTGGTTCTTGGGGGAGTCCCGGTAGTTCGAGTCCTCACCCTGCCCGCGGTGCTTTCCATTAGCCTGCGTCGGGTAGGAGCTCACTTTACTGGCTCCCCGTTTGGTTCCTAGGCACCTACTTAAAGATCGCAGTAAGCCTCTGACCTGCGCGCCTGGCAGGATTCGAACCCGCGACCCGCTGCTTAGAAGATGTCGCGCAAGTGTCCAGGGGAGTCTCTTACGTGGGCCGACAGCTAGAGTGCGTCCAGGTTCGACCTATGGTGTCCCAGCTTGTTGGTGTCACCCGTGGGTGTCAGCAGCGTTGAACATCCCTCTGGTCCGTAGCTCGTGGCAGCGGGGTCGTTGAAGGTCGTGCCGCTGCCTTTGAGGGCTGCAGTGGTCGTCTGCGGGGCAGGGTGCGCTGCGGCTGCTGCACTTCAATGCTGCACGCGGCCGTCTGGCTGCATCTTGCTATATCTCACCGAATCAGGCAGCGGCTGACGACCCATGGAGATGGGACAGCGGCATGACCGTCAGATTACAGATCCTTTACGAACTCTTGACAAGCTTGTCGCGCTGGTGGTACGGCAGAGATGCTGGCCACACTTCGCGCCATGGGAGAGCAGCGACGCTTCACGATTAACCCAGGTGGATAGCGGGGTTTGGAGCAGGGGGGTTCATGATGGCCGAGCTGGTAACTGAGGCCCCTGGGCGGGCTAGCCAGCCGCTCAGATTCGCTGACCGTCAGTTGGTGCCTAGCGTGCACGTGGAGTTTGTGAATGCGGCCGCTGGCTGCAGCGCATGTGATGACAGCGGCATCATTCACGCCTTCTGGGCTCCCCTTGCCACGCCGCCGCCCGGGCAGCCGCCAGGAGTGCTTCAGCGGCCGATGCTGTACCTGTCGGGCCCGCCGGATGCGCTGGCTGTCCGTAACATCGGGGCGCACGGACAGCCGCTGGCCGCGGCCGCCGACGCCGGGACTGTCTACCTGCTGTACGCAAAGGACCGCAGTGTGCGCCTGGCGAAGGTCTTGGCAGATGGCACGTTCGAGCAGGACCAGGCGCTGAGCAACCACCAATCTATCGAGGGCACGCTAGTCGCCGACCAGGGCGGCTGGTGGGCCGCGTGGACCGAGTCCCGGAGTGGCAAGCTGTTCCACGCCCGCGGGGGGTGGGGAAACGTCGACTCCCCCCGGGAACCGGTCACCAGCGAGCTGGCCAACGTTCTCGCATACGGGTCACCGAGCCTCGCGCTGGGGCTGCGGAATCCTGACGACCCAGCAGATCGCTGGATCTATCTAGCCTGGGAAATGACACTGAAATCCGCGGCAAAGGCCAGGCTGGCCAGGATGCAGGTGCAGGCACCCGGGTGGGTCGAGCACGCGTGGCTGCCGAACCCTTCGGCTCACGGCGCCATCTCCAGCCCCGCGCTGGCCTACGACGGCGCTCTCCAAGCGGCCTTCGAGAACCAGGGGGGTGTCAGCTTCATGCTCAACCCCTCCCACACCGCGACGGCTCACCGGCTCGCAGCAACCCATGGCGGCATTCCGAAGATCGCCGCCTCAGGCGGGCGGACCGTCGTCGCCTGGATCTCCGATCACAGCACCGCTGTGAGCCCCCCACGCTATGACCTATGCGTAGCCGGGCCAGCGGGCCCACCGGTCAAGCTGGCCACGCACTCCCGCTACCTCGACATTGTCGGCCTAACTTCGCACGCGGGCAAAGCCGCTCTCCTCACCTTCGAGGACCAGGCCAACCTGTATATACGGATCCAGACGACGTAACGAGGTTGTCCCGAGTTGCGTTGAACTTTCGGCGGCGGTCCCCGTGACCATCAGGCCACTTCAGGTTCTCATTCTGGCTTACCGGGGTGACATTTTCGGTGAGGGTCTGCGACGCGGTGCGGGGGTCTTGGCCTTTGCTGACTGAGCCGCGGAGCGCCGTTACGTCAGGGAAGGCTTTGGATGATCTGGATGATCTCGTCGCGGCCGAAGCCGTGATGGCGTGCGAATTCGAGGAGGGCCCGTGTCCGGGCGAGTACGGCACCGCGCTGGGGCGTGCCGGCCACGGTGATGCCACGCCCGCGGCGAAACTCCAGCAGGCCTTCATCCCGCAGGATGTGCAGCGCGCGGAGAACGGTGTTCTTGTTCACGCCCAGCACTGCCGCGAGGTCCTTGGCCAGGGGCAGGCGCTCGCCGGGGCCAGCCTCCCCCTCCGCGATGGCGCGGCGGATCTGCGCGGCGACCTGGTCGTGCAGCGGGACGGCGCCTGAGCGGTCAATGTTGACATCCAGCATGGTGCTAGTCATAGTAGTTCCATGGAGTGGGTCCGGCAAGGCCTGGCATGAGTCCTCTGACCGCCACGCCCGTCACGCCCGGCGGCGGCGCAGCGCAGGCCCTGTTCCAGGAGGCGCGGCGGCGGCGCCGTCGCCGGTGGCTTACTGGGGTGGCGCTGATCGTGGTGCTATCGGCCGTGGTGGCCGTCGCCACCGTGACCTGGCCGCACCGGGCAGCTGGTCACGAGGGTGGCGGAACGGGGCCGGCGGGCACGGGCCTAGGTGCCCGGTCATCCGTGGCCGCGGTGTGGTTCGATGGCATCCGCTTGCGCGTTGGTTACATATACCCGGGCGGCCTCGTGACCCAGCGTGCCGGGGCGGAGGTCAATGCCGACCTGCTGCCCCTGGTGCAGGCCGGCGGGCGCGTCTACTGGGTCGATCCCGCAGGCACCTTCGTGCCGGCGCTGGGCCACTGGTCGCAGGTGGTCCGGTACCTGGATCTGGCAGCCGGCAAGATCGGGACCGCGGGGTCCGGGCAAACGGTATTCCTGTCGGCCGACGGCCGGTATCTGCTCATGTCGCAGGACGCCACCAGCCTGACCGAGACACCGGTGGCGGGCACCGGTGCGACCCGCCAGCTGACCCTGCCGCGTGGCTGGTACCTGCCGGGCGGCGATGGCCTCCCCGACGTGGGAAGCGGAGAGGGCCTGGCCACGGCGAACGGCATCATCGTCCAGTCTGCGGAAAGCTCAGCCTGGCGTGCCCAGGCCCTGGGGGTGTGGGACCCGCGCAGCGGCAAGGTGGCAGTAATCGGCAGGGAGCTGGCGGTCATCGGCGCCTACACTCCGCCCGGCGCACGCTACAGCCTGCTCGCCTGGCTCCCGGCGGCCTGCCCGTTCCCTGACAACTGCCTGATCAGGATCACCAACACCGCGACCCTGTCTACGCGGACTGTGCGCAGCCCGCTGCCGGGCGGCTTCGCCGTGGGGGGCGCCTTCTCCCCCGATGGGATGCAGCTGGCAGTGTTTCCGCAGACCGCCCCGCGGCATACGACCCCTGGCTCCGCCCGGCTGGCGATTGTCAACCTGGCGACCGGAGCCGTGCGCGTGGCCCGGGCGCCCCGGCTCGCGCTCGGCATGGACTTTGCCTGGGCCCGGTGGCTGCCCGGCGGCACGCATCTCATCGTGGGCGCGGGGACCGGACCCTACCTGGTGGATTCCGCGACGCTGTCGGCCAGGCCGCTCTTCGCCCGCGGCCACGGCCACAACATCGGGAACAGCCGGGATATCAACTTCACCGCGGCCATCGTCTCGCTACGCCGGTGATTACCCGGTCTACGCGCAAAGCCCGCGGCGGGAACACCTCTGCTCGATGGCGCCGCCATACGGGCCGGAGCTGAAGCAGCCGACCCGCCCGCGGCCCGGAGCGCCGGTGGCGGCCCCCTTTGATCATCAGGCGGCGCTGATGTTTTGATCACGGTGCATGACATCGGCATTCCCCGAGAAATGGGCTTCGAGCGCGGCGCGGAGTTTCGGCAGGTGGAGGTGGCCGTTGACGCGGCGGAACTGGTGATCGGCTTCGAGCATCCCGGCGGTGCACCAGCGCAATGCCATCGTGCCGTCCCGCCACCGCTTGACATTCCTGGAATGCTCCCGGCAGATCTCGATCATCGATTCGACCGGGTTGGTGGAGCGCAGCGTGCGCGCCAGGGTGGGCGGCACGCCCAGGCGCAGGATCGTCAGCGTCTCGGCCATGCCCTCCCGCAGCGAGGCCGCGGCACCGGGGTAGGCGCGGTCAAGTTCGCGGGCCAGCGCCGCCAGCAGGCCCTCGGCCTCGACCGCGGAGGAGGCGTGATAGGCCTGGCGCATCCGCCGCTCGACTACGGTGCGGAGCTTGTCCGGGAGCCTGTCCCTTAGGTTTTTGATCTTGTGCTGCTGGCAGCGCTGGATCAGCGGCTGGTCGAAGACGTCCTGGACCGCGCGGGACAGCGCCTTGGCCCCGTCGAGCACGGCCAAGATGGGCCTGGTGACATCCAGGCCGCGCTCGCGCAGCCCGGTGATCAGGTCCGTGGCCAAGGTGGCGTTCTCGGTCGAGCCCTCCTCCACCGCCAGCGGGTGCTTGGTCCCGTCGCTGCCGATGCCCAGCGCGACCACGCAGGTGTGCTCGCCGAAGTGCACCCCGTCGATCATCAGCGCGACCAGGTCCAGGTCATCGAGCCGCCGGGTCATCAGCTCCGCCAGGGCGGCCTCGGTCGCGGCCACGAACCGGCGCGACACCGCCGACTTGCTCGTGGCCGCCGCCTGGTCAGCCACCGCCTGCCCGGCGGGCTCCAGCCCGGCGGTGTAGCGGCGCGACGACAGGCCCGCCAGCATCTTCTCCAGCGCCAGCCGGCCCAGGATCTCGGTCGAGGAAAACAGGTCATAGCTGGGCAGGCGCAGCTCACCCGGGCCCGTCGGCGGCCCGCACCCGCGGCCGGGAC
>Ga0126381_100006555_pt1 | contig 12879 bp, 11 predicted proteins | sample PanSoiMetPlot_28_FD_96465 | JGI IMG/M metagenome (GOLD analysis project Ga0126381, IMG submission 96465) | Tropical forest soil microbial communities from Panama - MetaG Plot_28 | ecosystem: Environmental > Terrestrial > Soil > Tropical forest > Bulk soil | place: Panama | collected 2016-02-17
AGAATTCCTCGACCGAATCGAAGATTTCACTGTGGCTCAAATGCGGATAGTGCAGCGGCGCGATTTGCACGCCGTCTTCGTTGACGAGCTCGGCATGAGCGTCGTCGAGCCAGCCGTTCTGCATCGCCTGATTGAACAAGAACGTGCCCGGATACGGCGCGGCGAGCGAAACCTGAATCGTATGCGGATTGATCTCCGTGGTGAAGTTGATGGTCTCTTCGATGGTTTCCTTAGTCTCGCCCGGTAGGCCCATGATGAAGGTGCCGTGGATGGTGATGCCGAGCGCGTGACAATCCTTGGTGAATTTGCGGGCGACATCGACCCGCATGCCCTTTTTGATGTTGTGCAGGATCTGCTGGTTGCCCGATTCATACCCAACCAAAAGGAGTCGCAGACCGTTGTCGCGCAAGGCTTTCAAGGTCGCATAAGGGACGTTCGCCTTGGCGTTGCAGGACCAGGTGACGCCGAGCTTGTTCAGCTCTTTGGCGATCGCCTCGGCACGCGGCAGATTATCGGTGAAGGTGTCATCGTCGAAGAAGAATTCTTTGACCTCGGGAAAGGCCTTTTTGGCCCAGGCGATTTCCTCGATGACATGCTCAACCGAACGCGTGCGGTAACGGTGACCGCCCACGGTTTGCGGCCACAGACAGAACGTGCAGCGCGATTTGCAGCCGCGGCCGGTATAGATTGAGATGTAGGGGTGTTTCAGATAGCCGATGAAATAGTTCTTGATGTCGAGGTCGCGTTTGTAGACCGGGGTGACAAACGGCAACAGGTCCATGTCTTCGAGGATGGCGCGCTCCTCGTTATGCACGATCACGCCCTCGGCATTGCTATAGGACAAGCCGGCGATTTCGCTCCAGGGCCGCCCGTCGGCGATTTCCTTGATGGTGAAATCGAATTCGTTGCGGGCGACAAAATCAATGGTCAGCGATGCTTTCAGGCTGCCGGCCGGGTCGACCGCGACCTTGGCGCCGATGAAACCGGCTTTGAGGGCGGGGTTGAGGGCTTTGAGGGCCTTGATGGTTTCGACGTCAGAGGCAAAGGACGGTGCCGAGGTGTGCAGTACGGCGAGATCGTAATTGCGCGCGCTGTCGGCAATCTCCGCAAGCTTCAAGCGGTGCGGCGGCGCGTCGATCAATTTGCTGTTCCCGACCAAAGCGGCCGGTTGCGCCAGCCAGGTCGGATACCAGAACGAGCGGATTTCGCGGCGTGCCTGATACCGCGAGCCGGCGCCACCGTCGAAACCCTCAAACGAGGGCGCTTGCAGAAACAATGTGCGCATCACGATTCCGCCTCACCGTAGCGAGCCAGCGTGCTGTCGGCTCTCACGCCATAACGATGACCGCGCCATTCGACGCCGCGACCGAAAAAGCTCGCTACAAATACGACAAACGACAATACATCGCGGACGGGACCAAGCCACAAATTACGCAACGAGATACTCCAACCATTGTCCAGCTGGAACAGGCGGTGCAGATCGGCCTGCAGAGCAAAACGGCAGGCCAGCGCCGCCACAATGACCAATGTGGCCGGAGTGAGCCCGCCAAGGAGGAAACCGATCAATGCCAGCGGCACCGTATAGGTCACGACAAGGCCAGCAAAACCGAAAGGATCGACGGCGCGGATGGTGCGCGCCCAGCGAATATCGTGAAACAACAATTCGCGTAAGGATTGTTCGGCGCAGACATGCGTGACGATGAAAGGCGCAATTGCCACGCTTAGTCGCGCGCGCCGCGCCGCCATACCCAATTCGTAATCGTCGGCCAATTGATCGGCGACCGATTGCAAGCCGCCGAGCTTGTTCAGCGTCGCCTTGGTCAGCGCAATGGTTGAGCCGAAGCAAGGGGTCGCAAGCCCGAGTTTGAGCCCGACCAGCACATTAGGCAGGAAGTGATAATTGATGCCGGCCGCGGCTAGTCGCGCCCAGATTCCGGTCGCCCCGATACCGCGATAAGGGCACGTCACCAGTCCAACACCCGGCTGGCTAAGGTTGGCCGCTAGATTGGTGAGATAATCTTGCGGAACGACGATATCGCTGTCGGCGATCACAATTATCTCATGCCGCGCCGCGGGCTGCATATTGATGAGGTTCGACACTTTGGCATTGGTGCCGTGGCGGCGCACGTTGATCACCAGATCAAGGTCGCGACCCGGAAAATCGGCGATCAGCCTGCGCACGACAGCCGCAGCAGGATCGGCCGGATCAGATAAGCCGAATACGACCTGTACCGGTGCCGGATAATCCTGCCGGCAAAAGCTCGCCAAATTCGCGTAGAGATCGGGCTCCGCCCCATGCAGCGGCTTTAGGATCGTCACCGGCGGACAATTCGCGATCGGCGCGGGCCGTGACTTGCGTAAGAAGCTTCGCGCCGCCCACAGCGCAAACAGTGCATAGGCGGATCCGACCAGTGCCGCCAGGTAGCAGACGGCCGACGCGTAAGCTGCGGAATTTTCGAGCAATTCGCTCACACTGCCCTCTGCGGTCCGGCCGAGCGGAGCGCAACTATATGGCCGGGTCATACTTCATGCACGTCAAACAAACGGCAAAAGTCAGGCGGAGTTCACGGCTTGGATGGTCGCGCGAAATTGTTGTCCCGGTCGATCGCGGTGAAGCTGCGCCGTACCGCAATCGCGGGCGGGGGCCACAAAGTGCGGCCAAAAGGGCGATACCGCGCATTTGTTTAACCGGACACCATGCCGGACGTCATAAATTTCACCTCAATTCGACTGTAAACTGTGGCTTTTCTGCACTAGTGAAGCGACACCGTCCTTTTTATTTTGGATTGTTCAGTCAGCGGGATTGGGGGCACCATGAAGAAAATCGCCGTTGGAACCGCAGTGATCCTCGCGATCTTGAGCCTTGCCGCTTGTGCGCAGGTCGGCAAAGGAAAAGCGCCACCGCCGGTCGTGACTAAGGGCTAGCCCAGCCCTCTTATGCCTGCACGGCTGTTCGCCTTTTCCGGTGGCCGCAGCCGTGAAACTTGGCCAGCGCGCGGCCGCTATTGCCGAGTCTGGCTTGCCTTGGTACTTCGATCTGCAGTTGGGGTGGGGATCACGTGATCATCGTTGTTGGTCTGGCTTTTGAAGCCCGTATTGCCGCGGGCCCTGGCGTGCACGTCATTTGCAGCGGTGATGGCCGCAATTTGGCGGCAAAGCTCACGGCTGCAATTGCCGAAACCCGCACGATGGTGAACGGCTGTCCGGGTATTATCAGCTTCGGCGTTGCCGGCGGGCTTGCGCCGCATCTGCGGCCCGGAACCTGCGTCGTCGGCTCCGCGGTGATTTCCGGATCGACGCGGATGCCGATCAGCCATCAATGGTCAGAAAAGTTGTTGCGCACGATTCCAGATTCGGTTTCAGGCATGCTGCTCGGCGTTCCGGCCCCGATTGCCCATCCCGGCGAGAAACGCGCGCTGTATTTAAAAACCGGCGCGATCGCCGTCGACATGGAATCGCATATTGTAGCGGCGGTCGGCCTCGCCCATGAGGTGCCGGTTGCCGCAATCCGGGTGATCACCGACCCGGCCAAGCGCGCGCTTCCGGTTTCGGCCGTTGCCGCTATGCGCCCGAATGGGACCACCAACATCACCGCCATGCTGCGGTCGGTGCTCAAGCGGCCGCGCGAATTGCCGGCGCTGTTTCAGACCGCGCTCGATGCGCGCGCTGCGCGCGCGACGCTGGTCCGTGGCCGACATTTGCTCGGGCCTGCCTTCACGTTACCGCTTACGACGTAAGAGGCGTGCAATGTTAAAGTCTGCAGCCGAAGAAATCAGTCAGTGGGCTGATCAATGCCGCCGGTGGGCGCGCGAGGCGCGTACCGGCGATCAGAAGCTGATGCTGCAGAATTTGGAGCGGCTTTTGAGCCAAGCCGCGCTTGATGCCGAAGGCGCGCTCGAACTCGACTGCGTTCTGCGCCCGCTCGCGTCCAGCAAATCCTGAAAATAACGGCTAGCCGAACTCATCCTTACGCGATGGCGCGGTTGTGCCTGCCGGTGTAAAAGCATTCCGGCGAGGCGCACATGATGACGCACCCTGCAACTCCGCAAGCGCTAGGTTATATCGGTATCCACGCCAAAGCTCTGGAGGACTGGGCCAGCTATGGCGTCGGCCTGCTCGGCTTACAACGCGTGGACCGATCACGCTCCACGCTGGCTTTTCGCATGGACGATCGCAAGCAACGGATCGTCGTCCAGGCGGATGGCGGCGAGGGCATTGGCTTTTTTGGCTGGGAGGTTGCCGACGCCAAGGCGCTCGATGCGTTGGCGGCGCATCTCGATAACAGCGGCATTGAAGTCGCACACGGCAGTCGCGCCCTTGCTGATGAGCGCCATGTTGCCGATTTGATCACGCTTGCCGATCCGGTCGGCAACCGGTTGGAATTGTTCCACGGCGCGCAAACGGCGACCGAGCCGTTCCGAGCTGGACGTTGTATTTCTGGCTTTCGCACCGGTGCCTTGGGACTGGGTCACGTCGTGCTCAACGTCGACGGGCCGGAAACGCTGGAGTCCCTGATGGCGTTCTATGGCGCCATGCTCGGCTTTCGGCTCACCGACTATTACTCCGAACCATTCGTCGCCCGCTTCCTGCACGTCAATCCGCGCCACCATAGCCTCGCCTTCATTCAGACCGGAACGAACGCGATCCATCACGTCATGATGGAGCTCTTCAGCTTCGATGACGTCGGTCAGGGTTACGATCTCGCGCTCGCCGACGAAGGCCGGGTTGCGGTAACGCTCGGACGGCATACCAGTGACTTCATCACGTCGTTTTACACATGGACGCCGTCCGCTTTCATGGTCGAATACGGCTGGGGCGCGCGCACGATCGACGTCGAGCACTGGCAGGCCTATGAGCGCAAGGAGGGCCCGAGCCTATGGGGGCACGATCGGCGCTGGCTGTCGGCGGCGGATAATGCCAAAGCCCGCGCGTTGCGTCTCGCCAATGCGGCAAACGGTTATCGGCGGCCGGTCCAAGTGATGGACGGCAATTATCAGGTCATGCCCGGCGTCTGTCCGTGGTGGGACAGCGTCACGTCGCGCGGCGGCGGGCGAAAATAGTCGGCCCGCGAGGGCGCTTATGGCTCATGCGGCCGGTCAGAACCCCCACACGCGCCGAATCGCCGAGTTCGTGTCGCAGTTGCGATACGAACAGATTCCCGCCGCGGTTCGCGAGCGGCTCAAGCTCCTGATTTTGGATTCCCTCGGCTGTGCGATTTTCGGCGCCGAGTTGCAATGGTGCCGCATCCTGCGGGAGACCCTCGAAAAAAGCGACAAAACCCGCGACGCATCGATCTGGGGCACCGATCGGAAACTGTCGTCCCTGCATGCCGCTCTGGTCAATGGCACGCAACTCCAAGGCTTCGAACTCGACGACGTGCACCGTGAGGGCATCTTGCATGTCGGCGCCGTGACCTTGCCGCCGCTCATCGCGCTAGCGGAAACGCAAGCGCAGCTCTCGGGACAGGACTTCCTCGCGGCAGCGCTGGCCGGATATGAAATCGGACCACGCGTCGGCTTGTGCATGGGTCCGCAGCATATCGGCCAGGGCTGGCACTCCGGCGCGACCGTCGGCGTCTTTGCCGCAGCAGCCGCGGCGGCGCGTGCGCTTGCGCTCGATGCAGAAAAAACCGTGCACGCGCTCGGCATCGCCGGGACTCAATCTAGCGGCCTGATGGCCGCGCAATATGGCGCCATGGTCAAGCGCATGCATGCCGGACGCGCGGCGCAGAGCGGACTTTATGCGGCGCTTCTTGCCAGTGAGGGATTCACTGGGATCCCCGACGTGTTCGAGGCGCCTTATGGCGGTTTTTGCACGACCTTTTCGCGCTCGCAGGACCGCTTCGATCGCGCCGCGCTCAGCACCGGACTGGGCGAGCGCTATGAGACCATGCGGGTTTCGCTGAAATTCTACGCGTGTGTCGGCAGCAATCATACGACGCTCGACGCGCTGACCGACATCCGCAAGCGGCATCCGTTCACCGCAACGAAAATCGACCGAATTGTCGTCCATGCATCGCAGGTCACCGTCGATCATGCCGGCTGGCCGTATCGGCCCGAGGGCTTGACCGCCGCGCAACTCAATTTGCCGTTCTGCGTCGCCACGCTAGTTCTGACCGGCGATGCCTTTGTCGATCAATTCACGCCTGATTGCATCAATGATCGCGCGCGCATCGAACTCTCGCGCAGGGTGCAGGTCGTCCATGATCCGGCCATCACCGCCCGCGGTGCAGCGCAGCGACACCAAGTGCACGTCGAAGTTCATTTCCGCGATGGCTCGGTCGAGCACGAGACCCGCGACGCGCCGCGCGGCAGCGAGCAAAACTTCGCCAGCGACGCGCAGATTATCGAAAAGTTCTGCAAGCTCACGCACGCGACGATGAGCGTGCAACAGCAGAATGCGCTGATCGAGGCGGTGCTGCGGCTCGAGCAGTTGCCGGACTGCAGGGCAATGATCGAACAGTTACGTCTCGCTTAAGGTCAAGACAGCAATTCGAGCTTCCCGCCGACCGGAATTTCCGGCGCGGGTTTGTTCGCGGTGATGACGAGTTCGAAAGCGCCGCCCCGGTGCTGCCATTGGCCGGCGACTAGAGGTGTCTTACTGACGTTCTTGACCGGCTGCCCGGACCAATGCACCGGGCCGACAATCGAATTGTAATTGGTCGTGATGATCGCATCGACGATCGATTTTGGCTCAATGGTTTTTGCGCGCTTGAGCACGTCGATTGCCACTTCGAACAGCGCGTGCTGATAACCGATCGGCTGCGACCATGGACGCTTGGTCGCGGTCGTATAAGCATCAGTGAGCTGTTGGGCGCTTTGCCCAGTAAGGCCTGACCGGAACGGATAATTCGGCGTCCACCAGATTTCGCTGGTCAAGCCGTTGCCGCGCGGCCCGAGCGAATTCACCACCGAGGGGAACAACAACGCTTTGCCGATCGTCACGATCTTGGGATGAAAATTCTGCTGCGCGGCCTGCGACCAGAAAGTCGCGAAGTCGGGCGGTATCATATTGCCGGTTACAATCTCGGCGCCGGCTTCCTTGAACCGCGTGATCTGCGAGGTGAAGTCATTGTTCATCACCTGATAGCGGCCGGGATCGATGAGTCGGTAGCCGGCCTGCGCCAGTGCCGGCGGCAGACCGCGCTGCGGATCGCCCCAGGCATTGCCGTCCGCATCGTTCGGAAATAGGCCGCCGACCACTTTGTTCGTGAGCTGCCCTTCCCACAGCGCCAGGAATGCCGCGATCACGTCTTCGAGGCCCCAAAAAAAATGATAAGTCCAAGTGAAGCCCTTCTTCGGATCACCGTTGCGGCCGAAGAAATACGGCTGCCAGGGGCAATTCGTTGTGATGCACGGCACCTCGTTGACCTCGGCCTGATCGGCGACTGGATTGGTGGTGTCGGGCGTGGCGGAAGCGACAATGAGATCGACCTTGTCACGCAGGATCAGTTCGGAGGCGACCTCCGAGGCCCGCGTGCCGCTCGACTGGCTGTCCTTACTGACGATTTCGACCACATAGGTCCTGCCACCGCGTTCCAGGCCCTTGGCCAATAGCCCCCTGACCTGATCGAGAATGAAGCCGTCGGCTTCGCCGAACCCGGCGAGCGGTCCGGTACGCGGACTGACGTGGCCGATCTTGATGGCTTTTGACTGCGCCTTGGCGGGGATCGCGCGCAAAACCGCGGGCGCCGCCAGCAGAACCAGACCGTGCCCCACAACGGCACGCCGGTTGATGGCTGTCAAACGCCGAACATTTTTTGTTTTACCGGTCATTTTGCCTTCTCCCGATCGCGCGATGCTTTCAGGTGAGCCACCAGCCTGGCGCGCAGCGCGGCTTGTTGTTCGGGGCTCCACTTGCGGAAACCCTCGCCCGATTTGAATCCAAGGTTACCCTCGGCGACAAGCTTTTGCAGATAAGGCGATGAGGTCGGCCGGCTGTCGATCGCCGGCAGCACCACATTGTGGACCGCCAGCGTCAGATCGGTTCCGACCAAATCGGCGTTCTCCAGCGGGCCTAGCACCGCAAGTCGGCGGCCGAACGAGGCCTTGATGACGGCGTCGACCGTTTGTGCATCGCAAATGCCATGCTCGACCAGCGCGATGGCCTCGCGCCACAACGCATGCTGCAAGCGATTGCCGATGAAGCCGGGCACGTCCTTTTTCACATGCGCCGGCTGTTTCCCGGCGGCGCGGTGCAAATCCATGGTCCAGGCGACCGCGCCGGGCGACGTCCACCGCGTTTCGATCACTTCCACAAGCGGAACGAGGAATGGCGGATTCCACCAATGCGTTCCAAGCGCACGCTCGCGGCGCTTCAGCCCGGCCATGATCGAGGTGATCGGAATGACTGACGTGTTACTGGCGAGGATCGTGTCGGGACGGACATGGGTTTCGATTTCGGCGAACAATTTCTGTTTGAGCGCCAGATCCTCAAACACCGCCTCGACCACGTAATCGACGCCGCGAACCGCTTCGCCGAGATCGACACAAGGCCCCACCCGCGCAACAGCACTTTCGTCCTCGCCGAGGTCGCGCAGATTGGCAGCAATGCGGGCTACCAGCGTGTCCAGGTTCTTCATCACCGCGTCACTGACGGTCACTTCGTGACCAGCAAGGGCGAACACCTGCGCGATGCCGTGGCCCATCAATCCGGCGCCAATGACCGCGATCTTTGCTTTGCTCATGGTTGGTGCAACTCTCGAACTCCTATCGCCGTGCCGCGGACAAAGGTGCAGCATGCGACTATCCGGCGGTATAGCCGCCGTCGGCATAAAGGATGTGGCCGGTATAGAAATCCGAAGCTTTGGAGGCGAGGAAAAGTAACGGCCCTGCCAGGTCCGACGGCTCGCCAAGCCGGCCCTTTGGCACGCGCGTGATGAATCCCTTGCGGACCGCGGTGGCGTTGTCATTGTCCTCATACATCCAGGCGGTCAGCGGCGAGCGAAAAACGGTCGGCGCAATGGCGTTCACGGTGATTCCCGTTGCCCCCCACTCGCAGCCAAGCGCCTTGGTGATACCGTCAAGGGCGGATTTCGACGCGCAGTAAGCGGTATAGCCGGCGGGGTGGCCCAACAGCCCGCGGGCGGACGACATGAATATCACTTTGCCGCCGCGCCCTTGCGCCAGCATCTGTTTGCCGACAGCGCGCGCCATCAACCAGCTTTGCGTGACATTGACGTCCATCACTTCGGTGAAAGCGTCCGGCGATTGATCGACAATTTTCGCCATTTTGTTGATACCCGAAGCGAGAACGAGGACATCGACGCCGCCGAAGCGCTGCACCGCTGCGCCAACGATCTTGTCGCAATGCGCAGCCGAACTGGGACGCAGGTTGACGCTTTCGACTTTGGCACCGAGCTGTTGGCACGCTGCAGCAACCGTCTTGAGCGCGTCGGCGCCGCCGGCTGCAATGACGAGATCGCAACCGGCGCCGGCCAGCACTTGCGCGGCCAGCGCGCCAAACGCGCCGGTCGCGCCGGTGACGATCGCGGTCTTGCCTTTGACATCAAACAATGACAGCGGGTTTTTCAGAAAATCTTCCGGCATAAGCTACTCTTCTGTTTCTCGTCATCCTGAGGTAGCCGCCAACGGGTCCGGCCCGGCCGGCCCGATGACAAGCTCCGCGGCGCTCGACGGATGCATCCGCGACATAGTCGGTCACTCTTCGAGACTCGTGGAGTTCACCATCGGGCCGGCCACTTCCGGCCGGCTCCGTTGGCTCGCACCTCGCGGTGACGTCAGGTTTATTTCACCGGCGCCACGGCGACTGCGATTGTGCAAACTTCATTGCCTCGATTGACGATCTCGCGCGTTTCGTTGGGACCGATATAGCAGCTGTCACCCGCTTTCACGACCATCTGCTTGCCACCGGCAATGACTGTGAGTTCGCCGGCCAGCACGTAGTAGATTTTCTCGGGCGGCGAAGCATCGGGACCAGCGCCGCCGCCCGGCAGGAAGTGGGAAATACCGAAGATCAGGCTTTGCGAACCGCCCATCTCGGCGCCGAACACCCGCAGCGATTTGTAGTCGCGGTGGTTCGGCGCTTCGTAGGACTTGGCCTCCGATAGCTTGCGCACGATCATGCGAATCTCTCCCCCTTTTCGATCCGGTAGGCGCCCTTCGGATCGACAATGGCGACCAGCCGGATGATACATCCGTCGCCGCGATCCCAATTCCAGGGGAAGAACGCGAAGGTACAGCGGCGGCCGGTGACCTCGTCGAGATCGCCGCCGACATTCTCAATCCCGAGTATACCGTTCTTGAACAGGATACGGTGCACTGGCTCCCATTCGGGAAAATCCTGTTTCCAATCACGGCCGCCCGACCATTCCTTGTATTCCGCCGCCAAATGCGGATGCAGCGGGCCGTTGCGCTGCGGACCGATGGCGGTGGCGAGCGGATGATCGTTGGCTTGCGTGTCGTGACCGACGACTTTGACCTGTTTCTCGACGAACCATTTGCCGGCCGATGGTACAAAACCTGGTGCATAACAGAAGTAATCCTCGCTATCGTCGTACTTCTTGTGCCAGCCGGTATTGACGATGACGACATCGCGCGGGCGCACGTATTGGCCGGCGGCCTTTTCCAAATCGTCGTAAGTGATCGGCTCCCATTTTTTCTTTGGTAGCGAAATGACGATGCCTGAGCCGAAAAAATGCGGAAGCGGAACTTCATCGATGAAAGGCGTGCCCTGAACGACGTGCGCAGGCGCGTCGATATGCGTTGTATTGTGCATCGACGTCGTAATACGCTGCGACAGCACGCCCGATTTCGCCATATAATGGATGCGCTCGATCTTGACGTCTTCGAAATATGGCCAATTTGGCGATTGGTAGCCGAAACGATGCGACAGGTTATAAAATTCTAATCCCATCGCATTGTTTTCGTTTTCTTCGAAAGTGACCCCGCGAATTGTCTTCGTCACGGAGCTCCTCCACTTCATTTTGTTTGCGCGGCCAAGAACTGCTGTTTGTACCGAATATCCATTATGAGGTACAGAGAGCGGAGGCCCACTTGCTTCACGCGATGCACCCGAGGAAGACGCATGGTCAAAAAGGTTGCGCTTGAGGAGCATTTCCTCTGCCCCGATTTCATTGAGTACTGGAATCCAACCGTTATCGACTTGCCAGCCGTGCGCCGGAATAACGCGCTGGCGCGGCTCACCGATTTTGATGAGCTGCGGCTCGCCGCGATGGATGAGGCCGGCATTGCCCGCGCGGTGCTTGGGCTCGCCGGTCCTGGCGTGCAGGCGGAGCACGACACCGCAACCGCGGTTCGCCGCGCGCGTACTGCCAACGACTTTCTCGCGCGGCAAATTGCGCGCCAGCCCGATCGCTATTCCGGATTTGCCCATCTCGCCATGCAGGATCCGAACGCCGCCGCCAGCGAGCTTGAGCGCTGCATAGGCGAGCTCAGATTTTGCGGTGCGATGATCAATGGTCATACCAATGGACAATATCTCGACCATCCTGCGCTCTATCCGTTCTGGGAGCGCGCCGAGGCACTAGGCGCGCTCATTTACCTGCATCCGGTTGATCCGATCAGCCCCGCGCCGGTACTGGACGGCTACAAGGGATTGCGGCGCGCAACCTGGGAATGGACCTTCGAGACCGGATCGCATGCCTTGCGGCTGATATTCGGCGGATTGTTCGATCGCTTCCCGCGGGCCCGTGTCGGCCTCGGCCATCTCGGCGAGACGCTCCCGTTCTTGCTCTGGCGCTTCGACAGTCGCGCTGGGCCCAATTTTTATGCGATCAAGCTCGGCAAGCCGCCGTCACAATATTTCAAGGACAATTTCATCGTGACGACATCGGGCATGTGCTCGCCCGAGCCGCTTAACTGCACCATCGCTGCGCTGGGCCACGAACGCGTGATGTTTGCCGCCGATTATCCGTTCGAGTCGGCGCAGGAAGCGGGTGCCTTCATGGATGAGGTCGCAATCGCCGACCCGGTGCGCAGGGCGATTGCCGCAAACAATGCCGCGAAATATCTGGGACTGGCAGAGTCGGTCGCCGCCTGAAGCGCAAACGGCCCACCTCGCGGCTGCGCGACGCATCAGAAGCACACCTCATGTCGGCGGCTATATCGTCGAATACCAGGACTTCATCATGCCGCTCATCCTCGACGATATGCGGCTGTTTCTTGCCGAACGACCAAATGCAATGGCCAATATTGTCGCCCGCTGAGGTCGCGGTTGGGCTGGGCAATCCTCCAGAATTATTGCAAAATCGCCCACTCTCGCGTTGCCGGACATAACCGGATCTAGCTGCTGCGAAGGTGGGGCAAGGAGGACGTCGTGGCGCTCGAAAGAATGACACTGCCGCTGATCCTGTTCGGCGTGGCCCAGCTCCTCAAGCGCGCCTCGCAGTGGCATCCACATTTCAACCGGCGCGTCCAAGAGCACAATTTCGTCGCTCAGATCATGACGCGCGACGAGGACATCGGGCGCTGGTTTCGGTTCAAAGACGGCATCATTACCTCGCACGCCGGGCTGCACGAAAAGCCTGACATCAAGCTCGTGTTCAAGAACGCCAAAACCGGCGTTTCGCTTTTGATGCCGCCGATCAACTGGCTCGAACAGATCAACGCCCAGAAAGATTTTGTTCTCACCGTCGAAGGGCCGGAATATCTCGCGAATTGGTTTGCGCAGACGCTGATGATGAGCCAATCCGCCGGCCTTAGATACGGCACAAAGCTTCGCGGCGGCATCATCCGCTACTGCAACATGACGAATGGCGGGCCTGTGTTTGTTCATGTCAAGGACGGCAAGATTTTGCGGATGACGTCCATCGATCTCACCGACAAGGATGGCGCCTCTTGGACGATCGAAGCGCGAGGACAAAAGCTGACCCCGCCGCGCAAGACAACGCTGGCGCCG
>Ga0126381_100006556_pt1 | contig 12878 bp, 12 predicted proteins | sample PanSoiMetPlot_28_FD_96465 | JGI IMG/M metagenome (GOLD analysis project Ga0126381, IMG submission 96465) | Tropical forest soil microbial communities from Panama - MetaG Plot_28 | ecosystem: Environmental > Terrestrial > Soil > Tropical forest > Bulk soil | place: Panama | collected 2016-02-17
CGCACGGCGAGGAAATGCCCGTCCATGTCGAGCGCGAGCTCTGCGGTGACGCGGTGGTCGCGGCCGTGGCTGTCGGAGACGAAGCTGCCGGAGCGCTCGTCGGTCCACTTGATCGGGCGGCCGAGCGCGCGCGCCGCATGCAGTGCGCATACATATTCCGAATAGACCGCGGCCTTCATCCCGAAGGAGCCGCCGATATTGCCGGTGATGATGCGCACCTGCGCGGGCTCGACGCCCATCACCTGCGCGATGTTGGCGCGCATGCCGATGACGCCCTGGGAGGGGACATAGAGCACGAAGCGCCCATTCTCGTACGCGGCGAGCGCCGCACGCGGCTCCATGGCGTTGACCACGACCCGGCTGTTGATGAGCTTGAGGCGCGTCAGATGCGCGGCGCCCGCAAAGGCGTGCGCGACCATCTCGCTGTCGCCGTAATGATAATCGAGCGCGACGTTGTCGGGCACGTCGGCATAGAGGACGGGCGCGCCTTGCCCGACCGCATCCTCCGGATTGGTGATCGCAGGCAGCGGTTCGATATCGGCCGTGACCGCATCGGCCGCGTCCTTGGCCTGCAGCAAAGTCTCCGCCACCACGCAGGCGAACGGATCGCCCACGTAGCGCACCTTGTCGGTCGGCAGCGGGTGGCGCGCCGGCTTGCGCATCGGCGTGCCGTCGCGGTTGTCGAACGGGACGATGCATTTGAGCGTCCCGTAGCTTGCAAGATCGGCCCCGGTGTAAACCGCGAGGACGCCCGGCATGGCGCGCGCCGCCGCGGCATCGATCGCGCGAATGATTCCATGGGCGTGACGGCTGCGCACCATCACCGCATAGGCCTGGCCCGGCACGCGGACGTCGTCGGTGAAGCGCCCTTGACCGCGCAGGAGCCGCGAATCCTCGACGCGCGGCACGCTCTGGCCGATGCCGAACTTGGCGATGGCCCAGCCGTCGGACGAGGAGGGGGGCCAGCGATTGCTCTGCAGATTCATCCTGCCCGGGTTTTGTCGGCGGGTGACGGGATCGTTGGGATTCAGCCTGAAATAATGGACTTAAGTCCTTTCCACAAGGACGTAGGGTCGCTCCGAGCCATGCGTGCGCGGTGCATCTGTTGCGCACCCGCGCGCGCCTGTTACACTTGGGCTTGATCGAGAATTGTCGCCGTGCCGTTGAGTCAACGGGTGCCGGGAGTGCTCTGGCACGGCAGGAAGGCATTCGATGGACGACGAGGCCCGGCGATCCGGTGCCCTCGACCCTGCCCGTGACCGGGCGCAGCGGCGCTCCCGCTGGGGTCGGCGGTCGCTCTATGGCTTCCCGCGCCGCGAGCGCGCGGACGACGCACCGGTCGGGGCCTCGACCTATGCGGCGCTCGATCTCGGCACCAACAATTGCCGGCTCCTGGTGGCGCGCCCCCTGGGCGACGGCTTCCATGTCATCGACGCGTTCTCCCGCATCATCCGCCTGGGCGAGGGAATCACCGCGTCAGGGCGCTTGAACGAAGCCGCGATCGAGCGCGCCGTGGAGGCGCTCGGCATCTGCCGCGACAAGATGAAGAACCGCGGCGTCACGCGCGCCCGGCTCATCGCCACGGAAGCCTGCCGCGCCGCCACCAACGGCGCCGAATTCCGCGCGCGGGTCGCCGACGAGGTCGGGCTCCAGCTCGAGGTGATCGACCGGGAGACCGAGGCCGAGCTCGCGGCGTCAGGCTGCACGCCGCTCATCGATCCGCAGGCCGATGGCGTCGTGCTGTTCGATATCGGCGGTGGCTCCTCGGAGCTGGTGCGGCTTGCGCGCTCGCCGCCGGTCGAGCGCGGGCCGCCGCTGCCGCAGATCGAGGCCTGGGTGTCGCTGCCGGTCGGCGTGGTGACGCTCGCGGAGCGCCACGGCGGGCACAAGGTCACGCGCGACATCTATAAGGCGATGGTCGCCGAGGTCGCGGTCTTCGTCGATCGATTCGCCGCGCAGGGCGGCCGCCGCGGCATCGATCAGGTGCACATGCTCGGCACCTCGGGCACCGTAACCACCATCGCCGGCGTGCATCTCAACCTGCGCCGCTACGAACGGCGCCGCGTCGACGGCTGCTGGATGAGCGATGATCAGGTCACGCAGGTGATCGAGCGCCTCCTCGGCATGAGCTACGACGAGCGTGCCGCCAATCCCTGCATCGGCACCGACCGCGCCGACCTGGTGCTCGCCGGCTGCGCCATCTTGGAGGCGATCCGCAATGCCTTCCCGTGCCGTCGCCTGCGCGTCGCCGACCGCGGGCTGCGCGAGGGCATGCTGGTGAAGATGATGCGCCAGGATGGCATCTGGGGCGAAGCGCGGCGGGCGTAGGGCACTCTGATTTTCAGAGTATTGGCCCGGGCTTGTCTGGGTCGCTTTGGCGTCTCTTTGGCCAAGCCTTGGGCCCGGGGGCAAAGACGGGGTTGCCCGGCACAAGGCCGGGCATGGCTCAAGCCGAAGATAGTTGTTCTAGAATTTGTACTCGATGATGCCCTTGATCTGGTTCAGCGTGACCCCGACGCTGCTGTTGACCGGCGTGCCCAAGGCGTTGCCCTGGAAGGTGATGTCCTTGGACGGGAACTTCATGTAGTCGTAGGCGAGGCGCACGATCAAATGGTCGGTGACGGCGTATTCGGCGCCGGCGCCCAAATCCCAGCCGGCCCGGTAAGTGGAGCCCATGTCGTTGGCGCCATTGGGTAGGGCCGCGGTGTTGCGGTCCTGGTCGAAGGCGCCGCCCCCCTTGCCGTAGATCAGGAGCCGGTCGAACGCCCACCCGAAGCGCGCCGCGACGGTGCTGGTCCACATCACCTCGGTAGTGAGAAAATTGCCGGCCGCGTCGGTGACGCTGCCCTTGGCCCACGAGCCGGTGAAGTCGCCTTCAAAGCCGATCACGACCGAGCCGATCTGATAGTTGATCCCCGTCACGCCGCCGAGCAGCAGGCCCGAGAGGCGGGGGCTGCCCGCCGCGACGAGCGCCAGCGGATATGGATCGTTGAAGCTCGAGCTGCCAAAACCCCAGCCAACGCTGGCACCGACATAGAAGCCCGTCCACATGAACTGGGCCGGGATGTAGCTCGGTGCCTTCAGCAACGGCGCCGGCGTCAGATCGGCGGCCTTCGCGGCAGACAGCCCGGACAGGGACAATAGAGCGGCAAGCGCCCCGACGACCGCACCCCTCATAGCCAACTCCACCCCGCGCCTGATTCCGGGATCCTGTGACACCCCATATCAGGTTGCGCCTTGGGGGGCGCGTCGGCAACGGGAATCCGCGTTCCTCCAACGCTTTGTATGGCGGGTGTGGCATATTTGTCGAGGCGGCCCTCGCTACCGCCGACGGCGTTGGGTGGGGCGAGGGCGCGGGTGGAGAAATCAGCGCTCTCACAATGTTTTCCTCGGATTTCCTCGCTCAAAGCCCCCATATTGCTTGTCCCGGGCTTGACCCGGGACCGTTCCGGGCAATGGAGTATGGAACGGTCCCGGGTCAAGCTCGGGGACAAGGCGTTGTCATCGACTCTTCTATTGTGCCCGCATAAACAGGCGTAAGCGCTGAAAGTCACGCCGCCATGGCCCGCGATCAAAGCCGGCGTCCCTTGAAGGTGCAGGTCCGCGCGGGCCGCGGCCGCACGCTGTCGTCGAAGCTGTGGCTCGAGCGGCAGCTCAACGATCCGTATGTGGCGCGGGCGCGCCGCGAGGGGTTTCGCTCGCGCGCCGCCTACAAGCTGATGGAGATCGACGACAAGCAGAGCCTGTTGCGGCTCGGCGCCAGCGTGGTCGATCTCGGCGCCGCGCCGGGCGGCTGGAGCCAGGTCGCGGCCAAGCGGGTCGGCGCCGCCGAGGGGCGGGGGCATGTGGTGGCGATCGATCTCCTGGAGATGCAGCCCATCGCCGGCGTCGCGTTCGTGCGGCTCGACTTTCTCGATCCCGCGGCGCCCGACGCCATCAAGGCGCGCCTCGGCGGCGCGGCCGACGTCGTCCTTTCCGACATGGCGGCCAACGCCACGGGCCACCGCGCGACGGACCACCTCAAGATCATGGCGCTCGCTGAGGCCGCGGCTGAGCTCGCCCACGACGTGCTCAAGCCGGGCGGAGCGTTCCTGTGCAAGGTGCTGCAGGGCGGCACCGAGGCGACGCTCCTGGCGCAGCTCAAGAAGGATTTCGCCAGCGTCAAGCACGTGAAGCCCGCCGCAAGCCGCGCCGATTCGGCGGAACTTTATTTGTTGGCGCGGGGGTTCCGGGCTGTGTGATCCAGCCCTGAAGCGTAGCCCACACGGCAGTGTCCTGCCCGCGAAAGCGGCCACCCAGCCGTCGCTGCACTGTCGATAGGTCGTGCGCTACTGGGTCCCGGTTTTCGCGGGGATGACGGGGGAGAGATTCAAATAATACCGTGTGTAGCGCAGCTCGCCGCTGCGCAGCAGCGCGCCTTTCTCCACTAGATCGGCGAGGTCGCGCGTGGCGGTGGCGCGCGAGGTTTGGCTGATGTTGATGTAGCTCTCCGCCGAGAAGCCCTGCGCCAGCCCGTCGATGCCGACGCCGAACATGCGGTCGAGCACCTCGGCCTGCCGCTCGTTGAGCTTGCCTCGCAGGCGCTCGTAGAATTTTGCCTTCGCGATATAGAACTCGACGCGCCCGAGCGTGTTCGCCTGTGCCTCGAGCACCGTGCGGGCAAAATAGAAGAGCCAGCCGGTGATCTCGTTCTCCTTGTTGGCGCGCTCGAGCGCGCCGTAATAGTCGTTGCGCGCGCGTTCGATCGTGTAGGCGAGCGCGATCAGGCTCGGCTGCCTGAGATTCTGCGCCAGCGCCTTCTCGGCGATCGCCCGGCCGATGCGGCCGTTGCCGTCCTCGAAGGGGTGGATGCTGATGAAATGGAGATGCGCGATGCCGGCGCGCGTCAGTGCGGGCAGGGGGCTCTGGGCGCCCGGTGCGGTGGCGTTGAACCAGGCGACGAAGCGCTGCATCTCCTGCGGCACCTGCGCCGATGGCGGCGCCTCGAAATGCACAATGTGCACCATCGCGCGTCCGGAGACGACCTGCATCGGGCTCTTGTGGGTGCGGTAGCCGCCGATCACCCGCAGCGCGCCGCTGCCGCTGAGCAGGAGCGAATGCCAGTCGAACATGGTCTGCTCGGTGAGGCCGTCCGCGTAGCTGCGATAGAGGTCGGCCATCATCCTGGAGACCCCGCGCTCGGCCGGCTGCACGCCCGGCTCTTCCACACCGAGCCCGAACTCCTGGCGCAGCGAGGATTGCACACTGACCCGGTTGAGAATCTCGCCCTCGATCTCCGAGGTCTTGATCGCCTCCTCGCTGATGAGTTCGATCTTGAGCGTCTCCTGCTCGCCCGCCCCCATATGCCGGGTGGCGCCGATGAGCTCGCCCGATTGCCGCAGGAATTGCTGCTCCAGGGGCTCCAAGGCCTTGGAATCATAGATAAAATTCGGCCAGTCCGGCTGTTGCCAGTTCCAAGTCATGAGCTATAGGAGCCCTCGTTATAGCTCAAATATGGGCGCTTTCTGAGCTATAGCAAGGATGCTAATAGCTCACTCCTTCGGGGCGCTGTTGGCCAGCGCCGCGCCCACGTCGGAGGGCATACGCGCGAAGATGAAGCAGCTCAGCGCCGAGACCGACGCCACGATGAGCCAGGCCGGCTGGAAGTCGGCCGCCGCGATCGTGTCGTGGCCCCGCCACCAGAGCGTCAGGTCGACCGCGAGCGCCCCGACCGCGACCCCGACCGAGATCGACACCTGCTGGCCGACCGCGATGAGTGAGGTGGCGCGGCTCATGCGGGCGTGCTCGACATCCGCATAGGCCATGGTGTTGAGGCTCGTGAATTCGAGCGAGCGGAAGAAGCCGCCGAGCGTCAGCACCGCGACGATCCACACGAATGGGGTGCCGGGCGTAAAAGTCGCGCAGGCGGCGACGAACGTGGTGCTCACCAGCGCGTTGACGGTCAGTGCGCGGCGGAAGCCTGCGCGGCGCAGGATGATCGGGATGATGGTCTTCATGCCCATGGCGCCGATGACATTGCAGAGCGTGATGAGTCCCGACTGGAACGCCGTCATGTGGAAGCCGAGCTGGAAGAGGAGCGGCAGCAGAAACGGCATCGCCCCAATGCCTGAGCGATAGACGAAGCCGCCCACGACGGACGCGCGCAGGCTCGGAATCTCGAGCAGCGAGAGGTCGAGCACCGGCGCGGGCGTACGCCGCGCATGCAGCACATAGGCATAGGCCGCGACCGCCCCGGTGACGAAGAGCGCTACCACGACCCCCGCGGGCAGGAAGTTGAGGCCGAGCACCGAGCCGCCGAAGGCGAGCCCGCCGATGCCGATGCCGGCGAGCAGCACGCCCGTGGTGTCGAGCGGATCGGGTTTCTCGGCGCGCACGTCGGCGATGTAGATGGTGGCGAGCACGATGCCGGCGAGCCCCATCGGGATGTTGATGAGAAAGATCCAGTGCCAGGAAATGTAGGTGGTGATGAAGCCTCCGAGCGGCGGCCCGATCAGCGGCCCGACCAGCGCCGGCAGCGTCACCCACACCATGGCATTGATCAGCTCGCTCCGCTCGACGCTGCGCACCAGGATGAGCCGCCCGACCGGCGTCATCATGGCCCCGCCCATGCCCTCGACCATGCGGGCGAGCACGAACTGGGTGAGCGAGCCCGAAAGCGCGCAGCCGATCGAGCCTAACATGAACACGACGATCGCGGTGCGAAACACTGTCCGCGCCCCAAAGCGGTCCGCGGTCCAGCCGCTGACGGGGAGGAACACGGCGAGCGAGAGCAGATAGGCCGTGATGGCGAGCTTGAGGGCCAGCGGAGTGGTGCCGATATCGGCCGCGATCGCCGGCAGCGAGGTGGCGATGACGGTCGAATCCATGTTCTCCATGAACAGCGCCACCGCCACGATGAGCGGGACGGTATGCTCGTGCAGGAGGGCTGCGGGGCGGTTCGACATGCAAGGCCCGGCCTACACCGTGCGCCCGCAAAATGCACGCCCGGCTTGACGCAACGGCCAAATCAGTTTGCTCGCGAAATTGAAACTCGCGAAATGGGCGCCGCCAAGCGGGTCGGCGGCGCCCGCGCCGTTTTTTTGGTGCCCATCCGGGGCGCCGAGCCCAGTTGTCCAGCCGCAACTGAAGCGCGCGCCCTCGCTCGCTGTTGCGGGGGAGGGGTTGGAGTGGGGGCACGGCCTCTTCACGTGCAAGACGCGGGGATGACTGCCGAACCTCCAGCGCTTCGACCGCGCTTACTCTCCACCCGCCACGGCGGCGCTCGCTCCCTGCGACACAACGAAAAAGGCGATCGTTGCCTGGATCGCAAGCGCGAGCGCGGCCGTGTACGACGGGACCAGGTAGACCAGCGCGATCAAAATCACTGGCGACGTGGACGTCAGGCGTCCCAACCAGAGTGAAGAAGGCGGACAGAAAGCCGCTGCGCGAGGGCCCGGCGCCGACCCTCCACCATATGGGCAAATTCCGTTGCCTCGATGAACAGAAAGGTCGCGCCAAGCATGCCCGTCTTTCCGAACCCGCCACCGTCTGGTCGATGAGGCGCACGATCGTTTGACCGCAGCCTTGCGTCAGCCGCTAAGGTCGGTGCGACACGCAAGGCGAGGGGCGTCTGCGACTTCAGCGCGGCTTTTTGGTCGCTTGGGCGCGCTCAGCTAGTTTCAGGTAGCCGTCGCCGAGCTGGGATGCCGTGGCTTGGTCTCGCGGATCCTGCAACACCTGTGACGCAGCCAAGCAGGCTATGCCCTTCAATTTATACCTGTCGCGATCGTTTTTTCCCTGTCGAGATCGTTCATGGCCCGGCTCCAGGTCGTTCATTTGCAGGTCGTTCATTTGCGCCAGGATCACAAGCATCCGATGTGGCAGGCCGGGTATCGGCCCATAGTTTACTCTGAGCTCTTGACCGATCGCGGCCTGCATCGCTTCGCGTGCCGAGCGTTTCCACCGGGACTTACCCCACCTCGTCTGCGATCGTGCGTGCACTGGCATTGTCGGCCGCTCTGTCGGATACTCGACTCTCTATGGCAATCGAGGAGGCAGCGCCTTGTTCCGTTGCGGCCATCTTAAATTTCCTTGCCCTTGACCTTGCTGCCATTGTGCTAGCCGAAGTTGTCAATAGACGTGACATGGCCGGGAAATGTGCGGCTCGTTGAGAAAATCCTGGTCTGCGCTAGCGCAACATCATCCCGAGGATCGCATCCGCCAGGCGCCGCAACGGCGGGCGCATGAGATCGGACACGTTCCACCGCCCCTGGACGTAAATCCCTTTGGCGTGGCTCATCCGCCGAAAGCCTTCGATCCCGTGATATGCCCCCATGCCACTCGCGCCGACGCCGCCGAACGGCAGGTCGTCCTGCGGGTAGTACATCATCGTCGTATTGATGCCGACATTGCCCGACGTCGTGCGTGACAGCACCTTGCGGCGGTCGCCGTCGTCGCCGCCGAAATAGTAGAGCGACAGCGGGCGCGGATGCGCGTTCACGTAGGCGATGGCTTCCTCGATCGTGCCATAGATGAGAACCGGCAGGACCGGGCCGAAGATCTCCTCCTGCATGATCGCCATGTCGTCGGTCGCACCGAGGACGAGCGTCGGCGCCAGCGTGCAGGGCCGGCCCTGCGCGCTCTCCGGACGCGCTCCCACGTCGGTGACCCGTGCGCCTTTGGCGTGGGCATCGTCGATGAGCCGGCGCAGCCGCCCGAAATGGCGGTCGTTGATGATCGACGTGTAATCATCGCTCGCCGGCCCGTCCGGATATAGCGCCGCGACCGACCGGCCGTAGACGGCGGCGAACGCCTTCACGTCGTCCTCGTGCACCATCACGTAGTCTGGTGCCGTGCAGGTCTGGCCGGCATTGGCGAGCTTGCCGAGGGCGATGGTTCCGGCGACCCGGTCGTCGGCGTAACCGGGAGCGACGATGACCGGCGACTTGCCGCCGAGTTCCAGCGTGACCGGCACCAGGTTGTCGCTCGCCGCCCGCATCACCGCGCGTCCGACCGCGGTGCTGCCGGTGAACAGCAAGTGATCGAACGGCAGCGCCGCAAAGGCGGCCCCGACCGCGGCGTCGCCGGGCACCACGGCGGCTTGCTCCTCGGGGAAGGTGTCGGCCAAAATGGCGGCAAGGAGCCGGCTCGTTTCCGGTGTGAACTCGGACGGCTTGACCATGGCCCGGTTGCCGGCGGCGATGGCGGTGGCGAGCGGCATGAGCGCGAGCGCAAGCGGATAGTTCCACGGCGCGATGATGCCGATCACGCCGAGCGGCTGATATTCAATGCGTGCGCTCGCAAAGCGGAAGACCATCGCTACGCGGCGGCGTTCCGGCGCCATGAAGTGGCGCAGGTTGCGATGGAGATAATCAATGCCCTGGACCACGCTCACCATCTCCAGCATCGCGGTCTCATGGCGGGAACGGTGACCGAAATCGGCATCCAGCGCGCGTTCGATCGCGGCGCGGCGGGCAAGAATGGCGGCCCGGAGCTTCTTGAGGTCGGCCCGTCGTTCCCGGAGAGACGGCGGAGCGTCCCGCACGAAGGCGGCGCGCTGGCGGGCAAGGATCTGGTCCGCAGTGCGGCCGGACACGGCGGCAACACTCGTCATGGGTTCCTCCCCGATTTCGTCGCGCCGCAGAGCGCCCATTAAAAAAAGGGATTACCGACGCTTCCCAGCCAATGCTGCTCAAAGGCCGTAGCCGCGCGCCATCATGCCGGCCAGAAGTGGAATGACGAGAAGTATGGCAGCCTGCGCCGTGATCATGCGCCGCACAGCGCGCACATCCGCTGCCACCGGCTGGAAGCCGAGCTCCTTGCGCGCGCGCCGCTGCCAGGCGATGAACCTGATGGTCGGCGGGATCGACAGAGCTCCGACCAGCGCGAAGGCCGCAATCTTGGCCCAGAATACTGGATTGTGCAGGTAGAAGTCTGCGCCTTTGGCGCCGTAGAACACGCGCAGGAAGCCAATCACGAGCAGAAGGCCGGCGGCAGCGCCGTAGCCGCGGTCGAGCACAGCGACACGATTGGCCTGCGTCCTGTCCATTCCTTCGTGGACCAGCCCGGCCTCTGCCCCCAGTATGCCGACCAGCGCGAAGATCAGGATGAAGTGCAGCACTGCCAGCACCAGATCAGCCATGTCCAAGTCCCCGACTGTATAAGCTCCACACGAAAAATCCGCGTACATGGCGAACCGTTTGAGCATCGGCTGTCGCCAGTGGTGCGGAGAGATCGTCATCCTGCCATCCGATGGCCGGTGCGTCTTGAATGAACTGGCTGCACGTTGCATCTCATACCGGTGGCACGCGGATGAATGCTCGACACCTTGATATTCGACAGGGCCCTCGCGCTCGCCGGCAGCAGAAGCGCCAGCGGTGGGGCGGCGGCTTATGATCGCGCCTGAAAATAGGAACCGACGCCATGCTGATCGGTCTCATGCCCGGGGCGCTCGCCTGGCCCGCCGCGATGATCGTCTGGGGTCCCGGCTACACCTCGACCCTCCACCGTCATCACTGCGTGCACCTGCTCATGGCGGTGCACGGCACGTTGCGCATCCGTGGCGGCGCACGACAGCACTGGCTGCGCTGTGGCGCCGCCCTGGTGCGGCCCGACGCGGCGCACGAAGTGGATGCCCGTGATGCGACCGTTCTCATCGCCTTCGTCGAACCCGAAAGTCCGCTCGGCGCCGCGCTGTCGGCACGCATCGAACGAGCGATTATGCCTGTGCCAGCGCCCGAATTGGCGCACTGGCGCCGGGCCATCGGCCGAGGTCCCACGCTGAGCAGGCCGTGCGTGGAAGCGTGGGTCAGGGAGAGGCTGCTGTGCGAGCGCCGGCTGCCGAAAATTCATCCGAGGGTCAACCGGGTGCTGCGCTATCTGCGCGAGCGGCTCGGGTCGGGCGAGGACCTGTCCTTGACGACGCTGGCCGGCATCGCGGGTCTGTCGGAGCCGCGGCTCATGCACGTCTTCACCGAATCGCTCGGGATCGCGTTGCGGCCCTATATTCTGTGGCTGCGCGTGCAGCAGGGGTGCCGCGAACTCGCGAACGGCGCGAGCGTCACCGAAGCGGCTATGCGGGCCGGCTTTTCCGATGCCGCCCACATGTCGCGCACCTTCCGCCGCATGCTCGGAACCACGCCCCGCGAGATCGCCGCGCGGCGCAAGGTGGCGCACGGCACCGCGATCGACGATCCGGGCACAGGTGCACAGGTAGCATTGGCGCGCGTCCGTAAAGCATCCCCCAACTCAAAAGCTTGATCAGAAAAAGGGAGCCGTCGGTCGCTGGCTGATCGCGCGGGTCAGTTGTTGGTAGTCGGCACTCCGAGGCACAGATTGTCCGTCACAACCGCGCAGGGTCGACATGGTTGATTTAAATCAAAACGACCGAAGAGGAGCATTTTATGCGTTTAGGTCGTTGGTTGCCGAGCAACTTTCACCAATGGAGTGAGGTAACATGACGAAGCGGCTCTCTGAACAGCTCTCCGATTTGTCCGTTCGCGTTAAAAGCGCCGAAGATGCCGTGGCTGCCGCGCAGAAGGAAGCACATGACAAGGTGGTCGCGCGCAGGGACGAGGCTCGCAACGCCGCAAAGGCGGCGATCGAAAAGGTAGATCGAGAAATGAAATCCACCGGCGAGCGTGCCACCAAGGAGTGGAATGCATTGAAGGCCAAAGTTGCGGCCGACACGGACGCTTTGAAAGCGCGCATCGCCGAGCACAAGCATGAGCGAGACGTGAGACGCGCGGAGAACAACGCCGAGAGACTGGAGTCGGAGGCGGGCTTCGCGATCGACTATGCGGTAGTGTCGGTCGAGCAGGCTAAGTTGGCGGTTCTCGATGCTATCGCGAGCCGCGTCGACGCGGACCGGGCTCGCGCCCGGTAAGGGATCAACTGATCCAATTGCTTCGCCAGCTTTGCTGGTGATGCTTCAGGCCGGGCGTTACCTCTCCGCGCGCGTGCATTTTTTCGGGACGGCGGACGGCAGGCGGCTTTTGCGAACGGCGGCGCCGCCACAGAGGTGCGGGGATAAGGGCGCGACTCACGTCTGTGGTGGTAGGTCTCAAAGCGCGCGGTGGCAAAATATTGGTGCGACCCTGCTGCAGGGATGAGGTCCCGGTCTATTTCGTTGTTTTCCACCTAAGGGACACCCGTGGACGGCGGGGGGCCCGGCAATTGGGTCAAGGCCCGCCGGGAAATTCCGGAACGCGCACGGGGCCGGACGGCGACGCGGCGCTCGGGATAGTCTGGCGGGCGGGAGCGAGGTACGCGCCGCGAGCCCTGGGATGTGGTGGCGTGCAGATGTCGGAGGGTCCGGCGGCAGAGTGCCCAACCTATCAGACACCAAGGAGGCGCACATGCCTGACATCGACGAAGGGACCATAAGGGAAGCCGCAACGGCGATGGACATCGCGCTGTTGAAACGCGCCGAGGCCTCGGCCTGCGGCGACGAGCAGGACAGGGGACGCCGATGAGCGGCCGGCGGAAAGAGAGCACGCCCGCAAGCTGGCTGAACGCCGTCCTCGAGGATGAGGGACTGAAGATGCCCGAACCGCCGCTGCGGCCGCCGTTGGAAGGCGAGCCCGAGCCGCAACCAGCCAAGCGAGAGCCCAGCCTCATCGCACGCCTGCTCGCGTGGGTGCGAGGCAGCACCAGCGAGCAGTGAGAGCGAGGCGTGTAGCTGGTCTTGCGGGCTCGACGGACCGACTTCGGTAAGTGATAGCTGATGACGCCGAAAAAGTGAGGCAAGCTGATCCCAGACAACCGCCGCAAAATCCCCGCCGGGGCACGAATTCGGCAATTGGGCCTGAATATGGGCATCCGCTGTCTGACGCTGACCTGCGCGGAGATTGCCGGAGGCGGCGGATGGGCCGATGTCAGACGTCCGAACCCGCTCTGGA
>Ga0126381_100006558_pt1 | contig 12877 bp, 20 predicted proteins | sample PanSoiMetPlot_28_FD_96465 | JGI IMG/M metagenome (GOLD analysis project Ga0126381, IMG submission 96465) | Tropical forest soil microbial communities from Panama - MetaG Plot_28 | ecosystem: Environmental > Terrestrial > Soil > Tropical forest > Bulk soil | place: Panama | collected 2016-02-17
GCTTGCCGTCGGCATCGGTCAGCGTGAAATCCGGCGCCTCGTCGCCCGGCTCCAGCCTGCTCACCCGTGCTCCCTCCTCCGGATTGACGAAGTCCCCCGGCGACTACCGTACCGGTGACGCGGTGCCGCGCACCGCCGGCCGCCGGGTGGTGCGCGCGCGACCCGGCGGCCGACGGTGCGGCGCTCTCCGCCGACGGTGCGGCGCTACCGGCCGAGCAGCTCGGCGATGACCGGCGCCAGGGCGCGCAGCGCGCGTCCCCGGTGGCTGATCGCGTCCTTGGCCTCCGGGCTCATCTCCGCCATGGTCAGCTCCGAAGAAACCGGCACGAAGATCGGGTCGTACCCGAACCCGTTGGTCCCGCGCGGGGCGTTCGCGATCCGGCCGTTGACCGTTCCCTCGGTGACGTGCTCCTGCCCGGACGGCAGCACCAGCGCCGCCACGCAAGCGAAGTGCCCCCCGCGGCGGTCCGCGGGCACGTCGGCGAGCTGGGCCAGCACCAGCCGCAGGTTCGCCTCGTCATCCCCGTGCCGGCCGGCCCAGCGGGCGGACAGCACCCCGGGCATCCCGTTCAGCGCGTCGACGTACAGGCCGGAGTCCTCGGCGACCGTCGGCACGCCGGTGTGCGCGACGACCGCCCGGGCCTTGAGCAGGGCGTTCTCGGTGAACGTGGCGCCGGTCTCGGCTGCCTCGGGCAGGTCCGGGTACCCGCTGAGGTCGGTGACACCCACGTCGACGCCGCTGGCCGCCAGGATGCGCTGCAGCTCGGAAAGCTTCTTCTGGTTGCGGGTGGCGAGGATGAAGCCCGCGTCGGTCATGAGCCCAGCGCGGCGCGCTGCAGCCGGGTCAGCTCGGCACATCCCGCGACGCCAAGGTTCAGCAGCTCGTCAAGAAGTTCCCGGCCAAACGGTTCGCGCTCGGCGGTCCCTTGGATCTCTACGAAACTGCCGTCCCCGGTGCACACCACGTTCATGTCCGTCTGCGCCGCGACATCCTCGTCGTAGCACAGGTCAAGCCGGGGCTCGCCATCCACGATTCCCACGCTGACCGCGGCCACCGAGGCGACCAGCGGGTTGCCCCGGCAGCGGCGGCGGCCCTGCAGCCAGCCGACCGCGTCGGCCAGTGCGAGGTAGCCGCCGGTGATCGCGGCGGTGCGCGTGCCGCCGTCGGCCTGCAGCACGTCGCAGTCGATGATGATGGTGTTCTCGCCGAGCGCCTTCGCGTCCACGCAGGCCCGCAGCGACCTGCCGACCAGGCGGGAGATCTCCTGGGTGCGGCCGCCGAGACGGCCCTTGACCGACTCCCGGTCACCGCGCGTGTTGGTGGCCCGGGGCAGCATGGCGTACTCCGCGGTCACCCAGCCCAGCCCGCTGCCGCGGCGCCACCTCGGCACTTCCTCGGTGGCGCTGGCGGCACACAGCACGCGGGTGGCGCCGAACTCGATGAGCACCGAGCCTTCGGCGTGCTCCAGCCAGCCACGCGTCATCTTTATCTCGCGCAGCTGGTCGGCGCTGCGCCCATCGGGTCGCGACATGGGCGTCAGCCTAGCGCCGATCCGGCGGTGGTCCGTGCCGCCCGGTCAGCAGGCGGCGCGGTCGGGCGCGCCGGCCTCGATCCACTGGTACACCCTGCGCACGCCCTCGGTGAGCGGGGTGCCCGCGCGCCAGCCAAGCTCGCTGGCGGCGCGCTCGGTGGCCAAGGCACTGCGCAGCAACTCCCCCGGGCGCGGCGCGGCGAACACGGGCCGCAGGTCCTGGCCGGACACGACGCCGATGATGGCGACCAGGTCCAGCACGCTCACCTCGACCCCGGTGCCGATGTTCCAGGTGCCGGGGCGGCCGCTGTCGCCGGCGGCGAGGAAGGCGCGGACCGCATCACCCACGTACACGTAGTCCCTGGTCTGCGTGCCATCGCCGTAGATGGTCGGTGCCCGGCCGGCCAGCGCGCGGGCGCAGAAGATGGTGATGACCCCGGCCGCGCCGGCCGGGTCCTGCCGCGGCCCGTACACGTTGGCCAGCCGCAGCACCGAGTGGCGCGTCCCGTGCAGCCGGTTGTACAGGCCGATGTAGCACTCGGCGCAGTACTTCGCGATCCCGTACGGCGATTCGGGCAGCGGCAGCACCTCCTCCAGCGAGGGTATGGGCGCGTCGCGCCCGTACAGGGCGCCGCCGGTGGAGGCGAACAGCATCCGCGCGCCCGTCACCCGGGCGGCCTCGAGCAGGTTGACCGTGCCCAGGATGTTGACCTGGGCGTCGGCCGCCGGTGCGTCCACGGAGGCGCGGACGTCGATCTGAGCCGCCAGGTGGCAGATCAGCTCCGGGGCAAACCCCGCCACCACCGCGTTCAGCGCCGCGGTGTCGGTGATGCTCAGCTTGTGCAGCGTGACCTGCGGATCCAGTCTGCCGGTCCGGCCCGACGACAGTTCGTCGACCGCGATCACGTCGTCTCCCCTGGCCAGCAGGGCGTCCACGACATGGGAACCGATGAAACCGGCACCGCCGGTCACGAGTACGCGCATACCTGGTGATCTTATGGCGAAGGCCCGGGTGGGCCCGGCGGTTATCCCAGGTCAGAATCCGGGCACAGGCCGCCACCTGGGCGGCCGCCGGCGCGCTGAGCTCAGCCCATGTCGATGGCGCGACCGGGCGCGGCGAGCGAAATCGGCCCATCGAAGGACGACTCGGACGCCTCCGCCAGCGTCTGCTGCTGGTCGTTCCACGGCACCAGGTGGGTGAGGACGAGCCGGCCCGCCCCTGCCCGGGCGGCGTGCTCGGCGGCTTGCCGCGCGGTCAGGTGCAGGTCCGGACCGGGATCCGGCCCGGACAGGTACGACGCCTCGCACAACAGCACGTCGGCCTGGCTGGCCAGGTCGACCAGCGCCGGGCAGGTACCGGTGTCGGCCGAGTAGGCCAGGGCCCGGCCCGCATGCTCCACCCGGAACCCGAACGTCTCCACCGGGTGGTTCATGTGCGCGAGCGTGAGCTGGAACGGACCGATCTCCCGCTTGCCCGGCTCCAGCGTCACGAAGTCGAAGGCCTCGGTCATGCCCGGGTCCTCGGCCAGCCCGTACGCCTGGGCCATCCGGCGCGCGGTGCCCTCCGGGCCATACACCGGGATCCGCGGATACCGCCGGCCGGGATCGTAGGTGCGCGCCACCCAGAACGGGCAAACGTCGAGGCAGTGGTCGGGATGGTGGTGGCTCAGGCAGACCGCGTCGATGCCATCGAGGGGGGCATGCCGCTGCAGCGCACCGACGGCGCCGCTGCCGAGGTCCAGCAGCAGCCGGAAGCCCTCCGCCTCGAACAGGTAGCAGGACGCCGGGCCGTCCGGGCCGGGGAACGACCCTGAGCACCCGATCACTGTGATGCGCACCCCGACCAGGCTAGTGCCCGCCCGGGGCGGCGGCCCCCGGACCCCCCGATGGCGTCGGGTTATGCGGCCGGGCCGCCACGCCCGCGGCCCACCCTGGCGATCTGGCGGCTCTGCGCGACCAGCCGGCCAGCGGAGTCCCAGACTTCGGACTCCTCGTCGAACCAGCCGCCGCTGACATGCCGGGACCGGGCCGCCACCCGCAGCAGCCCGGGGGCCGGCAGGCCGCGCATATGCCAGGTGAGTTCCACGGTCGGCGACCAGCCGGCCCGGGCGATGCCAAAGATGACCGGGGGCAGCGCGTCCACCGCCAGGGCGAGCAGGTAGGCGTCGGGACGCCGCTCCTCGCGTAGCTGGAAGTAACCGCGCATCTCCGGCACCCCTTGCGGCCGGCCGCGCAGCCAGCCCGAGGTCGCGGGGTCCAGGCGCAGGTCGACCTGGCCGGCGTAACCGTTGCGCCGGGTCGCCCCGGCGAAGTCGGCGAACCCGGTGCACTCCTCGGCCGGTGGCAGCACCGGCGGTTCACCGGTCCAGGACAGGCCGCCGTCACCCGGGCCGCCGAGCCTCCCGGTGGTGACCGTGGTGTCCAGCACGCACGAGCCGTCCTGGATCAGCGCCGCGCGGGCGGTGGCCGCCGTCTTTCCCTGCTTGAGCCAGGTGACCTGGACCCTTGCGGGTGCCGAGCGGGGCACCCGCAGGAAGTGTGCGCTGGTCGCGACCGGGTCGGGGTGCGGTGAGGTGTCCAGCACGGCCCGCAGCACGGTGGCGAGCAGCACCCCGCCGTTCACCGCGCCGACCGTCCCGTCACCCGAGACGATCGCGAACCGCTCGTCGGGCCGGATGGCATACCAGCCGTCGCCTTCGGGCGTGACCGCTGTCGCCTCGTCGAACGCGGTCATGCCCACAGCTGGCCCTCCAGGCGCTCCTCGGCCTCCTCCAGGGTGCCCGAGTACGCCCCGGTGGACAGGTATTTCCAGCCGGCGTCGGCGACGATGAACGCGATGTCGGCCCGGTGCCCGGCCTTGCGCGCCTTGGCCGCCATGGCCAGGGCCGCGTGCAGCGCGGCGCCGGTGGAGATCCCGGCAAAAATGCCCTCGGCGTCGAGCAGCTCGCGAGTGCGGCGCAGGGCGTCGTTGCCGGAAACCGAGAACCGGGTGGTCAGCACCGAGGGGTCATACAGTTCCGGCACGAAGCCCTCGTCCACGTTGCGCAGCCCGTACACCAGCTCCCCGTACCGTGGCTCGGCGGCCAAGATGGCCACCCCGGGCACGCGCTCGCGCAGGTAGCGGCCGACCCCCATGAGCGTGCCCGTGGTGCCGAGGCCGGCCACGAAATGCGTGATGCTGGGCAGGTCGGCGAGCAGTTCCGGGCCCGTGGTCGCGTAGTGTGCCCGCGCGTTCGCCTCGTTCCCGTACTGGTAGAGCATCACCCAGTCGGGGTGCTCGGCGGCGAGCCGGCGCGCCACCTGCACCGCCTCGTTGGACCCTCCGGCGGCGGGTGAGGAGATGATTTGCGCCCCGTACATCTGCAGGATCTGCCTGCGCTCCACCGAGGTGTTCTCGGGCATCACGCAGATCATCCGGTAGCCGCGCAGGTGCGCGATCATGGCCAGGGAGATCCCGGTGTTCCCCGAGGTCGGCTCCAGGATGGTGGCGCCGCGGGCGAGCAGCCCGTCCTTTTCCGCCTGCTCGATCATGAAGAACGCCGCGCGGTCCTTGACCGACCCGGTCGGGTTCCTGTCCTCGAGCTTGGCCCACAGCCGCACGTCCGGTGTCGGCGACAGCCGCGGCAGACCCACCAGCGGGGTCCCGCCCAGCGAGTCGAGCAGCGAGTCGTAACGCATTGGGCTCCTGTCGCTGGCCTGGGGTGCGGCCCGGATCGTCCCGGTGTGGTTCAGCGGCTCCCGCCGGCCACCGCGGGCAGCACGGTCACGGTGTCCCCATCCGTGACCGGCGTCTCCAGGCCGCCGAGGAACCGCACATCCTCGTCGTTGAGGTAGACGTTGACAAAACGCCGCAGGCCGGCGTCGTCCACCAGCCGGTCTCGCAGTCCGTGATGCCGGGAATCCAGGTCCCCGAGCAGCTCGGCGAGCGTGTCACCGGCGCCCTCGACCGACTTCGCGCCGCCGGTGTAAGTACGAAGAATGGTCGGGATGCGGACCTCGATGGCCATGGACGTGCTCCAGTGTCTGGCCCCCTGGCCGGGGACGTTGCAGGTGCGGGCTTCGGCAATTCTCGGTTTACCGCAGGGTTCAACCGGCGGGCCGGCGGGATCATTCCGTCGCCGCGCCGTCCTCCCCCGGGCCGCCCGCCCCGGCGATCCGTACTTCTTCCTCGCTGACCTCGCCGTCCACGATACGGAATGACCGGAACTCGGCCCGGTCCGGATCCCGGGTGGAGACCAGCACGTTGTGCGCCCCGGGCTCGCTGGCGTAGGAGATATCGGTGCGGGACGGGTAGGCCTCCGTGGCGGTGTGCGAGTGGTAGATGACCACGGGCTCCTCATCCCGCTCGTCCATCTCCCGCCAGACGCGCAACTGCTCCATCGAGTCGAACCGGTAGAACGTCGGGGACCGCTCGGCGTTCAGCATCGGGATGAACCGCTCCGGCCGGTCGCTCCCGGCCGGCCCGGCGATCACCCCGCACGCCTCATCCGGATGGTCGGCACGGGCATGAGCCACGATCTTCTCGTAAAGCACAGGGCTGATCGTCAGCATGGGGCGAGCGTAGCCGCCCGCACCCGCCCCGCCGCGCGCGCCGGGCGGGCGGATCACCGCAGCGCGCGGACCAGGGTCTCCTGCAGGAACGTTACGAAGTCGTAGATGTGCAGGTAGGCCTCGCGCGGATCGGTGGGGTCCAGCTCACCGAGTTCGTGCTCATAATCCTCGGTGATGCCGAGCAGCACGCCCAGGGCGAGCCGCACGTCGTTGAGCGACCTCAGCCAGGCCTCCGCGTCCGCGGCCGACAGCCGCACCCGGCCGCCGCTGGCCGGGAGCGTCGCGAGCACGGTCCGGGCGGCGGCTACCTTGCCCGACCGCAGGCTCTGCTCGGTGTACCGGCGGAACTCCCCCGCTGCCTCCGGGTCGTCGCCGTAGGCGTCGGGGAACAGCCTGGCGAGCACCGGGTCGTCCGGCGGCGCGGCCGGGGCGTCCGAGTCGAGTATCGCGGTGAGGTCCCTGGAGAGCTCGTCGCCGGTCGTCTGTCCCGGCGGCGCCTCGGACGCCGCGCCGGGGCCGCCGACCAGCTCTGCCACCTGGCTGACCAGGCCCCGGACGATGCCGGCCTGGCCGGAGGTGAAGCGCGCCGACACCCCACGGGGCGTCCGCCGGAACCCCGCCATGACTTCCTCCGCGATCTCCGGGGCTTCGTCGTCGCCCGGGTCGCTCACCGGTCGTGGCTCACCGTGGCCCACAGGCCGTAGCCGTGCAGGATCTCGGCGTCCCGTTCCATGGACTCGCGCGTTCCCGACGAGACCACCGCTTTGCCCTTGTGGTGCACGTCGAGCATGAGCTTCTCGGCCCGCGGCTTGGCGTAGCCGAACACCTTCTGGAACACGTAGGTCACGTACGACATGAGGTTGACCGGATCGTTCCAGACGATCGTTACCCAGGGCGTGTCGGGCACCACGTCCTCATCGGCCTCCGGCCGTTCCACCTCTGCGGGTGCCACGCTCACTGGTTCGTCACCTCCTCAGCCTGCTTTACAGTCTCCCTCAAGCATGCTCCCCCTTTCGCCAAGCATGCCCGTTGCCTGGGCCTGCTCCGGCACGACGCTGCCCCTGTCCGTAGTCTTCCACTCCGAAAGCACCTTTTCGGCTGCCCGGCGTTGTCCCAGGTCAGGCCCACCTCCCCCCACCACTCCTGTAGAAAATCGAATACAGAACCTACTGGGTATTGCGGGACATTACGGGGTGTCTTCAGCCATCTTGTGACCCCGGGGTTACCCCAGAGGGCGGGGCCTGACCTACCTGCGGAACGGCCCCGCCCTTCTGGTGACTGGAGACCTGGACCCTACGGAGAGTAGAACTTCCCGCTACCCATTGTCACCAGCCGGTGGGCCTGAAAGCCTGAAGCTACAAGATCATCGGCACGACCGAGGAGGACGACATGACCGCCACCACGCACCCCGCCTGGTGCTCCCTGGACCACGGCCGCGAGCCCGCAGGCACCCACGCCGGCGTGATCCGCCTCGGGACGGACGTGAGCGGCGTTGACATCTCACTGGCCCGCCTCTCCGGCGAGGAGGGCACCAGTGTGGTGCTCATCCCGGTCGGCTTCACCGACAGCACCGAGGAGGGCCTGGGCATCAGCCTCGACGCCGAGCTGACCGGCGAGCTGGCCCGCGTCCTCGCCGCGGCCTGACCTGACCGCGAAGGCCCGGTTACCTGCCCGGTGCCGGCCCCCGTTATGCCGACCCGCGCCTCGGGAACAGCGCGGCCTGCAATGTCTCGCTCTGTTCGATCGAAAGCCTCTTCACCTTCCAACAAGCCCAGGCGATCACTGCCCCGGTGACCACATTCAATACGCCACCGCTGATACCCAAGCCGCCACCCTGGATCAGGAAACCGGCACCCATTATCGAGAAGCCAAGCGCGAACCGGGTCCCGCCGGGTGCCTCGATCCGGGGCCGGATTGATACCCAGACCGGCTTGCTGACGATCAGGCACCCAAGCGCGATGACGCCGAAGGCGATGCCAAGGGTGGCCTGGTGCTGCGTGGTGAGTGCATAGCGAATGGACCCCAAGAGCAGACCGGCCAGCACGCTGAAGAGCAACTTCCAGGTTCTCCAGGCAACGATTTCCAGTCTTCTCCTTGGCGGGCAAGTGCAGGTCAGTTCGTGCGCGACGGAGGGGGCAAAGCGGAGCAGGCTCGCTGCGAAGCGCAGCCCGCGCAAGAGCCGCGTCACCGGGAGGCCCTTTGTCCCGGAAACGATGAAGTCAAGCTCGGCCGCCCACTCTCTGGTGAGGTCGCCGCGGACCTCCCGCCGGACCCGCATGGCGGCGAGACGGATCAGGGCGCTGGGGAGCAGGCCGATGCGGGTCTCGATCTCCTCCCCGCACATGGCGGTGAGCGCCCGCCAGGCCAGTGTGGCAGCGATGATCACGATGGCCACCAGGATGGCCATGGCCGCCCTCATGCCCGGCCACCTTCGGTCCGCAAGCGCGACAGCCTGCCAGCCGGCGGGGTGATCTGCTGGCTGAGCACGGCAAGTTCGTTGCGGGCGCATTCGATGCCGTTCTCACTGAGCCGGTAGATCCGGCGGGCTGGCCGGCCCTCGCGTGCGGGGTCGATCTGCTCCTCTTCGCGGAGCAGCCAGCCGGCCTTCACCAGCTTGCCCAGAACTGGGTACAGCTTCCCGCTCGGGAAGCCGGTCGCGTGCATCAGGTCGTAGCCGTAGCGGGGCTGCAATGGGTCGGTCAGGAACTCCCGCAAGACCCGGGCGACGGTGAGCGTCATCCTCATTTCAGGCATAGTCACAACTTTTACATAGGGTTCCGCCAAGCTCTGGGAGGCGCGCCGAACAAGTAGCGCGAACTGCGGGAGGACTCCAGGCCGCGCCTGTACACGATGTGCGAGGGCACCGTGGACGCCCGGGGGCGGCAGGTGCACGACAGGGCCTGCCTGCTGGGGTAGCTGCCCCGGACATGAGGGAAGGCCGCCCTGGTGCGGGCGGGCTCATCACCCGTTGGCCCCGCGGGCGGCCTTCCGCGCCTTACGCTTCGCGGACGTGGGCACGCCCAGCTTAGCGCCCGTTGCCGACAGCGCCAGTTCTACAAGTCTGCCCAGGTCAGAGCCAACATATCGCCTACTCGTTCGAGTACAATGAGCGTATGCGCTCACGGCCACTGACCACCGCCGAGGCTGCCGCCGAACTCGGCCAGTCCCCCGCAGACCGTCCGGCGGCTGGCCGCCAATGGCACGCTCGACGCCGAGAAGGTCGGCCGTGACTGGCAGATCGCTCCGGAGAGCGTCGCCGCGCTGGCCCCCCGGAGCACCGAGCTGCGCCAAGCCCTGGCCGAGGTCGAGCGGCTGGAGCCCGACATCGCCCACCCGGCGAGCTTCCACCGTCACCTTGCGCAGATCGAGCGGGAGGACGCCAGGAGCAGGACCAAGATCCCGCGCCAGCTGGCCCGGCAGGCGGGCTACGCGATCAACGCCGCCGTCGCACGCGGGGCGTTCTCGCCGGACCGGATCGACTTCTGGGCAGGCCAGGTCATCCTCGCCGGGAGCGAGGCCGAGGCCGAGGAGGCCATCGGCACGATCAACAGCCTGTGGGGCACACGCGGGCCCGCGCCCGGTGCAGACGCCGAAGGCGACTACGACGAGGGCCAGTTCCGGCATCTATGGCCGCCGGAGGCTGGCGAGGAACGCGAATGGCGGGCGGCCCGGGATGCCGCCGGGCAGGAGGCCATGGCCGCCAGTGCCCGCAGGCGGGCCAGGGAGGGTGAGGACTTCCTTGTCCTGTTCCCGCCAGAGAGCCCGGAAGAGGCCGACCGGCAGGCCGCCGTGCGCGAGCGGATCGCCGCCAGCGCCCGCCAGGCGGCCGACCTGGACGAGGACGACGACGCGGGGTACGAGGGGTACGCCTCACTGCTCCCGCCTCAACGCCACCGCTGGGACCGGCGGCCATGAGCGGCAAGGGCGACGCGCTGTACCGGGCGTTCATGAAGACGTTGCCCGCCCGTGGCGGCACCGGGCACTCTGCCACGCCCCGGACGGCCCTGGTCCACCCCGCGCCCTCGAAGCCCGGCGGTAAGCGGCCCGCCGCGCAGAAGACCGGGCAGCCCAAGGCGCCCGCCCGGCCGCGGAAGCCGCTGAAGGGCCAGCCCGGAGCGCAGCAGTACCGCACGGGCAAGAAGCCGCAGTGAACGTGCCGGGCGGCGTGAAAGCCGCCAGCCGCCTTGTGCATCTTCGGGGCGGCCGGAGCCAAGGCGGAGGAGCGGCGGACTCATCCTTTCCCGCGGCCGAGATCCCGCCTGCGCCATGCCCGGCCAGTGCGGGGGCGGCCCGTTTCGTCGTCGCTGAGCGGGCCGTCCCTCGCAACCCCCCACCTAGGGAGGACCACCGCTGACCTGGAATCGGGTCACAGCGGGTCACAGGGAGTGAGCCCATGGCAGGCGTTACGGCCAGCCCTGTGCAAATGTCGGCCCCCGGGACTGAGCGTCGGATGAGCGCGTGACAGCGGCACTCGCTGGCCTGCACGGACTCAGCGAGCATCTGATCTGCTGTCAGGTAGTTGAGCTGGGCCCCGCTCAGGCGGCTACGCGGATAGTTGCGCGCTCAACGCGCCGCGCGGGCACTTCCTGAAGGACACCCGGCGTTGCGGGGCAGAAGTAGGCGCGGAGCTGTGCCACCTCGGCAGCCGGGATGCTGTAGTCGCGCAGAATGTCGTTGAGTGGCCACGGATGCGCTATTGAGACGACCTCGATGCCAACAACGTTCCCGGCGTCGTCGAGGTCGACGGACGTGTTGTCGTCGATGTCCCGTGTCCGGGCCACGGCCTGGTCGCTCAGCCGGATGTAGAGCGCGCCGACATTCAGGTCGTACTTGAGATGCATCCTGTCCTCACCTGCTATTCGTCGGGCCAGGCCAGGGTGATGATCTCTTCCTGGTCCGGCGTTAGCACTAGCTTCAGTATGCGCCCTCGGCTCGCGTACCCCAATACCACGATTTTGCCGTTGCTGCCCACACGCGGTTGTCCGTACCTGCGGTTTAGCGCCGATCGCACGTCTGCGTCGGTGATCCTGCGCGCGGCCATCTGGTCCCTGGCATGCCTGCTCAAGCGGGGCATGGCCGCTAGTTCTGCCCAGCTGGCGGGGCAATCGCCCGGACGTCCACAGAACGGGACAGCCTGGGATCGTCATCCAGTGTGACCTGCAGCCTGTAGTCGCCATGACTTGGGATCGGCAGCGCGATCCGGAATGCGATGCTGGCTGCCGGGCGCCAGTGCTGCGGCACATTCGCTGCTGGCGCCGGTGTTGGGAAACGCTGGCTAACCGTGAGCAGGTCGCCGCCGGGGCCTTGAAAAACGAGGCTAATGTCATGCTCGGCACCTACTTCATCCCTGCTGCTGAAGGTGATGCGCGCCACGACGCCCACGGGCACCACGGCTGGCTGGCCTTCCGGGACAAAGAAGGTGTCGATTCCGGCGCCCATGATGTGGGTCATCCCGGCATCCTGGCGGACGTACTCGGCAAGGACCACGTAGTCGATCTCGGGCATGGGGCTAGCTCCAATTGCATGTTGAGAGGCCCCACGGTAGCGCTGCTAGCCAGCGCCCGTGGGGCTTTGAGCGCCGCCGACCGCTACGGCCGTTCCAGCACCCGCCGGGACCACAGGAGGGCGGAACGGGCGCTCAGGCGCGATTTCGCATCGAACGCGCTCGACCTGACGATCATCATCGCTATACCCACACTACAGATTGCCGTGACTTCTACATTTCACAGCGTTACGAGTCACGTCGGGTCACCATTGTAGAAGCCGGTGCCGGGCTGGTCACGTCTGGTCGTTTAGATGTTCCTACGAAATGGCGCGGCACACCAAAGCGACCCACGGCATACGCAAACTGACCGGGTATATTGGAGGGCAGAAGCACCGCCGAGCGAAATGGAGGGACGCCATGGACGCCGGGCCCGTGACCGCACAGAGCGGCACGGCCGGGGTGAGATAGGCCAACTCAGCCGATCGCCCCGGGAATCGTCCCCGCCCGCCTGGGCGGGACCGTCCCGCGAGGGGTGTCCCTTGGCGCTCGTGCGCTTGCTGTTCCTGGTGATTGCCATCACCGCCGTCATGGCCGATTCCGGCCGGAGACTCACTGACGCCGACCAGGGCGAATGGCTCGGCACCGCGGATCTGGCCGCGATGCTGAACGTCGAGATCGCCTCGATCTACTGGCTGAACCACACCGGCGAAGGCCCGCCCCGTTACAAGATCGGCCGCGAGCTGCGGTATCGCAGATCGGAAGTCGATGAGTGTGCGAAGACCCGCCGCGTGCCCGTGCAGCCGGGCCCATGAATGGAGAAGCCCGCCCCGGCCAGGGCGGGCCTCCTAAGACGCCACCGGCAAACGCAACGTCTACGCCGGATTCTATGGCAACAGCGCCGAGACGGTATGAGCCCCACCCCTACGCTCTGCTGCTGCCACCGCTGACCGCGGAGGAGTACGCGGCGCTGAAGGCCGACATCGCCCGGAACGGCATCCAGTTGCCGATCGTCGTTGACGAGGACGGCAAGATCCTCGACGGCGTACACCGCAACCGGATCGCCGCCGAGCTGGGCATCGAAGTTCCCGCAGCGGTGCGGGAAGGACTGAACGAGGATGGCAAGCTCTCGCTTGCGCTCGGCCTGAACCTGTACCGGCGGCACTTCACCGCCGACCGCCGACGTGACCTCGTGGCCAACCTGCTTGCGGACGGGCTGTCGGTGCGGCGGATCGCCACGGCGACCGGATGGGGCAAGTCCACGATCGGGCGCGACGTGCAAGACATCCGCGACGAGCTGGCCCGCGAGGCC
>Ga0126381_100006559_pt1 | contig 12877 bp, 13 predicted proteins | sample PanSoiMetPlot_28_FD_96465 | JGI IMG/M metagenome (GOLD analysis project Ga0126381, IMG submission 96465) | Tropical forest soil microbial communities from Panama - MetaG Plot_28 | ecosystem: Environmental > Terrestrial > Soil > Tropical forest > Bulk soil | place: Panama | collected 2016-02-17
CAGCAGGCCCCCCAATGTAATGGTGAACAGCAACATCGCTGGCCTGCTTATAACCTGAACATTGCACCGCTACAAGCATCAACTGAGGGACTTTTTCAACAGACACAGGCGATAGTACAAGCGTGCGCTTTCTATTCGCTTTTTCGCGCGTCAATGAAATCAGGATTTTTCGCCAACTACCGGGTCGATTAACCACGGCAGCTTTACCACGGCAGCTTTACCACGGCAGCTTTACCCTTGACTTTGCCTTGCTTAAAGGATACTGTCGCGCCCGCATAGCCGGACTTCCCCCCCAAAGTCTCAGACTGGTTTTCGCGAATCGCCAGAAACGGTGGGGCCTGTGGCTTTCGTTTCATGCGAGTTGCGCTACTCCCGCGCGGCAATGCAAGCCGCAATTATTGCAGCCAGTCCTACGCCCACGTTTCCTGCGGACTTAGCAAGTAGTCCCCCGAGCGAAGTCACGATCCCTATCCTGCGTCAGACTGCCTCCGGTCTGCGTTCACCACCCTTTGTCTGCTGAGAACATCGGTCCACTTTGTCCGAACCACCTTTAGCTAAATAGGAGACTATTATGCGGAAACTTGGCCGAGAGATCACCTTGCACAGTTTCGTTAAGCGGATGACCATTTTGGTATCCGTGCTTTTTGTTTTGATTTCCATCGCGTCGCCACAGCAGACAATTGCCCAAGACGACGGCAATTCGGCCGTTCACGGCAAGGGCACTCCAAACCATATGGCAAAGTTCAAGGGTAGAAACAGCATCCAGAATACTGCGATTCTTGAGTCTAACGGTTGCATGAGTGAATCACCGACTTTCGATGGCGCGGTAGCTGGTTTTCTTTGTCTGCATGACTTCTCAGGATCAGGTGCCACAATAAACGCCCTTTCCAACATCCCAGACCGGGCTACGTTTGTGAGCGAGAACGATTCTCCTACGGGTGACCCCGTCGGAGTGCTTGGAGCGACGGCAAGTGGGGATCGGGGCATCGGTGTTCGAGGATCTGCGTCGAATCCCAATGGCACGGGTATCGGAGTACTTGGAGAAGAGTACAGCCCCGGTGGTTCCGCAGGTGTCTTCAACGCGATTGGAGGAGGCAACATATTATTTGGGATAGGATTCAACGCCTTCACTGCCTTCAGAGTGGATGCGAACGGCAACGTATTCGCCAGCACCTACAACACAGGTGGTGCGGACTTCGCTGAGTCGATGGCTGTCACGGGAGATAGGAGCCAATACGCTGCTGGTGACTTGCTTGTCATAGACTCCACGGCAAGCCGCCACTTGGCTCTGGCGCATCAGCCCTATTCCACGCTGGTGGCAGGAATCTACTCCACTAAGCCGGGGATGCTGGGCTCTACTCGCAAAGTGGATGAGGCTGCGCCAACAAATGAAGTTCCCCTAGCAGTCATGGGGATCGTGCCCTGCAAGGTCACCGCAGAAAATGGGCCGATTCAAGTGGGTGATCTGCTTGTGACTTCCTCCACTCCCGGTCACGCGATGAAGGGAACCGACAGGAGCAAACTGGTTGGAGCAGTGGTCGGAAAGGCTCTGGAGCGGCTTCCGAGTGGAAAGGGTGTGATTCAGGTGCTAGTCACCTTGCAGTAGCAGGCGACGTTAGTTCTTGAAACGGGCCGCTCGGCTTTTCTCTGCACCACGAGGAGGATCGGAGCACGGTAACTGCTGAAAACAGCCTCCGTTTGGCCGTTGTGCAGCTGCCGAAACCTTGATATAAGGCCTGCGCCATAAGGGCTCGTACTGCTGGTTTGGAGCAGTGCGACAAGATCTAGTGCGAAGAGACATTTGAAAGATGGAAACGCTTCCGTGAAACATTTGACCCTCCTTTTGGTTGTTGTGCTGGCATTTAACAGCGAAGCTGTCACCCAAGCGACGCCAGGGGCAGCATCTCAAGCTACTAAGATTAAGACCGGAGTGCAAAGGCGCGGCGTTGGCGAGAAATCCCGGGTTAAGGTGAAGCTGCGGAACAAAGCGGAGGTAAAGGGCTACATCAGTAGGGTTGAAGACGCATCTTTTGATGTGACTGACAAAAGCACGGGACAGGCGACAAGTATCCCCTACGCTGACGTGGAGAAAATCCAAGGGGCGGGCCTATCCAAGGGCGCAAAGATCGGCATTGTCGTCGGTGTGGCTGTGGCGATTGTTGTTGTCATATTTGCAGCCGAATTCAAGGCGAACGGCTACTAGCGCAACCGGCTGAACCAAGGAGACCGGGAATGCAGGTCGCAGTCGTCAGGCAAATTGGACAGCGCAGGGCCGCGCGAAAAAAGATGAAACATTGAGGACCAGTACAGCGTAGTCGTGTCTAGGATAACAACCTTACTCTGAACTGGAATCACGTATGCGGCCCAATCCTGTCGATTGCACTGCTTGTTCCGCTTTACTCGCAGCCGTCCGCTTCATGTGTCAAATGACCTCTCATCAGACGGCTACTGCCTGCCCGTTTTCTCCTCCCATTTCCGAAGATCAACTCCTTTGAGGAGCAGCCAAACAGCTAATAATAAGGCCCCAGGCAACATAAAGACGGGGAGCCAGCTAGCCTGGTATCGAGGCGCGAGCACCACCATGAAATTGCTGACGATAAACGCCAGACCAGCAAGCGTCATAAGAATGCCCAGAAACTTCGGGAAATACTCCGATTGGAACATGAGATAACCTCGCAGGACCCATCCCAGGCCGTAGAAGACGGTGAATATCACCGCGCCTAATCCAAATAAGTTGAGCGACAAAAGCGCAAGAGTATTCAGTTGATCGGGTGAGAAACTCTTTAGATGACCGCCGCCTCTGAGCAGAAGCGTTGGCGCAAAATAAAACAGCTCGGCAGCGGCAAAGGTGGCGGTACCCATGAGACCAAGGAACACGGCGAGAAGCGAAACATACCTGTGGACGGGCTTGAGTAGCACATAGAAGAGCAACGCCAAAGTGACATCACAGCAGGCTTCTACCAAGTACCCCGCGAAACCCAACCGAAATATGAGTTCGGAAGAGCTGAGGTGCTGCACCGTTGCGGCTGCATCTGTGGCGACGATAAGCTTCGATGGAACGTATGCCTCTCCGAACCCGCCACCGATGAACGAGAGCAGCATCAACACTCCCGCAATCTTTGCATACATCTGTACCGGCAACGCCCGCCCACGAGCAAGCTGACTACCTTCGGTCGCGGCTGCCATAAAGGTGTTCCTCCTGACTGGTAAGTACGCCCGCGGGTCATGAGGGGTTCCTTAATATGAAGGGATTCCCCAAATCGATTGCGCTCAAAATGACCTTGAAACCGCCATGCCGGGCAGCTTAATTTTCTTCATGCGGAGACATATTTCGACCTGTCCGCGATGATGAGCCAAATGCGTGGACGTGCAGCGCCTCGCCCGCGAGCACCGCTAGCTTCGGAATTCGTAGATTTCTTTTAAAGAGCGCGTGCGTGTAAATGAGAAATCGGCCACAAGGACAGGACACTTAGGAAAGGCGCCGACGCGCAGCGCGTGTATTCGATAAATATCTTTCGCCATTCATTAGCGCGGAGCGGGCGAAATCGGCCAAATCGGCCAATCAGATCAGGTGAGACGAAAAATCCTCGGGCGTCAGCTTCGCGAGGTTCCATGTATCGACACAGGCAGTATCCTGTGCCTACCTCCCACCCCTTAGTTTTTCCCAGACGCCCCAAATTGTTCGGCCTCGGTCTTGCTGGAATCGAACCTGTCGGCTTGATCGAAGTCGACGAAAGTATTCTTCGGCTATATATGAGGATGCGGAGTTGTTCCCGGCGGACAATTCGTTCTGGATTTTCCAAAATTAGTTCGAGGACTTTCGTTGGTATTCTTGCAGCTCGATCTTGATGCCCTGCTTACTTCGGCGAACGGTCTTCATTTCACGGGCTGGGAAAGAGTCCCTCGATCAGAACGATGTCGGCATCGCCATCGCCGACAGCAGCGAATAAACCCCTGTCGTCTGAAGACCAAGCCACTCGGCGTACGATGAAGGTTCTACGAGGGCTGAAATCGGTCACTTGCCGCCAGGACCCATCAATGGTTGATAGAAGATAAAGATTTGTAGTTGCGAGATCATTCAGGGGTAGAGCGAGCCAACGGCCGTCATGGGAGAGACTAGGTTGAAAAACTTGCCAGTGGGGCACGCGCTCGCCGGCAACTTGTGCCAGACGCACGGAAGGACCGCTCTCGGGATGCGCTGCTCGGATCTCGTAGTCCCGAATGCCATTGCCATTCAAGTGCGGTACGGAATAGTAGAGCGTGGAACCATCGGCGCCTATGGCAGAAACACAGGCGTTGTCATTCCGTACGAGAACAGGTGCGCCGCCGGTCATAGGAGTCTTGAATATGTGAAAAATACCGTGCACCATCGTGCTGTAATAAAGCCAGTTTCCGTCGCCCGACCATGTGGGATATCCACTAATTTTGCTTAGCAGCTGGTGCAAGTTGCTTCCGTCGGCATCAACAAGCCACACGCCGAGGGTATCCCAATTCGGCTCTTCCCGCGTTGACACCATGGCAATCTTGCTACCGTCAGGCGACCACATCGGTAAACCCATACTGACGTGCGGATCACTTTCGAAAGTGATTTGGCGGGATGCCCCGCTCATCAAGTCGAGGACCCAGATGTTGCCGTGCCCGCCATCATCGGAAAGGTAGGCAAGCTCCCGGCCTCCAGGAGTGGCATTCGGAGTCTGCACTTGCCCTGTCTCGTGCGTCAGTTGCTGACCATCGTGGGTGTTCTTGCGCAGCGTTCCTGTCACCGGATATTTCCAAATGTCATATTGCATTCGCAGACGGCTGGCGACGAGATTCCCTTGGTGGTCCACATCGGGGTTGTACAACGAAGTTTCTCCATACGTCATTTGCCGGGCGGGGGAGCCGTCCAGCCGAGCTGACCACAAGTGCATTGTGGGCAGATAAATGACGGTGCTCTCCCGGCCCGAGCTATAGATGATGCCGGAGCCGTCCGGCTGCCATGACAGCCCTCCCATGAGCACACTTTCGTGGGTAAGAGGGTGCACACTCCCGCCAGACGCACTGACATAGGAGATATCGTCCACATAAAGCGTGGAGTGCTGAAAGGCTATCCAGTAGTCGTTAGGCGACCAACGGGGATATTCGTATGCTTGCGATGATGGCAGTTCAGCCACCAGAGAAACTAGCGAGGTCAAGCGCTCGACTGTGACCAGCTGCACTGTGTTCTTCTCGCTCAACCTGAAGAAGGCAAGCTTTTTCCCGTCGTGACTGATGTCAGCACTGCTTACACTGCGCGTCAGTCGCCGTGGCGTTCCACCCAACGCCGATATCTCCCACAACGTGCCTTGCTCCTCGCCTGGGGTAGGCGGTGAGTAGTAGATCAACGTCGATGAATCTGGCGACCAGCGAGGGTACGCGTGATCGACGTTATCGTGTGTAATTTGCAGTAGCGTTCCTCCAGCAATCAAACGCAGCCACACCTGCCGGTACCCAGCTTTGTCAGCGGTAAACGCTACTGTTTTGTCATCTGGTGATATCGCAGGGAATTCTTCCAGTCCGACAAAATCCGTAAGGCGCTTCTGTGTAATCGGGCGGCTGCTGCGTTGCCAAAGCCATTGCCGAACTCCAGCGACGTCGAAACCCAGCAACAGTCCAATTAGCAGCGCACCACCCAAAAGCCCCGCCCCGAGGCTGAGGACGAATCTGCGTAGGGCCGTACCAGGTTTCGGCACGGTCTGTTTCGTTCGGGCCATATCTCGGGCGGGTTCCGATATGTCAACAGGCGCAATGAAGCGGTATCCTCGGCGGGCGACCGTCTCGATAAACCGCGGACTCTCTGATGAGTCCCCGAGAGCGTCGCGCAAACGTGCCATCGCGCTGTAGAGTCCCTGGTCGAATTCAACGAAGGTATTGGCCGACCAGATGTGGGCGCGCAGCTCTTCCCGGGTAACGATCTGCCCGTGGTTTTGCAGAAGGAGTTGCAGGACTCTCAGCGGCTGTTCTTGGAGTTTGACCTTGACGCCCTGCTTCCGCAGTTCGGCGCGCTGCAGATCGAGTTCAAAAACACCGAACTGCACTTTGTGCGTGCTGGATGCGGGCGCGGGCATCCCGAAATCAGCCGCAAAGGAGTCTAGCATCGTGCGTAGAGGTTCGCCAGACACGTCTCTAAGTCGCTACCCACACGCATGTTAAGCCGTCAGAAACGGGTTAGTTGACAGCCAAAGCGTTCACCTTCAAGTTCACTCGCGTTCGCGCCACAAAATTTGGAATCGCGCAAAGGACGCTTACGTGCCAGGGAGGCCGACTCTGATGAAGACCAGATTATTTCTTGCGGTATGCCTTACGCTGCTCGGGATCACAATGACTGCCCAGGCAAAGACCCAGCGCCGGTTCACTCTGATCCTTGACTTCAACACTTGTGTAAGCGACCCAAACAACAGCAACATCGTTACTTGCCAGGAAAAGGACGGCACAGGAAATCCCGTCGGCAAAATCACGGTCACGTACCAAGGCCCCATCGCCGACGATGGCACATGCGCTACGAATCCCCTTTGCAATGGAACCTGGCATGAAGGGTACCTTTATAAGCTTGATGGAGGAACCATTGCGGTGGGCACTGCCACTGCCTATCAAGGGCAGGCGCCGTTCAAAGACGAAAACGGGTTCGCACCCGTCATCGGGTTTTCAGTAGGCGCGATCACGCGCGGCACTGGAAAGTACAAGGACATCAGTGGAATCCTGACGATGCGGTGGGATGCCAACGTTTGCATCTGCCTGTTCGACATCATTGAACCCTTAGCTGAAGATTGACACGAACGGCAACGCGATCATCTCGTTCCCCGTTCACGACGACGTGCACGCGTCTTTGACTGTGTTGGAGAGGGGGCTCGCCTGTCCTGCCAGACGAACCTCGTGCCACAGGTAGCTCCACATGAAGCGAGACACAGTGATCAATATTCTGCTGATCATTGCTGGAATCGTGCTGGCGATCGCCTTATTCGGCGCAGGAGCAGTGTGGAAGGGCAAGGTGCAGCCCACGCGTCCTTCGGTGTTGTCAGCCCCTGAGGCCGGAACATCAATGCAGCCTTTCGCCACAACAGATACAAGAGCTCGCCGTCAACTATGGAGCCGCGTCGCCACGCGCCTCTGGAAATCTGGAGACAAGTCCAGTTCACCTTCCCGGAGCCTAGCAAGAAGCAGATCAACGGTGCGCACCTGTGTGATTACATCAATCTTGGCAGGATCGAAAGGAGCGCTGATTACCCCCTCCGGTTTCTCAACTTCAACACCCGCACCCTCACCGTCTGACGTTAACTCCTCCAATACGACTGGTTCCTCCGGTGAGTTTTGGGCGCTTTCTTGTGACATCGTCTTACTCTCCCTGTCTGGGCAGCCCCAGATTTATGGCCCCTCTTGATCGCTTCACCGAACAAATTAAGACGCTGTTCTCATCTACGAGAATAACCGATCTTGAACCTCGATAGATTCCGCTGGTCGGGAACACTCTTCGTCATCATTTTCTGTACGGCTGACGCGAGCGCTCACAGGATAGCACCGCATCGGCAGCGCATCGTAGGGCTTCAGCAGTTCAGAGATGACCTGCACGTTGGTCATGCCCGGATCGAGCCACAGATCGTAGCAGTCAGGATGGAGAATCACTGGCATTCGGTCGTGAATCGCTGAAGTCACGGCATTCGGCACTGTCGTCATAATCGAGCAGGTCTTGATCCATTGTCCCTCGGCGTCCTTCCAGCCATCCCACAATCCCGCAAATGCAAACAACTCACCCTCGTTCACTTCGAAGCAAAACGGCTGCTTGGCTGTTCCTGTTCTCTTCCATTCGTAAAAACCATCGGCGGGAATCAGACACGTTCGGAATTTCAGCGGATCGCGGAACGCTGGTTTCGTTGCGGCTGTCTCCGAACGTGCGTTGATTGTGCTTGCAGCACTGGAAGCGTCTTTCGCCCAGTGCGGAACTAAGCCCCAACGCATTGTCGCGATTTGGCGAACGGGTTGCTTTGGATGCTGCCGGATGACCGGAACTGGCTGGGTTGGAGCGATGTTGTAGCGTGGCGACCAGTCTTCTTGCCAATCGGCAGCATCAAAATGCTCCTCGATGATCTGCTTCCGGCGCGAGAGTCGATAGCGACCGCACATTGGGAGATTATGGCAGATTCGCCCTTCTCTAACGACCCAAGCTGTCACGACATGTCAGCGTGTATATCAGGCGACAGATAGATACCGTCCGATTCCTTCCTGATGATGGTGTTCAGTCCGAATCGTTTCAAAATCGCAGCGATCTCGTGACCGTCGATGCACTTTTCAGTTGGGTAAGGGGAAGACCACTTTTGGAAGCTCTCTTGAGATCGGGGCGCAACGGGCTTGGCAAGGACAGCCTGCGCCAAAGTTCGGATAGCCTCCCAGTGCTTGTCCACAAGGCTCTGCGCGTCATCCGTCAGCTTTGTGTCCACGCCGACCCATTCCAGTCCACCCGGCGCATACATTTCGTTGAGAAGCGCGACCTCTTCCCTTCGGTCGTCAGAGGCAACCATGGCAGGAGTACCGGAGAACAACTTCAGGCTCGCCCGGTAGCCTGCCTTAATCATGACAATGGATCGCTTTCGCTCCTCGACATCGGCTGGAGTGTTGTTCGGATCACCCGGCTTACGGTGGAGATTGAACGTTATGCCTCCATCCACCGTGTCTAAGTGAAGACTCTCCTCCAGCAAGGGAAGTCCGAGACTAACGCCAACAACGGCATGGGCTGCTTCGTGATGGGCTGCCGAGAATTCGTCCACGAATCGAGAGTATATCCAATCAGCGCAGAGCTTCATGACCTCCGTAACTTGGTGTTGGCCCCGCATTGGCGCAGACTTTCGCTGTGACCGCACTAATCCGCTACGATGCTGCCCGAAAAGCCATTGCTGCCGCTCATCGTGTCGATGAAGCAAAGAAAATCCGCGATAAAGCGGAAGCTGTTAGAACCTACGCAAAACTGGCTGGCGATCTCGACATGCAAAATATGGCGGCTGAGATCAGAATTCGTGCCGAGCGGCGAGCAGGACAACTCCTGCTGGAGATGGAAAAGAATCCTCGGCACGCGAGGAGCGGGGAGACCTCGGAAGGACGGAACGAGATTTGGGCGGTCGAGCACAACGACTGCCAATCCGCCGAAGCTGGACGAGATCGGAATCACCAAGGATCAGTCTTCAAAGTGGCAACGCCTCGCCTTGCTAGTGGATGAATCCACGTTTGAAAGGGCGCTCGTCCAAGCTCGCGAGAAAAATGGTGAATTGACCAACGCGGCATTGGTTCGTGAGATTCGGGAGATCGTGACCCCGACCGAAGTCCTCACAGAACCCGACGTGAACGTTGTGGCGTCGGAGTTGATCCGAGACATCGAGTCGCAGAGCAGGCGCGAGAAGCTTGAAACTGTCGTTCGGCTTCGGAGACGGTTGAACCCGACTATCACGCGGAAGCTGATCCTTGCCCTGAAGAATTCGACAGTTCAGTCAACGGCTTTCGAGAACGAACTCTCAGCAGACCTACGCGACCTACCGACAAACGGAAAATGCCATCAACGAATAGTGCGAGAGATGACAGCAGAATTGCCCGATCCGCTGCTCGGCGAAAAGATGACGCTCGCGGCTGATTTTAGGAATGCGAGTGTGAGAGAGATTTCGCTGAAAGATGCCCGGAACGTCATTGTTGGGCACGAATACTTGGGAACGCTCGGCAGTGCGGAATTCGCCTATGGCTTGTTCTTCGGGGAGTATCTCGCCGGAGTTGTCTGCTTCGGGAGTACCGCTGGCACGAAAGTCAGAGCTTCGGTTTGCGGTGCAGAACACGCCGACAAAGTTATTTCGCTTATGAGGGGCTGTTGCTTGCCTTGGGCTGATCCGCCACGGAAGTCGTCAGACGGCAGAGTCCATACTGGCGCTGCTGCTTCGTACTTGATCTCGGCTGCTTGCCGCCAGTTGACTGCTCGCGGTTACCACGCCGTAATTTCGTATGCGGACCCAAGCGCCGGGGAGCGGGGACGGATATTCAGAGCGTGCAATTTTCTTTACTGCGGTCCCACCAGCCCGACTGAAAAGTTCAGGCGACCGGATGGAAAAATCTACGATGCGCGTAATGTCCACCTGCTGACACGTGATCGCCGCTTCGGAAAGCTCAGATACAAGCGCAGCCGAGCGCAGCAAAAGCAGCTACTCATCGCAGAAGGCTGCGAATTTTTCAAGGACGACCGATGCAAGCATCGCTTTGTCGGAATCTTTGGGGATCGTAGGATGAAACGAACTCTAAGAGCCGCACTGAGGTGGGAAGTCCTGCCATATCCGAAACGAGAGCCGTCACCGGAAGATCGCGTTCAGGTCGTCAATCTCGATCCAGTCCCGAAGACCTTTGCCGCGTCTGTGTCTTAGTCGGAAGAAGCGTGCGGCTGTTCCTTTGTTCCATGTCGCCAACAAAACCTGTCGGGCATGGTGATGCCGAGCGACAATGCGCAGTCGGTGTCCGTCCTCTTCGGTGGGCATTGCGGCTTTGCCGCCTTTAACCTGAATCAGAATTATCTGTAATCGGTCGCCCCGCTTTGTGCCCGGAAGTAAATCGCGGTGATCCTTGCGGATCGCGATCATGTCAACGACCCCCACCGATTCACCTCCGGCTCCTCCACAGAACGTTATCAACTCCCAGCGAGTGCGGGCGAGCACTTGTCGAATTCGAACCTTCGTCATTGTGACAGCCCATCGAGCCGTCGTGGCTGCTCTCTTCTGCGCTCTTTGCCAATTCGTCACTTTTTGGCATGCTCCCGTCGCAACATTACATCCAGCCCTGACGTGATCACTTCGTGCAAAAGACTGACGCGACCCGCTATTTTCTCGCGGTGTTCGGGTTTCTGTTCCTCATCGAGCTTGCGGATTCTGACTAGCGCAGAGAATGCGCGGATGTCTTCTGGCAGCAAAACAGGATTGTGCAGCAGTTCCTCATGGCACTCGTAGCAGTACACCGCCCCCTTGCCTTCTTGGCCCCAAGGGCAAGTTGCGAACATTCCCTCACGCTTAGTGCCTCGGCGGTTGCTTGAACGTCCAAAGAAGCGCTCGGCGAACGAAGTGGTGCTTACTGGCATGCGAACGCCCTTCAGTCGTGGAGTCAGCATATTTGCCAGAGCGATTGAGTAGGCAACCGCAGATCGCGCACGTCTCAGATTTAGCCATAGGAGGGACTCCATTAGAGTCTCGGATCGACAGGCTCACTTTCCAACGCCAGCACGCCAAAGACACACTCATGCACACGACGGAGCGGTTCGCGTTCGACGAACCGACCCAACGCTTCTACTCCCAACGCAAACTCACGTAGAGCCAGAGACCGTTTTGTACCGAGACCTCTGGAACGGAGGCGCTCAAGATTCTCCGGCGCGGTGTATTCAGCACCGTAGATGATCCTGAGATATTCTCGTCCCCTACACTTCACCGCAGGCTGTACCAGTCCGCGCTTGTTTTTCGTGACAAATTGGAAAGGCTTCACGACCATCCCTTCTCCACCGGACGCCGTGAGTTCTTCCCACCAGTCGATGCCTTCCTTCACACTAGACTCGTCTCCGACATCAACCACTTTGTAAGGCGTTGCCAGAAGCAGTCCCGGATCGGAGCCGCAAAGGCGAGCGAGCATGGTCATGTGCCAGACATGGTCTTTGTTCGAATGCACTGACCCCTCACTCGCCAGCAGATGGAAGGGCGCGAGTTTCAGGTCTGCCAGCGAGCGAACAGCCCAGCAGTAACGGCGGTATGCCTCGATGTAGTGTTCTGTCATCGCTAGGCGTCCGTTGAATCTCCCGACTAGCTCTGAGGCTTCCGGCACATTTCTGCTAGTCGCCCGCAATGTGGTTATCGACGCTGCAAGCCCTGCCCGTGCCGCAGCTCCGGTTGGAGCGTACTGCTGGCGCAGCAGGTCTTGCGCTTTGGACGACCACGGCATCAGTTCGCAATCGAGGCAGAGCCAGTCGCTCTTGAATTCCTCCCATAAACCTGAGTTGCTCACCGCCGCCTGAATTCGTAGAAGGAATTCCTTCTCCAATGCGATGTCGTTGAAGAACCGCCTACCTGTTCGTGTGTAGCAGATACCGACTTCGTCCTGCGTGACGCCGAATCGACGCAGCGCGGTATCCTGATTACGGCAAACGACCACGACCGCACGTGATCCCATGTGCTTTTGCTCGCAGACCACCCTCTCAACGTGCGCTTTGCGGAAGTAGTCAAATGCCTCGGCAGGGTGCTCAAGCAAATCCTGCCGTTGACTGGTTTCGCTGGGCGACATCGTCGGCGGCAGATAGATGAGCCATTTTGGATTCGTGGCAAAGCGGCTCATCACTTCGAGGGCGGCGATTGCGTTCTCCTCGCGGACAGTGAGATTCCCGTGAAGCTGTGTTTCGATGATGCGCTTCCCAATTACGTCGTCAATGTCGAGGACATCATCCTGCTCGTGCTGCTGTGATATAGCAGCCGTTGTTTGCACAGGAGCTAATGGTTTCGCGGGTTCGTAGTATACGCGGCGGGCTGGTACAGAGACTATCTCCTTTTCGGGATAGCGAAGCGCTGTGAGATTGCCTCCGAACACGCATCCTGTGTCGATGTTGATTGTGCGGTTCAACCACTGCGGTTCTGTGATTGGGGTGTGCCCGTAGACCACAGAAGCACGCCCGCGATAGTCCGCCGCCCAGTTGTAGCGAACAGGAAGCCCGAACTCGTCAGTTTCGCCCGTCGTTTCTCCGAACAGCGCAAACGAGCGGATCGCCCCAGAACCACGACCTTGCATCTCTTCTTTCATTCCCGCGTGCGCCACAACCAGCTTCCCGTCATCGAGGACATAGTGGCTGATTAGACCGTCGAGGAATTCCGCC